>Ga0306920_100006243_pt1 | contig 15511 bp, 13 predicted proteins | sample flu12Cox44000170_FD_204666 | JGI IMG/M metagenome (GOLD analysis project Ga0306920, IMG submission 204666) | Lab enrichment of tropical soil microbial communities from Luquillo Experimental Forest, Puerto Rico - flux4day.12C.oxic.44.000.170 (v2)... | ecosystem: Environmental > Terrestrial >... | reverse complement strand
GGGAAGCAATGATTGCTTCAAAGCGCGGGTCGCCCCGCAACGGGTCCCAGAAGGGATTGAGACGCAGATTGCCGTAAGTAACATGGCTCCCTGGCAGCTTCACTGCCTCGGTCAATCGTTCAATGGCGTCATCCTTGTCGCCCGTCCATGCATAAATGACCGCGAGATATTGAATCATCCTCGCGCCGTCGATGGCGTTTTCGTTGGATTTGAGCGTGAAAACGATCGAGAGCCACCGGGAAAACATCAAACATAAGCTGCGTCTGCGCTCCAGCGGGGAAGTGCGCGAGCGCGCCACCAAATGGGTGGAGCAAAACCTCAGCGGAGAAGACCATATGTGCCGACTCGACCCCCCGGCCAAAGCCGGTATTGGTCGTTCCGGTTAGACGGGAACGCAAAAGATTGCTAGCTGCGCGGGGGCTTCGTGGGCAACTGCGGGGCCCTCGTTGTTTCTAATAGCGCTCCTCTGCCTGCGCCGTCGTAACCTGGTCAAGGGCGTGTGGACGACGCGCACGCTTCGCGACTACCGGACTATGACCAAAGTGATGAGGCGCGGCTCGTGCATTTGCATCAGGCAGGCGCACCCGAGTACGACCCGCACGCTGAAGCCATTACATCTCGCTTTCGCCGCGGGATGCTGCAGCAATCGATCAGCGCTTTCTCAATTTTACTGCGGCCTGGATCCCGGAGAAATCGAGCTTTACAAAGTAGACCCGATAAAAGCTACGACCACGCGCATGCAATCGGCCGACGTGCAGTTACTGCGTGCGACCACACTGCAAAAAGAGTGGCGAGAACTACTCGGTCGCCGTCGTCAGCAGCGGGGTCGGGTTAATGTCGTTTCTCAAAAAAATGGCAACGTTCTCGTCCAAGTAGCGATATTCTTTGAAACGATTGTTTTTTAATTGCGCCCGAAATCTATTGTAGAATGGCGACCACGACGCCTCGCTTCTGCGCACTTGGACGACGACGACGGATATATCCAGTCGAGTCAAGTACGACAGGCCATTTCCCTGTTTAACGTCCCTTAACAAGTCTTTGTATCGGGCCGGTCCAAAATAATCCCCGACGCTAACGATCTTGGCCTGTCGAAAATAAAAGGCCAGGTACTCGACTAGCAACGCTAGGACTCGGCTGTTTTCTTTTCTGTTAGAAACGAGTGTAGCGATAACGGCTTGACTCGCCAGATAGCCAGGCAGGATTTCCTCGGGGTAGCCTTGCCACTGATGGCGTGACCGTGGTAGGTTGAGAGTTTCGGTGAAATAGTTTCGGTAAAAGCGCAAGCACCCGGCTGTAGGCGTGGGCCAGATCAAGGCGCAACAGAATACAGCCGTCGCAGTGCGGCCGATCCATATTGCCAAACGCGAGTTCGTGTGTTCATCGGCTCGTGCGCTGATTTGCGAGACAATTACTCCTACCCACGCCGCAAATGTGGGGTACCAGTGAAGCGAATACCTGCCTAGAGAACTAAAAAACCAAGGAAATATGAGGTACGCAGTCGCAACCGACAGAAAGATAAGCTGGTCCGTCGGTCGCCAGCTACGCCGGAAAATGAGTTGCCCAATGAGAAACAAGAGCGGCGCATACATTAAGAGCACCATACCGTTTACGCCCACTTCGCGGAAGTGTTGCGATTTCGGGTCAGTGAAAAATCGAAAAGGCAAGAGCAGCAAATGAAGCGGGCGGCTATCCGTTATGGTGTCGGCAACGTAGATTCTCGCGTCGGCTTGGCTAAAAATCGGATCCGGGTGATTGAAATAGAGATTAAAAATTGGCGGCGCCGGATCACCCGCTTCGATCGCGTTCCGGATATACCAAGGAAGGCTAAGTGCCAACATGACCAGAGAAAGCAGTATTATTTCTCGGCATCGTAGCCGCCGTGCCGAGGCGAAAAACAGCGAACCAAGAAAAATGGAAGGTGACCGATCAATGTGAGCTTCATTCCTGCGCAAAACGCTCCGGTCACGATAAGCTCGCGCTCAAAGCGCCGGCCCGCAGACGTTTGATAGGCGCAGAGAATCGGAACGAGCACAAAGAGACCGATTGGGATATCGATATAAGCAACTTTCAGATAGCGGAGAAAGATTGGACACAACGCCACGCAAAGCGGAACGAGGTACTGCTCTGGACGAGTTAACTTCCAGTTGTATGTCCAACCTCGAGGCTGACTTTCAACCGGAGTAAAAAACGCCAGAACTCCCAAACGGGTCAGTAAGCCGCAAAGCCAATTGAGAAAATGGCAATACTTCCCCACCTTTAAAATAAACAGGGCGCTGTAAAACAGCAGAAAATTGTTTGCAAAATAAGGAAAACGCAGGAAGGTTCGACGTAGATCTGGCTCGCGTTCGCCCAGTCAACCGCATAGGCCAGATGATATGTTATCGAATCCGCCAGGGTTGGCGGCAGAACAGCCGGGATTGCCACAATCAAGAACAGGAGATAAATAAACAACGCCGGAACTGTCCAGGTTTCGAAGAAGTGCCGGAGCATTGCTCGCCAAAAATCGCATGAGAGCCAGTTCGCGCCCCTGAGCCGCAGAAATAGAATTCCTTCAATGAGGAGCGCCGCTGATATTCCAAAGGGGTTCAGCAGATGCGCGAATCCCAGGAATAGCAGAGCGAAGCCTGCGAGCGCCATGCCCGCGACGGAGGTAATGACGAGATCGGTAAGAGCGAACGGACGCGATTTTTCAAAGGCACTCGACCGTAACAAGTGCCCTGTTGTGAAAAAATAAAACCATGCAAGGTGAGCGACTCCGAGACTGCGAGGTACGCGCGGAAGATCGTCATCGGAGTAAACTTAGGTGAGGCTCGACGAAAGCTTTGATTAAACCGCATCTTCGCGAGGGTGGCAATCAAGTGGTCCGTGTAACGGTAATTTTTGCCAGCAGCTTGGTGTGACTTGAATTGTAGAGACGAAATTCGTAGTGGGATCCTGTTTCGATCCAATTCGCCGGAGCGGAGCCGCGGCGGCCGTCTGCAAAGAGCATTTCCTGGCCTCCGTTCACCGATACAAAGACCTTACCGATGCTTCCATCCGCGGTGTCCCAGGAAATCGTCGTTTTGCCAACCCCTTCAGTTGTCGGCGCCGGATTCGGGTTGGCACTTAGAGTGGGCAGTCGTTTTTCCAGCAGGCAAAACGCGCGTTCATCGTGATCTGGATCGGCTGGAGTAGAGCTTATCGTATCGCCAATCGTAACATAGGATAGCAGCTTCCATCCCGTGCGATCAGTCAATCTCTTAAATCCATGATCGGAGAAAATCCAGAAGTTTGTGGCGTCACTGTTGCATTCTCGTGGTCCGAGAAGATAGGCCACAGGGTACGGTGCCAGCGGTTGGCCGTCGGTGGTTTGTTTGGCAATACGCGTAGTTACGAAACAGTATTTTGTGACTCGGGCCAGGCTTTCTAAGAGGAAGAAAGGGTTCTTCAAATGATAGAGCGTTCCTAGAAAGAAAACGACATCGTATTGTTGCCCGGCGAACGAGAATTGGGAATCCAAATCGACAGATTGGATAGCGACCGACGAGTTTAAGGCTTCCTTGAGAGTTCGTGCTCCCGCCAAACCGTTGAAGTTAGTGTACTCATTATCGATCACGTCCACCGTCAGTCCCTGTCTCTCTAGAAAAAACGCCAGGTCTCCATCAGTACCTCCGATGTCTGCGACTTTTCCGCATGGACCTCGGCAGACCTCCAGCAGATTAAGTCCGGCCGCGGCGGAAAGCTTTTCCAGAACCGGAACATTGCGCAATGTTGCGTAGGGATACCAGAACGATTTCGGGTGGTGAGCCAATTTGATTCCCAAAGATGTTGCTCCGTCGCAATCGCCAGTTCGTGGAGAGACGACTTCATGCCTTACAGATTGGTGTGGCAGGACCGTTTAACCGGGTTCGTAAGACGCGACCCTATGGCGCTCTTGCTTGGCTGAGTCCCCAGACAATTGCAGGGCTCGTTGATATTGGCTGTCAAGCGTCGCCATGTATTGAACCCGTTTCGCAAATGCAGCTTCCATTTCATCGGCCGCGGCACGGGAAGCAGCCGCTGGCTGTGCGGTTTGTTCCAAGTCTCGATTCAATCGCGTTGCGTCTTCGACTACTGCCGGATCGGTGGCCGGGTGGTCCGCCTTGAAATCGTCCGACACGTTGGAGCTATTGATTCGTTGCGAAAGCGGCTCGAGGCATCTGGCTGTGTAGGGCTCTGAAAGGAAGTCTAGCAATGAACGCATGGTCGATTCCGGCTCATTGATTAAGTCTGCATAACCGATGCGATAAACTACGCTAGGGCCGTAGGCGCGTTCAGCCACGAGGCACGCGCTGACGGTTCGCATCCAGTACCGGTAAGCCTCCTCCTCGTTGGCCACCAACCGAATCTCTGTCACGCGATGGAAATTAATCATCGAGCGCACGACTGCCCGAACGTCGCGGACTAAATGGACGAATAGAGCTTGGGGAAAGAGCTTGCGCAGACCGTATATGTGGAAGGAATATTCCGGCGTTCCATCGACCCAACACGTTTTAGGCCCCGCCGCTGTGCTAGCAGCTTTGATCCAGCGTGGGTCAATTTTCAGTTCGATACGCTTGGCAAAGCGTTTTCTTTCCAGATCCGTGCGATGGCCCAGGATCAAGTCGTTGATGCTCCGACCGAACGCGGCGAACAATTCATCATTCGGAATGTCCATCGCGCTCAAGATCGAGTAGTAATCGCGAGCCGCCCCAACTCGGTAGGCAAGCGCTACATTGACGGCGAAGTCCCCCATCCAATTTGACTCTGGCACTGGAAATATGTTTGGATGGTGACCCAGGCACCAAGTAAGAATACTGGTCCCCGAGCGTGGCGAACCCACGACAAAAATTGGTCTGTTCAATTCTTTGTGCATTTCCGCGAGGACTCCCGTCGCAACTCAAGGAAGTACATCCTGACCGAAAACGAATTGGCGTAATTTATGACGCCAACGTCGCTCTTGAAGCGCGCGAATAGTGGCTTTCTTGCGTTGGATCTCGTTTGCGAGTCTTTCTGCCCGAGCATGAGCCTCGACCAGTTCAATATGAGCTCTGGTATGTGCACTGTCCAGGGTCGCGAAATATTGTGCACGTTGGTAAAACTCGCTCTCTATTTTGTGAGCCGCGATCGGTGAGGTCTCAAACGGCTGAGGAGATGTTTCGATTTCTTCGTAAAGTCGCGTGGCACGCTCAATGACTGCAGGATCGGTGCCTGGGTAGCCCAGTTTGAAATCAGCAGGGACATCTGAGCTGTTCATTCTTTCCCGGAGCGGAGGGAGGCATTTTACAGCGTATGGTTCGCCCAAGAAATTGAGCAAAGCTTGCAGGCAAACCTCCGATTGATTTACAAGCTCTGAATATTGCAATCGGAAGACAACGGCCGGACCATAAGCCTGTTCGGCCAAAAGACAGGCGCTTCACTGTGCGGAACCAACAATCGTATGCTTCCTGCTCATTAGCGACCAAGTTCACGCCAGCAAGGGGGTGAAAGTTGAGCATCGACCGCACTACAGAAGTGACGTCGCGTACGATATGAATGAACTGCGCGCCGGGAAAGAGCTTACGCAGACCGCAGATGTGAAACGAATACAATGGTGTCCCATCCACCCATCGCGCTTTTGGGACGCTAGTCGATTGCTCTGTTACGAAACTGGAGGGCACAACATTTGAGCCACCAGCCTCTTCCCACTGTCGTCTCTCCAGATCAACCTTGTGGCGCAAGATGAGTTCATTGATGGTCTCGCCAAAGGCGGCAAAGAATTCCTCTTGTTGCACATTCATTGCGATCCATAGCGACTCAGGGCGCAGACCCATTTTGGTCTGATAGCAAACGGCGAGCGCAAGCGCCAACTCTCCAATTCCAGTGGACTCATTCACCAGGAAAATGTTTGGATGCTGCCCTAGGCACCATGTGAGAATGCTAGTTCCGGAGCGCGGCGACCCCACACAAAAATTGGTTTGTTCAACTGCTCTTGCATTTCATGAATGTGAGTCTCCTTTCCCTAGCCGCCGGCGCATCCAAAAGCTGCCGCCGCCCCACCATGGAGAATTTCTGAAGGTCGCTTTGAGATCTTCCATATGGCGGTGGCCCAAGTAAGCATTGGCCATCAACACTTCGAACTCGGAATTAAAGCTCAGAAACGATTGGAGCAAATATTGCTCGGTCCAAAAACGAAGTTCATCCGTTACCCAGTCGCGCCGATAATCAAAAGGCAGAAAAATATCGTGAACATGCACGATCACGCCTGGCTTGAGACGCGGCAACACTTCCAGGAAAAGATAATTCACGTCTCCACCAATTTTCACCGTATGAGAACTGTCGATGAACAGAATATCGTCCGACTCGAGTTGCGAGAAAAATTCCGGGCCAATGTCTTCTACCTTTTTCTCTATCAGGGAATGCAGTCCACGAAATCCCTGGCGGAGAAAATCAAGCGGAAATGGCTCAATACAGATCAGCGCCGAATTTTTATTTTTTGCAATGGCCTCGGCTGCGACGAGAGACGAAAACCCGCTGCCCACTTCGATGATCAGCCGTGGTTGAAAGTGGCGGATCATACAGTAAGCGACCAGCGCGTCGGTGCCGTCAAAGAGCCCGTTATTAAAATAAAAACGGCCCGGTTCACCGGTTGCCTCGGCCGGGAACCGATCATATTCGTGGCGAAATTTTGGAAATTGATTGCGCAGTAGATCGAGCTGGGTCGCATCGTTCATGTCGATGCCAACCAATTTGCTTGGCTGGTTCCATAGAGTGTCAGGCAATGATCGCGTATCAGGAATCGGTTGGTAGAAATGCACCGGTGTCACATGAAAACCGTGTCGCTCCCACAACCGAAAGATCTCGGGAAACTTTGTGCCGTGAAGGCAACGCGGTATCACTTTGCCGAGAAAGCGTGAAAGCAGAGTCACGCCGATGTTTCCGCGTGTTACCTCGAGCGCAACTTCGTCTAGAAGCGGGTGCGACGAGTTGCTATCGCGCCTCACCTTTACCGAATCAAGTTGTCTGTCGGGTTGACTAGCCGGATAAAGGCGGAACTCGTATTCTGTTGAGTTCGCGATCCAGTCAATTTCAACCTGCCCGGATTTTCCTCCGCGTGTCACGAGCTTTTCTTCAGGGGCAGAGGTTGCAACACGAATCTCGCCGCCACCGGGATCGTCTGTTTCCCACGAAACCACGACGGGCGAAGTTTCTTCAGAAGGCACCGGGTTCGGCGTGGCCGTGATCTTGCCTGTAATCGTCTTTGATCGAGGAGCCTTAGGCACTCGTTTGAAAACCGAAAGCCTCGTGCGTTTCACGCAGTGATCCCAACTGTAGGTTCACGTTGTTTCAAGCTTTGAGACAGCACTTGCCCAGGCTGGACGTGTTGATTATTGAACAAGCGCTCCAACTTCTCGCGGGCGACCTCAGCAGAGTACAGCGAGCGAGTTTTCTCGATCCCGTTTTCTGAAATCCGGTTCCAAAGTTCTTCAGATTCGTAGAGTTCGATGAGTGCCTCTGCAAAATCCTGCGGCTCGTCGGCTACCAAAATGTCCTTGCGGTCCCTTAGTTCCATACCCTCGACCGCCAGAGACGTCGCTACTACCGGCACGCCGAACGCCATGCTTTGGTTGATCTTGCCTTTCACACCTGCACCAAATCGCAGTGGCGCAACAGACAGTTTCACCTTATCGAAAAACGGACCCACATCCCTCTGTAGTCCAGCGACGATGATTCTTTCGGTTGACAGGGCAGTAATTTCCTGCGGCGGTCTGTCGCCGATGATGTAGAATTTCGCCTCGGGCAGACGCTTATTTATCAGAGGATAAATCTCCTGCACAAAAAACAGGACCGCATCGGTGTTTGGCCTGTGTTGGAAACCACCGATAAAGAGAAAGTCTGCCCGAAGTGCAAACGGCGTCCTTGAACCGGGGATATCGACGATATTTGAAACCAGTTGAATGGACTTGCCGGGCCACTTCTCCTGCAGCAGCCGTTGTTCGACGGGGCTTACCACCCAGGTTTCATCAGCTTGCTCGATCAATTCATGTTCCAACTCCTCTTTCTCCTGTGCCTTGTGACGCATTTCAGGGTCACCAGTTAACCGCGCCTCGCCATCTTCGCGCAGGTGATGGAGATCAACCGTATCAAAAACGACGCGACTCCCCGGCGCATGCAGTCGAACATTCGTGATATGTTTGCGCGCGAAATCGCACCGGCTCAGCACGACGGCGTCGAAATGGGCGCCGTGTGATACGAGATAGTCTCGCACTTTCTTGATATACGGGTGATAAACAACTTCTATCCCGCGTTTCTGTAGCTCACCGGTGTAAGGGTGAGTTTTCGCCAGATTATCGGGGATGAACGTTACGCGATGACCAAGCCGACGAAGAATCTTGAGGATTTGGAACATTCGCAGCGATCCCGAATCCTGATCCGGTTTGGGAACATAGTGATCGATGACCAAAATGTTTTTGCGGCCGGGTGACGCTTGCGACAGAAATGCGACGTCGCCGTTCGCGGGCTTTGTTACCAGTTCCGCGGTCCACTTTTCCGCAAATGTTGAGCGATTAATGGTCTGATGTTTTTTTGTACCCGTTGAAAGATCGGTTCCGCCAGTCGCTCCCTCGTAGTGAATGACTTCGCTCAGCGGCTGGTACAAAACTTTGTACCCGGCCCGCCGAACCTTGAATGCCAGATCGGTGTCCTCGTAGTACGCCGGTGTGTAGCGCGGATCGAATCCGTCGACGCTTTGAAACAGCGCCTTAGGAATCATCAGGGCCGCTGCCGAACAATAATCTACTTCACGCAGGTAATTGTATTCTGGTTTTTGTCGGTCATCGAACTTGCCATAATTGCATCCGGAAGCATCTCGCCAGACTATCCCGCCAGCCTCCTGCAAGCGGCCATCGGGATAAATGAGCTTTGAGCCGACGACGCCCGCCTGCGGCTCTTGGGAAAAAGTATCCAGCAGCGCGCTTAACCAGCCGTCCGTGACAAGTGTGTCGTTGTTAAGGAAAACGAGATATTTGCTCCGCGCGCTTTCTGCGCCGCGGTTACAGGAGGCGATGAACCCGGAGTTTGTTTCGTTACGCAGATAGACAATTCCAGGAATCCGGGGAACAGCTTTCGCCGTCGCATCCGTTGAACCATCATCCACCACAATGACCTCAAAACGCTCCGTCTCCTGGTGTTGCTGAAGCGAAGCGAGGCATGCTTGGGTGAAACGAAACTGATTGAACGCCGGAATGATGATCGAAACTTCAACCCGCTCGTGAACCGGAAACTCAATCGGACGCGTTGGCGCAGGAGGTTCAGCAGGGGCCAATCTTTGCCTAGGAACTGGAAGTGCGCCCGAAATCAACGCTTGGATCTCGTCATTAATCGCAGCAACCTCGGGATGGGTCGCTCGCCACTTTTGGTAAGCCGAGATGACCTTTTCCAAATGTCCATAGCCCAACAAATCCCGCGACCGCTGCGGAGAAAGTTTTGCCTTTAAAGTAGCAATGGGATTTGCGATTTGCCAACGCGCCGAAGAGCGAAGCTGTACTGCTGCGTTACCCGCCTCGTCTAAAAGTCGGCGCAGCTTTTTTGCAGTCTGCAACTGTTTACGCAGACGGTTTCGCAAGTCTTCCTCTCGCGCTTCGCTTTCCGCTAGGCTTATGCTTTTGTCGCGAAGGTGGGCGCTAAGTTCTTCGACTTCTCTCTTGTGCCGAGCTTCCGCCTGAGCGAGGAGCTCGCGGTAGAGATGCTCAATCTGCGCGATTCTATCGGGAACGAAGGCATTTAGGCGCGTGACAGCTCCTGGAAGCAAATCATCCTCCCACGATTTCGCAGCCTGAGCCGCTGCCTGGCCGCTTTGGGTCCGTTTTCCCGCTGACGTCTCGGCAATCAAAGTCCGATAAAGCTCGATTACTTCCGGAGCTACGCGGGCGTCTATCAGGTTTTCAATTGTGAAATGAGCGTGCCGTCGTCGCTTTTTTACCAGCGACGCTGCCTTGGCTACTTTTGCGTCGGACAACCCAATGAAATGCGCAATCCTTCGCAGTTCGGTTTCTGGATCTTCGAAGAATAAATCGTAGTGAGTGACAAGCTGCTCGTGCGCGTTTGCTGCCTCAATTACGCGCCGGTTATAAATTTCCCAAAGGCGCAAACCCAATGAGTAGGACGTTCCATTTCGCTCCCGCATCGAGTGCGCGGCTTCCAACGGGTTGCGTACGATGATAAGCGTTTTCAGTCCGGGCAAAACGTCGTGCCAGAACGGCAGCGTCAAACTGTTGCGCGGATCTTTCCAGCCCCACACTCTTGCCGAATCCAATCCTTCGATCAGCAGTCGGGCTTTCATGCGCAACGGATCGAGGCGCGGGTCACTGAAATTCTCGTCGGCCTTCGGCGGCAGGTCCCATGCGCCGCCGAGTTCATTCAACAATTCATCATTTACCGCCACGAATCCCAGATGTTCCCAGAACCCCTCGGGATTATCTGCCTGAGGCGGCATCAATGCGCTTTCCGGACCAAGGTAAAGCCCGCAGGCGCGCAATAGCCTGGTGAGCATCGATGTCCCCGAGCGATGCGCGCCGGCGATGCAAACCGCCGTCTGGGTGTGAGCGCTATTTTTCACTCAAAACGCTTAAACAACGACGGGCCGCCCAGTGCGTCAAGCCGATTAGTCAGTAAAGCCGATGAGTGAGCGGCTGCTCCTCCCGCGCCTCTTTCCGCGCATTGTAAAATCTTCGTCGCACAAATTCCAGCTCCCTCTAAGTTTCCTACCAATGCAGCGAAATGACGCCCGCGGACCCGATGAGATTCGTCCGCTTAATTTCGAGTTGAATGTAGCTTCGCATGCCAGCGGCTCGGTGCTCGTCTCGATGGGTATCACCCGCGTCATATGCGCGGTTACGATCGAAGAAGTTGTGCCGCGCTGGATGAAAGAGCAGGGAGTGAGCGGTGGCTGGCTCACTGCCGAGTATTCGATGCTTCCGTACTCAACTCAGCCGCGCAAGCCTCGCGATTTTGCGAAAGGGCGCATCGACGGACGCAGCGTGGAGATTCAACGCTTAATCGGCCGTTCGTTGCGAGCTGTCATAGATCTTGAAAAACTTGGGCCGCGCACCATCTGGATCGATTGCGACGTATTGCAAGCCGATGGCGGGACACGCACCGCCGCAATTACCGGCGCCAGCCTGGCGCTGGCCATAGCCTGCCGAAAATTTGTTCGGGAAAAAAAGCTTGATGCGACGCCGATGCAAAAGCTGGCTGCCGCGGTGAGCGCCGGCATTCTGGATGGACAGGCGATTGTGGATCTCAATTACGAGGAGGACAAGCTGGTTACCGTTGATTTCAATCTGGTGGCTACCGAAGATGGCGAATTCGTTGAAGTACAAAGCTCTGGTGAAGAGGCGACATTTTCTGGATCACAGCTGGATGAAATGCTCGCCCTGGGACGTAAAGCCATAAGCGAGCTGATCGGCGCGCAGCGCGCGGTATTGGCGCGAATCATGGTGACACCGCCGGAGAGCTGATCTCGTAATGCGCCAGCCTTTGGAATGCGCGGACTTGTCCGCGCTTTGAAAGCGGCGACTTGTCGCGGCAATCCCAAAGAAGGCTGGACGCGTGTTCTTGCATTGGCGTTTCACAGAAACGCCCTACAATTGTTGCCGCAAATGAAGAAAGCGCTGATCACCGGCATCACCGGCCAGGACGGAAGTTATCTTGCCGATCTGCTGCTTGAGAAAGGCTACGAAGTCCACGGGATCATTCGCCGCGCCAGCACATTTAACACTTCGCGCATCGATCATCTCTACGCTGATCCTCACGTGAACGGCGTGCGAATGTTTTTGCATTACGGAGACCTCAGCGACTCCGTGAATCTGGTGAAGCTCCTTTACGAATTGAAGCCGGACGAGATCTATCATCTGGGCGCACAAAGCCATGTGCGGGTGAGCTTCGATATTCCTGAGTACACCGCTGACGTTACTGGCGTTGGCACGATCCGCATCCTGGAAGCAATCCGCGAAACCGGATTGCGTTCGCGTTTTTTTCAAGCGTCGAGCAGTGAAATATTCGGTAAGGCGCAACAGACGCCGCAAACCGAGAAGACTCCCTTTTGGCCGCGTAGTCCCTACGGCGTGGCGAAGGTGTTTTCATATTGGGCGACCGTTAATTATCGGGAGAGTTACGCCCTTCGCGCCAGCAACGGGATCATGTTTAACCATGAAAGCCAGCGGCGCGGTGAAACTTTCGTTACCCGCAAAATCTCGCGCGCAGTCGCTGCGATTAAGCACGGGCTGCAAAAAGAATTGTTCCTCGGGAACCTTGACGCAAAACGCGACTGGGGATATGCGCCTGAGTACGTCGAGGCCATGTGGCGAATTTTGCAACTCGACGAAGGAGACGACTTCGTGCTGGCTACGGGCGAAACCCACAGCGTGCGCGAGTTTGTCGAAGCTGCCTTCGCTCACGCCGATCTGGATTGGAAGCAATTCGTAAAGCACGACCCGCGTTACGAGCGACCAGCAGAAGTGGACCTTCTGCTTGGTGACGCTTCAAAGGCGAAGAAAATCCTCGGCTGGGAACCAAAAGTCCGATTTCACCAACTTGTGCGAATCATGGTGGACGCGGACATGAAGCTGCTCTCGCGCGAAACGCCAAGAGAACATCTCGGCAAACTGCCGTGAGTGACGCAGACAATCGTGTCTGCGAGAAAACATGGTCGCGCGCAGACAGGATTCTCTATATCACGCTCGAGCGCCTACCGGATCGCGAGCGTGTCGCGAGGAACAAAGCCTGGAATAGCCGACGTCAGTGACGTGTCAACAATGGTCACCGCAGCGCCAACTCCTACGATGTCATATAAATTTATGATGTCACTCGATCGCATTCGGATGCACCCATAGCTGGCAGGTGTGCCGATCAGCCGCTCCTCCGTTGTGCCGTGGATGTAGATATCCCGCGTGAAGGCGTTGGTGTTTTGCGGCTCGAGTCCGCGCAACCAGAGAATCCGTGTCACGATCGGGTCCCGCCCAGGCGAATCCGGCGTGACAATTTCACCAGTGCGCCGCCGATCTTTGAATACGGCTCCCGGTGGCGCATTATCGCCAATTTTTTCCGCGATCTCCAATTGGCCCAATGGCGTGTACCTGCTGCCTCGCCAATCGCCGAGACCAAACTTGGAGGTCGAGACCGGATAAATGGCCATCAGATTGCCGCGGTCGAGCAGGGCTAACTTTTGCTCGCGCGTGCTGATCACAATTTGATGCTGCGTGTCTGGGGCAGCGCAGGATGCGATAAAAAGCGCGAGAAGCAATGTCGCATATGCTTCCAGCGCATATCTCCTCGGCAGGATGCCGGGGCCGCTTGGTTCATTGATTTTCATTTGCGATTAAACCTGAAGAACTTCTCTGCGGTTTCGGTTGTTGTTTCGGCAATTTCTTCCAACGGAATCTCCCGTGCAGTCGCGATCGCTTCCGCTACGATGCGCGTATACGCAGGTTCGCAGCGCTTTCCGCGAAAAGGAACGGGCGCCAGATAGGGACAATCGGTTTCGACCATCAATTTCCAGAGCGGTATTTGTGCCGCGACGTCTCGCACGGCCGCGCCGTTTTTGAAAGTGACAATTCCAGTGAACGAAACGAGGTGGTCCAGATCAAGAACTTCATTTGCTTGATCGAGCGTGCCTCCGAAACAATGAAAAACCCCGCGCAACTTCCCCCTGTATGGCCGCATGATTTTCAACGTGTCGTCCCAGGCGTCGCGTTGATGGATCACTGCGTTGAGGCCCAACTCCGCGGCGAGGTCGAGTTGTTGTTGAAATAGACTCGCTTGTTTCGATTTATAAGCGCCGTCGCGAATTTGCGCTTCGATTTCTTCATCCGTCTCAGTGCGCAGTGCCGTCATGACCTGGACCTGCTTTTCCTTCGCCACCTCTTCGCTCGGCAAACGATGATAATCGAGGCCCGTCTCGCCGATCGCCACAACGCGCGGGTGCTTTGCCAGTTCGCGCAGCGGCGTCATCACGTCTTCCCCTGCTTCTTCAGCGTAACTTGGATGAACGCCAATTGCCGCGTAAACAGCCGGATATTTTTCCGCAAACTCGATTGCTCGCCGGCTGCTATCGATCGACGTGCCGATCGTTACGATGCGCGTTACTCCCGCCTGGGCCGCGCGACGAAGAACCTCGTCGAGATCATTAGCGAAGTCCGGAAAATCGAGATGCGCGTGAGTTTCGATGAGCATCTATTGATTGTAGGGCGTTTGATTCGCTCGCGCCAGCTCGCTCAGCCTGTGGGGCTTCCCGTCTATGTCGCTTGGCTGCCGCCGGCTCCATTCTGTGAAACGCCAACTATGGCGGCAACAGCTTTACCATTCCAGTATCGTGCTCGCCCAAGTAAGCCCGCCGCCGAAAACAACCATTAGAACGTAATCGCCGCGCTTGATTCGGCCGCTGCGATTGGCTTCGTCGAGCGCGATAGCGACGGCGGCTGCGGACGTGTTGCCGTAGCGATCCAAATTCACAAACATCTTGTCGCGCGAGATGCCGAGGCGATCCGCGATGGCCTCAATGATGCGCAGATTTGCCTGGTGCGGAATGACGCACGCGATGTCTTCGATGGAGAGTCCAGCCTGATCAAGCGCTTTTTTCGCTGCGTTAAGCATGGCGATAACGGCCTGTTTGTACACTTCCTTACCGGTCATGTGGATCGTTGTTAAATGCAGGTCCACATTTTCCCGCGTGATGGGACAGCGCGAGCCCCCGCCAGGCATGAACAAAATGTCTGTGTACTCGCCGTCGCTGCCGATGTGCGTTGCAATTACGCCGTGAGCGCTGCCCCGGTGGCGCAAAATAGCCGCGCCGGCGCCGTCTCCAAAAAGCACGCAAGTATTGCGATCGGTCCAGTTTGTAATCGATGTCAATTTTTCAGCGCCGATCACGAGGACGGTGTCGTGTGTATGCGAGGTAACAAATTGCTGTGCGATTTCCAAGCCAAAGAGAAAGCCGGCGCAGGCCGCAGCAATATCGAGGCAAGCGGCGTTGGTCGCCCCGATCTTCTTTTGAACGAAGCAGGCCGTAGCCGGGAAAAGCATGTCGGGAGTGGCCGTTGCCACGATGATGAGATCGATCTCTTTCGGCGAAATCTTGGCTTGCTCGATTGCCTTGAGCGTCGCCTTCGTCGCCATGTCACTTGTATTTTCATCCTTTGCTGCGATGCGGCGCTCTTTGATTCCCGTGCGCGTGGTGATCCAATCGTCGCTGGTATCCACAATTCGTGACAGGTCCGCGTTGGTCAGAATCTTTTCGGGCACATAACTCCCTGTGCCGATGATTGAGACCGTGCGCAGCGCCTTAGTGGAGCGCGGGCTCAAGCGGGGCTGTCGTTTCATGGTAACGGCGAATCTCCTCGACGATATGCGGGTTCACCTGCTGTTCAATGGACTCGGCCGCCACACGTAGCGCGTTCTTGATCGCTAATGGCGTGCTCGCGCCGTGTGCGATGATGCAAATCCCATTCACACCAAGCAGCGGCATGCCGCCATATTC
>Ga0306920_100006241_pt1 | contig 15512 bp, 8 predicted proteins | sample flu12Cox44000170_FD_204666 | JGI IMG/M metagenome (GOLD analysis project Ga0306920, IMG submission 204666) | Lab enrichment of tropical soil microbial communities from Luquillo Experimental Forest, Puerto Rico - flux4day.12C.oxic.44.000.170 (v2)... | ecosystem: Environmental > Terrestrial >... | reverse complement strand
TTGGGCCCCTGGGCTTGCGTCACCGTCGGCGTGCCGGGTATCCCACCTCTCTCGATCGGAAAAACGTAGATCGTGTTGGTCGCTTTCACGGTTACAACGAGTTGCTTGTCGTCAGGCGTGAACCCAATCTGACCTGGGGACCTGGGGAATGCCGGCGGGTTCATGCCGCAGTCAAAATACCCTGCCGGGAACCCGCCGGGGTCGCAGTTCAGGAAGGTGCCGGTACTGCTCGCCGGATTGATAGGCTGGGTGGCGTTGGTAAGCAGACTGATTTCGCCACCTGGCCGAAGCTTAAAACCCGTGATATTGGGGCTGGTGCTACAAACGGGGTTGAGGCCGGGACCGCCAGCGTTAAGCACGTAAAGCAGGTTCCCATCCACGGCCAGACTGTCGGGAAACAAACCGCCAGAGAGGACCCTGTCTACGAGTAGCAGGCTGCCATCCGGCGCGACACGAAACGAGGAAATTGTACCTTGCTGGCAGTCGCCAACCATCGAACCACCCACCGTATGCTCTGCGAGGCTCTCCGTATTGACCGCAAGTAGACGATGATGCTTCTTATCCAATACCAAGCTACCCTGAGAACCGAGCGAGTCCGTCCCGTCCAGTTGCAGGCCGCTCCCCCCGCCCCCCGTGGCAATCGTTTGCATGAGCGTCAGCGTCCCGTTACCGGCCCGATGATAGACGTTGATCTGGTTGTTCCCCAGGGCGTTGGTCATCGCGTACACTGCTCCGTCTGCCCACGCCGTTCCTGCGGCTACCAAACTAACGAAAACGCAAGTCAGCACCCCAATCATTTTGTGCACCATCTGTTCCTCCTCCTGCGTCAATGCGCGCGTGATCTCTGGTCTCGCTTAGGCAGTGATCTTCTATCGCCGCCCGCCCAACACCCTCCTATAAGGGGCAGGGTGTCGTGGTTTGGTTGGGAGCACGCAAGCGGCCAACCGCGAATCGGCCGCGGCATCTCTGGAGAGAACTGGAGGATAACAACTTGGTTGTAGATGGTTAGCATGCGCGGGCTCAGGACGACGCCATCGCCTATCCGATCGGATAGGTCGCGTAGCCGATCAGATAGCTCGCGGTTTCCGCCAATTCGTCTCAGGAGCCGGTGCTGCTGTAATGTAATACGTTGCATCCCCCTTTAAACCTCGAGATTCGGCCCGGCAAGTCCCGAAAGCTCCTCCTCGGCCATACTGGCGAGCGGTTTCACCTCGGTCGTACCTCGAATGGACGCCGACGAACATGCGACGGTTCATTCGCGGAGTTTAAATCGGAAATGTGGATAGAATGTGGGATAGTATGTGCGGGGCGGCCGGGAAAGAGTCCTGACCCCGGATGTGAGCGGCCACTTCGCATGAGCTGAACAGAAGACTCGCATTGGTGAGCTCAAAGCTACACAACGTCGACCTAACCGTTACTTGTGGTATACCGAGGTCCCAGCTGGGATCGCAAAGCTGGCGTGATTTTTTTGTGCCTGCGGATGCTTCAACGAGTCGTCCCTTATTCACAGGAGAGATATGCGCACCAGCAAGAAACAGATACTCGTTTTAGGCGGCGGTTTTGGCGGCATCTACGCGGCCAGGCACCTGGAGAAGATTCTGAAACCCGGTGAGGCTTCCATCTGCCTGGTCGACCGGGAGAACTATTGGGTTTATCAGCCCATGCTGCCGGAAGTCATCTCCAGCTCAATCGGGCTGACCGACGTCGTCTCCCCCATCCGTCGGCTTTGCCCTCGCACTCGCTTAGTGATGCGCGAGGTGGAGAGCATCGATTTGAGCAACCGGGTCGTGACCGTGAGCCCGGGCTTTCGACCGCGCCGGTTGGAGCTTGCGTTTGACTGTCTTGTGATCGCCATGGGAGGTATCACGGACTTCCATGGCATGCCGGGAATGCTGGAACATGCCCACCCGTTTCGCACTCTGGCTGATGCCTTGGCCTTGCGCAATCATCTCATCCGCGCACTCGAGGAGGCGGACGTGGAGACCGATTTCGAGCTCCGCAGGAAGTTGTTGACGTTTGTCGTTGCAGGAGGGGGCTTCTCGGGAGTGGAGGTGATCGCCGAACTCAACGACTTCGTTCAGCAGGTGAAAAGCAACTATCCACGGCTGCGTGAGGAGCCGGTCCGCTGTGTGCTGGTTCATGCCGGAGACCGCATCTTGCCGGAGATGACCGAGCGCCTGGCTCTGTTTGCGCAGAAAATCCTCACCAAGCGGGGCGTCGAGATCCTGCTAAACGATCGCCTAGTCGCTGCCAGCTCGGAAAAGGCCATCCTGAAGTCGGGGCTGGAGATTGCGTCCAAGACGATTGTCTCTACCGTGCCCTCGGCCATCGCTCCCACGCTGCAGAAACTCGATTGCGCTAAGGAAAAGGGTCGCCTGCTGGTCAACGGGAACCTGGAGCTGGTGGGCTATGAAGGCCAGGTATGGGCCTTGGGCGATTGCGCCTTGATCAAGACGAAGTCCGGCAATCCCGTTCCGCCGACTGCCCAGCATGCGATCCGCGAAGCCAAGACGGTGGCACTGAATATCGCCGCTACCCTGCGGGATGGAAAGAGTTCCGTTTTTGCCTTTGAAGGCCTGGGCAAGCTGGGCTCGCTGGGCCACTACTCGGCGGTCGCGGATATCCTGGGCCTACGCGTGTCCGGGTTCCTGGCCTGGTGCTTGTGGAGAGCCATCTACCTCATGAAGATGCCGGGCCTGAACTGCAAGGTGCGCATTGCCTTGGATTGGATGGTGGCCTTTCTGTTTCCGCCGGACTTGGTTCAGCTCCGGGCGGTGCGCGAGGCCGGTATTTCCCGGCAGCACTTCGAGCCCGGAGAGGTGGTCTTTTTCCAGGGCGATCTGGGCGACAGCGTCTACCTCATTGAGAAGGGGGAGTGCGAAGTATTGCGGGAGAAGGACGGCAAACAGGAACACATCGCCACTCTGGGCACCGGTGATTATTTTGGGGAAATGGCGGTACTGGCGGAAGTAAGCCGCAATGCTACCATTTGCGCCCGCACGGCTATGGACGTGCTTCTGATAGCCAAAACCGACTTCGACATGCTCAAAACCAGCGTACCCGCCTTCGGGGAGGTGTTCCGCGCCCTTGCCCGAGCTCGCTCTGTCGCCAAAGTGGAGAGCTCCGGTGGAGAGACTACCCACTGAATAATGCGGGTTTGCGACAGCCCGAACCTGCGTGTCCGGCCGTTGCTTCCCAGGTTGCGCGATCCAGCGCGAACCGGCTAGACGAGGCCGCAACGCTCGCGTGGCGCGGGCGGATGAGCGGTCCCGACGGTGTTCCCCCTTTTCCCGTATGTTCAACGTAACCCCATAGCAGGCGCGCATTCCTTCAGTATCTTAGGCCATCGTTGCCACGGTGCGAGAAGCCGAAGATGCCACCGACCCGGCTCGGGTCGGTCCAAGGATAGTCGCTCCGCAGCGCCACGAGAGTAGAACGTCGCGCTCAGCGTCTTTTTCACCGCTTCGTTACATAACTCTGTTATATTTAAGGCAGAGGTAGCTACGTTTGGAGGAACTTGAAACGCGCCGGAGTGGAGGCATAGGTTTAGAAGTTTCCCTGACCGTCGCGGAAATTCAAATTGCCACCGAATAGGGCGAGAAATGGCTGACGCTGACCTCAACGAATTCTCAAAGCCAAGGAAATTGTCTCCCAGCGACGACATGGCTTCCACTGCCCCCGACGCGCCAGGTACGGCTGAACGTAGTTCCCCGCCCGGGATGCTCAATACCGGTCAGATCCTAGCCGATCGGTACAAGATCCTCCGCTTCATCGGCAAAGGCGGCATGGGAGAGGTTTACGAGGCGGAGGACCAGGAATTGCGCGACCGGATAGCGCTCAAGACCATTCGGCCAGAAATCGCCACGCATGAGGGGGCCGTTGAACGATTCAGGCGGGAGATTCAACTTGCGCGCAAGGTTACCCACCCCAACGTGTGCCGCATTTTCGATCTCGTACATCACAGGACGACAGCAGGAGGAACGGGGGAAGGGGCCACAATCTTCCTGACCATGGAGTTGCTTGCGGGCGAAACGCTCTCCCAGCGGCTGCGACGAACCGGACACATGACCACGGAAGCGGCTTTTCCGGTGGTGGCCCAAATGGCCTCCGCTCTCGCCGCGGCCCACAAGGCTGGAATAGTGCACCGCGACTTCAAAAGCAGCAATGTGATGCTGATCGGCCGCAACGAAAAGGAGAGGGCTGTTCGCCCCGTCGTTATGGATTTCGGTCTGGCCCTCCGAACAGACTCAGCCGAAGCGATGATAGGAAGCATCATGGGAACTCCAGTGTACATGGCGCCGGAACAGATTGAGGGTGGAGAGATTACCCCGGCGGCAGATATTTATGCACTGGGTGTAGTGATGTATGAAATGATAACCGGCCATTGGCCCTTCGACGGCCCTGATGCCATCTCGATTGCGCGCAAGCGCCTGCAACAGGCTGCTCCTTCGCCACGTCGCCACGTTCCCAACCTTGACCCGAGGTGGGAGAAGGCGATTCTCTGTTGCCTTCAACGTTATCCGGAGGATCGCTTTGCCAATGTGGAAGACGTAGTGAGAGCCATCGAACCCGTGGAGATATTGGAACGAAGGAGAAAACAGCTAGCCTTCGTTCCCTTTGGAGAGATAGCGGACGCATTGAAGGCGGGTCAAGTGGTTCCTTTTTTGGGCGCAGGGGTTAATTTTGATTCGCGTCCTCTGGGGTTAAGCTGGGATGAGAAAGCACCCACGTTCGTTCCGACCGCCCCTGAACTGTCCCGCTTTTTGGCTAAAAAGAGCAACTTCCCTTCATCGAACGAACAGGATTTGCACAACCTCGCCGGTGTCGCCTCCTATTTTGTGGATACGAGCGCCCGTCGTCGTCTCCGGGAACGCTTGCATGACGTCTTTGATCGTGATTTCGATCCTTGCAGCATTCATTCTTACCTGGCCGGCCTGTCCGTGCCCCTACTCATTGTGACAACCAATTACGATGATCTGCTTGAGCGCGCCTTCTTGAACGCGAAACGCCCCTTTGATCTGGTCGTTCATCCAACCGATCGTAAGGACATCGAGGCTTCAGTACTTTGGTGGAAGCACGGCGCCATTGAACCCGTGGCGGTGCCTCCCAATCAGTTGTTCATCGACTTGCAAACGACAACTGTCATTTACAAGATACACGGGACGGTGGATCGCGCGCTGCGTAAGTGGGATAGTTTCGTGATCACCGAAGAGGACCACATGAACCTCATATCGCGCATGTCCGCTCAGACGGCTGTTCCGCCGATCTTCGTCCGGCACTTCCGTCAGCGTCATTTCCTGTTTCTTGGTTACCGGCTACGCGACTGGAACTCACGCGTCGTGCCGAAGACCTTAAAAGCCCTGCTGCCCAGCGCTCCCTGCGGCCCAGATGACGATGAGGATGAGTGTCCGCGTTCGTGGGCGGTCCAGTTTCGACCCTCGCCCTGGGAGGTCGAACTGTGGGGTGCGCGGCAGATTAAAGTCTACGACCTGGAAATCTGCGACTTTGTGCGCGGGTTGCGAGACCAGGACACGTAGTGCTGGTCACCAGTATGAAAACCGATCAGATCGCGAAGAGTCCCCCCTGTCCGTACAAAGGACTTGAACCGTACACGGAGGAGGATCGGGCCTATTTCTTCGGCCGCGAGCGCGACCAGGAAATCATCGCCTCAAATCTCTATGCCGTCCGCTTGACGGTTCTTTATGGTCCGAGCGGCGTGGGCAAGAGTTCGGTATTGCGGGCAGGGGTAGCCCCGCAACTGGAAGAAACCCCACGCACGGCTGTTGTGTACTCGCGTGACTGGCAAGACCCAGACCCTCTGCCGAAGCTGAAAGAGAAGGTGCTGTCGTCGCTCCGTCAGAAGTCTAACAAGGATCCGAGCCTTGACCCGGCCCTCCCCTTCGACGACTTCCTGCTGGGGTGCAGACAAGTCTTGCGTGGCCCCGTTCTTTTTGTATTTGACCAGTTCGAAGAATATTTCTTGTATCACTCGCCCTCTCAGGAGGCCGCAAGGTTCGACACTGAGTTTGCCCGCGCCGTCAACCGGTCCGAGGTTGACGCCAACTTCCTCCTCTCCATGCGCGAAGAAGGAATCAGCAAACTGGACCGCTTTCGAGGCCGCATACCCAACTTGCTGAGCAATTTGCTTCCGCTTGAGCATTTGGACCGCGACGCTGCCACCAGAGCAATCCGCAATCCGCTGGACGAATTCAATAGCCGCTTGGCTGCGGATCAGGAGCCGGTGAAGATTGAGGACGAATTGGTGCATGAACTGATTACGCAGGTCCGAACCGGCAAGGTGGTGCTGGAGCAAGGACGTGGACAAGCGGGGGTCCGGGATGGGGAGCAGAACTACGCCAGAATCGAAGCACCCTTCCTGCAGATGGTCTTGACACGTCTATGGGATGAGGAAATGGCCGCTGGCTCACACACCCTAAAGATGGGCACGTTCGAGCGCTTGGGTGGGGCTGAGAGCATTGTGCGCACCCACCTCGATAAAGTGATGGAGGCTTTGAGCGAGCCGGAGCGCTCCGTCTCCAGCCGGGTGTTTCGGTTTCTGGTTACTCCCGACGGCGCCAAGATTGCCCTGAACATTCCTGTACTCGCGGGTTGGGCCGAAGTCCCGCCGGCCGACGTTGCGCCTGTGCTGGAAAAGCTCTCCGGGTCCGAGATTCGGATTCTTCGCCCGGTCGAACCGCCGGCCGAGAGGCCGTGGGAATTGCGTTACGAAGTTTACCATGACGTGCTGGCGAAAGCGGTGCTGGATTGGCGCGCCCGCTTCGTGCAAGCGCAGGAGTTGGCCGACGCTGAAAGGCGTGCCCAGCAGGTGTTGGCGCGCGAACGCGAAGAAACTGAGCGCGAGCGCCTGGCAGAGGAGCAACGTCGCCGGATGAAGAGCCGGCGGCTGGTCCTTTGGCTGCTTGCGTTACTGGCCGCAGTGGTTTCGGCCTCCGCGTTGTTACTCAGAAATCAAGCGAGAATCAACCAGGAACGAGCGGCGGAAGCCGAGACGGTCTTAAAGCAATTATTGGCGGAAAGAAAAGCAAACGAAGCGTTGGGAGCTTTGAAGGAACGGGACGCCCTGGATGCGTACCGCCACGGCTATCCGGCGATCGCCCTGGACCGTTTCCATGAGGCACTTTCCCAATATCAGTTGGCTGCCGACTCTGAACATCAGGCCTCGACTCTTAAGAATATCGGCCAGATCGAGTTGGACCAAGGCAACTACCCGGATGCAGAGAAGCGGTTCAAGCAGGCTCTCCAGCTTGTCAAGTCACCAGCACAGGACCCAAGCTCTTACGCCTCGCTTCTGGTCAGCCTTGCCAAGGTTAGCAGGGCCCAAGCTCACGATCACGAAGCAGAAGCTTATTTGAAGGAAGCGCTGTCGATTCTCGTGTCAGCCGGGCCGGCAAGCCCCTTGACGGCCCGGGTGTCTGGCGAGATGGCAAGTGTCTACGTCGATCAACGCCAATACGCAAAGGCCGAACCGCTTTTCAATCAGGCTTTGCCCATCCTGAAAGATGCCCTTGGACCCGATACCGACGATGCCGATTATGCCGGGATTTTGGAGAGCTACGCCGTTTTGCTTCATAATACTAATCGGAACGCCGAAGCCGCGCGAATCGAAAGGGAAGCCAGAATTATCCGGGGAAAATTGAAGTGAGAACATAACAGGCGAATGGCCAATGAGGTCTGGGCGACTCGTCGGGTTAGAGTGTTGCTCTCGGCTCAAAGGCTTTGCGAGAGGGGTTTTCCGGTGCGAACATGTCGACTCCTTAGGGTTCCCCTGCTCATGCTTATTTTTGCAGGCGCGCATATCGAGGCCATTCAGAATGCGCTGGTAACGGGGCAAGTTCTTCACAAGCCCGACGATGTTCCATTTCCGGGGGTCAAGGTAACGCTGCTTAATCCAAGCATCGGCTTTTTCCAGTCGCGGGAAACCACCTTATTGGGAAATTACACGTTCCAGCCGGTTCCTCCCTCACCAGGCTACACGCTGATTGCACAGGTCCGTGGCGGGCCACCATACACCAGGATGTTTGATGTTGCCATAGCCGACGAAAAATTGGTGCTTCCCCCGATCGAGTTGGAAGATGCGGGGACAGGATTGCAGCCTCTTGCCAAAACTGCTACCACCCCGACAAGCGGTCAGGCATCCGTCCACCTTCCCAAAAGGCCCGCCAGCACTACTACTGGCGCTGTTAAGCAGCCCTCTGTTCGTGCTTCTACCAAACCCAGCACAGCTCCAAGACCAACTCCACCGGAAGTCGCGGTTAAGGGCGCCAGCTCAAAGCCACCAGCCCCTGAACCGCCGGTTGCCCCTGAGGCTGAAGCTCGCCCGGTTCAGCCACCGCCGGTCGCGCCCGCACCCGCGACAGAACGTACCGGCGAACCCGAAGCAGCAAAGCCGACGATAGCCTCTTTACCGGTCCAACAAATACGGCCTCCGCAAGAGATTGTTCTTCCGCCGGTTGCCATCCCGGCTGTTCCGCCGGGTACCACCCAAGCCCCTGTTTCCGTCCCGGGGGTTGGCCCAACGCAACCGACCGTAGCTGTGAGTGGGGCTGGCCAACCCACGCCGCCCGGCCTGGTGACACGTCCCGAGTCAACGATCGAGCCTGAGTTCATAAGCACCACGCTGGGCGGGGTAATCGACAGCCAAGCAGTCCACACACTACCGCTTGCGAACCGCGATTTCATCGATCTTGCCCTGCTCACCCCCGGCGCCTACCCTGTGGAGCAGGGGTCGGTGCTCGCCGGTGCATCGTTGGTCGTCAATGGCACACGCGCCGACATGAACAATTTCCTGCTCGACGGTACCGACAACAACGACCATACGATCAACCAGTCTCTACCCTTCCAGATCGTCGAGGCCATGCAGGAGTTTCGGGTCCAGGCCAGCACGTCAACGGCAGAGTTCGGTCGAAGTGGTGGCGCACAAATTAACGCCGTCAGTCGGAGAGGCCTAAGCCGATTTCATGCCACCCTTTTTGAGTATTATCTCAACTCGGCCTTGAGCGCGAACAATTTCTTCTCCATCTATGCGGGCGGAACATTCGATACGAAGCAACGATTCAAACAGCTGCTTCTGCGTTACTCCCCCTTTGACAAGCTCGACCCCGCTGCCCAATACCCGCTCACTTTTTCCTCGAGTGCCCTAAACGAGTATGAGAGGCGCCAGTCCCTGCTGATTTTGAACCAGTTTGGCGGCAATGTAGGGGGACCGCTTAAGCAAGACAAGGTGTTTGCTTTTGTTAACTGGGAAGGCTTCCGCCTTTCGAATCCCAGGCCGGTATTCGAATTTTACCCGTACCCCAGCTATCGGGACCAGGCTCTCTGCCAAAGCAACGAGCTCGATCCGAGGAGAAAAAACCGCGGAGAGCCCGGTCCAAACGGCACCAGGGTATGCGACCCGCTAGCCCTTAAGTTGTTCAGTCTATATCCTGCTACAAACCTCGACCCCTTTCCAGTCCCCCCGGGAGTCGGAAACAACCACGAACCTTACAACAATCTTTTCGCTGGCACTTCGGCAAACAGCACCGACACAGATAACTTTCTCGGACGAGTTGACTGGCAAGTGGCAAAACGTGACCTGATGAGCTTTAAGCACAACATTCAGTGGATAGATCAGATCCAGGGAGGTTCTGTTCCTGCAACACCGAATTACCCCGGCGACGGAACCGATGTTAACGGTCAAAACCAGAATTTCAGTTACAATTACGTGCATGAGTTTACCCAAGCCTCGAATGAATTCCGATTGGGGTGGAACCGTTTCCGGCTCGCCGCTCTCGCCGAGGACCGCACGCTTGACGCTTCTGCACTGGGTTTCCAAAACCTCAACTTCTCCAACCAGGGCTTGCCCACCCTGCACGCCATACCTCGCTTTCCCGACCTGGGCGCCGATCTGAGTGTGCCCAGTACGCGCGCCGACGAGTTCTGGTCTGCAGGGGATAACTTCAGTTACGCCCACGGACGCCATAATTGGCAGCTTGGAGCTGAGGTTGGTTACACTCGCCTGAATGTGATCAATGCAGCCTTTGGACGAGGGTTGATCGCGTCAACCGACCTTTGTTGTAGTTTCCTTAGGAAAGGCAACCCCGGTGTGGAATCGATCGCTCGGATCAGCCCTCAATTCGGCGGCGGCTTTGATCGTTATTTCCGCAGCCATTCCTTCGGCGGATTTCTGCAGGACCAGTGGCGACCCCGGCCCAACTTTACCGTGAATTACGGGGTCCGCTACGAGGTCGCTACCGCCCCCGTGGAGCTGCGCAATCGTCTGGTGAGCTACTACCCGAACCTTGGTGGATTAGTCGAAGGCGGCGATACGCGTATTTTGAGCCCCTTCCTCGATCCTTCCGGTAATATCCAAGTGCTCGGGCTTGCCCCGAGGCCTGCACCGCGCGCCGGCTTTGACACGGACGCGAACAACTGGGCACCTCGATTCGGTTTCGCTTGGAATCCCCGGCCCAGCGGGAAGACGGTGGTGCGCGGAGGGTATGGGATCGCCTTTGATGAGCAGCCACTCCAGCCGTCCGTTAATATGCTTCTGAACCCACCCTACGTACAGCAGGACATGACAGAATTCTCCTCAGCAAACCTCACGGACGCGTTCTCCGTGTGCAACGAGCATTTTTCGAATCCGGCGTGCCTGTCAACGTCTTCGTATTCTGGACCTACTGTCTCGCGTTGGGTCCGACGTCCATACTCCATCACCGCGCGCGATCCGCATACTCGAACTGCTTATGTATACCAGTTCCACTTCGGGATCCAGCAGCAGTTGGGCAGGGCGAGTCTATTTGAGGCGGATTATGTTGGTTCCCTAGGGCATAAGCTGCCCCGCGTCCGAGACCTCAGTGGGTGTACGTTAGAGGGCACTGCCGTCACTCAGGCTAGCCCATGCTTCCCTAATAAGGTTCGCCCCATCGATATCCTATCCAACCCCTTGGACCAGGTCATTCTCTATCAAGAAAACTCGGCCAATTCCAGCTACCACTCCCTCCAGGTGCAGCTCGTCACGCGAGGTTTTCACCGCCTTCAGCTACAAGCTGTTTACCAGTTTGCTAAATCGATCGACGACGCCTCCTCCCTTCAGGCGCCCGTATTTCTGCTCAACCCTCTTTTCGCCGACAATCTCGTGCAAAAAGATAATTTGAATCCTCTGGACCTCGAAGACGTGAACAGCGTCAGCCCCGCGCTAAGCTTGGGTCCCGATCTGCCTATCATCACCACCAGGCCTACACTTCCCCAGGACTCGACCAACCTCCGTGGCGAACGAGGCCGTTCCGACTTCGACGTGCGGCAGCGTCTCGTGTTTGATTACATCTATGACGTGCCGTCCTGGAATCGTGCCCGAGCGCTGGGCAGGGGATGGCAACTGGCTGGAATCACTACGATGCAGGCGGGGCAGCCTTATTCTGTTTTCCTGGACTTTTTCGGCATTCCTTTGCGACCTAACGTCGTCAAGCCAGTCAAGATTGGTAATCACGCTCCCTCTGCCGTCATTGATTCTGCCAACCCTTTGATAGTGCCCACGCCGTGCAGCCAGCTCAAGGGGGGCCGGTGCGTGGGCTTTCCCTCCGACATTAATACTCTGGGTCCTTTCAACCCCGCCAGCGCTTTCCGTGTAAATTTTGACCCCACGACCGGATTTCCGTTGCCCGGGAACCTGGGGCGCAACACATTCACCGGCCCGTCGTTCATAAACTGGGATTTTTCAGTTCTGAAGAATACCAACTTCGGACCTCGCGACACCAGAACTGTTCAGTTTCGCGTTGAGTTTTTCAATTTGTTCAACAACGTGAATTTTCGGCAGCCTTTTAGCCTTGCCGGGCAGGTGGTTCAGACAAAGCGCAGCAACACGTTTTGCAGCCCCTACAGCAGCGCCTCCCCCAACTTGTGCGTTGTTTCCAATCCGTTATTTGGACAGATCCTCCAGGCGGGCCCGGCGCGTCAGATCCAGTTCGCCGTGAACTTCACGTTTTAGGGCTTGTGATACTAGGCGTGTTCCGCGCCCTTGCCCGCACTCGTTCCACCGCCAAAGTCGAGAGCTCCGGCGATACTGCCGGCTGAATCATGCCCTGCGGAGCGATTAGGGTATCGCACTGTGGGTTGAACGTCGTCGCGCCGTCGGCCTTGCGCAGAGCGAGCGCCAGCAAGTCGAGCCGATGGAGCTCCGTGCCGCGAATCGCCACGATCGAATTGGCACCTGAAGATCAACCAGAGTATGATACTGGGGCGAGACGAGCTCGCGATCTAACAGGCTGATGAAAAAGGGTACCTGTCATGCGGAGCGAAGCATCTGCTGTTTCTTGTTGAAAACAAATAAAAAGCAGATCCCTCGCTCTGCTCGGGATGAAATGGTGGGGGCTTTTTCATCAGCCTGCTTAAGATGTCGGCTCGTGTGCTTCACCTAGATTGCCCGAGGCAAGGTTGATGGCCAGATTCTTTATTACCGGCCCGAACGACCAAGTCCAGATCTACCAGATAAGTAGTTCGACGGTGAGTATCGGACGCGCTCCGCGCAACGATGTGGTCCTCGACGATCCCAGCGTGTCCCGGCGCCACGCTCGCTTAACGGTTCTGGCCGACGGGACGACCCTTCTTACGGACCTCGGCAGCCAGAACGGCACCTTTGTTAACGACCAACAGATCCATAACCACCAGCTCTGTGACAGGGATACGGTAAACCTGGGCAAGTTCCAGCTCAGGTACGAGGTGGCCGACGAGCCGCCGCCGCATGTCATCATAACGGGGTCAAGGGCTGCGGCGCAAATCACCGGCCTGATATCCTCGGAGACGCTCTTGATTATCCCGCCGACCGAAGCTGGAGGCACGCGTCCCGGGCAAGGTGTCCAAGATCAGCTCCTACTGGAGAAAGACAACAAGCTTCTCAGATTGCTCTTGAGAGTGGGGAGCATGCTCTCCTCTGTTCTGACTCTGGAGGAGATCATGCATCAGGTGATGGAATTAGTCTTTCAGATCGAAAATGTGGAGCGTGGCTTCGTCATGCTCCAAGACGAAAAGAAAGCTTTTAAGCCAGCCGTCCTGCTTTACAAGGACCAGCGGTTGAAGGCTGAAGCGCACGACGTGGTGCTCAGCCAGGCGCTCATCGAACGAGTCACCACCGAGCGCTTACCTTTGCTGATCCACGATCTCGCGGGCGATGAGCGCTTTTCAGCCAGCGCAAGTGCTCGTCTCTCCCCCACCCGGTCCGCGATGTGTGCTCCTCTCGTCTACAAAGACAACCTCTTCGGGATATTTTACGCTGACTGCCTGAGTAAGGCCTCTGCATTCACAAAGGAAGAGCTGGAAATATTCTCCGTCATCGCCGCGCAAGCCGCTATCAGCTTTGATTGCGCGCGCACCCACGAGGAACTTTCACGACGTGCCCTGGAGCGCCAGGCATTAGAAAGATTCATGAGCTCGGCGATTGTGGAGAAGATCTTGGCCAAACCCGACCAAATCCGCCTAGGCGGCGAGAACCAGACCGTCGCCATCCTTTTCGCCGACATCCGCGGGTTTACGGCGATGTCGGAGAGGATGGAACCCCAAAAGGTGGTGGAGTTGCTAAACGAGTTCTTTAGCGAGATGACCAACCTGGTCTTCGAGCACGGAGGGACGCTGGACAAATACCTGGGTGACGGCATCATGGCGATCTTTGGAGCTCCCATTCCCAAGCCGGACGACGCCGTGCGCTCGGTGAAAACCGCCATCGACATGCAACAGGCGCTGGTGCGACTCAACTCCCGTTGGGAAGCTCGAGGCCAACGCCCCTTGGAGATCGGCATTGGTGTGCATAGCGGGCCAGTGACGGCTGGGATCATCGGTTCCCCCAACCGAATGGATTATACCGTGATCGGACAGCCGGTGAATCTGGCCTCGCGGCTCTGCGCGCACGCGGCGGGGGGTCAGATTCTCGTTTCCCAATCTGTGTTTCAGCAATTACAGGGCAGTGCGCCAGCCAAAGTGTTGGATCCTATCCGGGTGAAGGGTCAGGAAGCTCCCGTGGAAATCTGTGAGGTCTTATGGCGTGATTGGAACAGTTCGCGGCCTGCCAAACTATAGGTCAATCCGCATCCCTTCGTGGGCTGCGTCCACGCTGGGAAACTCCCGCCGTGCCTTAGCAACCAGGCCGTCCACAAAGGCGTCGTCGTGGTCGGGATCGTGGTGGTACAGAAGCAGCCTGCGGACCTGGCTTTCGCGGGCAATGCGAGTTCCTTCCAGCCAGCTACCGTGTCCCCAGCCTTTTTTCTCCCGCAACTGTTCAGGCGTGTATTGGGCATCGTAGACGAGCACATCTGCGCCTTCGGCCAAGGTGCGTAACTTCGAGTCATGAGCTGGCGAACCCGGCTCCGTGTCTGAGGCGAGAACAAACACAGCTCCATCAGCCTCAATTCTGTAACCTGAACACCCCTGGGGATGATTCATCGGCGCGGTTCTGATCACCCCGCCGTTCACATCGATCCGGTCGGCGTCCAGATCGTAGAAATGGCGGGTCGACGGCATAACCCTCATGTCGACAGGGAAAAACGGGTAGGACATCTGACCTTCAATGGCAGCCTTCAGTTTCACTGCCCCCTGCGTACGTGTATGAAACAGGAAGGTGTTTCCCTCTCTGTAGAGGGGGGCAAAGAAGGGTATACCCTGCATGTGGTCCCAATGAAAGTGGGTCAAGAAGACATAAGCGCAGATCCGTCGCTCGCCAAACTCTTGCGCGAGACTCTTTCCAAGCCCCCTAAAACCCGTCCCGCAATCCAGGATGATGAGCGTGCCGTTAGCCAGCCTGACTTCCATGCATGCCGTGTTACCTCCGTAGCGGGCGTTACCTCGTTCGGGTGTCGGCGTCGACCCACGCACACCCCAAAATCGGACCGTCATTTTCCCTCGCCACGCCGGACCCGGACGATGTCAGGCGGAAGCAGACAACACAGCAGATTCAGTTCAAGCGGCTCGCCGACCCCCAAGTCGACTCGCACCGTCACCCAAAATAACAAAGCGCCAGCTTAATGTCCAGGACGAGACAGCGGCGAAGCGAACCCGCGCGGACCGAGCCCTCTGGAATCAGGGTGTCGCTAGCTTAGCTAGCTAAGCGCCGGCGAGCACCGGGAAGCCCGCGGAGCGGGCGCTGTCATGTGACCCACGGCGCAAGCCGTGGGGAAATGAACAGGCAGAGAAAGTCGCTGACATTTCACTTGATCCGAAGCTTCGCGTAGCTTTTAATATGTAGCTCTATGGCATATGAGTCTTCCCGCGCTTCGGACACTCTGACGTCGGCACCGCCGCTAGTCTTCGAACGCTTGCACACGTACTTCCTTTTCCCGTTTGCCTTGGACAAAGACGTCATCCAGGCAAACCATCCGCAAGCCTGGCCCGGAAAGACACGTTGGATCGACGGCCTGGATTCCTGGATTTCTGGCGAAAGCGGCCGTCGACCGTCCCAGGGTATGGCTCGCCTTGGCCAATGGAAGCGGGCCAGTTACTCTCAATTCGATGTCGAATCTCCTGCCTACTCC
>Ga0306920_100006240_pt1 | contig 15513 bp, 15 predicted proteins | sample flu12Cox44000170_FD_204666 | JGI IMG/M metagenome (GOLD analysis project Ga0306920, IMG submission 204666) | Lab enrichment of tropical soil microbial communities from Luquillo Experimental Forest, Puerto Rico - flux4day.12C.oxic.44.000.170 (v2)... | ecosystem: Environmental > Terrestrial >... | reverse complement strand
TTTTTGTAAAGCGTCTGGTTGATGGCGTCGGCCCTGCTACCGAGCACGAATTGGTAGCCGTCCGGGGCCGCCTTCGCCACGCGCGCCGAGCCCACCATTCCGCCGGCGCCACCGACGTTCTCGATGATCACCTGCTGGCCCAGAACCTCGGAGAGGCGCCGGCCGACGATGCGTCCGAGCACGTCGGTGCCGCCGCCGGGCGCGAACGGGACCACCATGGTCAGCGGGCGGGTCGGCCAGCTCTGCGCGGCGGCCGGGCCGGCGCCCTCGTAGCGAAACCCACAGACGACCAACGCGGCCAGCACCGCATATCTCGGACGCATGTATCGGCGAATTGTGATTGCGGTTGCGAGATGAGCTTTCTGCCGCCAGCCATCCGCACGGCGTAATGACATCGCGCAATTCCGCCGCGCCATGGGCGCCGCGAGTCAGCCCGCTTTGCGGCGCGCGCCCGGTTTCTTGGCACCCGCTCGCTGCGGCGCCTGCTTGCCCTCGATCGGCAACAGCATTTCCCGCTGCCCTTCGATGCGCTTGCGGCCCTTCTTCGTCTGCGCCGGCGCCGCCCGCTCGGCCTGCACGCTGCGGCGGAGCGCATCCATGAGATTGATGACGTTGCGAGGCGCGGCGACGTGCTCCTTGGTTTTCGGCGGCTTGAAGCCGGCCTGCTTCTTGCGCAACAGCTCCACCAACGCCGTCTCGTAGTGGTCCTCGAACGCCGTCGGGTCGAAGTCGCCGGCCTTGGTATCCACGATGTGCTCGGCGAGCTTCAACATTTCGCCCGGCACTTTGATGTCTTCGATGTCGCTGAAGTATTCCTCCGGCTTGCGCACCTCGTAAGCGTAGCGCAGCGTCGTCCCCAGCATGCCCTTGCCGCACGGCTCCAAGGCGATGACGCGCTCGCGTTTGGCGAGCACGATGCGGCCGAGCGCGACCATGCCCTTGTCGCGCATGGCGTCGCGGATGACCGCGAACGCTTCCTGCCCCACGCTGTCGGTGGGCGCGATGTAATAGGGGCTATCGTAGAAGCGCTTGTCGATTTGCGCCGCGGGCACGAAGCTGTCGATGTCGACGGTGTGCTTGCTCTCCACCTGGATGGCCTCGAGCTCGTCATCGTCGACCTCGATGTAGACGCCCTTGTCGACTTCGTAGCCCCTGCCTTTGTCCTCGGGCGCGACTGGCTCGCGCGTCTCGTCATCGACCAATTGCTGGCGCAAGCGGTTGCCGGTTTTCTTGTTGATTTGCCGAAACGAGATGCGCTCCGACGACGACGCGGCGGGACTGAGCGCGATGGGGCAAGAGACGAGCGAAAGCTTGAGATAGCCCTTCCAATATGCACGCGGTGCCACGGCAATACTCCTACAAATGCGACTGCGTTAAGCTAACAATTTTTCCACGCCTCTTGGAGTCCTGCTTTTGTTCTCGCGCCCCCGATATAGCGTGCTTGCGCCGCGCTCAGGCTAGCGATTGACGCAGGCGAAGCGCTGCGCCGCGCCAACTATTGACGCGGTTAAGAAAATCGTAACGCGGGGTGGCCGCCAAAACTGTTGTGCTCACCGGTCGAGCGCCCGTTTCAGCAAGAGCTTTCATCGATCGTGATCGCGCGGCGGTCGCGCAGCACATGCGCTGCTGATTGAGCGCATCGCAGCATCGCCACGCCACCGTGGTTCCGTCACAAGGAACGCGGCATGGCGGTTCGCGGCGAGCAGCGCGCACCACGCGGCATCGATGGCAGTCGGCACAAAAACGCCGCGGTTCCCTCGGGTTGAAAATTTTTCTCAAGGCGCAACGCCTGCGCGCCTGATGCGTGGGGGCGGGAGGGTCATGAGAAGGAGGAAAGTCATGAGGAACCTGTTATTGGCCGTGACAACCGGCGCCTTGCTCGTTGCGGCGGTTCCGGCCTCCGCTCAAGTCTATATGGGTGCGGACCCCGGAGGGGCTGGCGTGCAGGTCGGTCCATTCGGCTTCGGCGTCGGGCCGCGGTATGGCTACGATCGTTGGCGCGGTGACGAATACTATGCCTATGGCGCCGACTGTCCCCTCGTCAGGGAGCGCATCGTAACGGCGGACGGTCGGGTGATCATCAGGACGCACCGCTCCTGCCGCTGACGCGCACACAAGCGAAGGACAAGCTAGCGAACAAACGCGCGTGGTCCCGGAAGCCCCCGGGGCCACGCGTTCTCATTCGCTGGTGATTGCGCGAAGCAAAGGCGTGGCCACCGCGGCGCTCAAAGCTTCGCTGATCGAAACCAAGCAGCAGCGCGGCGCGTTCGACGCCGACCTTCGCCCGCGCACCACGTTTGCGCGGTCGATGGAGCTAGGCTCTCTCTCGCTCTGCTAAGCCGACGATCTTTCGCCGGGGTAAGGGACGACGTTCAAACTGGCCGACCAAAGACAGTCCGACCAACTCTTGCGCTTGCTGACTTCGGCTCGAAGCCAGGTTCGGTAGCGATCGACGCAGGTCTGCGAACAGAAGCTCTTGAACGCTCGACGATGCCGTACCAGGCCGAACTTGCCATGGCAGTAGGCGCAATGATTTTTCACAGCTCCCTCCCGGAATGGCATCTCGGTTGAACCGACCGGCTGAGATCATCGTCCTTAGTGCACTGCAGCATGGTGCGTCGCAATGCACAATTAGTATTACACCTTAACAATTGAGAATTCGTTTTGCCGGCCCGCCATACGCCCAAAGCGTTGAGTCCATATCGGTTTTTCGGCTCGCCCCCGCCATGGCGCCGACGCGCCCCATGGCGGCGCTATTTCGGGTTTGTCGTTCCCGCAATGAGCGGCGAGCCGACAAGCAACGGCAGTTCGTCGAGCTCAATCGCGCTCTGGTTCGCGAGGGCTGGGGCAGCGAGCACGACGCCTATCGGCAGTGGTTCACCTCGCAGTTCATCCCGGAAGGCACGGCCGAGCAATCACGCTGGTTCAACGACCTGGAGCGGGCCTCTGCGACGCCGGACATGATGGAGAGATTCGTGATCGAGCTCTCCAACATCGACGTCGCCGACTTCCTGCCGAAGGTGAAGGCTCCGACCTTGGTCACCCACTGCAAGGGCGACGTGCGAGTGCCGTTCGCGCTGGGCCAGGAAATCGCCGCCGGAATTCCGGGCGCCAAATTCGTTCCTCTGGACAGCCGCAATCACATCTTTCTCGCGAATGAACCTGCTACTCGGGTTTTCTTCGACGCAGTCACGTCGTTCCTGGGCGATCCGCCGTTCAGGGGAGCGCTCCCTGGCACGACAACCTTCAAGGAGCAGGCACAGCGGCACATTGCAGCACTCGAGCGAAATTGGCTCATCAAGACGGTTGCGATCCTCGCCGCGCTCGCAGGCGCCATCATTTCATTTCTGCAGCTTTTTCGTTTGCTTCGTGCGTGAGACGCAAATCCGCAATGTCGGCCGTTGGCGTTGCGTTGGCGACCCTGCGCCCGGCTGACAAATTGCGGGGTGCAAATGAGGGATGTGGACTCGCGCAACGGACGAATATCGGCGCAGCTCTATTGCGCCTTGATGCCCGCCTCGCCAATGACTTTCCCCCATTTCGCTATTTCCGTCCGGAAGCGGGCGGCGCAGTCCTCGGGCGTGCTGGCGACCGGCTCGTAGCCGAGGGTGGCCAGGCGTTCCTTCATGTCCGGCCCCGCGATGGCTTGTGCAATCTCGCGCTGCAGCAGCGCGATGATGTCTTTCGGCGTTCCGGCCGGCACGATAACGGCGAACCACGATTCGCCCGCAACGTCGGGGTAACCGGCCTCCGTCATGGTGGGGACGTCGGGCAGCGCCTGCGAGCGGGTCTTGGTCGAGACCGCGAGCGCCCGCAGCTTCCCGTCTTTGACCAGCGGCACGGCCGGCGCCGTCGAGCCGAACGAAATCGGCGTGTGACCCGCGACCGCCGAGGCGATCGCCGGGCCGCCGCCGTTGAATGGGACGTGCACGAGGTCGAGGCCGAGCGACAGGCGGAACAACTCGCCCACGAGATGCGGCGGCGTACCTACGCCGGGCGAGGCGTAGCTGTATTTGCCGGGATGGGCTTTGACGAGGGCAACGAGGTCGCGCACCGTGTCCACCGGCAGCGCCGGGTTGACCGTGAGCACCGCAGGTGCGGTTACCGCCAGCGTGACCGGGTCGAAATCCTTGGTGGGATCGTAGGGCACTCGCTGGTAGAGCGCGGGATTGACGACGTGGTTGGCGCCGTTGACGAGGAGCGTGTAGCCGTCGGGGCTCGACTGCGCCGCTCGGCCCGCTCCGATATTGCCGCCCGCGCCGGCGATGTTCTCAACGTAGAATTGAACGCCCATTTGCTCGGACAGCTTCTGAGCCATGAGGCGGGCGAACACATCGGTTGGACCGCCGGGCGCGAACGGAACGATCACGCGCACCGGTCGTGTGGGATAGCCTTGCGCCCTACCGATCCGCGGAACGGCCGCGAGCGCGGCGGCACCGGCGGCCAAGCGCATAAATTGGCGGCGGGGAGATGTCATGTGATGCCTGTTCGAAGGTTTTACCAATATCCGCCGAGCCAGCATAGTCACGCAATGGAGAAGCCGGGCTGAGCGCTGCTGTCCGCCGGCGCAGCATCCAAGCGCGATGGGACATCCGCCACTGGGACGCTCATGCTGCTCTCTGGCTTCACGCTCTTAAGGCTCAACCCATTCCGGGTGCAGCCCCAATACCGCGGCGCGGCATGGCGGTGGTGGACTTTGGCAAGTCGACGTGATACGTCGACATGGTCAATCGAACGCCCGCCAGCCCGGCGACGCGACCACTTGCACGGACCTCTGTTCTCCCCATCGCTTTGGTGAAGCAGCGCCTGAGCGCGTAGCCGAAATGGTTGATGTCAGTCAATTTCTCGGGCTGCGCGCGGGAAAGCGGGCGGGCCCATCGTCGCCAGCGGCAGGCCAGCTCGGCATTTTCGCCGGCGAATCTGAGCCGATTCCTCAACACGCCGTTCGTTTCAGCGCCTGGCAGATCGCCGCGCTATTCATGACGCTGGCAGCCATCGCCTCGATCCCGATCCTGCTTTATCCCTGGCCACCGCTGTCCGACTACATCAATCACCTCGCGCGCATGCACGTGATCGCTACCATCGGCAGCGACCCCAATCTGGCGCTGTTCTACCAGGTCGAGTGGCAGGTCATTCCAAACCTGATGATGGATTTGATCGTTCCGATCCTGCAGCGGGTCATGAACGTCTATCTCGCCGGACAGGTCTACACCATCATGAGCTTCGTGCTGATCCTGTCGGGCACGCTCGCGCTCAACCGTCAGCTCTATCGCCATTGGTCGGTGCTGCCGCTGATCGCCTTCCCCCTGCTCTACAACAACGTCTTTCTCGTGGGCACGATGAACTATCTGTTCGGCATCGGGCTCTCGCTCTGGGCGCTCGCGACCTGGGTGGCGTTGCGCGAGCGCGCCCTAGTGTTGCGTCTGGCCGTATCGACGTTGTTCGTGTTGGCGCTGTTCTTCTGTCATCTGTTCGCCGTCGGGGTCTATGGGCTCGCCCTGTTCGCATTCGAACTGCAACGGCTGCTGGCTTTACGCGCGCGCAAGCCGCTCGAGTTACCGTCCGAGCGTCCGGCGCCGCGGCAGTTGCCCACCTGGGTTGATTTCGTCGCCAGCGGAATCCCGTTCCTCCCGGTGGTGCCGCTGCTGCTGATGAGCCCGACCTGGACGCTGCGCTGGGACTTCACCTGGGAGTTCAACGGCAAGCTCAACGGTCTGCTCTTCGTCATCGAGGTCTATTCCCGCTCCGCGACGTTCTTCCTGGCGACGATCGTGGCGATCGCCGCGCTCTTCGCCATTCGCCACCGTGCCTTGCGATTCCATCCGTTCGGCTGGGTGCTGCTGGCGGTGGGCGGTGCGACCTATTTGGCGCTGCCCCGCGTCCTGTTCGACACCTACATGGCGGATCAGCGCTTGCCGATTGCGCTGGCGTTCATGATCATTGCCTGCGCGCATCTCGATCTGCGCGACGAGTTCGTGCGCCGCGGCTTCGCGACGGTGCTCGTTCTGCTGCTGGCCGTGCGCGCATTCGAGGTGCAGGGCGTGTGGCGCGAGCTCTCGCGCGGGACCACCTCGTTCCGCGACTCGGTCCGCCAAATCGAGCGCGGATCCAAGGTGCTGGTCGCCTATGCGGATCCCGACAATGGCGACAACGCACGTGAACTCTGGCTCACGCATGCCGCCTGTCTGGCGATCATCGAGCGCTCCGCCTTGGTCACGACCGCCTTCACCGTGCTCGGCAAGCAAGTCATGCATGTGCGCCGCAATTATCGCGACCGCGTCGATACCGAAGACGGAACGCCGCCGTCGATCCGGCAGCTGCTGTCGTCGGCGGAACTCACGGATTGGGACGACCCGCCCTATTGGGCGCAGTGGACCACGGATTATGACTACCTCTATATCTTGTTCACGGACCGCGACTACACCAATCCGGATCCGACGCGGCTCACCCCGGTTTTCGCCGGCAACAGGTTCGTGCTCTATCAGATCAACGGGACGCAAATGGCGGGCACGTCCAAATCTCAGGACTAAACCCGCGCTGTATAGCCCGGAACGTCAGCACCCTGACGTGCGGCCGCGCGCTTCGGCAACAGGCGCAGTCCCGAGCAAACTGTTGCGCGCCTCACCACCACCATCGGCCGTATAGACCGCCACCATACAAGCCGCCGGACCACCCTGGTCCGTAGCCGTAGTAGCTCGGTGCATAGTAGCTGTAATAGCTCGGTCCATAGCCGTAGTAGCCCGACGGGCGGTAGGCGTAATTCGGCCGCCACCGGCATCGAGACCGATTGCACACGTAGCGCGCGCTTTGGCCCAGCGCGAGAGCGCTCGCCGCGGCAGCAAGATTGTCCATGGGCGTCGCCGATGCCGGCACCGACATGACGCCGCAGAGCGCCGTGCCAGCAACTAAACCGATCGAGAGAGCTTTCACGGGACGCCTCCCTATTGTTGCTGGATGTCGTGAAGCAAGCGCCAAAGGTCCCTCAGCGTGCGCCTCTTCGGCCTGCCCGGCAAGATCGGGGCAGCGTCACCGAGGCTGACCCCCTGAATTGGTTGGCGGCTATTGCCCGGCCTTGGCGCCGAGGACATTGAACCGAAGCGACCGTTCGCGCGACTAAGGTTCAGGATGGGAGGCTGGATATGAGCGAACGTCGGATTACCCAATTACTCGGGCTCATCTTGGGTGCGTTAGTGACCTGCACCCTGGTCCTGAACGCCTTCGCGTTCTAGAACCGTACCAGGCAGACACGGGCCGCCGCCCTTTTTCGAGCATTTATACCCCATGGTGCGATGCACCCCGGTCTTTTGACCGACCCAAGGCCCATCGATCCTAAGACCTCTGACGCCCGCAGCCCGCGGCTGTGTGAAGGCGCGTCTAGTCGATTCCCCCGAAGAAGCCGCTCGCATCGCGCAGAATCTGCGAGCGGATGAACGGATCGGGGTCGGCACCCATCTTGGTGCAGCACCCCCAATACACGGCGCTGGGGTCCCCTGCCTTGACCCGTTGGGCACTGGGCTTCGCCGCGAGTCGGTGGGGATGATATGAGCCCTGCTTCTTGCTCACCCGCTCGGCATTGGCTGGCGAGGAAAGAAACACGGCGAGAACCCACAGCGGGAACGAGCAATCCGGCGCAGAGGCGTGTCGTCTTGACCGTTGGCATGGACGCTCTCCCAGCTGTTGCGGACGCGGCGCGGTGAAATATGGCGTCCTTGCGCGGTAGCGGCTAGCTGGCTTGGATCACAAATTGGTATCGCCGAGCGGCGCGCGCCATCAAGCAGAACGGGCCGCGCGCCGGAGAGAGGCGGACGATAGCCGATCGCTATCGCGCCTGCGCGCAATAGCCGGCGCGTATCGCGCCTGTTTCCGTTAAAATAGGCGCGCGCCTATATACGAGCATCGTTCGTTCAAGAGGGTGTCTATGGCGGCATCGCGTCAACTCAGGCTCGGCGCCTTCATGCGGCCGGCCACCATCCATACCGGCGCCTGGCGCTATCCCGGCGCTTTCCCGGATGCCAATTTCAACTTCGCGCACCTCAAGCGCTTCGCGCAGACGCTGGAACGCGGCAAGTTCGACGCCTTCTTCATGGCCGATCATCTCGCCGTCCTCAATATGCCGCTCGATGCGCTCAAGCGCAGTCACACGGTGACGTCGTTCGAGCCGTTCACGCTGCTCTCGGCGTTGGCCGGCGTGACCGAGCATCTCGGCCTCGTCGCGACCGGGTCGACCACCTTCGACGCGCCTTATCATGTGGCGCGGCGGTTCGCTTCGCTCGATCATATCAGCGGCGGCCGCGCCGGCTGGAACATCGTGACCACCTCCAACCCGGATGCGGCGCTCAACTTCGGGCTCGACGATCACATGGAGCATGGCGAGCGCTACGCCCGGGCGCGCGAGTTCTACGACGTGGTGACTGGGCTTTGGGATAGCTGGGCGGACGACGCCTTCATCCGCGACGCCGATCGCGGATTTTATTTCGATCCCGACAAGCTGCATGTGCTCGATCACAAGGGCCAATACCTCTCCGTGCGCGGCCCGCTCAACATCGCCCGCCCGATCCAAGGTTGGCCGGTCATCGTCCAAGCCGGGGCATCCGAGGCCGGCCGCCAACTCGCGGCGGAAACGGCGGAAGCCGTGTTCACGGCACAAGCGAACCTCGCCGCCGGGCGCGCGTTCTACGCCGACGTCAAAGCCCGCGCCGAAAAGGCCGGGCGTTGCCGCGATCACATGAAAATTCTGCCGGCCTGCTTCGTCGTGGTCGGCGACACGATGGAGGAGGCACGCGCCAAGCGGGCGAAGCTCGACAGCCTCGTTCACTACGACAACGCCATCGCCTCGTTGTCGATCGCGCTCGGCCACGATGCCTCGCGCTTCGACCCCGACGGGCCGTTGCCCGAAATCCCCGAAAGCAACGCCAGCAAGAGCGGCCGGCAGCGGGCCATCGAACTGGCGCAGCGCGAGAAGCTCACCGTGCGGCAGCTCGCCCAGCGCCTTGGCGGCTATTCCGGGCTCGCCATGGTCGGCACGCCCGCGACCATTGCCGATGAGATGGAGGAATGGCTTACGACCGAAGGCTCCGACGGTTTCACCGTGATGTTCTCCTACCTGCCCGGCGGGCTCGACGATTTCGTCGTGCGCGTGGTGCCGGAATTGCAGCGGCGCGGTCTGTTCCGGCGGGAATACGAAGGCAAGACGCTCCGCGAAAATCTCGGCCTGCCGCGGCCGGCGAACCGATTTTTCTGAGCCCATATGCTGCACGACCTCGACCCGCGTAGAGCTGGCTGACGACGTGAGACGGAATGCGAACATGGAACGCAGAGTTCGAGCGGCATGCCTCGCCGTCTGGGCGGCAAGCACGCTGCCGGTGCCGGCCGCGGCATGGGACTTTCCGGGGCATCGCATCGTCGGCGCCATCGCCGATCTGGTTCTGCAGCAGCATGACCCGGCGACGCAGCAGCGCGTGAGCGAACTGCTGGAGAAGAACGACGGCGGCACCGTGGAGAAGCGAAGTCTGAGCGAGGTCGCGGTGTTCCCGGATTGCGCGAAAAAGGGCAACGTACCGTTTTGCGGCCGCCCACCCTCCGAGGAAGAGAAAGCGTATGCAGGCCGCAATCCGCACCATGACAAATTCCACTTCGCCGACGTGCCGCTGCAGCAACCGAGCTACGTCGCCAATAGTGCCGGTACGCAAGACATCGACGTCGTGCAGATGATCGCATACGCGGTCGCCCAATTGGGCGGCAAAGCGCCGACGCCCAAGCCCGACGTCAACCTCACCGACACCGAAGCGGTCTGGCTGCTCGCCCACCTCGTCGGCGACATCCATCAACCGCTGCATGTGGGGGCGAAATACTTCGATAAGACGTGCGAGACGAGCGTCGATCCGAACATCGGCGGCACGCCGCCGACTTTCGGCATTGGCGATACCGTTGCTATGACGATGGGCGGCAACCTGATCTTGCTGGTCGCGCCGGCTCCCGCGGTTCCGCCAGCCTCGAACCTGCACCTCTATTGGGACAGCACCACCGTCATTCGGGCGATGCAGGCTGCCGGTAGCGCGCACTCGGAGCAGGAGTTCGCCAAGCTCCTCGCCGCCGCGCCGCCCGCCGGCTGGGAAACCACCGGCGCTGCGGACACGTGGGCGGCACAATGGGCGAGCGAGATCATGCCGCTCGCGCTCGAGGCGCATCAGCGCCTCACGATCCGCAAGGGCTCGAAGCCCTCGCCGTTCTCGTTCACCGGGGGATGCACCTGGGAGACCACGCTCGATCCGTCGTACGAGGACTGGGCCAAGGCGCAGGCGCGCATCCAGGTCGCCAAGGCGGGCTTTCGCCTTGCCGCGCTGTTGAAGGCGATCTTCGCGCCGTGACGGGCTGGGCGTGAGGCAAGACGGCGGGCCGAATGCAGCGCGGCCTCTTTCGGCCGCCGACAACGACCAAAAAGATGGTTCGCCGACGCGCCCTCCGCCCTAGCCGGTGGGATGCGCGCGCTGATAAGCGTCGATGATCTCACCGCCGGTGGCAAACCAGACGGCATCGTTCTTCTGCATCTCGGCGATCGCCCGTTGCAGATATTTGATGCGCAACGGCTGGCCGGTGATCATGGGATGGAGCGGAATGCCCATGACTCTCGGCTGCTTCTTGCTGTCGGCCAGCAGCGTCTCGAACTGGTCGATCACGGAACGGTAATATTGCTCGCCGGTGTAGCCTTTCCGAATGAAGAGCGGGATATCGTTGATCTCCATGCAATACGGAATGGAAAAGAGTTTCCCCGTCTTGACCTTCATGGGGTACGGCTGATCGTCGGTGTTCCAATCGCCGCAATAGATCACGCCCTCTTCTGCGAGGATGTCGAGCGTGTTGTAAGTCTCGACGAGTCCGCTGCCCAGCCAGCCGCGCGGTTTTCGCCCGGTCGCTTGCTCGATCGTCTTGAGAACGCTCCGGATGACCTCGCGCTCTCGTTCCGGATTCAAACCGGCCAGGCTTTCGCTGTTGGTCGTTCCATGGCCCATGAACTCCCAGCCGCGCTTTTTCATTTCATCCACGGCTTTGGGGTAATGCTCGCAGACCAATGAATTCAAGGCCACGGTCGCCTTGACGCCGGCCGCGTCGAACACGTCGGCGAAACGCCACAGGCCTACTCTCAGGCCATACTCTCTCCAGCCGTAGTTGATGACGTCCGGCACGATGTTGCCGGTGTTCGGAGAAACACCCACCCCCACGGGTGAATCATAATTCCAAACCTCCACGTTGGGGGCGATCCAGACCGCAAGCGTCTTGTTGCCGGGCCACGTGTACGGCTTTCGTTCGAAAATAAACGAGTCCTCGTAGCGGTCCGGCCGCCGCACCGGCTTGCTCACCGCTTGCGCACGGGCGGCGATCGGCGCCAGGGCGGAGGTCAAGACACCTGCTGCTCCGGCCAGGAAGAGACCCTGCTTGATGAAATCCCTACGGTCATTGCCTGTCCGCATGACGCTGCCCTCCGTTCGCAAGCGATGACGGCGCCTGGTCTGCCGCCCGATCGAGCTTACCACCCTGCCGCCTCGACACCAGCGGATCGGGCTGATCTAGTTCGCCTTGATGTTGAGTTCGCGCGCGAGCCGCGCGTATTTTTCGGAGTCGGCCCGCGCGACGCGCGCGAGTTGCTCCGCGCCGCCGCCGACCGGCTCGGTTGCCGTTTGCAGCAGGCTTTTGCTGGTCGCAGGATCCGCGAGCGCCTTGTCCATCTCGGCGTTGAGGCGCGCGATCGCCGACGGCGGCGTTCCCAGGGGCACGAACGCGGCGTACCACGTCTCGAGCACCAGGCCCTTGAAGCCCGCTTCCTGCAGCGTCGGCACTTCGGGCAGGTTCGGTGAGCGCGTCTCGGACGATTGCGCCAGCAGGCGCAAGTTTCCAGATTTGTAATGCGGGATCAGCGCCGTCGGCCCGAGGAAGGCGACGCGGACATGGCCCGCGACCAGGTCGTTGATCGCCTGGCCGGCGCCGCGATAGGGAACGTGGTCGAGCTTGATGCCCGCCATCTGCGCGAACCATTCCAGCAGCACGTGCTGGTTCGACCCCGCGCCCGAGGTCGCACAGCCCAGCCCCGGCCGTTGCTTCGCCGTCTCGATCAATTCTGCGACCGAGCTCACCCCGAGCGTGGGATGCGCGGCCAGCGCCAGCGGCTGGCGCGCCAGTTGTATGACCGGCACCAGCTCTTTCAAGTAATCGACGCCCAACTTCAAGATATGCGGAGCGCTCGCCACGTTGTCGTTGGTGACGAGCACCGAATAGCCGTCGGGCGGGCTCTTGATCGCCGTCTCGATGCCGATGGTTCCGCCCGCGCCCGTGCGGTTCTCGATGACGACCTGCTGGCCGATCGCGCGTGACACCGGTTCGCCGACGACACGGGCGACGAAATCGAGTCCGCCTCCGGGCGCAAGCGGCACGATGAAGCGCACCGGCCGGTTGGGCCACGCGGCTTCGGACGTGCCTTGCGCGCGTGCCGGGTTCGGACCATGCGGCGCCTGGGCGATACCGCCGAACAGCGCGATGCCCCCCGCCGCTGCGCGTTTGATGAACGTCCGCCGCTCGATGTTGGGCAATCGTTCCTCCCCGTCGGCTCTTTGAATCAATTTTCCACTTTGATGTTTGCCTGCGCAACGATCTTGCCGAATTTCTCGGTCTCCGCTGCAACGAACGCGCGGTACTGCGCGGGCGTCATGACGCGTGGCACGATGCCTGCGCCTCCAGCTTCTCGGAGATCGCCTTCTCGCGCAGGCCCGTCGCCACGATCTCATTAAGGCGCGCGACGATCGGCTCCGGCGTGGCCGCGGGCGCGAACAGTCCGAACCAATTGAGCAGCTCATAGCCCGTGAGCTCGACCGCCGCTTCCGCGAGCGGAGCCGCATCGGGCAGCTGCGGCATGCGCTCGCGCGAGGTGACGGCGACGGCGCGCAACCGGCCGTCCTGGATCAGCGGCAGCGCGGCGGCGAGACTGGAAAAGCTCATGGTGACGGCGCCGGTGGCGACGTCGGTGACGGCCGGCGCCGCGCCGCGATAGGGCACGTGCAGCACGTCGGTGCCGGCCAATGCTGTTCATCAACTCGCCGGCGAGCTGCTGCGGATTGTCGATGCCGGAGGAGGAGAAGGAGAGCCTGCCGCGATTGGCCCGCGCGTAGGCGATCAACTCGGCGGCGGTGCGCACCGGCGTGGAGGTTGCGACCACCACCACGCACGGCACGATGCCGATGAGGGCGACGGCAACAAGCTCGCGCGGCGGATCGTAGCTCATCTTGTCCTTGTAGAGATGTTGGTTGATCGCGACCTCGCCCGAGGCCGCCATCAGCCGCGTGAGACCGTCGGGCGGCGACTTCGCGACGGCTGCGGCGGCGATCATTCCGCTTGCGCCGGCACGGTTCTCGACGATGACGGATTGCCCGAGCGCCGCCTTCAGCGGTTCGGCGAAGAGCCGCGCCACGATGTCCACTCCGCCGCCGGCGGGATAGCCGACGAGGACGCGGATCGGCCGGTCGGAGTAGCCGTCCTGTGCCCGCACGCGACGTGCGCCGGCGATGAAAGCAAGGCCCGCGCTCGCCACGACATCCCGTCGGGTGAGCATCACTCGTCTCCTCCGCAATCAAGCAACCGTAACGCGGATGCGGCGCGAGCGAAATCCGCCGGGCCAGCATTGAACATGACGGCGGCGCTGCAGCATGCGGCAGTGCAGCAACACGCTTCGCACGGAACCGATCATGACAGCATTCAGGCGGGTGTAAGGAGCCGTTCAGCCCGCGTTCAGCCTGGGCATGGAACATTCTTATCAAGGGTCACGTTGACCGTTACCCCTTCGACTTCACACTGAGGTGACGCCATGAAAAAAACTCTGATCGCTGTTGCCGCAGCGGCAACGATCGCTGTCGCAGCGATTGCCACGCCGACCACGGCGGAGGCCCGCTGGGGCTGGTGGGGCCCCGCGCTTGGCGCCTTCGCCGTCGGGGCCATCGTCGGCGGCGCGCTTGCAAGCCCCTACTATTACGGCGGGTATTATGGCGGCGGATATTACCCGGCGTACTCGTACTATCCGTCGTACGGTTACGGCTATCCCGCGTACAGCTACGGCTACGCCCCAGCCTATTCCGGCTACGCCTATGCGCCGCGGCCGTATTACAGCTGCTGGCGCTGGCGGGGCGGCTACCGCTATCGCGTGTGCTGAGCGGTTGCGGCCCCTATTTGGACCGATAGGCTGACGGCGGCGCTTGCCCTGCGAGCGCCGCCTTTTTTGCGCTCCAAACGGCTGTCGAGCCGTCCCAGGACCGACCAAATTCCGACAAATTAACCGGATGATGTTGCCTCGGCTGAATCGGGGTTTGGCTCAGTCGGGGCTATTCGGACATCGCAACACTGGAACTGCGCTCGGCACTCGCCGACGCTCAAATGCTCGGCACCCGCCGACGCTTAAGGAGACGCTGATGAAGAAGACACTTACTGCCTTAGCTGCGGCCGCGACCGTGGCAACTGCAATCGCCGCCGCGCCGACGCCAGCAGACGCGCGCTGCTTCGGATGCGCGGTCGGCGCCGGCGTCCTCGGCGGCTTCGTTGCCGGCGCCATCGTCGGCAACGCGGTCGCGAATTCGCAGCCGGCCTACGTTGCCGCGCCGGGACCAGGCTATGTGGTCTATCCGGCCTATGCGGCGCCGCTGCCCGGACCGGGATGCTATTGGACGCGCATGCCCGTCTACGACATGTACGGCAACGTGGTCGGCTGGCGCGGTCGCCCGGTGGCAGTCTGCCAGTAAGCCGCGTCGAGCGATCCGACGCTTCACGATCAAAAACCCGGCGGGTGCGCAACCCGCCGGGTTTTCGTTTGCCGCGCGCGCTACCATAGGCGACGCGAGTTCGCTGCGCCCTTCTTCGAGCTTCAGTTCTTCGCCGCTCTCTTCTGCATGTCCTCGAGCACCGCCGCGGTCGGCCAGCAATCGACCTTGAGCCGGTTCGCCTTCTGATAGGCGCCGAGCGCCGCGCGCGTGAGCATGCCGGCCTTGCCGTCGATCTTGTCCTTGTAGAGGCCGAGCTTGGTGAGGGTACGCTGCATCGTCTCGACCTGCGCGGTGCGCAGCTGCGTGTTCTTGCTCCATGGCGTCTCGAACCGACGCGGATCGGAGATGCGCTCACTCAAATGGCCGACGAACAATACGTAGAGATCGGAAAAGTTGTATTCTTTGATGACGTAATAGTTCTTGAGCGTGAGGAACGCCGGCCCATAGGTGCCTTCCGGCAGGAGCAGCGAGGCCGGCTCGTTGAGCTCGGCCGCCGCGGGCTTGCGGCCATAGGCGAGCACAAATCCCTGCTTGAGCCATTCGCCGAGCGGACGCGTCACCTCGGGGACGCCGATGGTGCAGTCCACGCCGTGCGGCGCGCGCACCTCATAGGCCCAGCGCGTGCCGCGCTGCCAGCCCTTGCCGACGAGCTGCTGCGCGGCGGAGGCGAGCGCGTCGGGCACCGATCTCCAGATGTCCTTCTTGCCGTCGCCGTCGA
>Ga0306920_100006239_pt1 | contig 15514 bp, 18 predicted proteins | sample flu12Cox44000170_FD_204666 | JGI IMG/M metagenome (GOLD analysis project Ga0306920, IMG submission 204666) | Lab enrichment of tropical soil microbial communities from Luquillo Experimental Forest, Puerto Rico - flux4day.12C.oxic.44.000.170 (v2)... | ecosystem: Environmental > Terrestrial >... | reverse complement strand
GGCTTCCTCGTACGGCGTTCCACTTCTTTACCGATCCGGCTCAGCGCTTTCTCCGTCGCCGCCAGTAACTCCTCCCGCTTGCGCTTCCGCTCTTCCGCCAGCAAAGGGTTGTAGCAGACCATCAATCGCTCCCCCGGATTGCGAGTCACGTTGCAGCGCAAGATTCGCCGCCCCTCGTGGCTGATTACGAAGCAACAGGGTCGAAAACCCAGCGTAAGTGTTTGAAAACACGTGACCGGTTGGTGTGGTTTTCATGCATTTTCGCGGACCGTAGGCCCTGGAAGACAGTACAGGATGCCAAACGTCAGGGTCGGTACTGTAAAGAAATCCATAGCGGCGATGGCTTCGCGGTGGTTGCGGAGAAAGACCAGCCATCGTTTCGCGAGATCGGGGTTCCGGGGAGCACGTTTCATCCATCGCGATATGCTGCGCTCGGCGATATCGAAGCCAAGCATGAGCAACTCTCCGTGAATGCGGGGTGCGCCCCAGGTCGGGTTCTCGGCCATCATGCGAAAGATCGAAAGATCAGGTGACGCACCTCCTGACTCACCGCTCTGCGGCCGGCTCGGCGCGGAGCCCGCGAGCGCCAAGCCCAATACCATCGAAAGCGGGTGCGATGCCAGCGGACAACCGTCTCGGGTGTCACCACGACTAAGGGTTTGCGCCAGCCGGACCACAGTCGTCGCAGGGTTACCCAGAACAGCCGATCGAGGGCGCCGAGCCGAGGACGGGGCCGTTGAGCATGCAAGGCCAGTAATTGCTGTCGCAACGCCAGATTCTCCAGGATGAGGTCTGATCGGGACCGAAACACTCCCGTCAGCCAGCCGAACAGTGTCGAACGCACGCAAGCATGGCAGCCATCCTATCCGTTCGGCGGAAAACGACGAAGCGTGCAAGTCGTTCAAATTGCGGGCAGCCACAATTTTGCCGAATGATAGCTCTTCTGTTGATTTCTCCCTTGCCCGTATTCGCCGCGCCGTTATAGCATTACGGTTCTCATGCAATACACGCAGCCGGGCACGCTCCATGGATCCCCACTGCAGATGCTCACGGAAATCGTCGCTGTGTTGGCTTCAACCGGGGCGATCCTCAGCCGGACCTGATCGGCAGGAGCGGGAATGCTTACCTACCGGCATCTTCTCACCGTTCTGTTGCTATTGCCGCTTGCGGGATCCCTGGCACTTCTCCCCTTGCGTGACCGCCAGCACCTCTGGATTCGCCGCATCAGCCTGGCGGTCGGTTTGCTTGAGTTCGTACTCTCGTTCATCCCCGTCTATTCGATCCCCCCGGGCTCAAGTGGGCTCAAGTTCGAGGAGTTCGTAGCCTGGATCCCCCAACTGAACATCAACTACCACGTCGGCGTCGACGGCATCAGCATTTTCCTTATCCACCTCATTACCCTTCTGACACCGATCGGCGTCCTGGCCTCGTGGAGCGAGATCAAGCACCAGGTCAAGGAATTCCACATCCTGCTCCTACTACTGGAGATGGGCGTGATTGGCGTTCTCATCTCTCTCGATTTGTTTTTCTTCTTCTTCTGGTGGGAGTTTGGACTGATTCCCCTCGCCTTATTGATCGGCATCTGGGGACACGGTCGGCGCACGTATGCCGCCATAAAGTTCGTGCTGTTTACCATGGGCGGCTCCGCATTCATGCTGGCAGCCATCATTTGGCTGTACGCGCACACTGGTACCTTTGATGTCGTAAAGCTGCGACAGATGGTTGCCAGCGGGCAACTGGCACTCAGTCCCCGCACGGAAATGTGGCTCTTCGTGGGCTTTTTTGTGGCCTTTGCCGTGAAGCTCCCCATGGTTCCACTGCACACCTGGCTGCCTGACGCCCACACGGCGGCACCTACCGCAGGATCGGCAGACCTGGCAGGCGTGCTGCTAAAACTTGGCGGTTACGGTATCATCCGCATTTGCCTGCCGCTGTTCCCTAATGCGTCGCATGTCGCGGCGCCGGTCATCGGAGTGTTGTCGATCATCGCCATACTGTACGGAGCCCTGGTTTGCATGGTGCAGCCAAACCTCAAGCGGCTGGTGGCCTATTCCTCCATCAGCCACATGGGATTCGTGACGCTGGGTATTTTTTCTTTCTCCCTCATCGGCTTTCAAGGGGCCATCTACGTGATGCTGGCGCACGGCATCACCTCCAGTGCGCTGTTCTTGCTGTGCGGCATGCTTTACGAGCGCCGCCACACCTTCGACATTGTTGAGTTCGGCGGTCTGGCGACTCCCATGCCGCGTTACGCCTCTCTGTTTCTATTTACGGCGTTGGCGGCCATCGGGTTGCCTCTGCTGTGCGGCTTTGTGGGCGAGTTCCTGGTCCTCGCAGGCACCTTCCAGACCCACACGCAATGGGCCGTGTGGGCTGCCCTGGGTGTGATCTTTTCCGCCTGCTATCTATTGTGGGCCTACCAGCGTGTTTTCTACGGCCCGGTCACCAACCCCGCCAACCTGCAAGTGCCCGATCTCGTCCCTCGCGAGAAGTGGGTCATGGTGAGCATGTGCGTCCTCATGCTCTGGTTGGGCGTGCACACCAGGTTCTTCCTTCGCCGCTATGAGTCTTCCTGCCAGATGATTCTGCAGCGGGCTTCTCCCGTGGCAACGGGAATCACCACTGTGCCCCTGGACCTGCTGACCCGGAAGCAGCAACCTTAGGTGGTTTGCAAGGCAAGGCCCGCCGCTCCCACCGCAAGTGCATCGGGAAATTCGCCGCGTTGTCATAATTCTCCTGGTTTGAGCGTTGGATACCGAATGCTTCGACCTCCGAAGTTGAATTCTTGTTTTTCCTATAGGTCAAGCAAGTGAGAGACGGCCCAGCTCAATTAACGATCAGGGAGAGGCCCGTGGCGAATGGAAACGTCACACTATATCTGCCGTCTTTGAGATATCCGGGTTTCGCAGACAGTGTACCAAAGGCTTCCCTGCTATCCAGTGCTGACGCGTGAAGTGCGCTCGTCGCCTGTCTTCCGCAAAAACCTCCTACAGATCAAGCGACGCGCTGTTCCAGCCAGTATTCGTGATGTAGACCGCCCAGGATGTCCTTCGCTCTGATCTCTCAATCACGGGGCAATCTGTGCCGGTGGTTTCTTGGTCCTGTCAAAGAGCTGTCCGAGGATTTCTCTAGAACGCCTGGTCCCAGGCTGGAGTGTGGCCGTCCTTTATTATAGTGAGCACCCAAGATCGCAGGGTTTTCCGCAGGTGCCGCTCGTTGAGCGGAATAAGGAAATCCAGGCATTCACGACGAACGGTTCCGACTAATCGCTCGCAGTAAGCATTCGCCGTCGGTGCCCGCACGGGAGTGCACAAAACCTTCAGCTTAAAGTCACGGTTCAGTTGCTGGTCCAACTCCCGGGAGAAGATCGAATCGCAGTCGTGGATCAGGAACTGATAAGAATGGTCGCTTGGGATTGCTTCCCGGAACTGCTGCAGTGTCCAATCCGCGGTGGGATGCGCAGTCAGGTTGTAAAGGACAAGGCGCCGACTCCCGACCTCCATCATCAGGAAAACATAAAAGCACCTGGAATCGTGCTGTCACCGCAACCAGGAAGTCGCAGGCGACGATTCCCTGGGCATGATTCCTGACGAACGTTCTCCAGTGCGACGGGGTTCGGATACGCCCAGCCCCTCCCGGCTGCTTCGGCCAGTAGTTGCGGACAGTTCGGAAACGCAGATGCCCAGCTTTAATGACAGTTCATCCGCGATGCGTTCCTCTCCCCAGGTCACGTTCTCCCTCACCAGACGAGCGATCAGCTGGCGAATTTCCCTGGGCAGCCGTGGCCGGCCGCCGCGTGATTTCCAACGCCAGTACAGCTTGAAACTCTTACGATGCCAGCGGACGAAAGTCGCTGGCGTCACGATGGCGAGTGCTTCTTTCCAGTCAAACAGCCGAGACCAGAGCCCCCGTGATAGCCGTGCCGCATCGGTCAGCGGGCGAGGCCGGATCTGGTGATCTTGGTAGTATGCGAGCTGCTTGCGCACGAACAGGACTTCCGCCGCTATTGCTGTCCGGGGACGGGCGACGATGTACATGAACTGCAATCCATCCCCGCGGCAATTCCCGGACGACGATAAGGACGGAGCGGACGTTGGGTCTCCAGGCGATTCGAAACCCGAAACATGGGATTCAGCTTCCCACAGAACTGAGTCACTCGGCGAGCCTCTTTGCTGCTGGTAAACAAAAAGCTGTCGCCATTTGCACCGAAACTCGTACACTTGCAGCCCATCGCAGCTTTTTGCGGAGGACAACGGCATGAGGTCGCAGAGCCACACCGCCACCGCTAATTTTCCTATGCCCGGCTCCCCGAGTACGCTCTGCGAACTCGCAGCCCTTATTCTCAGGATCAATCCTCCCTCGGAAACCACCACCCGACCCTTGCGGGAACGCGAAAGGAATGGCTGTGAAGCGAAGGTTCTTCATTCCTTCGTCCAGTTGGTGCCGCCGTCATTCGTAGTGAAACGAGAGCCACTGTCGCTGATGACCACGCCGTGCTGCTGGTCCTCGAACTGAATGGACACGACGCTGCCGGCTTCGCCGGAATCCGGTGGCGGCAAGGCCACCTTGATCCAATGCTGGCCGCCATCCTTCGAGTGAAAGAGCGTGCCGTTGTTGCCGCCGGCCCACACCTCATCGCCGAGCACACAGACCGCACGGAATGAGGTTGTCTCGTTGGCGAGCACGTGCTCCCAGCTCCCCTGAACGAAACGCTCCAGGTGGCCCTCGGCCGTTACGCGCCACGGAACCGGCGCCGGACTGAAGGCTCGCCTGGCAACTTGCGGGGCTGGCGCGGCGATAGCGCTGCTTGGCGCGGAGTGTTCCGTCCTGCTAAAAGCAAACGCATTCGGAGGCCCAGCTGCCGGAGCAGACACCGCCGGGAGCTGTCCACCGACAGCTATCGTGGCGGACTGACTGGTTGCCGCGGGAAGGGAGATCGCTGGAGCCGCGCGATTTTCTTCGACAACCGGCGGTACAGAACTCGCGAGGGTGCTATTGCTGGGCGCTGGAGGCTTCGCTGCCGGTACGGCTTTCGGCTGTCGCTTGGTCGCGGGCTTTTTGGCAACAAGCTCGGGCTGGCTTGCAGGCGCTGCTCGCACTTCAGCAACAGGCGGTACCGAAGAGCTGTTGTCGTTCATCGACGCTACCTGCGGCGCCGGCGCGACCGTTCCCGGACGCTGGTACAGCAGGACTCCTCCGGCGACCACGACCGCGGCGGCAACAGGCACTGCCCAGGCCAATCGCGGTGTCCATCGCCAGCGAGGTTTCGCACATATCGCCGTTGCCGACTCGGCTGCAGGTGTCTGCGCGGGTGAAATGCGCGGCGCCGCCGCAGCCGCAAGTTCCTGCTCCTCCGCGGCGCTGCTCGCAAGAAAGACCACTTCTCGGCAATCGGCGCAACGGGCCAGGTGGTCCGTGATTCTCTGGCTCTCTCCGGCGGATAGGGCACGTTCCGCGAAAGCGGCCAGCATGTCGGCAGAAGGATGCGTAGCCGGGACCGGCTGCTGGGCCAGCGCGTCACGTATCGACTTGGGTAGTTCCGGGTTCATCCCCGAGATTCGCCCTTCTCCTGATAGAACGCGGTATTCAGGCTTCCTTGCCGCAAAGTTTCATCCACCCGTATTTGCAGATCGCAGACATCCACCTCCTGCATCGCTTCCTCGGCCTGCCGCCTGGACATCCCCAACTGGACCAGCCGCTTCGCAATGCGGTTGCGCAGGCCGATGGTGGTCCGCTCCAGCTTCCGGCTGATGGTGGATTCGTGTACCCCCTGCAGCTTCGCGATCTCGGCCAGGGTCCTGCGATCAAGATAGTACGCGAGCAGCAGGAAGCGCTCCTCGGCATCCAGTTCAGCCAGTTCCCGACTGACCGCAGTTTCAACCCTCTTGTCCGTGACCGCAGCTTCGGGCTCCGGTGCCGTGAACTGAATACCGTCGTCCACCGCGGCTTCCAGACTGGTTTCCCGTTTCGTGCTACGACAGTGGTTTACCCACTCCTGGGCGACGACGGTGCGTAGCCAGCCTTGCAGTGAGCCCCGCCCGGAGTAATAACGCAACTTGGAGAGGCGCTGCTGGCCCATGGAATCCACACCATAGAGTTCGGCATACAGCGAATCGGCGAGAGCGCGGGCGGCACTCTCTTCTTTCGCGACCTTATAGGCCGTTTCGTACAGCGTAGCCCTATAACGGGTGAGGAAAACTTCCCACGCCTGCTCGTTGCCAGCGGCGCAGGCGCGGGCCAGCACCAGTTCCTCCAGCCGGAGCGAGAGGAGAAAGCTCTCGTCAGGAACATCCTGTCCGGCGGGATCGTGCTGATGCACCACCTCGGCCAAAAGCGCCGCCAGAGTCTGCTCATCCATGCCGAATTGACGCGATCCGCTGGCCTCGTAGTGCCAGGCGGCAAAGCTGCCCACCACGGCCGACGGCTGGGGACTGGCTGGGCCGGAAGTTGGCACTGAGGCCATGCGTGCAGATCCTGACAAATTTGTATGCAAGAACAACCACGTACGCCGTTCTACCGCTAGAGACGCTCCAGAACTCGCTCCGCTAGCTAGCAGAAATCAGGGCAAGTCCTGAATGGGCGCGCCTCCGGGAGGTCACCATGAAGGGCACTATCCTGATGCAACTTGCCTTTGCCGTACTGGCCGGGACACTTGCCAGCGCCGGCACGCCAACGCAGGAGTACAAAGTTCTGCCCCCGATTACCAAGGGGAACCTCAGCCTGTTTCCAATTGTCGGAGGAACGGACGCCAACACCAGCCCGCTGCTGACCCTCGACGAAGGCCTGCGCTCGGGGGCGGTGATTGTCACCGAAGCCGGTTCCGTGCAGGGATTGGTGCGTCCCGCCACCCATTATCCACGAGTTTCGTCCGGTGAAGTGAATCGCCTGGTTCTGGTGAACAACTCGGATCGCCCGCTGCTGCTGATCGCCGGCGAGGTGGTGACCGGAGGCAAGCAGGACCGGGTCATCGGCGTCGATCGTATCGTCCCGCCCAAGTCCGAGCTCATCGACTTGTCGGTTTTCTGCGTCGAGCCGGGTCGGTGGGTGGCGTCGTCGGAGCACTTCAGCAGCATGAGCTCGGCGATGGCGCAGCCCAGCGTGCGCATGCCGGCCATGGCCGAGCGCGACCAGCACGCCGTGTGGTCGCATGTGGCTGCGGCGGCTGGTGGCATGGCTAGTGCCGCGCCGCCCGCCAGTGCTGCGATTCACAGTACGACTTCCTATGCAAAGGTGATGCAGAACCCCGAGGTCGAGAAGAGAGTCGGCACGGTCGCGGCCAATTACGACGGCCTGTTGCGCGAGCTGCGCAAGGTTGGCGCCAAGGGCGTAGTGGTGGCGGTCAACGGCCGTATCACGTGGGCTGACGTGTTCGCCAGCACGGATCTGCTGGAGAAGTATTGGCAGAAGCTGATCCGCTCGTATGCTGCCGAGTCGCTGACGAATGTCGGCCTTTCCGGGCAGGCCGACCAGAAGGCAGCACAACTGTTTCTCGATCAGCTGCAGGGGACGCGCGAAGTGGCCGAAACTGAACCCGGCCTGTTTCGCCGCACCGAGATCACCGGCGACGGTTACAAGGTGTTCTCCTTAACTTCGCTGCTGCCCAAGTATGGGTACACCGTTCACCTGGCAAAGATGGCGTACACGGACACGGTTCGTCCTGCTCCTTACCCAACAGGAGTGATGCGGTAACGACGGCTAAAGCTAAATCATTGGCTCTGTGCCGACTGCATGGAGCTACTCGAAGGTAAGGAACATTCGATTGGACTTGTGAATCTGATCAAGGTGCTGAATCTGCCCGCTGCCGGCTGGCACAAGTATAAGAGTCGTCGTCGGGCGATATTCGGCAAAGCCATCCGAGAATTGCACGGAAGGAAAACAACAAGTGACCATCGCCTCGATATCCAGATCCGGCAAAGTACGAACGCGGATGACTTCATGCTGGTCGGTCGGCTTGTTCCCAATTCGTCGTAGGACTCGCCAGACAGTTAGCCTTCCTCCTGTCCTGCCCATTCTCACAGATATACATCGCGTAGCCGGTTGGTGCTTCGGCGATCTGGAAGCTCGAGCCCATCGAAGGCTTTCGCTTCCCAAGGGAGGGGGATACCCCCATTCCCTGCACCTTCCCCCGCTCGGCAGGAAAAGTAAGTAAGTGCGAGATTTTGCTTCTTTTCCCGTTTCCCCGGAGGGGCAAGCCGGCGTGGGAGGGAGAACCCCCACGCCGCCAAGGCGGCTCCCCCTACAAGAGGGTTTTCAAGGCGCATTACCGGCATCGTGAGCCGTGGCGGCGCCATCCTGGCGCAATACATGGCGCACCATCACAAGCAGAATTTTCTCTACGGGCGCTTCGATGACATCACGAAAATTCTCGCCAAGCATGACGTGAGCTACTCGCTGGGCGACGGGCTTCGGCCGGGTTGCATCGCCGACGCCAGCGATGAGGCGCAGTTTGCCGAACTCAAGACGTTGGGCGAGCTGACGAAGAAGGCCTGGGAGCGCGATGTGCAGGTCATGATCGAAGGCCCCGGCCACGTGCCGATGGATAAGATCAAGGAGCAAGTGGAGAAGGGAGTCGAGATGTGTTACGGCGCGCCTTTCTACACGCTGGGGCCACTGGTTATCGACATCGCGCCTGGCTATGACCACATCACGTCAGCGATGGGCGCGGCAATGATCGGCAGGCACGGCGCATCCATGCTGTGCTATGTGACGCCGAAGGAACACCTCGGCCTGGCCAACGACAAGGACGTGAAGGACGGCATCATCGCCTACAAGATTGCCGCGCACGCCGCCGATGTTGTGCGCCATCGCCCCGGAGCGCAGGACGGCGACAACGCCATCAGCTACGCCCGCTACACGTTCGATTGGGACAAGCAGTTCGAACTCTCGCTCGATCCCGAAACCGCCCGCGCCATGCATGACGAGACCCTGCCCGACGCGTACTATAAAGAAGCGGCCTTCTGCTCCATGTGTGCCCCGAAGTTCTGCTCCATGAACTACTCAGCCAAGGTCGACGAGTACAACTGCCAGGTCCACGGCGTGGAAAAGAAAGACTACAGCGATCTCGTCAACAAACTGGTTGCGATCAAGTAGCGATTCGCCGCGGCCTTATTCGCCGTACCTAAATGGGGAACTCCCCCCCGATTTCCACCACCTTTGTTCTCGGCATGTGGAAATATTCGCTGATCGGCGCCGCATTGCGGTACATGAAGGCGAAGATTGCTTCCACGATGCGCGGCAGTGCTTTGTGGTCTGCGCGCGCTACGATTGTGTCATGCCTGACGTAGTACACCACGTCCGATGGATCGCAGGGGAAGCCACGTTCCTTGGCCCGCTACACTAAGTAAGGAACGTCCGGCCTCTCCATGAACCCATATCGAGCTCGTGCCCGCCACACGCGGGGCGCAATTTCCTGAACGGTCACGCGTCCTTCCGCCGGAACGTATGGCACCAGTTCCGATGAGACATTGAGAATAAATACGGTTTCGTGCAGCGCGCGATTCTTCATTACGTGCCACGCCAGGACTGGCGGAACATCGAGTTCGCTGGGTGTCAGAAATACCGCTGTGCCAGGAACGCGGGTCACTTGCCCGGTGTTCATTTCCTTGAGAACCTGGTCGAGAGGCAGTCCCGTTTGCCGTCGCATTTTCAGCAGCGCTTCATATCCCTTATGCCAGATCAGCATCGCTGCGTAAACCGCGCCGCCCATAATCAGCGGTACCCATCCGCCAGCTGCCACCTTCAACATGTTCGCGGAGAAGAAGCCAACATCGATCACGGCAAACACACCGGCAACCAGCAGCGAAATCCAAAGGCGCCACTGCCAGATTTCCCGCATTGCAATGAACAACAGTAATGTCGTCAGGAGCATCGTCAACGACACGGCGATGCCATATGCCGATGCCAGCGATTCCGACGTTCTGAAATTCAGGGCAAGCACCAGCGTCGCTGCCATCAGGAGCCAGTTCACCGATGGCACATAGATCTGCCCATAGCCCATGGCTGATGTCTGCATAATGCGCAGGCGCGGTAACCATCCCAGTTGAATTGCTTGCCGCGTCATTGAAAAAGTTCCAGTGATGATCGCCTGGCTCGCAATGATTGTCGATATGGTTGCCAGGATCACCATTGGCAATAGAAGCCCGTTCGGGCACAGCCGAAAGAAGATATTGCTCTCTGCAGGTGCACCTGAAAGCACAATGGCCGCTTGCCCCGCGTAGTTCAACACCAGCGAGGGCAGAACGAGTACCGACCACGCGACGCGAATCGGCCAGCGTCCAAAATGGCCCATGTCTGCATAGAGCGCCTCGGCCCCGGTTACACACAGAAAAACGGCGCCCATCACAGCGAACGCGGTACTGCCACCAGCGATGAGATAGCGCGCGCCATAAACTGGACTGAGGGCCGCCAGTACTGACGGATAGTGCACGATGCTTCGGAGTCCGAGCGTTGCGAGCGCGATAAACCATATCAACATGATCGGTCCGAAGAGCCGCCCGATACGTGCCGTGCCCTGGAACTGAAACGCGAAGAGCAGAACCAGTATTACGACAGTCAGCGGCAGGATGTAGGTCTGCATCCCAGGAGAAACGATTTCCAACCCTTCCAGAGCAGACAGAACCGAGATCGCCGGCGTGATCGCACCGTCGCCATAGATCAGTGCGGCGCCAGCCAGGCCCACCAGCACAATTACGGGACGGTGCTGCCGCTTGATACCCAGCAATGACATCAGAGCTAGAATTCCGCCTTCGCCGTCATTGTCGATACGCATCGCCAAGGTTACATACTTGACCGATGTGACTATGATCAGAGTCCAGAAGATCAGTGACATTGCGCCCAGCGTCGTATCGCGGTTCGGATGCGCGCCCGTGACGTTGAGTACGGTTTGCAGAGCATAGAGCGGGCTTGTGCCGATATCGCCAAAGACCACTCCCAGCGCCGCAAAAGCAAGTGCGGCGACGCTGCCGTGGACGACTGCAGTCCGGTCAGGCTCCTTGATGTCCCCAGGCACGACTTTTTCTCCTCGTAATGAGTCGATACAGAATACACAATGTCGTGCTGCGATATCCTTCGTCAGCTCCGCGGGCGTGCTTCTCGCCTATCCAGCGGTGGGTGCAAATGCAGCCGCGTGCGCGAAACAGTAGATCAGTTCCCAGACGTCCATATTTCCGTCCTCGCCGAGAGCGAAGAACAGGTGCGGCAATGGCGAGATAGCTCAGTCGGCATTTTTCTCGACATAAATCCCGGCATGAATCGCACCGGAGTCGAACAGAGCGACGGGGGCAAAATTGTCAGGCTTGTGTATGGGGTCAGAGACGCAGGGTTGGAGTTCCGTGGCCTGCACTATTATGACGGGCAGTATGGCGGCTTGGATGAGCGCGAACGAACCGCGGCGGCGCATGCCGGCTATGATTGCATGCTGGCACTTGTCAACCAGATCGTGCACAGCGGAATGAGGGCGCTGGAGGTAATTACCGCAGGGACGCCGACATTCCCTTGCTCGCTTACGTACAAAGATTTTCACGGTGCAGGATTCACCCACCGTGTCTCGCCTGGAACCATTCTCTACTGCGATGCGACCAGCCTGTCACAGCTTCCTGCCGAGTACGGCTACGCGCCGGCGGTGCTGGTATTGACGCGCGTGGTTAGCCGGCCACGCAACGGCATCGTCACATGCGACGCTGTGCACAAGTCAGTGTCAGCCGATGCCGGCGTGCCCACGTGTGTGGTCGTTGGACATCCGGAACTCATGCCGCTGACGCCCATTGAAGAGCACCTGCCGTTGGGCTCGAAGGAGGAGATGAACACGCCGCAGGTCAGCGAAGCACTTTATTATCTCCTTCCGCGCCACGTTTGTCCTACAGTGAACAATTTCGATTCTGCGTTGCTGGTGCGGGATGGCCAGATCGCGTAAGTGGAAAAAGTGTCCGCTCGCGGACACGAGGCGCCGGGCGAACGGCACATTGGACGACTTCTCATATGCGTCCGGCAGCCGCCGAAAAAGTCTAAATCTAAACAGGTGGTTCCGAAGCGCTGGAGTCCCAGCGGATGACGCGTCATTTGTCTTGCTTTCACTTGCTGCGGCGGCCCACCTTCTTCTTTGCCGTGTTCGCAGGTTTCGAGCCCTTCTTCTTAACGCTGTAAGCAACGCAATCGATTTCGATCAGCATGCCGGGAGTGTGGCCGAGATCGCTGCCGACGGTCGTGCGTGCAGGATATGGCCGTGAAAAACGACAAGCATAAACCGTGTTGTAGCGCGCGAAGAGACTCAAGTCGCTGAGGTGGGTGTTGACCTTGACTACATCGCTAAGGGAAGCGCCGTCTGCCTCGAGAATGGCGGAGATGTTATCGATGGTCTGCTCCGTCTGTTTCTCAATGCTGTCGCCGATCAGCTTTCCGGTGACCGGGTCGATGGGGCCCGTTCCGGTCACAAAGACGAAATCCCCGGCCCGCCATCCCTGGGAATAGGCCCCTCCGGGTGGTGCACCACGCTTGGTTTGAATTACGTGTTTGGCCATCTTCTCCTCTCCTGGCGCGCGCCTTCTTCCTGGTGTCATATCGCAAGCCACACCGCGATCTCGCGACTCCGTGTGCTCAGTTCTTTGCCGCGTCGGGCATGTGATCGTCAATGATCCGGCATCCAGATCGAACACTGTCTCCGAATATAGCGTATCCTGTGGCACTTATTATGGTTGGTTTGTCGATCAACATCGCCTCGCTTAGTGGTCGAACGTACCGAAGCCGCCCTCTTTCACGGCGGCTGAAAATACATGCGCGATTGAGGTTGTCGACGCCTGAAAACAGTACGTCACCTGTTCAACTGAATCTGATAAGACGCGACATCTGCGTGCAGCGCGACTCGTTTCACGGTAGAATCCCAGGTTAACCTGTCACCAAATCGAAGCCTTCATCTTTCCAGCCTTCCACTCCGCCGATCATCTTCTTTACCTTCCTCCCGAGCCGTGCCAGTTTGGCGGCCGCCCGATCGGCCCCATTGCAGTGCGGCCCGTTGCAATAGACGACAAAAAGGGTGTCGGATCGATACGCAGTCAGGTTTCGCTCGTTGATCTTTCCATGCGGCAGGTTCATAGCCCCTGGCACGTGACCGGCGTGGAAAGACTGCGGCCCGCGGACGTCCAGTAGCACGAAATCACCATTGCCATTCTTCATCGATTCGTGTACGTCCCAACAGTCGGTCTCGAATGTGAGGAGCCCCTCGAAATGACGCAGGGCATCGCTCGAATCAGCTGCTGCAACCTCGCTGACCCGGGAAGATGTGCTCACCAAATTGGGCATGATCGTTCTCCTTTCGCAACTGCACCAGCAAATTCTCTCCGAAATCTGACATGATTTCGATAGGCAGAAATGACATTCTTCGATAAAATCGTGCCATGCCCCGCAGCAGACGCAACGTGGTGGTGCTCGCCTATGACGGTCTCTGCATGTTTGAGTTTGCGATCGCAGTCGAGATTTTTGGCTTGCCTCGGCCCGAAATGGGCCGCCACTGGTATCGGTTTGACGTGTGTTCGCTCGAATCTGGACCTCTGCACAGTACCGGAGGCATTCACCTAAAGGTTGGGAGCGGCCTGTCAAGGCTTTCGCAGGCTGGTACTATCGTAATCCCCGGATGGAGAGCAGTGGATGTACTCCCGCCGCCGCGGCTGATTGCAAGCTTGCGCAAGGCCTATGCTTCCGGCGCTCGACTGGTCTCGATCTGCTCCGGTGTTTTTGTAGTAGCCGCTACCGGCCTGCTGAACAAGTGCCGGGCAACTACTCATTGGCGTTACGTGGACGCGCTGCGCTCGAAGTATCCGCAGATCCAAGTTGAACCAGACGTTCTCTACGTGGATGAAGGCCGCATCCTTACTTCGGCAGGCAGCGCGGCCGGTATCGACCTGTGTCTGCACATCGTTCGGAAGGATTTTGGCGCGGAGGTTGCCAATCGGGTTGCGCGGCGTTTGGTCGTACCTCCACATCGCGAAGGAGGTCAGGCCCAGTTTGTACCGGAGCCGATACGAAAGACGAGCACTGGAGGACTGGCACCTATCCTTAGTTGGCTGGAGTCAAATCTCGATCGAGAACTTTCGGTCACGCAATTGGCGCAGCGGGCAGCGATGTCACCGCGCACTCTTGCACGGCAGTTTCGACGGCAGACGGGTACGACGCCGCATCAGTGGCTGACGCATCTGCGCTTGTTGGCGGCGCAGCGATGTTTGGAGCAGACCAACGACACCATGGATGAAGTTGCAGCGGCTGTTGGCTGGCAGACCACGGCCACATTGCGGCAGCACTTCAGTCGGCGACTGGGAATCTCTCCAATGGCGTACCGGCGAAAATTCTCTACAGTGTCGTGTTAGCTAAACCCCTGTGGATCCTCAAAACGTGGTGCACTTTCAAATACTATGACTTAGTACTCTAATTCGTAAATACGATGACGTATAATTACGCGTGCCAAATCACTAAGCCGGCTAGGCTTGTCCTTGGGGGGCACCTCATGCCACGGCCAGGCCCCCATTTCGTATCTTTCTCACCTTAGTAGAGAAGAAGGAACTGGAAGCTCGCGTTCGAAAATATACGTCACCGTATCGTGATGTTATGAGAGCTAAAATGGTACTCTTGGCGGCACCGGGCCTGCCCAACGATGTCATCGGTGCACGCTTGGATACGCCGCGCCAGATCGTGAGCAAGTGGCGCAAGCGATTCGCGCTAGCCCGTCTGCCGGGCCTTGACGAACCGCCTCGGGGCGGGCGTCCCGCCCTCTTTTCCTCCCAGCGTCGTGGTGCCAGTAAAAGCCCTCGCCTGTGAGCTTCCCCATCGCCTCGGGCTGCCGCTCGATCACGTTGGCCGAACGCCCTCCTGGTACACACCCCGATTCACGCCAGCTAGCTTAATCAAATTGAAATTTATTTCTCCATCGTCCAGAGAAAGGTACTGACTCCGAATGACTTTTCATCGCTTTCCTCACCTCGAGCAATGTCTTTATGGATTTTCGAAAACGCTACGAACAAACGGCTACACTGTGGCACATAGATTTCTATTGTTTGACCGCGACTCCAAGTTCGGCGATGACGTGGTATCGTTCGCGGGGGGATGGGAAGCCTGCCACTGCGCAACGCTTTCCGGAGCCCGTGGCAAAACGAGATTGCGGAGCACTGGGTGGGAAGTTGCCGACGCGACTTACTGGATCACGTGATCGTTCTGAACGAGCGGCATCTGAAACGGCTCATGGCTGAGTACGTCCGCTATTACCTTGAGGACCGCACGCATTTGGGGCTCGCGAAGGACATACCAGTGAGTCGCCCGATTGGCACCCGCCCACGGAGTGCTAGCAAGATTCAGTCGTTTCCTCGTCTCGGTGGCCTGCATCATCGCTACGCAGTGGCTGCGTAGATTAGGGGTTGTGCATAAATAAGTACTTCAATTTAGGAATGAGTTGTGTTAGGGTTTGCGGATGGTCGGGTTGGCGCAAGGCATTCGACGGCGATACGAGGAGTTGTCCTCTGTTTTGGACGAGCGT
>Ga0306920_100006238_pt1 | contig 15514 bp, 13 predicted proteins | sample flu12Cox44000170_FD_204666 | JGI IMG/M metagenome (GOLD analysis project Ga0306920, IMG submission 204666) | Lab enrichment of tropical soil microbial communities from Luquillo Experimental Forest, Puerto Rico - flux4day.12C.oxic.44.000.170 (v2)... | ecosystem: Environmental > Terrestrial >... | reverse complement strand
CGCAGGCACTGAGCGAACGGCGGGCTCCGCTAGACATAGCGAAGCGTCGTGAACATGCCGGCGTCGAGGTGGTAGAGCAAATGGCAGTGAAAGGCCCACCACCCGGGGTTGTTGGCATCGAAGGCCGCCACCACGCGGCGGCCCGGTGGCACCAGCACCGTGTCGCGCACTGCTCCCGGGAAGCGCTTGCCGTCGATCTCGACAATCTGGAATTCATGACCGTGCAGATGCATCGGGTGCGGCATCCCGGTCTGGTTGACCATCGCCAGCTCGACGCGTTCTCCAGTCGCAATGGGCAATGGCGGCACACTCGGGTTCCAGGCGACATTGTCGAGTGACCAGATGTATTTCGCCATGTCGCCGGTCAGGTTTATCGTGTGAACGCGGTCGGCTTTGCGCGGGGTCAACGGCTGCAGCGCGCGCAGCCGGCCCTCCAGGTCGAGGGTCAGCGCGCTCGACGGCAGCTTGGCCAGATCCGGAACACGCGTCACCGGGGCATTGCCGGCGACCAGTATGATACCGGTCTGTTTGCGTTCGCCCTCGAGCACAGCGAGCACTGGGTGCGGTGCCGGCGTGCGTGGGATCGCGAGGCGAATGTCCAGCCGCTGGGCCACCGCGACCGGGAAATTGCGCCCCTTCACCGGCACGACCGGAAAGCCGTCGACGGCGATCAGCTCGCCGTCGAGCGGGCCGAGATCGATCTGGTAGGCGCTCATCGAGGAGCTGTTGATGATGCGCAGCAATAGGCGCCCGCCGGGCTCGACCTTGATCACCTCGGGGTCGGCGAGGGTGCGGTCGTTGGCGAGAAAAGCATCGTATTTGACATCGTTGAGATCGGGCTTGGCGGCGGCTCCCGGCTTGCCCATGCCCGCTATCGACCCTTTCGCCCCGCTTTGAGTCGCAGGCCGGGCCGCGCTCGATCCTGAGTTCTTTAGCTGGGCGAATATCTGGTCGGGCGGTGTAAAGCTGAAATCGGCCAGCATGACGACGACCTCCTGCTGGTCGGGGCGGTCGCGCCGGTCGCGGATGATCAGCGGCGCCGCCATCAGCAGCTGCTCCTGCAGCCCCTGGTGCGAGTGCATCCAAAAGGTGCCGCCAAAGCGCAGCGGGAAGTCGTATTCGGCGTTGCCGCCCGCCGCGATCGGCGGCCCCGAAATGCCGGGCACGCCGTCTTGCTGCCAGGGCGGGGTCAGGCCGTGCCAGTGGATCAGGCTCGGCTCCTCGATCCGGTTTTCCACGCGGACGCGAAACGGCTTGCCGACATCGGTGGTGATGCCGAAGGTTTCGTCGGGCTGGCGGATGCCATAAACCGAGGCCGGTTTGCCGTTCACCTCGATATTGCGGCGCTGCAGCTGCAGAATTGTCCTCGGCACCGCATTGGCGTCCGGCCCGCCGGCAGGCGGGTTCTGCGCTTGAGCAACGGCGCGAAAACCAGCCGACGCCGCAAGGGCTCCGGTCAGTGCGGCACGGCGGGAAAGCATGACGAAGTCTCCTCGAAGGAAAGCGCACTGCAGTAATTTCCATGACGCCGAGTCATAGGCAAGTAGGCCTCCCTCTTGCCGGGTGCGGTCGGCTCGGCGGGCAATCCCGTTGCGGCGGCCGGACGAAACGCGATCAGCGGCAATTGGGCTACCAGCCGCCGGTGATCACTGTCGGAGCCATGGTATCGCCAGCCGAGCAGGCGGCTCAGCACCAGCCGGACGGCGGGCGCGACGAGCCGGTTGCGGCGCTCGTAGCCGGCGATCACCTGCACCGCCTCCTCAGACCCCAGGACGCGAAAGTCTGCGGTAAAGTGTAGCGTGCCGACGACCACCTCGGCGATTGGTGTCGCCTCGATGTTGCGCAGCCAGTCGGCTTTTGGACCAAAGGCACTCATGACCACCACCTCCGGACCATCCGCCCGGTACTCCAGGATCTCCAAAACCGTGTGACGGGTGAGGCCGGTGCGACGTCCAACCTGGACGAGCAGCAGAAATCGGTGTCCGAGCAGCCGGCCGCACTGCCAACGATACAGATACGCGGGAGCGCGAAACAGGCGGCGCAGGGTGCTGTTCAAAGTGGCTCCCCACGCCGGCCGAGGGAGGTCAGGCCGTCGCCGGGGACCGCTCGGTCACGGTTTCGAGCTGACCGACGGTCTCCCGCCCGAACAATAGCGGGATGAACGCGCCAATGGTCACGACCACCAATATCGTGCCGAAAAAGATCGTCGCCGAACCAGTGTGCGGTGCCATCAGGAAGGGCGCCAGCACCCCGGAGAACACCCGTCCGGTCGACTCGCCAAAGGCATGGCCGCGCCCGCGCAGCGCCGTCGGGAACTGCTCGGCGAGGTAGATCCGGAAGGCGGTCGCCGCCGAGAGTGTGGTGAAGCCGGTCATCAGCGCGCCGGTGACCATCATCACCATTGCGTATGGCCCTCCACGATGCGCCACCATCATCAGGAAAAGGCCGGGTAGCGAGCCGGCAAGAGCGTAGAAGATTGTCCAGCGTCGCCCGATGATCTCCATCAGAAAGCCAGTGAAACCCTTCCCCGGTATGCTCGCGGTGAAGACCAACGTGCTTACGCCAAAGCTCAAGGTTACGGCGGCGCCTTGATCGACCAGAGCCTTGGGCAGCAGCACCGAAATCAGAAAAAAGGCAGTGCCGCAAAAGATATAGCTGGAGATCCCGATCGCCGTCCAGCGCAGCTGTCCGCCGCCGAACAGCGCCCGATAGGGTGGCAGCTCCTCACGCACCATCTGCAGATTGTCGCCCAGCGCGGCGACCGTCAGCGGCGGCACCCGGCTGCCGGCGCGGTGGATGATCCGGTTGACGGTAGCGACCGCCGCTGCGGCGCAGCCTCGACGCAAATACCAGCGCGGGCTTTCGGGAATCAGGAAATAGATCAGCGCCGGCATGACGAAGAAGGCGAGCCCGCCGGGCAATGCCATCAGGCGAAAGGCGTTCGGATTGTTGGCAAGCAGAAAGCCGACGAATGGGAGTAAAGCAAACGAGCAGGCGAGCGCCATCTCATAGACGGCGGCAAAGGTGCGCCGATGCCGCGCCGGCATCAGCTCGGCGGCGATCGGGAACGGGGCAAAGACCGCAAATCCGCCCGCTAGGCCGGTCAAAAGACGCACGATGATCAGCTGCTCGCCCGTCTGCACGAGGGTGAGCAGCAAGGTGAAGAAGGTTAACCCGGCCACGCCGATAAGCATGATCGTCTTGCGGCTGTAGTGGTCAGAGATTGCCGAGGCAATAAAGCCGCCGACCACGATCGTCATTGTCGAGGCGACGGCGAGAAAGCGGATTTGCTCTTGGGTCAGATGCAGCGGCTGCTTCGCCAGCACCAAGAGCGAGCCGGTCATTACGAGGTCGTAGCCGTCGACAAAGCCGACAAGAGACAGCACTGCAATGATCGTGAGGTGGTAACGGCCAAACGGAATGTTGTCGAGCTTGCGCCCCAGCACATGATCGGCGGTCGATGTCGAACGGCCAGCCCGGCGGATCTCTGTCATCAATTCCTCCCGATTTTTGCGGCGATTTTTCCGCGCGTTTCGTCTGTCGCCTTGGTCGGATTGCCGCCCGCCTAGCCCGGCTCTGTTATGGCTGTCATTCGACAACCCGTCTTTGATGCTAATGCCGCCATTCCGGGGTCGACGGGTTTACTTTGCCGAGGGGGAGTGAGGAGGGCCGGGGGAGCTGAACGACGTCGGGCTTCTCGGCCGGTTCGGTCTTACGCGCCTCCGCGGCGCGCTTCAACCGGTAGTACGAGCGGATAGTCAGCGGGATCGAGCTCAGATAAACCACACCTACGACCATCAGGGTCGGCCACGGCGCGGTTGTCAAAAAGGCGGTGGCTACGACAAAGCCGAGCAGGGTCGGGATCACCATGTGGTGCGGGATGCGGATCCGCTTGAGTGACACCGTCGGGACCTTGCTGACCATCAACAGCGCGATCCCGGTTATCGTCACTGCGCTCAGATAGGGCGAGCGGAACAGCCAGTCGCCCCACTCGAAGCTGAGGAACATCGGGATCATCACCAGCCCGGCGCCGGCCGGCGCCGGCGCGCCGCTGAAGAAGGGGGCTGCGTAAGACGGCACCTCGGCGTTGGTCCCGGCATTGAAGCGCGCCAGACGCAGCGCGCAGCATACCGCAAAGAACAGCACGATCACCCAGCCGAGGACATGCAATTCCGACATCGTCCAGAGATAGAGCACCGCCGCCGGGGCCACGCCAAAGCTGACAAAATCCGACAGGCTGTCGAGTTCCGCGCCAAAGCTGGAAGTGGCTTTCAGCAGGCGGGCCATCCGTCCGTCGAGGCCATCGAAAATGCCGGCGGCGATGATCGCAAACACCGCGCCCTCGAAATTTCCGCCCATCGCGAAGCGCATCGCCGTCATGCCAGCGCATAACGCGAGAAGGGTGAGGACATTCGGAACCATGCGGTTCACCGACAGGCCGGAAAGCCGGCGTACCCGCATCCGCGGCCGCCGCACCCTGTTACGACGCATCTTCAAGTCCCGTCTCCCCTCCGCGCCGACCGGCGGTCACTGCGCAAACCCCTTGCGAGCCGGTTCTCGCGCCAGACGATCGCCGAGCACCGTTTCGCCGCCCACCATCCGCTGCTCGGCAATCACCATCGGTACATAGGGCTCCGGACAGTAGACGTCGACCCGCGAGCCGAAGCGGATGATGCCGATGCGCTGACCGGCAATCACCTCCTGCCCTTCGCGCAGCTCGCAGACGATGCGCCGGGCGACGAGGCCTGCGACCAGCACGAAGGCAATCTCGGGGCCCTCCGGCGGCGCGATGCGGATCGCCATCCGCTCGTTGTGCCGGCTGGCCTCCTTACGGCTCGCATTCAGAAACCGCCCCTTTATGTAACGTACCGCGGCGACCCTGCCGCCGAGCGGCGCGCGGATGACGTGAACATCGAAGATGCTGAGAAAAATTCCGATCCGCGTAATGGGAGCATCCTCCATTGACAGCTCTTGGGGCGGTGGCGCCGTTGCGATCGACACCACGCTACCGTCCGCCGGGCTGATCAACAGGCCCCCGCGGGTCGGCGTCACCCGCCAGGGGTCGCGGAAGAAATAAGCGAGCCACAAGGTCACGACCGCGGCAATCCAGCCGCCAAGTCCCCACACCAGGAACAGCAGGATCGTCGCCGCCGCGCCGGCGAGCACGAATTTGAGACCGTCCGGGTGAAGCGGTGCGAGGAATCTCCTCAGCACGAAACGTCTTCCGGCAAGGGCAGGTCAGCTGCCTTCGCGGCGCCAGGCCGCCAGCAACCCGCCGACGATCAGCAACAGCGCCGCGATGCCCGGCAGCAGCGGCATCTCGCTGAACCCGGTCACGGTGTAATCGCCGTTGGCACGCAACCCCATCCAGTTGCGTCCGGCCGCCACCCGGTCGAGCGAGACCCGGCGAATTTCCGGCATCCTCCCGTTGCCGACCCAGAAGATGCCGCCGCCGGTCGCGGCGACCACCGGCGCCAGCTTTTCCGGGGTGGTGCGGACATCGGCGAATTCGATCGGATTGAGCGGCCCCGCCGCGGCGAGCGCCGTGCGATTGCCGTCGGTCACCCGATAGAGCCCCATCTCGCCGATCGGCAGGCTGCCGGTGCTGCGGCCGCCGGTGGCGGGCGCCAAAGTCAGATCGCGGGTCGACCCGTCCGGCATTGTCACGTTGACCGGGCGGTCCTCCGGCTCGAGCGATTGGCGGGTGACCGTCAGCCGATCGCCTTCGACGGCCGCACGCAGATCGTTTTCCTCGAGGTCGGGCTCCTTCATCAGCCAATAGGCCAGTCGCCGCAGCAGCTCGGCCTCCGGACCGCCGCCCTCGAAACCGCGTGCCCAGAACCACATCTGGTCGGAAAGCAGCTGTGCCACCCGTCCCTTGCCGACCCGGTCGAGCACCAGCAGCGGGTCGTCGTGATCGCCGCTCATCAGGATCGTGCCGTGATGGACCCGCGCCTCGACCTGGCGGAACCAGCGGCCCCATGTCGGCTCGCCCCCTTGTGGGCCGGCTCCGGACAGGCCCTCGGTGACGGGGTGCCGGCGACCCAGATCGGTAACCCGCGCCTTGAACCCTTCTTCGAAGACATCTCCGGTGGGCTCGGTCGGCAATATCGTTCCGAGCGGCGTGCGGGCGAGGCTCAGCGGCGTGCCAAAGCTCGGGCCCGCCGCCTCCAGAAAGGCGCCTCCATTACGGACGTAGCGCGCGACATTCTCGAGATAGGCCTGCGGGATCACCCCCCGCCGGCTATAACGATCGAAGATGATCAGGTCGAATTCGTCGAGCTTGACATCGAACAGCTCGCGGATCGGGAAGGCGATCAGCGACAATTCGCGGATCGGCGTGCCGTCCTGCTTTTCCGGCGGCCGCAGGATCGTGAAATGGACCAGGTCGACCGACGGGTCGGATTTTAGGATGTTGCGCCAGACCCGCTCGCCGGCATGCGGCTCGCCCGACACCAGCAGCACCCGCAACCGGTCGCGCACGCCGTTGACGACGACGACCGCGCGGTTGTTGTCGAGGGTGAGCTCCTGTGCGCCGGGCTCGACCTCCAGCTCGACGACGTTGGGACCGCCATGGTCGATCGGCACCGACAGCGGAACATCTCGATCGACCGGCACCATGACCGGATGCGGCGCACCGCCATCCTTGCGCCAAGTGAGCTTCGCCCGGTTGGCGGGAGCCGCGTCCGGTTTCTTGGCGGAGCCCTGGGGCGTGTCTTGCACGCGGATCGTCAGCTTCAGCTCTTTGCCGACCAGACCAAAGCTCGGCGCCTGGTCGACGACGAGCCGCCGGTCACCCTCATCGGGCTGGCCGGAAAGCAGGACGTGGAGCGGTGCACCGACAGCCTCTGTCAGCGCCTTTGTGTCGCCGCTCGGCACGTCGTGTACTTGACCGTCGGTGATCATCATGACGCCGGCGAGGCGCTGCCGCGGCACCTCGGACATCGCCCGGTCAAGCGCGCTGAACAGCTTCGTCCCGTCGTCGCCGGCCCCCGGCTGCGGCGTTCCGGCGCGGATTACGCGCAAGTCGAGATCGCGTTCCCCGGCGAGCCGATCCTTGAGCGCCGCCAGCGCTGTTTCGGTCGCGTGCTGACGATCGCCGATACGCTGGCTCGGCGATTCATCGACGACGACGATAGCGACGTCACGCTGCGGCGAGCGCTGCTCCTCGACGACAGAAGGATTGATCAGAGCGGCCAGCAGCATCGCCAAGGCGATCGCGCGCCACGCCAGCCCCCGCGCGCGGCGCCACAACCCGAAACCGAGGACCAGGGCGCTGCCGGCGCCGAGCAGCGCGATCGCCGTCCACGTCAGGAGCGGTGCGGTTGCCAGTGTGAAGGCGCCCGCGCTCATTGCCCGAGGCGCTCCAGAATTGCCGGAACATGCACTTGGTCGGATTTGTAGTTGCCGGTCAGCACATACATGACGAGGTTGACGCCAAACCGCATGGCCATCTCGCGTTGCGCCTCGTCGCCCGGGACGACCGCGAAAGCCGGACGACCCTGCCGGTCAACCGCCCAGGCGGCCGCCCAGTCATTGGCCCCGACGACGACGCTCGAGACCCCGTCGTTGACGCGATCCTCCGCGGGCTCGACCCACAACGTCCCGACATTCCAGCGACCGGGAAATTCGTGCAGCAAGTAAAAGGATTTGGTCAGCACGTGATCCGGCGGGATCGGCACCAGCGGTGGTATTTTGATGGTGCCCACCAGCCGGCGCAGGCGTTGCGCCGAAAGTGCGGCGCCGCCGATCGAGCCGGGGGTCTGGTCGTCGCCGTCGCGGGTGTCGAAGAGAATGGTCCCGCCGGTCTCCAGATAACGATTGATACGCTCGACCGCTGTCGAAGAAGGCGGCGCTTGGTCGGCAACCACCGGCCAATAAAGCAGCGGAAAGAAAATTAGCTCGTCCCGCTCGATGTCGACGCCGAGCGGCTCGGCGGTCTCGACCGCGGTCCGCCGGTTCAGGGTCGCCGTCAAACCGACGAGCCCGGCGCGGCTCACCGTATCGACCTCGTCGTTTCCGGTCCGCACATAGGCCAACCGCAGTTCGGACGTCGCCTGTACCACAAAGGCGTCGTCGGCCGATGCCGCCGAAGCACCGCCGAGCACCGCGAGGAGGAGAACGGCGGCAAGCTGCGCCGGGCGCCTTCGCAACAAGCCGCGCAGCGCATAGGCGATCAGCAAATCGGCGAGCGCCACAAGCAGCGACGCGGTCAACAGCACCGGCCGAAGATCGATTTCGCGGCCGCTCGGAAAGTTCTCCCGTATGGCGCTCGGCGGCAGGCTCGCGATCGGCTTCAGTTCCGCGACCCCGGCCGAGAGGTTGAGGGCACGCCTGGTGTCGGTCGTGCCGTAAAAGCCCGGCGGATGCTGCGGCGATGCGATCGCCGAAGCAATCTCTTTGCCGGCAATCGGGCGCGCGGTCGGCGGCGCCCGCTGCAACCGCCCAAAGCCGTCGAGGGTTTCGATCGGCGGCAGTGCCTCTTCGCCCGCCGCCGCCACCCCTTGGCTCATCGCCACGGTCCGGCGCAGCATCTCGACGAACAATCCCGAGAGGGCAAGGTTCGACCAGTCGGCGTTGGCTGTCGTGTGGACAAGCACGATCCAACCCTGTCCCCGCTTCTCGGCGGTAACCAGCGGCGTGCCGTCGGCCAAGCGCGCCCACGTCTTGTCGGCGAGGTCGAGATCGGGCTCGGCCAGCACTTGGCGCGAAACCGTCACATCCGCCGGTATGGAGAGCCCGGCGAACGGGCTGTCCGGCGCAAATGCGGCAAGATGCGCGGGCTGCTCCCAGGAGAGTGCTCCGCCGATCGTGCGGCCGCCGTGACGCAGCCGCACCGGCAGCAGCTGATCGGGCTGCTCGGCGAGGTGCGGACCGGCAAAGCGCAGCAGTAGGCCGCCGGCCTCGATCCATTTGAGGACGGCTGCTTCCTCCGCCGGCGAATCGGCGGCGACATCCGCGAAAAGCAGGACGGCGAGCTCGCGCTTCAGCAGGTCGGTCGGACGGCCACGGCGCATCTCGGTGAACGGCGCCAGCGCGCGCTCGAGGTAGTAATTCTCGCCGAGAAGGGGCTGCGCGCCGGTATTCGTCGCGGCGGCGATGCCGACCGGGCGGCGGCGCCATCGCTCATCGACCAGCAACACCGAGCCGGCCGACTGATCACCCTCGATTTCGATGCGAGCGGCCCGGTTTCTGAGCTCGCTCGGCATCGCCAGCCGAACCTCGACAGCCTTGGCGCCGGGCTCCATCGTCGCTGTCTGGCGAGCGAGCAGGCGGCCATCCTCGGCGCTGGCGCGGACCTCAAAAAGACGCGGCGTCGGTGCCGGCAGTGAAAGCAGGCGGACCCCGAGATCGTTGGCCTGCAGCTCGCCGGCGGCGAGCAACAGCGGGGGATTGTCCGGCGGCGCCGTGAGGTAATGCAGGGTGCCCCGCCCGGTGAGATAGGCGGCGAGCGCTTCGCTACCGCCATCGGCGACACCGTCGCTGAGCCAGAAGGCGGCAGCCGCGTCGGCTGGCGGCAACGCTTCGAGGCGCGCCGACGCCGCGCGCCGGTCGACCGGCCACGGCTTGGGTTGCAATGCCTGGACCGCGGCACGGGCGTCGGCTGCGCGGATCGGCGCGAGCGGCGCCGCCGGCTCGTTTGTCGCCGGCGGGGCAGTGTTGACGAGCACCACTTTGCGGTCCTCGCGTTCGGCCTCGCCCAAGAGATCTGAGAGTGCCGCCTGTCGCGCCGGCCAATCGCGCGCCGCCGCCCAGCCATCATCGACGATGACCAGGATCGGGCCGGTCGATGCGAGTCGCGCCTGCGGATTGAGCAACGGATGGGCGGCTGCAATAATCACCAACGCGGCGAGCGCCACGCGCAACAAAATTAGCCACAACGGGGTGCGCGCCGGTGTTTCTTCGCGCGGCGTCAACCCGAGGAGCAAGCGGATCGCCGGGAAAGCGATGCGGCGCGGCGCCGGCGGCGTCACCCGCAACAGCCACCAGATGATTGGCAGCGCTGCCAGCGCCACGAGCAGCCATGGCGAGGCAAAAGCGAGGGAGCCGAGCGCCAGCATCGTTCACCGTCGGCTATCAGCCGACAACACGGCAAAGAGCGCGAGAAGCGCGAGGTGCGGCGGGCGATCGGTTCGATGAAAGCCGAAGGTCCAGCCGACGGCGCCGGCGATCGCCGCAAGGCCTTCGCGATGGCGCTGGAAGCGGGTGGCATAGTCGCTCCGGATGCTCTCGACCCGGCTGATGACGACTTCTTCGCGGTCCTCGATGCCGGCAAAGCGGATGCGTCCGTCAAACGGCAGATCTTCCTCGGCCGGGTCGCTGACCTGCAGCATGTGGCCTTTCAGCCCGGCCGCGGCGAAGCGGGTGAGAGTGTCGTTGACCACCTCTAGAGGCGACAGGAAGTCACCGATCAAAACCAGCTGGCCCGCCCGCGGCAACGGCTCGAAGGCGGGCAGACTGTCCGCTGCGGGGTTGCGGTCGATCATCTCGACAACCCGCGACAGCGCAATGCGCCCATTCATCGGCGCGATGCCGCTGCCGAGCAAGGTCAGGCGCTCCCCGCCGCGAACAAGAAGGCTCGCCAGCGCGACGAGCAGGAGCTCGGCGCGGTCGCGCTTGGTCGGCCATTGCGCGCCGGTCAGATACTCCGCCGAGCTGTAGTCCATCGAAGCCGACGCATCGCGCCACAGCCAGACGCTCTGCGCGGCCTCCCATTCGGTTTCGCGAATGTAGAGGCGTTGCGACTTCGCACTCTCGCGCCAATCGATGCGCGAGGCCGCGTCACCCGGCTGGTATTGGCGAAACTGCCAGAAGGTCTCGCCTTGGCCGACGCGGCGCCGCCCGTGAACCCCCTGTGCGACAGTGACCGCGACCCGCTCGGCTGCGATCAACAGGGGCGGCAGCACCGATGCCGCCTGCTCTGCTCGATCTCGCAGGGAGGTGCGCGGCGCACGCCGCCGGGCCGGCGACAACGATGCTGCCGTCCACGATTCGACCGAGCTCACCGGAACGGCACCGAAATCTGCTCGATGACCCGACCCACCGTCACGCCTTCGGCGCGACCGGCAAAGCTGACCGCCATGCGGTGGCGTAGCACCGGCGGCGCCAGTGCGAGGACATCGTCGATCGACGGGCTGAAGCGGCCGTCGATGAGCGCGCGGGCGCGGCAGGCGAGCATCAGGGCTTGGCTGGCCCGCGGGCCCGGCCCCCACGAGACGAAGCGCGTAATGCTGTCGGTGGCGGAACCGTCGGGCCGCGCCGAGCGAACCAGCGACAGGATCGCCTCGACGACACTATCGCCGACCGGAATGCGGCGAATCACGCGTTGCGCCGCGATCAGATCAGCGACGCTCATTGCCGGACGTGGTCGATCCTCGGCGATACCCGTCGTCGCGATCAACATCCGCCGCTCCGCGTCCCGGTCGGGATAGTCGACGTCGATCTGCAACAGAAAGCGGTCGAGCTGAGCTTCGGGAAGCGGATAGGTGCCTTCCTGCTCGAGCGGGTTCTGGGTGGCCAGCACGTGGAATGGTCGCGGCAGCGGATGATACTGGCCGGCGATCGAGACGCGGCCTTCCTGCATCGCCTGCAACAGCGCCGATTGCGTGCGCGGGCTTGCCCGGTTGATTTCATCCGCCATCAGCAGCTGGCAAAAGACCGGGCCCGGGATGAAGCGAAAAGATCGCCGTCCGGTCTCGCTTTCCTCGAGGACCTCGGAGCCGAGAATGTCGGCCGGCATCAGGTCGGGGGTGCATTGGATGCGCTTGTCTTCGAGGCCGAGGATCGTCCCCAGAGTCTCGACGAGCCGGGTCTTGGCGAGGCCGGGGACCCCGATCAACAAGGTGTGTCCCCCGCACAACAGGGTGATCAAGGCTTGCTCGATCACCTCGCGCTGACCAAAGATGATTTCGCCGATCCGCTCACGGACGAGGCTCAAGCGCCCGCCCAGCGCTTCAACCTCGGCTACGAGATCTGCGGAGGACGGGTTGATGGGTGCGGTAGAATTCAAGCGGTTCGATCCCTCTTCAAGCGCAGGCGCAAGTTCGAGCCTGATACAAAAAGCCGGTTCCGGCAATTCCTCCCCGGTCGACCCGGCCGCCGGCGGCAAGCGGTCGCCGATCGACCGCGGCGATCTCGACATGCGGATCGCCCGTGACGGCACATGGTTTTACCGCGAGTCTCCGATCGGCCGGCCGGCGCTCGTCAGACTCTTTGCCTCCGTTCTGCGCCGCGAGCCGGACGGCCGCTATTGGCTGGTCACCCCGGCGGAGCGCGGCCGCATCGAAGTCGAGGATGTGCCCTTCCTCGCCGTGGCGATAACGGTCGAAGGCGCAGGCCGCGACCAGCAACTGATCTTCCGCACTAATCTGGACGACATTGTGACGGCCGGACCCGACAACCCGCTACGCGTCGAAACCGCCGCGAGCGGCGCGCCAGCGCCCTATATTCTGGTTCGCGACGACCTCGAGGCGCGACTGGCACGTCCGGTGTTTTACGATCTGGTTGAGCTCGGCAAGGAAGAGCAGATCGAGGAGACCTGCCAGTTCGGGGTATGGAGCAAGGGCAGGTTCTTCCGGCTCGGCGATCCCGGCCCGGATTGGGATTGACGGAAAAGCAAGAATGGCCGCACCACTCACGCGGGACCGGGTGATCGCGCGCTTTGCGCATCTCGGGCAACCGGGATGGCGGGGGTTTGGCGGTGCGGCCGATCCATCCGAAGCCGCCGCGCTCAGACAAGCAACCCGCGGCGATCACGACCTCAATCCCGGGTGGACGCCGCCGAGCGCCGAATTACGGCCGGCGGCGGTGCTGGTTCCGCTGATCGACCGAGCCGGCGGCATGTCGGTGCTGCTGACCCAGCGCACCGCTCATCTGAGTGCGCACGCCGGACAGATTTCGTTTCCCGGCGGGCGGATCGAGGCGAGCGACCGGGACGCGACCGAGGCGGCGCTTCGCGAGACAGAGGAAGAGGTCGGGCTGACACGCGATCGTGTGACGGTCGTCGGCCGGCTCGATACCTATGTGACCGGAACCGGCTTTGAGATCACCCCGATGGTCGGTATCGTTGCGGTGCCGTTTGCGCTGACACCCGACCCGTTCGAAGTATCCGAGGTGTTCGAGGTGCCGCTTACCTTTGTTGTCGACCCGAACAATCATCGTCGTATGACACGCGTCTTTGAGGAGCGGACGCGGACCTTTTTCGTCCTGCCATACGAGAACCGCTACATCTGGGGGGCGACCGCCGGAATGCTGGTGAACTTGGCCGAGGTGCTCGCCGGTTGAGGAGGGAATGCTCCGCGTCCTCCTCACGATCGTCTTGCCGCTCCTGTTGCCGACGGCGCTGTACCTTCTCTGGGCTACTGCATTACGACCGGGGCGGCGGAACGGTGCGGCATTTTGGGGGGCGCTGCCGTGGATCTGGCTTGCCGGTATGGGAGTAGCGCTGTTAGGGATCGTACTGTTCGTCGTGACGGTTCACTTCGGGGCGCCGCAAGAGGGCGTCTATGTGCCACCACGTTGGGAAAACGGTGAGATCGTCCCAGGACATATGCAACCGAAGTCCGGCCAATGACCGAATGCGAGAAGCCGCACCGGATCACTCCGCAGGCGTGGATGGTCGAGCCGGCGACGCGGGCCGTGCTGGAAGCATTCTCCGCGAGGGGTGTCGATGCGCGGTTTGTCGGCGGGTCGGTGCGCGACGCAATTCTCGGCCGGCCGATCGGCGACATCGATATCGCCACTCCCGCGCCGCCCGAGCAGGTGATCGAGATCCTGGAGGAGACCGGCATCAAGGTCGTGCCGACAGGTCTCGCGCACGGGACGGTAACCGCAGTCGTACCGCCGCGGCATTTCGAGATCACGACTTTACGCCGCGATGTCGAGACCTTCGGGCGCCGCGCCCGGGTCGCCTTCGACGCCGATTGGGCTGCTGACGCGGCGCGCCGCGACTTCACAATCAATGCGATTTTTCTCTCGCCGAACGGAACGATCGACGATCCGGTCGGCGGCTTGTGCGATTTGCGGGCTCGTCGTGTCCGCTTTGTCGGTGACCCGGCTACGCGCATCGCGGAAGATTTGCTGAGGATCCTGCGCTATTACCGCTTCGAGGCGCGTTTTGGAAGCGGCACCGGCGATCTCCAGGCGCGCGCCGCGTCGCGGAATGCGGCACATCTGTTGCCGACGCTCTCGGGCGAGCGCGTCGCGCGGGAGCTCGTCAGGCTGCTCGAGACCCCGGACCCGATCGCGGTGCTGCAGATGATGCAGCAAGACGGTGTGCTGGCGGTGGTGTTGCCCGAGGCAAGCCGCCTCGATCGACTGCGCCGTTTGATCGGGATCGAGTTGGAGACCGGCGCCCTGCTTCGTCTGGCCGCCCTGATCGAGGTCGACGCAGATGGTGCTGCGGCCGTCGCCAGGCGTTTGCGATTCTCCAACGCCTGGCGCGATCGGTTGCGCGGCCTTTCCCCACCCTGGCCGGTTGATCGACGGGGAGATACCAAAGTGCAGCGGCGGACTCTCTACCGGCTCGGCGTCGAGCGCTATCGCGAGATCGTCCAGTTGATGGCAGCGCAGGGAGAACTGTCGCCGAGCCGGCTCGCCGGGCTCCTCGAAATCGCCCGGGCTTGGACACCGCCGCTGTTTCCGGTCACCGGGCGCGATGTGACCGCGCTCGGCGTTCCGCCGGGAGAGCGGGTAGGCCGGCTGCTCGCCGCGGTGCGCGACTGGTGGGAGGACGGCGGCTTCAACGCCGACCGCGCCGCATGCTTCGCCCACCTGAAGGCGCTCCTGGGCACGTCGGAGAAACGCCAGGAATAAGCGCCCGGCGGCGCTATAGCGGCCACGCCCATGAGCCAATCGCAAATCCTCCTCCACCGGCGGTTCCCGTGAGATCCAGTGGATTTTGCGGACCCAACCCCGCGAGGCCGGACCGGCAACCCTTGACCCGCCCGCCGTCGCGGCTAATCTGCGACTCGGCGATGGCTGATTGCCGCCCGCCTCTGCAGCGCAGCCTGATCCGAATCGGCGCCGCTGACGAGCCAATCCAAACGACCGAAGGGGAGGAGCCGCTGGAGATGGGCTGCCCTATTTCGGCAGCTTACGTGCGAAAGCCGGCGTCACACGGAGTTGTCGATTTTGGGTCAGAGTGCCAAACCCCGCCTCGATCGCATCTGCCTCGTTCCGCCCCTTAGCGCGCCCGTGCATCCTGCGACGCGGCATCGAGATCACCGCTGATCCGCGCGAAACGGGATTCGTCGAATTGACCCGATCCTTTTTGCGAAAGACGCACGTGCCGTCGGAGCGGCCTCCCTTCGAGCGTATCGTCCTGTTGTTGCAAGGCGGTGGAGCGCTCGGCGCCTATCAGGCCGGCGTCTATCAGGCTTTGGCCGAAGCCAACCTGCACCCGGACTGGGTCGCGGGTATTTCGATCGGGGCCATCAACTCGGCACTGATCGCCGGCAATCCGTCGGAAAGGCGCGTCGAGAAGCTGCGCGAGTTCTGGGAAACCGTCAGTGCG
>Ga0306920_100006236_pt1 | contig 15516 bp, 13 predicted proteins | sample flu12Cox44000170_FD_204666 | JGI IMG/M metagenome (GOLD analysis project Ga0306920, IMG submission 204666) | Lab enrichment of tropical soil microbial communities from Luquillo Experimental Forest, Puerto Rico - flux4day.12C.oxic.44.000.170 (v2)... | ecosystem: Environmental > Terrestrial >... | reverse complement strand
GTCTACCAGGTGACCACCGCCTGGCTGGTGCTGCTGACCTGGCCGCTGTACCTGCTGGCCGTCGTGTACGGGCCGGAAGTGCTCAGCGTGTTCGGCCATTCCTACCGGGCTGGCGCCCCCGTTATGGTCATCCTCGCGCTCACCATGCTGCTGGCGACCGCCTGCGGCCAGGTCGACATGGTGCTCATCACCACGGGCCGCAGTAGCTGGAGCCTGATCAACGGGCTCTTGGCGGTGGCCGTGAACGTGGGCCTGGACCTGGTGCTGATCCCCCGGTACGGCATCACCGGCGCCGCGATCGGCTGGGCGGTCGCCATCGTCGTCACCAACCTGATGCCGATGGCCCAGCTCGCCTCCTCCATCCACCTGCAGCCCTTCGGGCGCGGGACCGTGCTGGCGGCCGCGCTGTCCACGGTGGCTTTCGGCGCCGTACCTCTGGCCATCAGGGCCGTGCTCGGCGGCGGCCTGGCCGGCCTGGCGGCCGGGGTGGCCGCCGGTTGTGTGGTATTTGCCATTGGGCTGTGGCGGTTCGGCGGCGCCTTGCGCCTGTCGGCCATGCCCGGCGTGTCGTCCATTAAGTCCCGGCTGAGCCGCGCCCGGGGACGCTGATGACCGGGACGCTGACGACCGGGAGGTACCGGAAATTCAAAATCCATGCCGCCACCGGGTGAACCATTACCCCCTCCTCGGGCGTCCGTTAAGGGGGACGTCAACCATCCCCGGGTGACGGACCCCGTCGGGTTTACGAGGCAGGCATCAGGTGAGTGTGAAACTGGCGGCACCGGCGGGGCTACCCGGCCGGGATCGGGGCCCTGGCTGGAATAGCTCGGAGAACGGGTATCAACGCCGCGATCGGTCGTGGCCAGGTTACCCCGCTGGGCCGCGGCGTTCCGATATTCTTAACCGTCTGTGTTGCGGCCGTTGGCCGAACGCCGGGGGGCGTCATCGGCAAGGCTTTTCGGGAAACGACACCTGAAGCGGAGTTTACGGACCTTAAGAAGGCCAGGTATACCCTGACCTTCAGGGGATGTGATCTATGGGGATCATGGACGGCGTCAGGGACGCGCGACCGGCCGCGGCCACTGGGGCGGGGGTGCCACCCCTGCGCTTGGCCGACGACTGGGAGCGGCTTGCGTACCTGCGCGAGGTCTGTGAGCTCCTGTGGCCGCCCACGGCCGAGATGACGCTTTACGGCGAGGCCCACGGCTGGCCGCAGATCAGCGGGGGAGTGCGGCCGAGGGCGCTGGGCGGCGCGGCCCGGTCCGAGGGCCGCGATTTCGTCTTGATCCCGGGGGTCCGCCATCCCCGGCTGCTCGTGCCCACGGCGCCCCGGGCCGCGGCGGGCGCGCTGCGCCAGTACGGCCAGCCGAGGTCGTGGGCCGCGCGCCTGGGCGTCGCGGCGTTCGCGCTCGGGCTGGCCAGCGGGCTCGGCGGGACCCTGCTCGGGGTGCGGGTCAGGGTGACCGCGCCGCCGGAGGCCGAAAGCATCGAGTCTTACCTGAAGGCCGTGTTCTCGCCGGACATCAGGGTGAGCGTCCGCCTCGGGCCCGCGCGCGCGAACCGCAAGCCGGTGCTCCAGTTGCACACCACGTCCGGGAAGCCGGTGGGCTTCGTCAAGATCGGGTTCAACGCGCTCACCCGCGACCTGGTCCGGGCGGAGGCGGCCTCGCTGGCCTGGCTGGACCGGGTCGGCCTGGGCGGGATCTCGGTGCCCCGGGTGCTCCATCACGGTCAATGGCACGGCATGGATGTGCTCGTGCTGAGCTCGCTCCCGGTCTGGCGCCGCCGCCGCGTGCTCACGACCGCGCAACTATCCGCCGCCATGGGCACCGTGGCCAAGGTGGGCGGGCTCCAGCAGGGGGCGGGGGCCAGTGACGCCTACCTGCGGCAACTGCGGGAACGCCTGGCCACCGCGGACCCGGGAGCCGAGCGCACCGCCTTGCTCGCGGCCCTGGATACGCTCGCGGCCACCGGCGACTGCGCGGGCCTGACCTTCGGCGCCTGGCACGGCGACTGGTCCCCCTGGAACATGGCGAGCACCACCAGCGGGCTCCTGGTGTGGGACTGGGAGCGGTTCGGCATCGGCGTGCCCGTCGGCTTCGACGCCCTGCATTACTGGCTGCAGAGCGAGGTGGGACCGCAGCACCGGGACCCGCTGGCGGCGGCGACCGACGTCGTCGAGCATGCCGCACCGCTGCTCGCCCCGTTCGGCATCGGCGTCGTGCCTGCCCGCCGCACCGCGGCCCTGTACCTGACCGACGTGGCCACCAGGTATCTCGTGGACCGCCAGGCCCAGGCCGGCGCGCCGCTCGGCGCCCCGGGCACCTGGCTGATCCCGGCGCTGGTGGGTGAGGTGGCCCAGCTCCGGGCCCGGCAGAACGGCACGCACTGACTCGTGGCGAACTGTACCGCTTACGTCCCCTTCGAACCGCCGGTGCGGTTCACCGGCCACCGGTAGCATCTGCTCATCGCCCGGTCAGCACGCAGACGAGGTCGCCCTATGGCAGTCACCCCACGGCACGGGGCCCGGACCCAGCCGCCGCCGCCACCGCCGTCGGGCCTGGGCTTCGGCCAGATGGTCCGGCTTGGCGCGCTGGGCCTGGCCTCCGATATCCGCGACCGTGGCCGGGACCCGGCGCTGCGCAAGCGGCCGACCGCGCACGCCCTCGACCCCAGGCTGCACCGGCCGATCTTCATCATCGGCGCGCCCCGGTCCGGCACCACGTTCCTGGGCGGCTGCCTGGGCCGGATGCCGGAGGTCTCCTACCACTTCGAGCCGCGGCTGACCAAGGCCGCCGCCCGCTGTGTGTACGACGGCTCGTGGAGCGAGCGCCGGTGCGCCACGGTCTTCCGGCTGTCCTACTCGGCGCTGCTGCTCGCCGGGCTGCACGGCGGTCGGCGGTTCGCGGAGAAGAACCCGGAGAACAGCTTCGTCGTGCCGTTCCTGGCCGAGACCATGCCGGAGGCGCAGTTCATCCACATCATCAGGGACGGCCGCGACGCCGCCGTCTCCCATGTCGAGCAGCCCTGGCTGAACGCCAAGTCCGCGGGCTCCGGCCAGCGCGGGCGCGGCGGCCAGCTCTGGGGCAACGCGGCGCGCTGGTGGGTGGAACCGGACCGCCGCGACGAGTTCGCCGCGGTCACCGACATCGTCCGGTCGGCATGGTGCTGGCGCCGGTTCACCGAAGCCGCGCTGGCCGGCCTGGCCACCCTCCCCGCTGGTAGATCAATCGAGGTGCGATACGAATCGGTCGTGTCTGACCCGATGCACGCGGCGGACCTGCTTTCGGGGTTCCTCGGAACCACGCCGGCCGGCCTGGACGCGCTGCGGGCCGGACTGGCCAGGGCGAGACCGGACTCAGTGGGAAGGTGGCGCAAGACCCTTGACGAACGGCAGGTCAACGATGTCCAGCGGGAAATCGGGCCCTTGCTCGCCCGGCTCGGGTACGCCTGACGGCGCGCGGGCCCGGCTCCGCCGCAGGCCGGCCCGGCGGGTCCTGGCCGCGGGGCTGGCCGCCGCCGCGGCCGTCGCGGTCGGCGCCGCCGGCCTGGCCAGCCCGGCCGCCAGCTCGGCCGCCGGCCCCGCCGGTACCGCGGCCGTCCCGGTGTCGCTGACCGGGCCGGTGCGCACCGTGACGCCGACCCTGCTCGGCCTGAACGCGGTCAACGTCACCGGGCCGCGCTGGGACGACAGCAAGCTCGACGCCGTGCTCAAGCAGTTCGGCCCGGGCGTGCTGCGCTACCCGGGCGGCACGAACGCGAACTACTGGGACTGGCAGACGGGCTGGTTCCAGCCCGGACGCTGGCCGTCCGAGACGTCGACGCCGGTCGATGACAAGATCGGCGTGTTCAAGGCCGGGCTCAGAGCGGCCGGCTCGGTGCCGATGTTCGTCCTGAACGTGCTGACCTACCAGGGGGCCATCGGCTCGGACCAGCTCAACGCGACCATGCTGAACGGGCAGATCGCCTTCTTGCGCGCCGCGGCCCAGGCCGGGCTGCCGGTGAAGATGGTGGAACTCGGCAACGAGCTGTACCTCACCGGGGCGGTCAACACCGGCCCGCACGGGCAGGACTACGCCACGCGGTTCCCGACGGCCGCCGACTACGCCAGCCAGATGAACACCTGGATCGCCGCCCTGCACAAGGACTTCCCCGGTGTGCAGGTCGCGCCGGTGGCCGCGGATCCCAACTTCATCCCCGGGGTGTCAGCGCGCCGGCAGACCTGGGACCAGGACGTGCTGCCGGCCCTGCACGGCGAAGACGTGGTGTCGGTGCACGAGATCCAGCGCGTCTACCAGTCCGGGCCGGCCGCCACCGTGCTCGCGCAGCCGTACATCCGGTACCAGACGTTCACGTCCAAGCAGCTCAAGCTCATCGTCGCGGACAAGCTCCCGGTCTGGCTGACCGCCTACAACATGGAGGACCAGACGCCCGGGCACACGATCGAGGGCACCTGGATGCACGGCCTGTACGTGGCCGAGCAGACCCTGCTGTTCCTGGCCAACCCGGTCTTCACGTACATCGGGCTGAGCGGCTCGGTGGGCACCGCGCACGGCGGTGCGATCTTCGATGGCACCCACGGCCTCGGGTCCGGCAAGCCGCCCACCGTCCCGCTCGCGCTGACCGCGGCCGGGACCACGCTGGCGCAGATCCAGGCCGCCTTCCACGGCGCGTCGAAATCCCAGGCCCTCGCCTTCACCGGCGGCCCCACCCTCGGCAGCACGGGTGCCCCGGCGCTGACGGGAGTGGCCGTCACGACGCCGTCCGGGCGCGAACTGGTCCTGGTGAATGCCTCCGCCACGGCGGTCACCCTGAACCTGTCCTCGCTGTTCCCCGGCGGGTTCAAGGCGACCCAGCGCACCGCGCCCTCGGTCACCACGCTGGTCACCGGCCCGTCCTCGACGACCACGACGACCACCTCGGGAACCGGGCAGTTGCAAGTCGGTGCCTACAGCCTGGCCACCGTTTCCCCGTGAGGCCACGGGCAGCACCTAAGCGCGGGGGAGGACACGCAGCAGATTCACTTTCCGTTCACGAAGAACCACTTATTTCGTCCCAAAACGATCTACCCCGATCCCCGCCACACGTGGCGACAAGCAAAGTAAAGTTCTTCACGCGGGAGAAGGAGCGCCGAAATAACTGACATGGGGGTGTCCGTCGTGACCGCGCTGGCCGGGTCCCAAGCTGCTGCAACGGGCACCGACCCGGGCGCGGCTGGCCTTCCCGGCGGCTCGCCGCGGCCAGCGCCGATCGTCGTCTATATCGCCGGTTCCGGCCGCTCGGGAAGCACATTGCTGGAGCGTGCCCTCGGCGAGATCCCCGGCTTCGTCAATGTCGGCGAGCTCATCGATCTGTACCGGCGCACCGCCGCCCACGATGAGCGCTGCGGGTGCGGTGCGGCCTTCGCGGAGTGCCCGTTCTGGGCCCGCGTCGGTGACCGCGCGTTCGGCGGCTGGCCGGAGCAGAAGCTCGCGGCCACCCACCGGCTCCAGGGCCGCGTGGCCCGGCAGCGCCGCATGCCCCGGCTGCTCGCGATGCCGCTGGCTGGCCACCAGTTCCGCGCCGACGTCGCCGCGTACGGCGCGAGCTACGACGTTCTTTACCGCGCCATCGCCGCCGAGGCCGGCGCGGCCTGTGTGGTGGATGCCAGCAAATGGCCGGTCCAGGCGCTGGCGCTGGCCCGCGCCGGGCTGGATGTCCGGGTGATCCACCTGGTCAGGGACGTCCGGGGGGTCGCCTACTCGCTGGGGAAGCGCGATGTGTCCCGTCCCCACGCGGTCCGCGAGGCCGATGTCATGTCGCACCTGTCACCCGCGATGGCGGCCGCCCGGTGGGTAGCCGTCCAGAGCCAGGCCGGGCTGCTCCGCCGGTGCGGCCTTCGGGTCACCCGGATGCGCTATGAGGAGTTCGTCCGGGACCCGCGGGCAGCGGTGGAGGCGGCACTGGCCGGAATCGGCCTGGCCGCGCCGCCGGCGCACCTGGCTCACCTCGGTGACGGGCGGATCGCGCTGGGCAGCAGCCACGGCCTATCCGGAAATCCGTCCCGGTTCCGGGACGGCGAAATAACGCTGCGCGCCGACGAAACCTGGCGCGCCGGCCTGTCCCGGCGTGACCGTCTCGTCGTCACGGCGATCGGCCTGCCCCTCATGCTGCGATACGGCATCGCGACCGGGGGCAGCGCGGCCGAGAAACAAGACGCCCATGACTGACACGCCGGCCCGGGAGCGTGACGGCTGGCCGCTGGTGTCGGTGATCATGCCGACACGCAACCGGCCCGAGCTTGTCCGCGAGTCCATCGCCGCGGTGGTGGCGCAGACCTATCCCGGGCCGATCGAGTGCCTGGTGGTGCACGACCAGGAGCCGCCCGACGAGGAGCTCGCCACGCTGGGCACCGCGGAGCACCGGGTGACGGTGACGGCGAACACCCATTCACCGGGCCTGGCCGGCGCCCGGAACACCGGCCTTGACCTGGCCCACGGCAGCATCGTCGCGACCTGCGACGACGACGACGTCTGGCACCCGGAAAAGCTGGCCAGCCAGGTCGAGCGGCTGCAGCGCGAGCCGGAGCTGCTGGTGGTGGGCTCGGGCATCAGGCTGCGGCTGCCCGGCAAGGTGGTCGAGTGGCCCGGCCGCGCCGAGCACATCAGTTATCAGCTCCTGCTCCGTAACCGGGTCAAGGAACTGCACTCCTCCACGCTGGTGATGCGGCGCGAGGCCTTCGCCAAGGTCGGCCCGTACGACGAGGAACTGCCGCGCGGCTACGCCGAGGACTACGACTGGGTGTTGCGGGCGGCCCGGGCCGGCCAGATCGGCATCGTCACCCGCCCGCTGGCCGACATCCGCAAAGACGGCACGTCCTACTACCAGGGCACGGCGGAGAACACCGTCCTGGCCCTCGAATACATGCTGGCCAAGCACCCGGACATCGCGTCGTCACCGCGCGGTCACGCACGCATGCTCGGCCAGATCGCCTTCGCGCGGTCCGCACTGGGCGAGCGCGGACCGGCCATCCGCTATGCGGCGAAGGCAGTCGTGCGGTGGCCGATCTCGCCCTACCCTTATATGGCTTTCGTCCAGGCCGCCACTCGCATCGATCCCCGTCACCTCTTGCGCGCGGCACGGCTGTTCCGGCGCGGCATGGCGTGAAAGGGGTGTTATGTCCGACCTGCTGCCGAACTTTCTCCACGTGGGACCGAGCAAGTCCGGCTCCACCTGGCTGCACGAGGTCCTCGTCGGCCACCCCGAGATCTACCTCAGCCAGGCGAAGGATCTCTACTTCTTCAACCGGTACTACGATCGCGGGCCCGGCTGGTACCGGGCCCAGTTCCGCGGCGCCACCCGGGAGCACAAGGTCATCGGTGAGATCTGCCCGGACTACCTGTCCTGCCCGCAGGCGCCAGAGCGCATCCGCGCCTGCCTCGGCCCGGACATCAGGCTCATGGTCACGCTGCGCGAGCCGATATCCCGGGCCTTCTCCGGGTACCTGTACCTGCGCAGGCACGGGCTGGCCGCGCCCACCTTCCGGGAGACCGCCAAGATCGCTCCCGAACTGGTCGACGAGGGCCGCTATGCCACCCATCTGCGCAGCTACCTGCAATACTTCAAGCAGGAGCGGCTGCACGTTGCCCTCTTCGACGACCTGCAGGCCGACCCGCAGGCGTTCCTCGACGCCACCACGGACTGGCTCGGCGTCACCCGCCAGGAGCTGACCGCCGGGCAGCTCCGGGCCCAGCTTCCGGCCAGCCAGGCCCGGTGGCTTCCGCTTGCGGTGCTCGCCAAGCGAGGCGCCAACTGGGTGCGGCGCCACGACGGGGCCGACCTGGTGGGCACGATCAAACGGTCTGCCGTGGTCCAGCGGCTGTTGTACCGGCCGCTGGGCGACGACCGGCCAGAGATGCCGGCCGAGGACGTCGCCTTCATCCACGAGCAACTTGACGCGGAGATCGCCGGAGTGGAGAGCGACTTCGGCATCGACCTGCGGCGGCGGTGGGGCTGGCCTTGACGCAACGGGCACGTGAGGCGGCCGCGCGCGTCCGGGCCGCGGCTCCGGAGCCGCTTACGCAGTTCGGGCGGCGCGCGTACGCCCGGATGAGCGAGGAGACCGCCGGCTTGCGGATGGAGCCGGGATTCATCCTGATCGGCGCGCAGCGCTGCGGCACCACCTCCCTGTTCCGCGCGCTGGCGGCCCATCCCCAGGTGATGCCGCCGACGTTCCGCAAGGGGGTCAACTACTTCGACCTGAACTACTACCGGGGCGCCCAGTGGTACCGGGCGCACTTCCCGGTCGCCGGGATCGCGCGCCGCCGGGCGGAGCACCACGGTGCGCCGGTCGCCTTCGAGGCCAGCGGCTACTACCTGTACCACCCGCAGGCGATGGAGCGGCTCGGGCACGACCTGCCCGGGGTCAAGCTCGTCGCCATGCTCCGCGACCCGGTCGAGCGGGCCTTCTCCGCCCACAAGCACGAGCTGGCCCGTGGCTACGAGCACGAGGGCTTCGAGCGGGCGCTGGCCCTGGAGGATGACCGGCTGGCCGGTGAGGTCGAACGGATCTGCGCGGATCCCGGTTACGAGAGCTTCGCGCACCGGCATTACTCCTACTGCCACCGCGGCCAGTACGCCGAGCAGCTGGACCGGGTGTTCGAGTTCTTCCCGCGGGCCCAGGTGCACGTGATCGACAGCGCTGGCTACTTCAGCCAGCCCGCTCGGGAGTACGGGCAGCTCCTGGAGTTCCTGGGCCTGACCCCGTTCGAGCCGCGATTCGCCGCCGCCAACGCGCGCCCCGGGCCCCCGTTGGACGCCAAGGGCCGGCGTATGCTTGAGGAGCATTTCGCCCCCCACGACGAACGACTCGCGAAATTGCTAGGCCGGCCGCCGGGCTGGGTCCGGTGAGCATCCGATGTTGATCGTTGAACCCCGGACAACCGACTCTTCCTGCAGCGGAGCGCCCGTGTCTGCCATGCTGTTGGCCGAACGGCAGGTTCCGGCCCGGCCGGGCCGCCGTGAAGGGAGATCGTCGATGAAGAGGGTCGGTCCAGGCAGCGCAGGCGCGCACGGACCGGCACCGTCATGAGCGCGGCGGATAAGACCGCGGTCCCCGCCCGGCCCGGTACGGCCAAGGATGCCGGGTACCGGCGGCCGGTGCCCCCGCCGCGGCCCGCCCGCAGCCTGTCGGGTTACCTGCGCGATCCCAAGTCGCTTAACCCGGCGCTCAAGCAGTGGGCGCGGCTGACCCTGGTGACGGCCCGCAGGCCCACGAGCCGCGCCCGGATCCTGCCTAGCTTCCTCATCGTCGGTGCCCAGCGGTGCGGGACCACCTCGATGTCCCGCACCCTCGACGAGCACCCCGCCGTATTCGGCGCGGTGCTGCACGAGGAAGTGCACTTCTTCGACGTGTCCTACCGCCGCGGGCTGTCGTGGTACCGCAGTCATTTCCCGCTGCTCGCGGCCGCGCGCCGGTCGGCCCGTGCCTCCGGCGTCGAGCCGGTGTCGTTCGAGTCAAGCCCCTACTACATGTTCCATCCGCTGGCCGCCGAGCGGATCGCCAAGGACCTGCCCCGGGTGCGGCTGCTGGTGCTGCTGCGCGACCCGGTGGAGCGGGCCTACTCCGGGCATGCCCACGAGGTGGCGCACGGCTTCGAGACCGAGCCGTTCGAGGCGGCGCTGGAGCTGGAGCCGGCCCGGCTGGACGGCCAGGCCGAGCGCATCGCGGCGGATCCGGGCTACTTCAGCTACAGCCATCAGCACCACTCCTACGTGGCCCGGGGCCAGTACGTCGACCAGCTCGAACGGCTGGAGCACCATTTCGGCCGCGATCGCCTGCACGTGGTGGACAGCGGCGACTTCTTCACCGACCCGGAAGGGGTGTATGACGGGGTCCTGGCGTTCCTGGGGCTGCCCAACCGCGGCTACCCGGCCTTCAAGCGCCGTAACGCCCGCCCGCGCGCTCCCCTGCCCGACACGGTGCGGACCAGGCTGGAGGAGCACTACCGCCCGTACGACGAGCGGCTGGCCGCCTGGCTTGGCCATGAGCCGAGCTGGCGCCGCGGCGGCTGACCGGGGCTACGTGCGCTTGCCGAACTTCGCCCGGGCCACCATGCCGCCGTAGGCCATGAGGTCAAGTGAGTAGCGCTTCCACAACCGGCCCGGTTCCCTGGTCAGCCGGTAGGCCCAGCCGAGCCGCATGGTGTTCACCCAGCCGGGGTACCAGTACACCCGCTCGGCCAGGTGGTCAAGGTAGCTTCCGCCGGTGATGATCACCGGGACGTCGAGCCGGCCGGCCACCTGCCACACCCACGTCTGCTGCATCGGGGTCGGGATGGATACGTGCAGGATGTCCGGCTTGGCCTCGTTGATGGTCTTGACCATCATGTCCACGTCGGCCTCGTCGTAGCGGCCCGGGTGACCCCGGGTCACGTCCCAGTAGCCGTGCAGGGTGCCCGCGATCGGGATGCCGGGGAAGGTCTCCTCGAGGTTGGCGGCGGCCTTCTCGGGGGTGCCCTCGCTGCAGCCGAACAGGAAGTTCGAGAACCCGCGCTCGGCCGACAGGGTGAACATCTTCGGGCAGATGTCGTCGTTGCCCTGCCGGTCTGGCACCGGCAGGCCGAGCATCCGGCCGCCGAGGACGATGCCCCAGCCGTCCGGCAGCACGATGTCGAACAGGTTCATCTTGTCGACCAGCCCGGCGGTCTTGTGACCGCGCAGGACGTAGTCGGGGTTAATGAAGGACACGGTCAGCCGCGACCGGGTCTCGACCGCCTGCCGCACGGCGTCCAGGAACGCCTCGTCGGGCAGGCAGGACAGGCCGATGCCGAGGAACTCCCGCTTCTGGGCCCGATAGGTGGCCCCGAGTTCACTGCCCGCCGCGCCCGCGGCGGCGCCGTTCGCCATCTCCTCGGCCGGCCTCACAGCAGGCCCTCCGCGGCCAGCAGCTTCCGCAGGCCGGCTTCCAGGTCATATTGCGGTTTCCACCCGGTGGCCTGCATCAGTCTCTGCGGGTCGGAGATGAGGTGCCCGTCGCCCTCCCGCATCCGCCCGGGCACCTGGCGGACGTCCACCGGGCGGCCGGTGATGTCCCCGATGGTCGCCATCACGTCCTCGATCGTGGTGCCGGTCCCGGTGCCGACGTTGAAGACCTCCAGCCCGGGCTCGCCCTGAGCCGCGGCCACCAGCCCGGCGGCGGTGTCGGTGACGAAGATCAGGTCGCGCTGGGGCCATAGGTTCCCCAGTTCGATCGGCTTTCCCGCGCCGAGCGCCTTCATTACCTCGGGCAGCACGTGCGGGTTGGTCTCCCGTGGCCCGTAGGTGTTGAACAGCCGGGCCACCACGGTGCGCAGCCCGGGCCGGTCGGCGTGGAACCGCGCCATGACCTGCTCACCCATCCACTTCGAGATTCCGTAGATCTCGTCCGGCCGGGCCGGCGCGGTCTCCGGCCACGGGTCGTCACCGAAGCCGTAGATCGCCCCGCTGGAGGGAAACACGAACGTCCTGAGCGGGGCGCTGCGCACGGCCCGGATCACCGCGTCCAGCCCGAGGACGTTGACGTCCAGCGCCTCCTGCGGGTGGGCGTTGCAGTAGGGGATGAAGTGCAGTGCCGCCAGGTGGAAGACGGTGTCCGGAGCGAACTCCGCGACCGGGCGGAGATCGGCCGCGCTCCTGATGTCACCGTGGAGCACGGTGAGGTGGCCGTCCGGGGCGCGGGTCTCCAGGTGGTCGCGCTGGCCGAGCCTGAAGTCATCCACCACCAGCACGTCGGCGCCGCCGTCCAGCAGTGCCTCCACCAGGTGGGAGCCGATGAACCCGGCCCCGCCCGTGACAAGAACGCGATCCATCTATCGTGGCCTTCCAGTTGTTCGGCATGTCGCCTCGGCCGGGTCAGCCGCGGCGGCGAGCGAGCCGGCCACCGAGGCTCCGGGTGCACGCCCGGTGATCATATCGGCTGGTCAGGGCAATACGGGGGGAAGTTCGGACAGTACCACACGACAGTTCACCGGGCCGGTGGCCTGCGGACACGTGACCCGGGATGACCGGGCCAGGCGGAGCACGTCAGGCCCGCCTGGCCCGGCCCCGATCCGGCGCTATTACGGGTACGGCAGGAAGCACAGGCCGGAGAAGCCTGACTTGCCGCCGCATGAGGTGCCGCCGGCGAAGTTGTCGCTGGCGATCCACAGCCCGGCGGTGGTGAGCAGCATGTCGTCCGCGCCGTGCCCGCGCGACCTGGAATACAGGCCGGCCGTATTGGCGGAGTTCTCGATCAGTGCCCCGCCGGGCGGGACGGTCGGGCTGGGATTTAGCCCGGCCAGGCCCGGCGCCGGGATCGCCTGCGGGCTGGCCTTGTTGCAGGCGTTCTGGTTGTTGAACCAGCGGTTGTGCCCGCCCACGTACACGGCGCTGTTGTCGGCCGCGGCCGAGTACAGCGAGTCACAGCCGTCGTAGGCGATCCAGTCGGAGAAAACCCGCGTCTGGGTGGCCGGGAACGCCGCCGCCGCGTCGCACAGGCCGCCGGGGATCGCGCCCTGGCCGTTCCACAGGATGGGCTTGACCCCGGTATCGGCGATGTAGATCTCTGTATCGCCCGGTGACCAGGCCGCGGCGTGGATGTAGAACGGGTGTGACGCGCCGCAGTTGAAGTACTTGTCGTTGGGGTTCAGCGTGGCGTTGGGGTCGCTGCCGTCGAACTCCGGGGACGTCCAGCCGGTGAGCGCGGCGGTGAGCCCGCTGATATTGATCATGAAGATCTGCCGCCGGTTCTGGCCGCCCACGCTGGTGTAGTCGCCTTCCACCAGGACCAGCGAGCCGCCGTGCGACAACTGCTGGTTGTACACCTCGGTGGAGTTGGCCTTCACGCCCGGGAACGTGATGTGACCGGAGATGCCCAGGTGCAGGAACCCGTCGTCCGTGCCCGTCAAGGGGCTCAGGCTCGCGTAGTAGGGATTGGCGCCCTTGTTGCCGCCGATCGACGTGAAGGTCCCGCCGGTCAGCAGGTGCCCGCCCACCGCCAGGATCGTGTCCACGTGGCCGCCGCCGGCACTGCCCTTGAACCCGGTCACGACGTTCCCCGTGGTGGTGTCGATCTCGGCGATGTTGGCCACGGTGGTGCCGTTCACCGAGGTGAACTGTCCGCCGATGTAGGCGTCCGCGCAGTTGCCGCCGTTGAAGGCGATCGAGTTGATCTCCCCGTTGACGTTGGGGGCCCAGGTGCTGACCGTGAACGGCGCGGTGTCTTGGAACTTGAAGATGTTGTTCACGGCGAACGTCTGGGTCGTCGTGCCGTTCCAGCCCTTGATCGAGGTGAAGCTGCCCACCGCGTACATGGTCCCGCCGCAGTCCGCGACCTGGCGGATCGTCTCGGTGATCGTCCCGGTGGCCACCAGCGTGGGCGTCCCCGCGACCGGCGTCGGGGACACGGGGCCGGTCGCGGCCATCGCTGGCGCCGCGGGCAGGCACAAGGTACCCGCGGTGAGGCCCGCAATCAGCACGCCACCGACACCGAGTCTGCGCCGGTGGCGGGCGCGTTCTTCTTGCCGCATTGTTGTCGTTCCCTCCCTGGGCGGGAAATGGGTGACCCCCCCTGGTTTCATGCGTCAGCGGGAAGCAGATCCCGCTTGGTATTACCCGTAGGGCAGGAAGCAGATCCCGGAGAAGCCGGAAAGGCCGCCGCATGAGGTGTTGCCGCCGAAGTTGTCGCTGGCGATCCACAGCCCGGCGCTGGTGACCAGCAGGTCATCCGCGCCGTTGCCGCGGGACCGGCTGTAGAGCCCGGCGGTGCCACCGGCGTTCTTGATCAGCGTCCCGCTGAGGTCGAAGCCGCCCAGGCCCTGCGCCGGAAGCGAGTTGGTTCCCGGGTGGTTGCAGCCGTTGGTGTTGTTGGCCCAGCGCTCGTGGCCGGCGATGTAGACGGCGCTGGAGTCGGCGGCGACCGAGTACAGCGAGTCGCAGCCGGTGTAGTTGATCCAGCTGTGGTGGGCGATCTCGGTGTGCGCCGACGAGAACGCGGCGACCGAGTCGCACAGCCCGGTCCGCGGGCTGCTGGTTGACACGTTCCATGGGTTGAACCCGGTGGCCGCGGTGTAGACCGTGGAGTCGTCCGCCGACCAGGCGGCGGCCCGCAGGTAGAACGCTTCCTTGGTCGAGCACTGGTAGGCGAAGCCGCCGGGCAGGTTGCCCTTGCTGCCATCAAATTCGGGGGAACTCCAGCTGGTGACCTTGGCCGGTGTGTCGGCCAGGTTGAGCATGAAGATCTGCTGCCTGGGCAGGCCGCCCACCTTGGTGAAGTCCCCTTCGACCAGGTCCTGCGTGCCGCTGTGGGACAGCTGCTGGTTGTAGACCTTGGTCGGGTTGCTCTTCACCCCGGGATAGACGTAGTGCCCGGAGATGCTCAGGTGCGCGAACCCGTCGTCTCCGCCGGTCGACGGGCTCAGGCTGGCGAAGTACGGGTCGGCGGTGCTGCCGTTGATGCCCTTGAACGCGCCGCCCGCCAGCAGGTGCCCGTTCGCCACCACCAGGGTGTCCACCTCACCGCTGGCGTTGGACTTGAACGAGGTGACCAGGGCCCCGGCGCTGTCCACCTCGGCGATGTTCTTGGCCGCGACGCCGCCCACCGTGGTGAAGTGCCCGCCGAGGTAGGCGTGGGAGCAGTCGCTGCCGTTGAACGCGATGCTGTCGACGGTGCCGTTGACGTTGGGGTTCCACGACGTGACGGCGTACGGCGCGGTGGCGCTGAAGCTGAACGCGTTGTTCCTGGTGACGGTGCTGCCTTGCTTGATCTGGGTGAACGTTCCCACCGCGTACATGGTCCCGCCGCACTGCACGAGCTGGCGGACCTGCTCGGTGGTCCCGGTGTCCGCCAGCGTGGGCGTGCCCTTGGCCGGGGTTGGTGACGCCGGCCCCGCCAGCGCCAGGCCGGCGGGAGCGGCTAGTGCCGATGCCGGGAAACAGCATGCGCCGGCGACGACGCCCGCGATCAGCGCGCCACGCGCGCCCCGCTTCCCCCATAGCTGCGCGCTGGTGCGCCGATGCATGTGGCCTCCTGTGCTTACTGCCGGTGGTGCGTCCATTAATGCGGTCGTGCGATCTACTAAGAACCGGCGCGGCCGCAGACCCCCGGGGCGCCGCGCGCTATGCCTGATTTGTGTGCTTGCGTATCCCGAACGCAACATCCTAGGGCCCGCCCAGCGGGCACGCTGACACTACGCGAGATAACCGGGCACGCTGACAAACTACGCGAGATAACAAGGCTCCGAGGCTTCTCCGGCCGACCCAGGGCGGGCCGGGCATGTTCGGCGGGGTTCGGTAGCGGCAAAATGGCTCAGTACGCTCCACGCCCGCGAGCCACGGCCGGCCAGGTCTTCCACAGGATGAGCAGGTCAAGGGCGAGTGACCAGTTCTCCACATAGCGCAGGTCGAGCCGCACCGCTTCGTCCCAGGACAGGTCGGATCGGCCGTGGATCTGCCACAGGCCGGTAATCCCGGGGCGCACGGCCAGCCTGCGCCGCACGTAGTCGCCGTACTTGGCGGCCT
>Ga0306920_100006234_pt1 | contig 15520 bp, 15 predicted proteins | sample flu12Cox44000170_FD_204666 | JGI IMG/M metagenome (GOLD analysis project Ga0306920, IMG submission 204666) | Lab enrichment of tropical soil microbial communities from Luquillo Experimental Forest, Puerto Rico - flux4day.12C.oxic.44.000.170 (v2)... | ecosystem: Environmental > Terrestrial >... | reverse complement strand
AGCGTGGCTCCCTGGCCGTCCGGCCGGATGCAAACGCGGCCGGCAGTGGAAGCTGACGTCCTTTGGCGCGCCAGCAACTTTCCCGCCACGCAGAAGGCCGATATAGGGTGACGACAGCTGTCAAGGATTCAACTCCATAAAGAGTACGATCGAATTTCTGGTGATGATATCACCGACCCTTTACGCAATGGTATTTGTGCCAGCAGCGTTGAAAGTGGCCGCGCATGGGCCTGGCAAGCGATCGCGTTGGCAGAGGGGTTGATCCCTGCTGTCACTCCAGCGTGAGATGGCCCGACGTTGATCGCGTGTGAAGGCTACTGGTGTTACTGAAATCTTGAGTCCTGCTGGAACGGCTCAGCAGGGCGCGTAGCAGCTTAAGGCTTGCCTGGGCGAATGCACTTCTGACTCAACAAGTGCAAAGCGAAGTGCCAGTAGATGAGGAAGTCTGAGCGGAAACCAGCTTTCACGGTACTGGGAAAATCAGCTTCGGCTGACGAGCTACGCCGTTAACCGCAGCAGTGCAGGCACCCTTGTTTTGGAGAGGCGCTGGCTGTCACTGAACGGCGGCTTCCTTGGCTGCTTCTGGAACATGGCCCCCGAGCGCACGTACTCTCTCCTTGATGACCTGGCAGATTCGCGCAGCTTCCGGCAACACCCAATCAGCGTCCTTGAAGTCGTGTCTTCCATTTACGCGCTTGAAGTGTCTTTCTTTGATCAGGTGGCTCTGGTCGTTCTTTAGCAACCGCAGATAATTGTCGAGCTCACTTAATATCTGGAGATACACGCCAGAATCCTCATGACGGCACTTCGTTGCTACAAGAGTTTCCTTGTCTTGCAGACGTTCTCGCACCTGTACCAGCCGAGCAAAGCGATCAAGCCAACTTTGGTCGGAACAGTCTTGGAGCGGCTCCCGGAAGGTCTTGAAGTTCAGAAAGTCACCGAATCCAGGCACCAGGTCGGGAACGCGGATTGGTGGCACGTCAGCCAGCGCGGCCTCCAGGCCAGGCCAGTGTTCATCGAATTTCTCGACGCTCTTTTGGCATATCTTCCCCAACGCAAGCACCAGCTTTCGCGTGTCCTCCCTGAGACACGAGGAGGATTGAAACGCCCCCAGTGGTCCGGATATCTCGTCAGGACTCAGCCCGAACAGGTAGGTGAAGATTCGGGATTCCGCATTCTTGCCCGCTATTGCTCCGACTTCAAAGTGCATCCACGGAGAATCAATGTTCTCAGGGGTAAGGCATATGATCGCCGCGTCGGCCTTTTGCAGATGATCTCGAATTGCCTCAAACCATAGCGTGCCCTTCTCGATATCGCTGGAGAGGAAGAATTGTTCTCCCGGCAGTACTCGCGGCAACCAGTTACGCAATGCGTCAGCGATCTGTCTGCTTCGTGGTTGTGACCAACAGATGAAGGTGTTCATCATCCTTCCTCCGGCTACATCGTTGCCGTTGCGGAGAAGTGTACACCGGATGGAAATATCGTTGGCTTGGGCTGTTATTTACAAACGGCTGGGTTAATGCGGTTCTTTAATGCTGTCCAGCCTTGGATTGCGCCAGACTTGTGTGCCATCGTTAACGGCGAGAGCCTCCAATGTCGGCGCACCTCTGCGAAACTTGAAATAGACCGGACTCTCATTCTCCAGCTCCCAGTCCGCTGTCGATAACAGTTCCAGCAAAGCGGCTTCGACAGACCGGGAGTGAGTTCCAATCGCCAGCCAGTGCACTCGTTCATTCAGGCGTTCGATGGCTGCACGGCAGATCTTCGCTTCCTCGCCCTGCACATCCACATGCACCAGATTCCATCGCTCTTCCAGCCGCAAAAGCTCTTCGAAAGGGAGGACCTCTACAGACAGAGTCTCTACGAACTCTCTGCCCAGGTAGTCAATTGCCGGACCCTGATCGTCGATCGGTGTCATTGGAATCGGCCGCGAGCCCCAATCGTTGCGGGAATCTAAGACAGGCCAATGCGCCCGGCCGCGTTCCACGCCGACCGCAGCCTGGAAGAGCCGCTGCTTGTCCGGGTCGAATCCGTTATCTGACAGATGTTGCCGCAAAAACTGGAAGTGCTCCGGGTCGGCCTCCACGGCCGCCAACACAATATCCGTAATGCCAGAATTGCGGGCGGCTACTCCGGCGGCTACCACCCACGGACCCCACCCGGCACCAAGCTCCAGGACGCGGAGTGAATCCTCTGCCGAATCCACTGCTTTCAGCAAGCCCACCCATTCGACCGCACCCGCATGGAAGTCCGCCGGAATCGGGGGCGGCAGGACTGCCCCACTCAGGTGCTGCGCATCTTTCCACAAGCTGGAAGCACGCGTCCGCACACCAAGCCTGTCGGTAACAAATCCAGCTTCAGGCTGCACCTCCCGGCTGAAGTATTTCCGAATCAGGGCGAGGTCTCCCGCCGAACAGCCGCTGAAAGGATTGGCCTTCACCGATAGTTCGGGATTCCAAACTAGTTTGTTGAGCAGCAACTGCTCCAGTTTATGGGCATACTCGTCGCTTTGCAGAAGAAAGCCCAACAGCTCCTCTGGCGTTGCCGCCTTTTGCATGTACAGCTCGATGACCTGCTCACTCTCCGGCTCGCGCCCAAGCAGCTGCCGATAAGCCGCGATGACCAGATCGCGGCTGACGGCTTGATCCTTACGTCGCCCTTCTCTCAGCCAAGACGGAGACATTTGCCGACTGACTCTCCCAATGACATTGTCAGGAAAAAGCATGCAATGAGACCCAGATGATTCTCGCGTGTTGCTCGTAAACAAACGAGTAGCCTGCCACTGCACCAGCTGCGCCCCCCACGACGAGCTTAAGTAGAGTGTTCACGAGCGTCGCTGTAAGGGCAACTTTGTCAGCGCGGCTGCGTTCATCCGAATGCCGCGATGGCATCCGCCTCGTCGTCCTTCACGTCGAATACCGTATACAGCTTTGTGATCTGAAGCAGGTCTCGAATTTTCCTGGTGAGATGCAGGAGCTTCAGTTCCCCGCCCTGGTTGCGAGCCGATGTGTAAGCGCTGACCAGTTCGCCGATCCCGGAGCTATCAATGTAATTGATCTCACCGAGGTTCAAAAGGATCTTTCGATGGCCTTTTGACAGCAGGTCTTTCACGGTATCACGCAGGACAGAGCTACCTTCGCCAAGTTTGATTTGCCCGCTCAAGTCAACCACCGTCACGTCGTTAATCTGTCGGGTCAGGGCTTTCATGCTCACGGCACACACCTCCAGAGAATTTCAGCTCGCGTCAGTTGTAACATACCCACCGCCTGACACTGTTCAATAGTGTGAGCATCCGTGAGCGCTTTGTCTGTGACGAAAGGGGGAAATGTGGCCGCCAAAAGGACCTGTGATCTGAGCTCATAAATATTTGGATTACGAATCGTCGAGCGCCTCGCCGACGATCGCCAGTCGATAAGCGCATACGCACAAACCCCGGAGGATGGAAATGATGGCTCCTACGCCAGGTTCAACGCCCGCTTGAATGAGCCGCGCTCGTTGGCGATCTTTTCCTGGAGCAAAGTGATGGCGTAGATGAGCTGCTCGGGCCGCGGCGGGCATCCGGGAACGTACACATCCACCGGGATCCACTGGTTCACGCCCTGCACCAGCGCGTAATTGTTGAACACTCCGCCAGAGGTCGCGCAGGCGCCCATGGAGATCACCCACTTGGGCTCGGGCATCTGCATGTAGAGCTCGCGAATCACGGGGGCCATCTTCTGCGAGACGCGCCCGGCGATGATCATCAAGTCTGACTGGCGAGGTGAAGGACGAAATACCTCAGCGCCAAAACGGGCAATATCGAAACGCGATGCTCCCATCGACATCATCTCGATCGCGCAGCAGGCCAGGCCGAAGGTCATGGGCCAGATGGAGTTCTTGCGCACCCAGTTCACCACCGCGTCGAGCGATGCCAGGACGACGCCCTCATGCTGCTGCTCGCCAAAGGTCGCGCGCAAAATTCCGGTACGGCTCTGGTCCGAACCGACGAGGTCTTTAAAGCGCTCGTGACCCTCCGGACTGCGCTCCTCCATGTCCTGCTTGGTGATGCCGGTCTGAAGATCCATGGCTTTTCCGATTATACCCGTTAGATGCTTGCAGCCAGTTCCAGACTCTACTCTGAAATGCCAGTGGCCGCCGTGACCGGCTCCAGTGTTTTGGACATGCGGACTACTCTCAACGGAAGTCCGGCGCTGAGCGGCACCTCAATCTCTTCATCTGCGACAAAGCCGTGTGCCTGGTAAAGCGCAACGCCCGTCAAGGTTGAACCGAGTTCCAGCCGGTGGAAGCGCTCTGCCCGTGCTGCGGCCTCGCAGGTCCGCATGATGAGGCTGCCGATCCCGCGCCGTTCCCAGCCCGGTCGAACAAAGAAGGCGCGAATGCGTGCCGCCTCGGTTGCCGGATCGAGCAAGGTATCTTCCCTGCCGGTGCGATGATCGCCGCCGAACAGCGTCCGGCGCCGGCTCCAACCGCCACAGGCCACGATTTCGGACCCGCTCTCCACAACGAAATACGTTCCATCGCGGATGAGCTGCGTATCGACGCCGAATACGCTTCCGAGGGCCGCGTCCCGTTGTTCCCAGCTATAGTCTCTGGCCTGGAGTACGTGCACGGAATCGCGGATAAGCTTCTCGAGCCCAGGCACGTCTTCCATGGTTGCAAGCCTGACAGTGAATGCGTTAGTCGATGGCAATGTGCCCATGGCTTCCACCGCTAAGTCACCACCACAACTTTGCCAAACTGCTCACTGTGGGCCAGATACTCATGCGCCGCGCGCGTCTCAGCCAAGGGAAAGGTGCGATCAACCACAGGTTTCAGCTTGCCGGCGAAGACGTGCTTCAACACCTCGAGCAGTTCGCCCTGTGATCCCATGTAGGTGCCGAATAGCGACAACTGTCGCGCGAAGAGCACCCGGAGGTCGAGGGCAGCATCATTGCCGGTAGTCGCACCGCAGGTGACCAGCGTGCCCCCGTATTTCAGCGACTTCAGGCTTTCCGGCCAGGTCGCTACGCCCACATGTTCGAGGACGATATCCACCCCGCGGCGGCTGGTGATGCGCTTCACCTCTTCTGAGATCTTCTGCTTGTAGTGGTCAATGGTGTAGTCGGCGCCGAGTTCTCGCGCCTTCGCTAGCTTGCGCTCATCACCCGCAGTGGTGATGACCGTCGCGCCAAGCATCTTGCAGATCTGGATGGCCGCCGAGCCCACGCCTGAACCTGCTCCCAGCACCAGCACCGTTTGGCTGGGCTTCAGCTCCGCCTTCCCCACCAGCATGTGCCACGCCGTCAGAAACACCAACGGCACGCTGGCGGCGGAGATGAAGTCAAGCGAATCCGGTATCGGAATGACGCTCACACGCGGCACGGCGATCAGCTCGCAGTTGCCACCTTCCGCGTTGTTGCCCAGCACCGCGAACTGCGGACAAAAGTTCTGCCGGCCATTCATGCACTGCTCACAGTGGTTGCAGAACAGCATGGGCGACAGCAGCACGCGCGTACCCAGCTTGACGTCGGTAATGTACTCGCCGGTCTCGGCCACCTCGCCGGCACTGTCGCTGCCCAGAATGTGCGGCAGCTTTACGCTCGGAAGTCCCTTGCGAACCCACAGATCGAGGTGGTTCAGAGCGCAGGCTCGGACGCGAACCAGGACATGATCCTTCCGCAGCTCGGGATCGGGAACGTCCTCGTATTTGAGAACTTCTGGTCCACCAAATTCATGAATGCGGACGGCCTTCATCTCGCACGGTCCTCGCGCAGCATCTCTTCAGTGGAGGGGAACGGGCTCTTCGCAGGAGAGGGCGACGCCCGCAGCTTTTCAAGGCGGCGATACCACTCACGACGTCTGCGTAGTTCTCGAGCAGTGGGCACACACTCGCGCAGAATTGTCCGCACAACTTCAGCTACAGACGTGCCCCTTTCGCGACTTCGCTTGCGCAGGGCGCGGTAGAGCTCTTCAGGCACATTGCGAACGTATGTTGTCCTCATAAGATCCCGTACCAGAGTCTAGCATCGGCAAGGCTCAACAACGCTTTGACTTCGAATGAGGGGCATCCAATAATAAGAGCGGCCCTTCATGGACATCTACGAACAGATCGTCGAACTTCGCCGCCAGGGACGCCGCGGTGCCGTCGCGACCATCACCAACGTGCGCGGCTCGATCCCATCGTTTCAGACAGCGAAGATGCTGGTGCGCGATGATGGCTCAATCGTCGGCACGATCGGCGGCGGATGTGTGGAAGCCGAGGTCTGGCAGGCCGCTCGCGAGGTGATGGAAGAGGAGAAGCCGCGCTCGCTGACCTTCAACCTGAACAATAATCCTAAGTACGATACCGGGCTGGTTTGCGGAGGAACGCTGGAGATCTTCATTGAACCGATCCTGCCGCCTGCGCTGCTCTACATCTTCGGCGCGGGACATGTCGCGTACAACCTGTACAAGGTCGCGAAGATCGCTGGATTCGACATTGTTGTCGTGGACGATCGCGAGTCGTACGCCAACAGTGAACGCTTTCCTGATGCCCGTGAGATTATCGCCGAGGACTTTGAAGTAGCGACAAAGCGCCTGCGCGTCCCCGAGTCGTCCTACATCGCGATCGTCACACGCGGACACCGCGACGACATGCGCATACTGCGCTGGGCCGTCGATGCCAATGCTCGCTACCTGGGAATGATCGGCTCGCGCCGCAAGATCATCTCCATATATAAGGAGCTGGAGAAGGAAGGCATCCCCGCCGAGAAGTTCACGCAGGTACACGCGCCTGTCGGCCTTGAGATCGGGGCCGTCACGCCGGAAGAGATTGCCGTCGCAATCGTTGCGGAGATGATTGCTGTACGCCGTCAAGCGCTGCCCGACGTTGCCAGCAAGAAGTACGAATATGTGAAGCACGGCGCGAACGATGATGCTCAGGACGCCTTGCGCGAGGAAGGCGCGACTCGCTAGTGCGGCGCTTTAGCGCTACGTTTCGTGCTTCAACTCCTGTTTCGCGGCCAGTCTACGCCCAGGGGTGAATCGGGCAATCCTCGTCCCCCGGCAGACCGATTCAGCCGGGTCGTCAAAACGGCTGACCGGAGTAGCGGCCTTTAAGCTCCCGCTTCTTTGCAGCTCAACTCGACAGCTTCAGCCCATATTTCCGCATTAGGGTGGCGTGCTTTTCCGGCTGGAAGTTGATGCGCGTCGGATCGCGGTGAACTGCCTGGAGCAGGAGAGGGTCCATGGCGCGAAACCAGAGGGGTGGGAAGTAAGCGAGAGTGAACATGCCAAAGTACCCGTTCGGCAATGTGGGCAACTCGTCGAAGTGGCGCAGCGACTGGTAGCGGCGTCCCGGATAAGCGTGGTGGTCCGAGTGCCGCTGCAAATGGAACAGCGCCCAGTTGGAGAACATGTGGTTGCTGTTCCAGGAATGATAGGGCTGACAGCGCTCGTAACTGCCGTCGTCAAGCTTGCGCCGCAGCAGTCCGTAATGTTCGACGTAGTTAGCACAGGTGAGCTGGAAATTCGCCCACAGTGCTGACAAAACCAGGAACGGAAGCACGCGCCATCCGAGCCACGTGACCAGCAGCACGTAAAACAACAACGTCATCAACAGTGGTTGCAGAATTTCGTTGTGCAAACTCCATACGGGCTGAGAAGCTCCTTGCAGGCGCTCTCGCTCCAGTCGCCACGAGCGTGCCACCGCTCCGGGCACCTCGCGTAACGCGAATTGCCAAAGCCCCTCACCCATGCGCGCGGAAGCAGAATCGCCCGGGGTGGCGACGTCAAGGTGATGTCCTCGATTGTGCTCGATGGTGAAGTGTCCGTATGCAGTTGGCGCCAGGATAATTTTGGCCAGCCAGCGCTCGAAGCCGGCCTGCTTGTGCCCGAGCTCGTGTCCCACGTTGATGCAAAAGCCGCCGGCACCACCCGTCGTAAGAATGACCGCAAGCTGACCGTACCAAGGGAGCTCATGACGGCTGACAAACCACGCCCCGAAGACATAGCTGATCCACAGCACAGGAACGACCGCATAGGTGATGTAACGGTAGTACCGGTCTTCCTCCAGCGCGGCAATGGCGCTCGCGGGAGGATTGCTGCGGTCCTCGCCGGCGAAGAAATCGACTAGCGGCATGACAATGTAATTGAAGGCCACGGGGGCCCACAGCAGGAAGACGTCATGCCAGATCAGATAAAGTAGCAGGCCGGCATTCATCAGCGCCGGTACAAAGATGGACAGCAGCCACAGGTAGCGTTTGCGATCCTGATAACAGGCGGCTTCGATGGATGAGACGTGAGAAGCCATTCCTCACCCCGTGCAGAGTGACATCTTGTCACAACCATCACGGGGTTGTCACATGGGGACAACAAACCGAGACACAGGTGGGGTCCACGCCGCGACTGTCAGAACACTCTTGTACAAGAGCGTGTTAACTCCCGGTTGAGACTTCCCGCTCGACGTTTTAGAAGCTGCGCTGTACCACCAGCACGGGGCATGGCGATTCTGTGACCATGCGATGTGCCTCGTGATGGAAGTGCGTGGTCCACGGCTGTCCAGGATGGACACTCAGCACCAGCAGATTCATCCCGTGATCGGCGATGAACCGCACAGTCTCGGACACCGCATCATTGCCGAATTCCACCCAGAACTCCGCCTTGTACTCGAGACCCGGCCAGGACGGCATCAGGCGCCGCAGCCTTGATTGGAAATACGGGCGCAGAAACGTTTCCGTGTCCTCCGGGAAGGGAGCTGCCGCTCGTAACGTAACATGAAGGAGGTGGAGCTCGGCATTATGGTCGGCGGCCAGAGCAATGGCGTACTCCACAGTCTTCGACTCGTCAGATTCCAAATCCGTGGCGAGTAAAATCCGAGCTGGCTTCCAGCCTATGCCAGGCCTGACAAATGGTCCGACAACCAAGACAGGGCAGTTTACGTGCCGGAAGATTTTTTCCGCCACGGAACCTACCCAAAGCCTTCTCAAGCCGTGTGCGCCGTGTGTTCCAACCACGATCAAGTCCACATGGTCGAGCGAGAGTATCTGTTCGACCACTTCCAGGGCCGTGCCTTTGATAACTCGTGTGTCCCACTCGATCTCGGCTAACCTCTGCGCTTGGGTAAGCAGTTGCAACTCAGCTTCGGTCAGGGCGTCAGCCGAGCCACGCGCCTTCGCCTCGGATTCCTCGATCGGCGATATCGCATGCACGAGAAGAATTTTCGACGAATAGTGACGCGCAATGGCGTGCGCATAATCCAGCGCGACCGCGGATGTTGGTGAGAAATCCGTACCTACGACGATGTTTCTGAGCAAAAGTGTTGTTGCGCTGACCAGCATGTTCCACCTCCGCTGGACCCCACGCTCTGCTGGCCTGGTGACCGCTGAATCTTCTCTGGCCCCCGCGTACCGGCCTGGCCATCAACTGTGTCATCGGCCCTTCTTCTCTAAAGCATGGCGCAGACTTCGTCGATCTTTTCGAGTACGCGTTCAAGCTTCTGAAGTTTGTGCTGTAATTGCGCCTTCGCTGATCCATCTGACGCATGAACCATTGCGTCGTATACTGCGCGTTTCTGCCTGGCCAGAATGTCCGCAAGTTGCTCCAATTCGTCGGAGTCGAACTCCATGTTTCGCGCCAGCACGTTGTCAAGCAACTCTTCGTAAATTCCCGAGTCGGGCGCCTTCTGGCCATTTGGCGAAGCCTCGCTCGCTTGAGGCGAGGACACCTGAGCTTCACTCTGGAGTAGAACGTCCGCGATCAGGTCCAGTTCGGCTGTATCTAGATGAAGTTGCATGGAATTGCCCTCGGTTGCGGCTGCGGACGTTCAGGAGGAGCTGACGCCAATGTCCGCGCGTCCACGCTCAGCACTGATTCGGTGAACGATCACCGCCAGACGGTCTCTCTCTCCGCTAACGTTGCCTGCGTTCGCCGCAGAAGTAACCGACAGCGATACTGACATCATCGCCCCGCCAAGTTAGTTGCATTGCTACGGGAGGGGGTCCATTCGGCTGCCCCGGCAACAACCTCCTCGGGGGAGACGATGACACACGGCTACATTCTCATGATGGAACCGCATACACAGGAGTGTCGGTGAGGGCTATCACGCGTAAGGGTGACAAGTCCCGCGGGGTCAAGCTTGGAGTTGAAATCTCTACTCCTTCGTCACCGAACTGACAGCATGCGATCGCATCAGTTCGCCCTGGAGCACGCTCTCGTAGCCGATCGACGCGAAGTAGAGCGCGCGGTCGAAGAAGTACTCCATGGCCCGCAGCAACTCCATCTCTGCAATCAGCTCCCCAGGCTCCAGGAATCCCTCCTGCTGAAGAAAGTCCCACAGATTTTCTTTGGTGGCATGGATGGCATACAGAACCTGGCTGAAGGGAACGCCCTGATTGGCCCGCCGCGCCCCAACGCCGATATAGCGCTCTTCCACCTCGGACTCGGTTTTGTTCATCAGCCAATCAGTCAGGTTGCGATAGATCTCGAAGGTTCGTTCCCGCAGTTCTTGAGCCGGAACCGAGGACAGCATTGCGCTGCACGCATCCGAGCGCTTCAGCCTGGCGATCAGGCCTTCCGAAAGCTTCTCGGCGTTACGTTCAATGAGCTGCACCATTCTGAGAGCGAACATACTTCACCTCCCCGCGCTGCATCGGCAAGCTTGCATACGCATATCGAGGACCAATCTCGACCGTCCTGTTCTACGAGCTTAGATTGCCGCCCGCCTGGCCTTTCGCGCCAGGCTCAGCCCTCCGCTTCAATAACAGCTTATTACGGAGGTCAAGCCCCAATCAGTGACTGGCATCACGGGGTCTGCGCCCGTTACCAGCTCAGCAGGTCATATTGTCGATATCGCGCCATCAGAACTGAGGTTGCCCTCTTTCGCGGCGATGCCCCGCATCCCCGCGTCTGCGCCTCTCAGCAGCCAGTGGCTGTCCTCTGATAGACTCTTGCGGGGATGGCAACCACCGGTCGCTAACCGAGTGCTGCTCATTCCGTTCCCGCACTTCTGACTCTGCCGTCTGCCTCTGTGTGATCACGTACAGAAGGGAGACCGCTTACGACCGCCTTAACGGGCGGCAGCTATTTTTCAGAATTCGAAAGCCGAGACGCGTATTGCGTCCCGTCAGGAGGTTCAGTATGTCCACGGCAGTAAGCACAGCGCAGGTTCACCACAGCGTTGCCGAGTTCCTTAGCCGGCCACGCAAGATGTTTATCAACAATAAGTGGGTTGACTCGGCCTCAGGCAAGACATTCCCGTCCTACAACCCCGCGAGCGGCGAAGTCCTGGCGCAGGTAGCGGAGGGTGATCGCGAAGATATCAACCGCGCAGTCAAGGCTGCCCGCAAAGCATTCGAGAGTGGGCCGTGGCCCGAGATGACTGCCTCCGAACGCGGGCGGCTGATTTGGAAGCTGGGCGACCTGCTGGAGGAGCGCGCGGAAGAGTTCGCACAGATCGAAAGCCTCGATAACGGCAAGCCGCTTTCGGTGGCCCGCGTCGCGGATGTGCCGCTGGCAGTCGATCTATTCCGCTACATGGCAGGCTGGGCGACGAAGATCGAGGGCAACACCATCCCGATCTCGACGAAGTCGAAGCGCAATCTCTACTTCGCTTACACCCGGCGCGAACCGGTCGGTGTGGTCGGACAGATCATCCCGTGGAACTTCCCGCTACTGATGGCCGCCTGGAAGCTTGGCCCGGCGCTGGCCACCGGCTGCACCGTTGTGTTAAAGCCGGCGGAACAGACACCGCTCAGTGTCCTTCTCCTGGCTGAACTGATTGCTGGAGCCGGATTCCCCGAAGGCGTAGTCAACATAGTGCCTGGATATGGCGAGACCGCTGGCGCTGCACTGGCGGCCCATCCTGACGTGGACAAGGTGGCCTTTACCGGTTCGACCGAGGTCGGCAAGCTGATCCTGCAAGCCGCCTCGGGGAACCTGAAGAAGGTGTCGCTCGAATTGGGTGGCAAGTCGCCGAACATCGTCTTCGATGACGCCGAGATGAAAGGCACAATTCCCGGCGCGGCGAGCGCCATCTTCTTCAATCACGGCCAGTGCTGTTGCGCGGGTTCGCGCCTATTCGTCGAGAAGGACATGTTCGACCAGGTGGTCGAAGGTGTTGCCGAGCAGGCTAAGAAGATCAAGGTGGGTCCGGGATTTGATCCCGAGACGACCATGGGTCCGCTCGTCTCGGAAGAGCAGTTGAACCGTGTGTGCAATTATCTCGAGTCGGGACTCAATGAGGGAGCTGAAGCTCTCGTAGGCGGCAAGAAGAAAGAAGGGAGGGGCTACTTCGTCGAGCCAACCGTGATGGTGAAGACCAATCCGAACATGAAGATCGTTCGCGAGGAGATCTTCGGCCCTGTCGTGACGGCCAGCCCGTTCACCGATCTCGACCAGCTTGTGGCCGAGGCCAACAATAGCGAGTACGGCCTGGCCGCGGGAGTCTGGACGCGCGATATCAACAAGGCGCATCGCGTTGCCCACAAACTCCGCGCCGGCACGGTGTGGATCAACTGCTATAACGTGTTCGACGCCGCGCTACCCTTCGGCGGTTACAAGCAGTCCGGCTGGGGCCGCGAGATGGGTCACGAGGTGCTGGAGCTGTACACGGAAGTAAAAGCGATCTGCGCGGCGATTTAGCTCGGTAGAGCCGCACCGAAGCTGCCCGATCGGCAAGTGAGCATCAGGGTGCCCCACTCAAGCCGTTTTTGGTTGAGTGGGGATTTTTGTCGCTAGAGCGCCGGCGGCGGACGCAAGAGCGCCCAACCTACCGTTGACTACCGAGTCAGATCAGGAACCACCCGAAAGGGGCGTCGTCCTCTGATTCGGTAGACCAGAAAATCGGAATCCACCGTGAACACCGTGTCGAGTGCATGGCGCTGCGCCAAGTACACAAGAGTTGCGTCGGCGAAATCCATGGGAAGGTCAGCGTACTGCTTCATCAATGAGTGAAGCCAGGGAAAGTCCGGCTCCGTTATCGGGCCCAGTGTTAGCGCGCCGGATTGGACGAATTTCCAGGCTACTTCGATACCGCGTACGTCCGTGCGCAGCATGTAAAATACCTCAGTCAGAACAGCTTCCGAAGTGAGTAACGGAAGCGGCAGCCGCGGCAATATGGCTTCGCATCTGTGGTGCCAGCGGTCACTCCGATCAATTAGGGCCAGAATTGGGCCAGTGTCCACCAGAATGCTAGCGGCCATGCTGTCGCTTCAATCGCCTATGCATTTCGACCTCAACGTCCTCCGACCGCCGCGGATTGCGGCCGCTGATGCTTCCAATATATGGAGCGACGGCGGCATGGAGCCGGCGCTGTTCAGCTTCATCGTCCGCATTGCCTGGTCTGGAAAGCCATTCCTGGGCCAAAGCGTCGAGCACTTGCGCCAACGTTTTGCCGTGCGCGCGGGCCCTGGTCTCGAGCGCCCGCTTTATCTCTCGCGATAGCCGCCAACTGTACACTTCGGTCTTAGGCATGCACTACAGTGTAGTGCAAAGCCCCTGCCGGATCAACGCACAGCTTGCAAATCCAAATTACACTGCCCAGTTCCTCCGCTCAACGAACGTCGGCGGCTCGTAGATCTTGCCCGCTGCGAGTTGGCGGTCTTCGCGCAGTGATGTCCACAGCAACAGCGGACCCGCAACCAACCGCAGCGTTTTGGTAGCCAGCCCGAACTCACGTTCGATCTCGCGCCGCAAGTCGCGAATTCTCGCCGATACTGCTGAGTTCGTTCGTTTCAGCCGCTTCTCCATGGCCCAAAGCGCGGCATTATAGGTAGTGCGCAGCTTCATGGCTTCATATTTCATGCGCTCGCGCACGCGTCCGTCCGGTGAATCGCAGTAGCGTTTCCATCCCGCGAAGATGGTTTCGCAGATTCGAAAGAGACTGGGCCCGTTGCGTTCGAAGTCGAACTGAAATGCCCAGTCTAAGAATTCCTTCGACTGATCGCGCGTGATGGCGGCGTGCTGGAAGTTGAACTTGAACTGCCCGTGGATGTCGGCAAGATCCACGTCGCCCAGCATGCGTCCTTCTCGCGTGACCTGCTCGAATAGAGGCGTGCCGGGGACGGGCGTATACAGCATGAACTGGTGGAAGTCGGTGCAATGCGAGACCGCATACTCGATCTCCTCCTGGATGTTTTCGGGCGTGTGATGCTCCAGCCCGACGATGGTCGAGCCCAATAGCTTGATGCCATGCTTACGCAGCTCCAACGCCAGCGTCCGCGTATCGGCGTCGCTCAGTTTTGCATAGCTCGAGTTTGGTGACTCGAGTCCCAGCCAGATCCACGAAATTCCTAGTTGCACCAGTTCCTCGATCGAGTACTTGCGGATGGCGTTTACCGACGAGAACACATAGAGTGACCAGCTCTTACCGGCATGCTTCATCCGACTCAGCAGTTGCATGGCGCGGGGGCGTTTCAGCAGAAAGTTCTCATCCATAATGAAAAACGAGCGTACATCCATGGCCTTCTCGATGTGCTCCATCACGTCGAACAGTTCATCGCCGCTTTCAAAGAAGTGATAGCTCTTGCCCTTACCGCCGAAGAATGCCGATGTGGTGCAGAAGTTGCACCCCATGGGGCAGCCGACCGAGGGAATGATCGTCGCAGCGGTATCACGCGCGTTGTCAGGAATTCGCATGCCGAGCACGCGCATGCCGAATCCAGACATAATTTCCGGATGTTCAATTGGCGCCCAGGGATCTTCGCCGAGATAGCGTCGCATCCAGCCGATCCCCTCGCCGCGAACGATGTAATCGGCATCAATCAGCTTGTCGAGCCCGGGTATGGCTGCGACGTGCCCGCCGACGATGATCTTTGATCGTGGAGAGAGCTTGCGAACCACACGGCACATCTCGCGCACCTTGCCGAAGTTAGGGATGATGCTCGAGATGCCTACAATGTCGTACTCCGTCGAAGTTAGCTCCTGCTCGAAGCGCTCGAGCGTTGGGAAGTCTAGCAGTGTGCTGGGAGCGGAGATGTTGCGTTGAATCATCATCAGCCCCCAGGAGCGATGGAACATGCGCAGCGAGAAGCTGCCCTGCGCTCGCGTCACCTGGTTGTGATACAGCTCCATCGGATTGATGGCGCGGCTGCCGAACTTGTCGTCGCGCGCATAAGGGCCGAACACTGAGGCAAAAAGTATGCGAGCCTTTGTCCCTTTTGGATGGACCAGCGGGACATCGGCAGAAATTGTGATCATGCGGGCATAGTAGAGTTACGAGGCCCCATGAATCAGTGATGTGAGAAGATTGTGACAGAAGTCTTACGTTCCGGAGCAAAGGTTGGGCGGGGTAAGCGGCCCGCCCACACAGCAGACAGCGAAGCGAAGAGTGGTTACTGGGGAGAACTGCCTGCTGAAGCCTCTGACATTTTCTGCATTCGGCTGTCGATGCGAGCTATCTTCTGGGCCCGCAGCTCGTCGGCCTTACTGCGCTGCTCCGGCGTAAGCACCTGGGTATAGATCTGGTGCTGAATGGCGGCCTTCTGTACCATCAACTGCGCCATGAGCTGCCCTTGCTGATTGGCGAGCGCCTGAAACTTGGCCTGATCGAAATTCCCATTAACGG
>Ga0306920_100006232_pt1 | contig 15522 bp, 18 predicted proteins | sample flu12Cox44000170_FD_204666 | JGI IMG/M metagenome (GOLD analysis project Ga0306920, IMG submission 204666) | Lab enrichment of tropical soil microbial communities from Luquillo Experimental Forest, Puerto Rico - flux4day.12C.oxic.44.000.170 (v2)... | ecosystem: Environmental > Terrestrial >... | reverse complement strand
CGCGGTGGCCCCCATCGTCGGCGCGCCTCGCGTGGTCGCGGCGGCGGCGGGCATCGCCCAGGGCCTGGGCCTGGTGATCGCCCTGGCCGAGGCCGAGCTCGAGGCCGAGCTCGCCGAGGCGGAGGCGGAGAGCGCCGAAGACGGCGAGGAGACGACCACGATGCCATGAAGCGGCCGGCCTTAAGCAGAGATGCGGCGGCGGGCGGGCCTGGCCGCGGCGGCTACCCGCTGCCCGTCCGCCTCCCCGTCGTCATGAGCCGACGTGGTGTGAGGCCCGCCGCCGCAGGATCCAGGTCGCGATCACCAGGACGATGACCGTCCCGATCAGAGCGCTCAGCACGCCGCCCCAGTCGAAGATGTCGGTGTCGCCGATGCCGAGGCCCACCGTGAAGATCAGGTAGCCGACCAGGGCCCCGGCCAGGCCGAGCGCGAGCGAGACGAGCCAGGATTTCGGCCCGCTCATGTTCCGGAAAGCGTCCCCGGGAACCAGCATGCGGGCCACGATCCCGCAGAACAGGCCGAGCAGGATTGCTCCGATCATGGATACTCCCCGGGTCGGTCGAGCCGCGCTCTTTGCTGTTTTGAGAACTTCTCTTTACCTTACGACCGGATCCGGGCCCCGGGAAGATCGGCCGGCCTGGCCCGGCTCAGCCCTGCGCCCGGGCCTGCTGCTCGTGGTGGCCCACGGTCAGGGCGGCGCGGTCCTGAGTCTGGGCGTTCAACTCACCGCCCACCAGGAACGCCAGCCCGACCAGATAGAACCAGAACAACAGGATGACCACTCCGGCCAGCGCCCCGTAGGTCTTGCCGTAGGAGCCGAACCTAGCCACGTAGAACGAGAAGCCGAGCGACGCGAGCAGGAAGATACCGGTGCTGACCAGGCCGCCCAGGCTGACCCACTGCCATCGCGGCGTCTCCCGGTTCGGCGCGTAGTAGTCGTAGAACGAGAACAGCAGCACGATGAAGATGATCGTCAGCACCCAGCGGACCACGTTCCACAGGATGAGGAAGACGGCGTGCCCGAACGGCAGGTGACCCTCCAGCCCGTGCCCGATCGACGAGCCGAACACGATCAGGACGGCGGCGATCCCGCCCAGGACGACGGTGGCCAGCATGAGCGGGATCGTCCGCAGCCGTTTCGCCACGAACTTCGGGTCCTCGACGCCGTAGGCCACGTTCAGCCCGGATTCCAGGACCGCCACGCCGCCCGAGGCGCTCCAGACCGCGATGACCACGCCGATGATCACGGCCGTGACCGAGCCCTGGGCGGACTTGCTGGTCGCGGACTTGATGGCCTCGGTGAAGACCGAGGCCGCTCCGGGCGGCAGCGCGGTGCTCAGGCCCTTGACCAGCCGTTGCACCTCGTTCGACCCCAGGTGCAGCAGGTGAGTCAGGCCCAGCAGCGCGATCAGCGCCGGGAACAGGGCCAGGAACCAGTGGTAGGCCAGGCTGCCGGCCGTCAGGCTGACGCGGTCAGTGGAACATTTCTTCGCCGTGCGCTTGAGGGTGTCGCGCCAGCTGGACTGGCCGGTGCTTAAAAGAGCAGAAGGTCCGTCGGACATTAGTCACGCCCCCCATTTGCGGCTCACGTCCACCCTAACGCCGCGGCGCGGAACGGCGCCGGCCACCGCCAGATCACTGTGTGCAGGCGGCTGAAATCAGCCCCATGAGGGGACCGACCAGACCCTGCTCGCCCAGTTCGACTGAGCGCCGGCCGCCACGTTGGTCAGCGTGTGAACGTACTCCGTCCCGAAGAAAAGCCGACCGTTGAAGAAGGTGCCCGCCGAGTAGTCGCCGTACCGGCAGGTCGGCGCCGCCGGGTAGCAGCTGAAGTCGTCGAGCGGTGTCCTCCCGTTCGCGGCAATGTGGATCGGGCCGACCGCGCCCAGGGCACCGTCGAACCTGATGTACGCCGCGCCAGGGAAGCGGCTCGCTCCGCCAATCGCGAACCCCATGTAGCCGTGGCCCCTGGCGTTGACCGAGATCGACGGGTAAATGAGCATCCCGTTGACGTGGACATAGCCGTTGCCCAGGTTCCGCACCGACACCGAGGACGTGCCCGGCCTTGGGCGCAGGACGAACCAGGCCAGGCCAGCGTTGGCCGCACCGCCGCCGGCGTTCACGCCGGTGCCCATCTGGACGTAAAGGTTGCCGCTGGCGAACGTCGTGTTCTGCTGCATCGTCCCAGGGCCGGAGTCCACCGGCGATGCCGCGAGGAAGCCGAGGGAGTTCCCGAACGGGATTGGCCCGGCCTTCTGGGTCGCTGGCGGCGGCGTGCTGTAGCCCTCGGTCGCGACGTTGCTCTCCACCAGCGGCGGCGCCGACGCGACGTTGAGCGAATCAGTGCCGAGCAGCGCCCACACCTGGAGTGAGGTGTCGCTGAACGTGTTGGCGTCCGCCTCGACGAAGTACTCGTCGTTCGGCGCGGCCGAGCCCTGCGTTACCACCGACGGCGCGAGGCGGAAGCCGCCGAACGGGTCGGCCAAGGTGGGCACCTGGTACAGGAACACGGGCGGAACCGGCCCGCCTCTGGCCGCTGAGATCAGCAGGCTCTTGGAGACCGCGAACAAGTCGGTGCCGTGGAACATCGTCTGCCCGAACTCGTTCACATCGAGATAGAAGCCACTGCGGTCGGCGCCGATCATGTCGAAGTCGCCGACGCACGGGCAGTCCGCCGGGTCGATGAAACCTGGGCCCATCGGGATCTTGAAGATCGTGTAGGAACCAAGCGCGTTCGAGGTCCGGCTGACCGCCACGTACTGCGTCGATGGCGGAAACGTCGGGCCCAACACGAAGCTGGCGAACGTGAAACTGGTGATGAACCAGTGCCTGGTCTGCGGATCCCAGTACACCCGCGGATCCGACAGGCAGTTGAGCGGGAACTGTGTGGCGCTACAAGGGCCGAGGCGGAAGAAGCTGCTCGCAGACACCGGAACCGTCAGCGGGGTTCCCGACGGCCTGAACACCTGCAGGCTCGCGTTCAGGAACTGCAGGACGGCCGGGCCAGCCGAGCTCGTGCCCGCCGCCAGTCCCTGGTCGGGCGGCGTGATGTCGAAGCCCATCGTCTGCTCGTTCGTCCCCGTGGTAATCCCGTTGAAGCCGATCTCACCAGGCACATTGCCGTTGAAAGTCGTCCTCAGCGGAGCACGGGGCATCAGCGCGCTGTGCCGAAGCGCCGTGCTGACGTTCCGCTTCACGGACGACGGCAGGAGCTGCGGTACCTCGTGCCCAGGGCCGATCCGGGTCCCGGCGCTTGTCCCGGCGCGCCGCGCTGCCGCGGCCCTGGAGAGCGCGCCGAGATTGACCGTACCGACCCGGGTGAGCTTCTCGGCCGTACCCCTGGTCACCTTGTGTGCAACGGCCGCTTGTGACCCGCCCGCCGCAGCCGAGGCCACTGCCGGAATGAGGGCGGCGGCCAGCGCGACAGCACCGACGACCGCACCACCCAGGCGAAGTCGCCGATGACTTCGTCCACGCCCGGGTTCTCCTGAACCGTTTCTCACGATCTGCTCCTCTCGTGGATAACCACGGCCGCTACCGGCCCTGGAACAACCAAATAAGGCTTGCTTGATAAATTGACTAATGCTCCGTGGGCATTTGTCTGACGCCAGGCCATTTTCCCGGTTGAGCCCTGATCCTGGAGTGGCCTGGTACACCCCGCTGATCACAGCAGGGCGAGTAATCTACGCGCGAGACTTGGCATTGAGCTCCACCGTTGCGGTCGTTCCCCACCCCCGGGGGGAGCGGACGCCAGATGCGCCCTTCCGCCGCACCCGGGGGTCCGGTGCGGGGCGTTGTCATCCCGCGCCAGACAGCCGGTACGGGACCTCGTCGTGCCCATCGGGGACTGCTCAAGCTGCTACCACGTAGCGGTTCATATCGTGCAACGCGCGGATACGTCCGTCAACCCCCCGTTTTTTTGCCTGCCAGCAGGTCGCTCTTTACTTCCGGCAGGTGCTCCCGTCGGCCGAGCCTGCTCGCGCCCCGGCGGCAACCGTCCGCGTGTCGGGCGCGGCCGCGCGAGATACTCGTAGCCAGGCACTGTTGCCGCACCGCCCCCAGGAGGAGCCATGAGCTACGCCAGGCCGATGCTGGATACCTACCCGCGGGCCCTGAACGTGGACGCGGACCTGCTGGCCTCCGCCATCGACGCGCTGAGCGACTGCGCCCAGGCCTGCACCGCCGACACCGACGCCGACCTGAGCGAGCCGGACCTGGCCGAGATGGTCCGGTGCATCCGGCTGTGCCTGCACTGCACCGATGTCTGCACCGCCACCGTCGCGGTCATCAGCCGCCTGGCGGAGTACGACCCCGGCGTGGTCAGGCCGCTGCTGGAGGCCTGCGTGGCCATCTGCCGGAGCTGCGGTGACGAGTGCGAGCGGCATGCCCCGCACCACGCGCACTGCAGGGTCTGCGCCGAGGCCTGCCGGCGCTGCGAGCAGGCCTGCCGGGATCTCCTGGGCGCCCTGACGTAGCCACCGGGACGGCCAGGTGCTGGCCGTGAGCGGCCGGACGCCCCGGGCCCCTAGCCGAGAGCGGTGAGCAGGGCCAGGATCAGGGTCGAGATGGCGAGCATCCCGTGGCCGGCCACGACCGCGACCGGGAAGTTGCCCTCCGGGCGTATCGGCGGCACATCCCCGGGGAACCGCTGCGGCGGGTCAGGACCCCGGTACACGGGAATCCATCGCGCGAACATCGTCGCGCCGAGCAGGGCGATGGCCACGAGTATGCCGACCGCCGTCCAGGCCAGCGTCTTGCGGCCAAGGAGCAGGAACGCCACCCACACCGCCAGCCCGCTCACCGCCAGGATCAGGTGGCCGAAGATGACCGGCACGGGCAGCCTGCTGGGTATGGCGCCGCGGCTGGTGAGGTCGTTCTCGATCAGCCATACCGCGAACATGTAGAGCCCCAAGAGGGCGGTGGCGGACCATGTGATCACCGTTGCGAAGCCCACAGCCACCCCCCTTTCCGTTACGCCACGTCAGCGCCGGTCGGCGTGACCGCCAGAATAGGCTGCCGCGCTGCTTGTCCTGGACCCGGGCTGGTCCAGATGGTCACAGATACCCAGATCAGCGGCAAACCTCATCGCGCCCGCGGTTCAGCCGGCGGGTGGGCTGGTGAGGGTCCGACGGGGCCGCGGGAGCAGTTCGCCGCCGCAGTTGGGGCAGCGGCCGCTCATCTCCTCGCTGCACGCGGGGCAGAAGGTGCATTCATAGCTGCAGATGCGGGCGTCGCCGTCCTGGGGAAGGGTCCTGTCGCAGCGCTCGCAGGCGGGGCGCATTTCAAGCACGGCTAACTCCTCGGGTCGGTGGTCTGGCGTCCAGTGGCTACCATCGCACGCGATGGACGCTCTTCCTCCGGCCGGTGATCCGGCCGCCCTCACCACCTGCGTCGACTACCACACCGCGGGCGAGCCCTTCCGCATCGTGACGTCCGCCATTCCCGCGCTGCCCGGCGGTACGGTGGCGCAGCGCCGCGTCAGCGCCCAGCATCATGCTGGCCTTGACGCGATCCGCAGGCTGCTCTGCCACGAGCCGCGCGGCCACGCGGACATGTACGGGTGCTTCCAGGTTCCGCCCGACGACGGCGAGGCGGACCTTGGCGTGCTGTTCTGGCACAAGGATGGCTATTCCACCGCCTGCGGGCACGGCACGATCGCGTTGGGGGTCTGGGCGGTGGAGAGCGGGCTGGTGCCGGCCAACCCCGACGGGAGTACCAGCGTCACCGTGGACGTTCCGTCCGGGCGCGTCGTCGCGCGCGTGCAGTGCGCGCAAGGGGCGGTGCGGTCAGTGGCCTTCCGGAACATCCCGTCGTTTGTCATCGCGCGGGGTGTCGAGGTCCCCACCTCACGCGGGACCGTGCCCATCACCCTGACTTACGGGGGAGCGATCTACGCCACGGTCGCCGCGGATGCCCTGGGCCTGTCCGTCGCGACCGATCAGCTGAACGCGCTCATTGCCCTCGGGCGGGAGATCAAACGCCATATTGACGACGCCGGGCTGGCCGCGCACCCCGACGACGCCCGGCTCTCGGGCCTTTACGGAACCATCTTCTACGACGACCTGGGAGAAGAGAGGGGCTGTCTGCACCAGAGGAACGTGACCGTTTTCGCTGACGGGGAGGTTGACCGTTCTCCCTGCGGATCAGGCACGTGCGCCCGGATTGCGGAACTGGTAGCCGGCGAACGGCTCGGGATCGGCGACGAATTCCTGCACGAGTCCATCATCGGGACCAGTTTTCGCGCCCGTGCCGTGGAGCGACTCGGCGACGGAGCCCGCGCCGCCGTGATCTCCGAGGTCGAGGGCATGGCGTACCGAACGGGGGAGCACCGGTTCGTTCTTGATCCCGCCGACCCGCTCGGCCCCGGGTTCGTGCTCCGCTAGCGCGCTGCCCACGAAGGCTCGCCGTGTCGTCCCCGCCGCCATCAACCGAGCGGCGCTGCGGGAATGGCCTGCCCTCATGCGCCGCTCCATCTCGGCGCTTTGGTGTGCTCCGGCCGCGGGGTAAGCTGGCGGCTAACGGCGCCGGGGGGCGCCGCCGGGTTCGCGGGCAGGACCGAGTCCACCTCCACGGTGCTTACCAGGTTGTGCGTGGCACGACTGTCTTCTCTCGCGCCCGGACGCGGACCACGGGCTGCGATGGAGACGTCATGCCCGAGCTTCCCTTCCCGCCCGACCTCGATCAGCTTCGCCGTCAGGCGCGAGAACTGCTTCGTGCCGCAGCCCACGGCGAGCCCGCTGCCCTCGCCCGCCTTCGCGCGGTCTCGGATCGCGTGACGCTGTCGGCCGCTCAGCTGGCCGTGGCCCGCGAGCACGGCTTTTGGAGCTGGCCCGCGCTGAAGGCCACGGTGGAGCACGACCGCTCCATCGACCTGACCGCGAAACCGCCGCTTCCCGCCGCGGTCAGCCCAGGCTTCCTGGAACCGCCCGAAGAACGCTGGTCGTTCGGAGGGGCCGCCGCCATCGAGACCGCCGAGGGAGTCCTATTCCCTGAGCTGCTGGTCGCCGGTCCAGGTCACGCCGTCCTGGATGCCTCGCTCGTGCTGCCGGCGCCAGGCACACCGCCTCCGCCCGCCGCGCCGCGCCAGCGGCCGCTGACCCAGAAGGAACGCCTGGCCCGAATCGAGCGCCTGACCCGGCAGATCGCGGTATTCGGCGACGTCACCGTAACCGATAACCGGGGCACCGCATACGCGCTCGAAGTCGGGGCCATGGAAAGCGATGGCGGCCAGCCGGACGCGGAGCCCAGACCCATCGGGGTGCGCTTCCGGCTCGAGCCGCCTCCGGCGCGGGAGGCGGATTGGGTCGAGCTGCGCGGTCACGGCGGCCCGGCGGCCCGGCTTGTGCCCTCGCCGCGGCCCGCCGTATACGTCAGCCAGGTCACGCCGGTTTCAGCGGCTGCGAACGACCTGGAAGACCTGGCCCGCCGGCTGATCGGCACGAGGCTCGCGGAGTCCTCGGTCGGGCTCAGGGAGCGCTCGATCGCGCTCGCCAGGGCCGCAGCGATCCGCGAGTCAGGAGAACTCGACGCCACGAGCGAGCTGCCGGACCAGCTGGCCCGCCTGTGCGCCTCGCTCGCCGGGGAGCGTCCGGCCGATGACCTCCCCCCCGCCTGGTCCGGCATGCTGAGCGCGGCGAACCGGAGCGACGGACCGGCCTGCCATCTGGACATCGCGGCCGCGCTTCCCCCGCTCTACGGCGTCGCGATCCAGCTCGACAGCCTGGTCTCCCGGCCCGGCGGCTGGAAGCTCTACCTTCGCGCCAGGCCCGGGTGGTTCATCTGCAGCGAGGACGGGATGCAGAAATGGGCCCCGGCCTCAGTGAATGCCGAGGACGACCTCGGCGGCGGGTACGTCAGCTCGTTCGGGGGCAGCACCGGGCACTCTGGTCACGAAGAACTCGCTCTGCGATTCTTGCCCCGTCTTAACCCGCTGGCACGCCGCCTGACGCTGAGGTTCCGCGCGGCCGGTGAGCAGGTGGCCGTCGCGTTTGATCTCCCACCCGACGACCGGGCGTCGTAAGCCGGGCGGCTACGCGAGCGCCGTGCTGATCTTCAGACGCTATCCCGGGGATCGCGGGATGCCGGCCAAGCCCAGGCGCGGCTGCGTCGCGTCCACCGGACCAGGAGACCACCATCCGGAAGAGCAAGGCTGCAACTCTTCCCCTCCTCCGAGGTCCAGGGAGGTCGTCGCGCGTCCCGGGCCCAGCAGGGTGCTCCACAGCACGCACGCACCCTCATTGTCGGTAATCCCGCCGTGACTGATCACGCGGATGTACCACACGGCGAGGGTGGTGGACGCGTAGGACGACGCCACCGTGACGGAAAAGGCGATCTGCGCCGGCGGGGCGGCGCTGCCCGCGCCGAGGCTCACCTGGAGCGTGCCTGATCTGTTGACGCCCATGTCCGCGCCCATGGACTCCGCGAGATCACTGAACGCGTCCGCGCTGCGCTGGGCCACCGGCAGGGCGATCTCGCGTTGTTCCTCATTGAACAATCGCGAGGCCGTGGTGAGCACCTGCATCTGGTAGAGACCGCGCGCCGCGTTCCGCTGATCGACGGCATGCTCGATGCTCCCCCCGAGGATGAGCGACGCGCATACGGCTAGCACCGTGACCAGCCACCAAAGGCGCCGAGGCCGGGCCGCAACCGGCGGGAGCGGGCCGCGAAATCCGGCGGAGCCGGATTCGACATTCCCCGGAGGGTTAGCGATCTCGCTGGCCAAGCCCACCCTCTTCCCGGGCTCAGTTGCACCGGTCATGTTCCATGGATCCTGCGACCATGATGCCAGTAGCGGCCTACGGCAGGCACCGGAGCGGAGGGGTTGAAACGTGAAACGCAAGCGCTCAGACGACCCGGGCAGGCAAGCTGCCCGCGAGACTGCGACCGTGCCCGTGGCGGTCGCCGGCAGCCGCATCGAGGCGGAACTGATCGTCGGCATGCTGCGCAGTAACGGCCTGAGAGCGGTCGTGTCGGCCGACGATGCCGGGGGACTGGAGCCGCAGCTGCAGATAGAAGGTGTCCGCGTGCTGGTTCCCCCCTCCGAAGAGGACTCGGCCCGCCAGCTCCTGGCCGCCGTCCCCGATGACGACCCCTCGTAGGCCGGCCAACCGGATACCCAGCACGGCGATATGAACGGCATGGTCACTTGGCGGCGAACCAGCAGTCAGCCCGCGCGGCACTCCAGTCCGCTGACGATCGGGGCTTTCCGCGCCCGCTGGCAAGTCACTGATTGAATCGGCTGGTCTGTCCAGCCGAAGATCTGGGAGGCCGTCCGGTGGGATACGCGACCGCAATGTGGCTCAGCTTCGGAGAGGCCCTCGCTGCCGTTGGCGGTGCGCTGACCGGCCTGCTGTTCGTTGCGGTCTCGGTCAAAAGCAACGTGCTCGCCGCGTCGCTCGGCCTCCGCTCCCGCGCGGCTCAAACTCTGGTGCTGTTCCTTACCTCGGTGCTCATAGCGGTGTTGCTGGTGGCCCCCCAGCCAGCGGCAGCCCTCGGCTGGGAGCTGCTGGCTGTGGCCCTGGTCACGGGCACGGCTCTGTTCATCCTGGACCGGCGAGCTGGTCATAGTAGCGATCAAGGCTGGGCTCGCTACATCGAGAGGTTTACGCCCAACACGATCACCGCGGCGCTCGTCGCCGTGGCCGGGCTCACCTTCTTGCTGAAAGCCGGTGGTGGCTTGTATTGGCTGATCCCCGCCTCGGTGGCGGGCCTGGTTGGCGGCGTGGTCAACGCGTGGCTGTTCCTGGTCAGGCTGACCGGCTAGCCTCATTGCCTGGGAGGCTGTCGGAGAGGCATGATGACGCGTCGGCCTGGCGCCGCCAAGCCTGGCCGGCTCCGCCGTGCGTCCCCTCTATCGACCGCCTCAGGCCGGGAAGCGTCGGCGTTGCTATGACAGGGTCACTTCCCGATGATGTACGGCAAGATCTCATGCTGCCGTTCGGCCCGATCCCTGATGAGGCCGGCCGGGACGTGATTCTATCGGCGGATCAGGCGGATGCGGTTCTCGCCTATTGCCGCGCCATGGGGGCAAAGTTCGGCTCTCCCGGTTACCTGCGCTATTTGTTCGGCCTGCCGGTCAACGAGGCGCTCCTGTCGGGGTACCAGATGACGCAACGTGCCCTGCGGGAGACGGCTCCGCACGCTTGTGCCCAGGAGATCGCCCGCACCGCCCTCGAGGTCCTATCGCATCTTGATGACGGTCGTGAAGAAGAAGACGGGAGCGTGCTCGACCTATTCGCTGGCGTTGGTCAGATGGCGTACTCGTACGCGAAAGCGGGCTGTCGCGTGCTAGCGGTCGACAACGATCGCACGACGGTCGATGTCGCGGTGCACAACATGGCGCTCGCTGGCTTGGCCGACGTCGTCGAATACCGTTTGGCCGATGGGCCTGCGACGCTGGCTTCCGCGGTCAGTACGCATCGAAGGTTCTCGATCGTTAATCTCGATCCGCCGTGGCGAGGCAGCTATCAATATGACCTGACACGGCCATTCATGCTCGAGGATCTCGCTGTAGATGTACAAGAACTCGTCAGGCTGGGCCTCGAGGGCGCCCGCCTCGTGGTGCTGAAGCTACCGCACAATGCCTTGTCGTCACAGATCGGTGATCTCGCCGCCCTAGCCGGATGCAACGTACTCGTTCAGTACCTCTATGTCGCGGACTTTCCGGCCTCCTTCGGCCAGGCCCCTGCCTACTTCTTCGGCCGGTCGGGTAGCGGGCGCGGCGGGACATCCGACTACCAGGAGCGACATCAAAGGCTGACCCTCGACGGACAGCGACTTACCTAGACCGTTCCCGCTTCCCCCGCGGAGAGCCGACCCGGGCCGGGAGCACCCTCAGGCCCCGGCAGGTCCCAGGCCGCCTGGGATAGCTCGCCGTGCGTGGTGGCCGTCAACGCGGCGTCAAGTCGCGCGTCGAGTTCATCGAGCGTGAGCCTGCCTTGCGCGAAGTGCTCACCGAGGGCCGCCGCGGCCGCGTCCCGGTCAGCATCCCCCACGCGCACGTAGGGTGCGGGTGCCTGATGACCCTCCCCGGCCACCCGGGGCAGCTGCCGCAGCACGGCGGTGTAGCGGTCTAGCGCGGCCCGGCCGTCGCGGGTGAGGGCGGCGGCGGTCGGTGCTCTAGCGCCGCCGGCCCTGGCCGTCCGCACGTATCCGGCGTGGTCCAGTTCGCGCAGGCGGGTGATCAGGCTACCGGGTGTGAGCCCGATCATGTTCTGCAGCCGGGTGACGGAGAGCGTGTCGCCGTCGGGCAGTGCTGCCAGGGTTGCGACGACGCGCAACCGCTCCGGGTCGTGGATCAGCGGGTCAAGTGCACCGGTGCTCATGGTCGGCCGTGGTGGTGTCGGGTGTGGGTCATGGCGGCTCCCCGGTCAACTCTGTGTCATAAAGTAGATCCTGCTTTGCGGCGCAAAGTCAAGAGGGGCAGAGGTGATCCAGCGACAGGCGAGGAGCCAGCGTTCCCATGGTGTGCCCGCAGGCCACCGCCCCAGCCCTGACGGGCCCGTTCGTCTGCGCGTTCGGAGACCAGCTGCACTTTGCCTACCTCGACAGCAACGGCAATGTCCAGGACTGCTGGTGGTCCCCGGATGAGCCGAACCCGAACCCAAATCCATGCCAAGACTGGATTGACCAGCTCGAGCACCTCAGCCCAGGAGATTTTGAAACCCTGGCTGAATACAAACAGGCCGTGGCCTATTTCCTAGGACAGCTCAGGGAATGCGAGCAGGCGCACGGACTGCTGCCCCATCCGGCCCCGGGAGGATAACATCGAGGTCTCGTCGCTCTCGAACCCGATGAGCCAGTGGAGACCGTAACGGTCGATGACCTGCCCATCGGATGCGCCCCACGGCCGCGTCTGCAAGTCGTCCACGACCCGGCCACCTTCACTGAGCCGGGAAAACCAGTGGCGCAGAGCCGGGGGAGCGGCAGTACCAAGCAGCGCCAGCATCATGCCTTCGGATCGGAGCGGCCGCTCGTCCCCGGACACGTCGGCGCCAAACAGCGCGACGGGTCCCCCGGCTAGGTAACCGTGGGCGATGGCGTCGGCCGGACCGTCGGCCCGGTTGAACTCCGCGAAGGTGTGCAGCTGAACTGCACAGCCAAAAACCTCGCCATAGAACGTCAGGGCCTTACGAGCAGTGCCGGGGAAAAGGACGTAGGGCGTCGGGCCGGTCATGGATCAAGGTTACACATCGTGGCCCAAGGCGCGTGGCTGACATAGATCGCGCGCGGCACGGCCGCTGCCGCAGTCTTCCTATCAGAGTGCTTCGGCGCTGAGCCTCGCTAGGACTTCTGGCATGGTGGCGCCCGGCGCGGTCCGCGTGATCGTCCACCTGGCAACGCATTCCAGCGTTTCGTCATGGAAAGTCAGAATGAAATGGTGTCTCCCGGTCCACTGGCTTTCATCGAAGTGCTCATGAGCGCGGTCCACTTGCATCAGCTCCGCGATCCAGGGTGAATTCTTAACCTCATGTGCTCTGTAGGATTCCAGCCCACTGCCCCACAGAGGGTGCCCGCGGAGTACCTCGTCGTTCGGGGAGCCGATCTTGACGCTCGTCATCCGCTTGAACTCCACGATCCCGATACCACGATCCGCCTGCAGGTCTCGCACACGGGAGTTAGTTCCCCCGGGAAGCGGATCGCGGGCACTCAGGTAGAAAGCCACAAAAGTCCGCAGACCCGATAGCAGCACCGGCATGGGCGCGCCTGCATCCCATGTCGCTTCGAGGTCGATGTGTTCTGCGTAAGGCAAGCCCAGTTCGGCTGCTGTGCTCCGCTCCAGGCCCAGTTGCCGCTGTCGCTGCGCCCTGGCCTGGGGTGAGTCCCGTCCGTGTTCCCGGCTGGCCCGGTGAACTTCATGTTCTGCTCTGCGCAGCGAGTCACGTCGCTGATCTTCGTCCACGAGAGCATCATCGCGCGATTCCGGCTTCGCGGGGCTGCCTGGCATCCGGGATCCTAGGCCCGTTCACCGCCCCTGCCGCTGGTGCTGCTGGTGAAGGCGAGGCTGCTCGGGCTTCCGTCCGGAAGTATGGCGCCGGCGTATGCGTCCGAGAGGGCGTTGCCCAATGCTGCGCAGGCACTGGCCGTGCCCGGCTGCAGGTTGGCCAAGATGACGCCGAAGCCGGTGCCAGGTGTCGTGGCGCGGCCAAGATCACCCGGAGCGCTGCTCGCGCCGGTCACCAGCACATCGCCGCACCACAGCGGTGCCCTGGTCAGAGTGGCCAGCTTCCTGTGTGCCCAGGCCTGCTCGCCAGGCTCGTCGTAGCCATACCAGTACACGAGGCGGGTGCCGCTGTCGGCGACGCGGGCAGCGAGCTCGAGCGCGGAGTACCCGCCCGGGCCCCGGGCATCTGGATCGAACGGGTCGATGTGCACCAGCCTGGGCCCGTGAGCTTCGCCGTCCAGCCATGCGGCCACGGCCGCCATGCCATCGGTCTCGGCCACCTCGCAATTGCGCAGGCCAAGTTCGCGTGACCAGCGGCGAAGGTCAGTGATGCTCTCCTGGTCAAGGTCACACAGCAGGTACGAGCTGGCGTCGCCGAGCGCGGTCATCGCCAGCAAGGCAGAGCCCGGATACAGGCCGCGGTCGCCCTTGACGTAGGAAGCGGCGATCGCGCGGTACCGGGACCGGGCGAGCACGGCGAAGCGCGGAGCGACCTCCAGGAAGCGCAGAATGCCGAACTCTCGCTCCCGATCGTGGACGACTGCGTACGCACCCGAGCCCGCGTGGGTCTCCGCATACCAGCCTGGAGGTTCTCGCTCCAGCACCTCGGCCAGCGCGGCGTGCTTCCAGACGTCGGAGATTTTCCCGAAATGCCGGTTAGCCATGATCCACCTGCTTCCTGGTCGTCTCACGATTCGCGATCTGCTCCGTGACCGGCGCCGGGAGCGGCTTCCTCGCTGCGGGTTAGCGCATCCCAGCCCGGCGAAGGCGTTCATGGGCTTCGTCTTGGGTCAGCCTGGTAACTGGCTGTCCGGCGGCCTGCTCCTGCTTGGCGTCGAAGGCCCTCGTCCAGACGCCTGCGGCCCAGCAGCGCTGTAGCTCGCCGGGACTGAAGGGCCGGGCACGGGCAGTGGCGTAGGCGTCGAGGAACTCGTGTGTTTCGGTAGTGGTGGGCAAGGCCGGGTAGAGGTAGATGGCCGCAGCCAGTCCGGCGATGACCGCTTCGCTGTCGGTGATCAGGCTGTCCCAGTCGTAGGCCACCAGCAGCCGGTCGCCGTCCCACCGCAGGTTGTCGGTGATCCAGTCACCGTGCCCGACGACGGCCTGGTCCCGTCCTTCCCGCAGCTTCTGCCGGGCGGCCTGGCCGGCCGCATCGATCCAGCCCGATCCGTCCACCTGGTTCAGGTCCACATCCAGGTCCTCGGGCCAGGGCCACAGCCCGCCCTGGTCGTGGTTCCATGCTGCCCACGCTGGCGCGGGCGCGAGCGAGGGCATCTGCCCGGGCCCGGGCGCCAGGTGCACCAGCTGCGCGAGCGCCACAGCAAAAGGCTGGGCGCTGCGGCCGGAGTCCGGCAGCCTAGCCCCGCCCGCGATAAGGCTCTCGGCGGTGGCTTCGTACTCGCCGAGCGGCGCTGGGCCAGCCAGCGGTTGCGGACAGGGATATCCGGAATCGAACAGCCGGCGCTGCGCCTCGGTGCACGCAGCGATCCGCGGCGCCGCTGGGCGGACCCGTACCACGACCTTGCGCCCGTCGGCTAGCAGTGTCCCGATCACGCATGTGAGGTGACCCGTTCGGAATAGCTCGCCCTTCACCGGACTGCCCAGATGCACCTCGCACCACGCAGCCAGGTTCACCGCATCGACCACCGGCAGCTCGAACGCCACCTGGCTATTCTCACCGACCCGCCGGACCACGGCGGCGGCAGTCGGGTCGGCTGGGCCGCCGGGGTCCTTCCGGGGTGCGCCTACGAGCCCGACTGCCATGCTCTGTCGCCCAGGTCTCGGCCTGTTCCGCCCGGTCTCGTGAGCAGATCCGTTAGCACGACCGGAGTCAGGGGTATCGGAAACCTGACTGCGCCGGCTGCGGGCAGCGCCGCAGCAACATGCGGGTGCTCTGCCGCCGTCCCGCGGGTGAGCGTGGTATGTGATCACGGGGCGCAGCGGGCCTACCGGAGTCAGCACTGCCGGAGGAAGCGATGAGCCTTGACTTTGACGTGTTCGTGGTGGATCCCAAGCCGATCCCGAGCGCGGTGCCGGGTTTCGAGGACGCCGTAGGCCCGGCGACCTGGCCGCCATCCACCTCGACCCTAATCAGCGATGATGGCGGTGCCCTGCTGGTCGACTGCCTCATCACCGAACGGGAAGGGCGAGAGCTGGCGGCCTGGGTGAAGTCCCGTGGCCGCGAGCCCGGGTACGTGTACATCACGCACCCCCACGCCGACCACTTCTTAGGGCTGCCCGAGATCCTGGCAGCGTTCCCGGAAGCCAGACCGGTGGCCCTGGCCGAATCCATCGCCGCGATGGAAGAGCAGATCTCGCCGAGGTACATGCAGGTCTGGAGTGGGTTCTTTCCCAGCCAG
>Ga0306920_100006228_pt1 | contig 15527 bp, 17 predicted proteins | sample flu12Cox44000170_FD_204666 | JGI IMG/M metagenome (GOLD analysis project Ga0306920, IMG submission 204666) | Lab enrichment of tropical soil microbial communities from Luquillo Experimental Forest, Puerto Rico - flux4day.12C.oxic.44.000.170 (v2)... | ecosystem: Environmental > Terrestrial >... | reverse complement strand
GGTGCTGCCGGCCGACAAACTTTTGGCGCGTGCCTGGGAATTGGCCGAGGATCTGACCAAGAGACCGACCTTATTGTTGCGCTATACTCGGCTACTGTTCACCGAATATCTGCGGCGCCAAATGCACGACCTTTTAGGCTACGGGCTCGCTATGGAGAGCCTGGCATTGTTCGAGAAGCCGGAAGCGCCCACCGGAAGATAGTAGAACGAGAGCCTGAGCTAAGAGCGGCCCCGCGCCGGGATGGAGGCCAACCGGCTGAGGTGCGATGACGCACCACGATTCAGTTGCGGCACGCGCTTTAACGCGCCCGTCCGCTTTGCCGGGGACATGTCTGCGATGCGCGGGCTCTGGGCGACGCCCAATACGATGTTGCCTTCGTCAGCGGGCATCGATGAGCTGGCTTCCGGGCATTCGACGTTGGGCGAAGACGGTCGTCGGGCTTTTGGCGACGGGCGATTGCCCTAGTCGCGAATGTGGGCCGCGTCCGAGTTGTCGCTCGACGCGCCGATGGCCGGCTGGCGACCTGCGGGGTTGGCGGGCTCCGCCGTCGGCATCCCCTCCCTATCACGACGCTGCCACCGACACGGGCGATCCGACCCCGTTCACTCATACCCTCAGATGCACATGGCGCCATCCGTTGAGGAAATTATTGTCAGACTTATCGGACGCTGCGATAGGACTTTCTGCACCAGCGCAAGAAACCTCCCCGGGGACCAATTTCCTATGCGGTAAGGCAAAAGACTGGAGTTATCAATCGCACAGCGGACATGCGCCTCTGCCGCGGTTCATTTCATTGCGAGTGCCTAAGCGGGTCTGATTTCAAATTTCCATATGACTTGAAGAACACCGCTGTCCGGGCCACGCGAGCAAGAGATACCATACGATCGGCAAGCGTGAGCTGTTGCAGCTCGGCATTTGCTCGACCTGCTGTTGCTCCTAGGCCTGCTGTCGTTGTGGCTCACCTGTGACATTGCCACGCTCTTGACCTCCCCGCTCTGCCGGTTTCACGCAATTCGTGGTTAATTTTTCGATATGAATTGCAACCAAGACAAAACTGGGGCATTATCTCGGTTGCATCGTTACGTCCCCCAACGATGCACATTCGCCTGTCGGACCGGCACGCCGGCAAGGCGGCAGAAGCCCCGGTCGTCCCCCGGCCGGGGCTTTTCTGCCAGGGCGTCCGATGCACCTCGTCTGGTTAAATTCCCGCCAGCCGTAGAGGAATGCGTTACTACGACGCCATGGGTACGACGGCAGGGACAGTCATCGGCATCGATCGCGAGCAGCTCTCGTCTCTGGCGAAGAAGGCTGGCAACAATCTCAGGGGCGGTACTATGCCTATTAGGTCGCGATCGATGCGGCTTCGGCTCGCTGGTCGGACAAATGGGTAATATTGCCCGATGGTTGCAGGTTGGTATGTTCTCGTCAATTTCGATGGCAGCGAGCGGCGGTGAGGCGAGTGTGCGAGCATTGGTTACAGGAAACTCGGGTCATCTCTGCGAGGCGTTGGTCCGCACGTTCAGCCAACACAGCCCAAGAGGTCGTCGGTCTCGACATCCGTGAGGGGCGATTTACCACTCGCGGTGGCTCGATAACCGACTGCTTGCATCAATCGTTAGATGCTCGGTGCACAAGCGGTCTTCCACGCCGCAACCTTGCACCCGCCGCACGTCGATACTCACAGCCGACATGCTTTCGTCGACATCTACACCGCCGGCGCGCTCTCTGTTGGCTGCGTTGCGGCAGCAGATGTCGCGTCATTTGTCTTCACGAGCTCGATGAGTATCTTCCGGCGATGCACTCGTCCCGCCGGAGGTCCGGTCCTTGCACCAGCGAGGAAATCAAGCCAATTCCAAACACATCGATGGCATCAAGGCGGCCGGAGAGATCACTGCCAGTTGTTCGATAGGGAACCGGGGCCGTTTTTGCATTGTGCTCAAAAGCTCGCGTTTTTTCCGAGGAGGATCGCGACCAGGTGGACGGGAGGGTTATGCGGACGACAAGAGCAAGGTAACTGAATATCTCTACCGGCGCGTCGATCTTGAAGATGTGGTAGCCGCGCACTTGCGGCCGTCGAACGTGCGCCGGAGACGAAGCTTCGACCGCTGTATCATCAGTGCGGCCACACCTTTTCTCCCGGCGATCTGCGGGCTTGCGCCGCGATGCCCCGCTGGCGGTGTGCCGTCGTGCCCCCGACTAAGAGACGGCCCATGCGCGCTGCGGCTCGGCCATGGTTTCCAGGATTGACCGCAAATATATCAACGACCGGGCTCGACGTGAGCTTGGGTGACAACCGCGATACGATTTCCAGGTCCTCATCGACCGCCTGCGAACCGGCGAAGACGCGTAAGCCCGCTCGCCGGGATAGCCGGCCAAATGGATACCAGTAGGCGTTCGCTTCGCGGCCTGGTGCCGCAGCTGCCGCTCTCTGACCTCGCGGAGTTCTATCGTCGATGCATGAGTGCCGTGAAACTGGCATAATCGCAGTAGACGAAGTCAGAGGATACAAATTGGCCGCTGCCGAACCATCGACGACCTATCGCGAGCCGCGCGAAGATGAGGCCAGCCCACCGGGCTTCGAGCCCGGTCGACCGCTTCCGGTTGCCCTGCTCTACCGGCCCTGCGATCCCGCAGAGCTGCCGTTTGACCAGGTCGAGGACCTCACGGACCTCGCAGAGCCGATCGGCCAGAATCGTGCGGTCGAAGCGGTGCAGTTCGCCATTGCGATGCGGCGTAAGGGCTACAATGTCTATGCGCTCGGCGCCAGCGGCACCGGCAAGCATACTCTCGTTCGGGATCTGTTGCAGCGGCGGGCTGAAAATGCGCCAACCCCACCCGACTGGTGCTACGTCAACAATTTCACCGACCCCCAAAAACCTCACCGCCTGCAGCTGCCGCCGGGTCGGGCCAATGGTCTGCGCGAAGCAATGAAACGCCTCGTCCAGGAGTTGCGCGCCGCGTTGCCGGCGGCTTTCGAACGCGACGACTACCGCGCGCGGCGCGACGTCATCGACCAGCAGTTCAAGAGTCGCAACGATCAAGAGTTTGGCGAGCTGCAGCGGCGCGCCGAGCAAAAAGGCATCAGCTTGCTACGCACGCCGATGGGGCTCGCACTGGCGCCGCGGCGCGACGGAAAAGTCTTGACGCCCGAGTTGTTCGAGGCGTTGCCCCAAGCTGAGCGCGAACGCATCCAGCGCGATCTCGAGGAAGTCCAGGGCGAACTCGAAGGGGTCATGCAGAAAGTGCCGCAATGGGAACGCGAGCACAGGGAAGCCTTGCGCGAGCTCAACCGTAACACCACGGGTGCCGCGATCGCGCTGATGATAGACGAGCTGCGCGCCGGCTATTGCGACTTTCCCGACATCGTTCAGCATCTCGACGCGGTCGAGCGCGACATTAAGGAGAACGCTGACGATTTTCTAACCCCGGCGCAACCGCCGCAAGGAATGCCGATGCCGGCAACCGTCGAGGAAGCCATAAGCGAGGCGCGTTTCCGGCGGTACCAGGTCAACGTCATTGTCGACAATAGCGGTCAACACGGCGCTCCGGTCATTTATGAGGACAACCCGACCCATCAGACGCTGGTCGGCCGGGTCGAATACATGGCTCGCTTCGGCGCCCTCGTCACCGACTTCAATCTGGTGACGCCGGGGGCTCTGCACCGCGCCAACGGCGGCTATCTGATGCTCGACGCGCAACGATTGCTTGCCGGAAATTTCGGCTGGGCTTCGCTGAAGCGCGCGCTCAACGCCGGCGAGATTCGCACCGAGACGCTGGAGCAGTTGCTCAGCATGGCGAGCACCGTCTCGCTACAGCCCGAGCCGATCCCGCTCGACGTCAAGGTGGTTCTGCTCGGTTCGCCATTGCTTTACTACCTACTGAGCGGAGCCGACGAGGATTTTAAGGAGCTGTTCAAGATTGCCGCCGACTTCGACGACCGCGTCGAGCGGACCCCGGAGACGACTTTGCTATATGCGCGCTTCATTGCCGGTGTGGCGCGCCGCGAAAAGCTCATACCGCTCGACCGCGGCGCCGTGGCGCGCGTTGTCGAGCGGGCTTCGCGGCTTGTCGGCGATGCCGATCGGCTGTCCACGGGGCTGCGCGAGATCGTCGACCTCTTGCAGGAGGCTGACCAGTTGGCGGCCGGTGCCGGCAAGACCACCATTACGGCAGCTGAGGTGCAACAGGCGATCGATGCGCAGTTCCGGCGTGGCGATCGGATTTATCGCCGATTGCAGGAGGAGATTGGCCGCAAGACCATTCGCATCGAGGCCGACGGCGAACAAATCGGCCAAGTCAATGGGCTTTCTGTGATGACCCTAGGCGGTCTCTCATTCGGCAACCCCAGTCGCATTACAGCCCGCATCCGGCTTGGACGCGGCGAGGTCGTCGACATCGAGCGTGAGGTCGAGCTCGGCGGCCCACTGCACTCCAAGGGTGTTTTGATCCTCAGCGGCTTTCTGGGTGGACGGTTCGGCAACACCCGGCCGTTGTCCCTTAACGCCAGCCTCGTCTTCGAGCAATCCTATGGCGGGGTCGACGGCGACAGCGCTTCGGCCGCCGAGCTTTTCGCCCTGTTGTCGGCGCTTGCCGAGGCGCCGATCAACCAGTCCTTCGCCGTGACCGGTTCGGTCGACCAACTCGGCCGGATCCAAGCGATCGGTGGCGTCAATGAGAAGATTGAAGGGTTTTTCGACGCGTGCGGGATCACCGGCTTCACCGGGCGGCAAGGCGTGATCATCCCGGTGAGCAACGTAAAGCACCTGATGCTGCGCCACGACGTCGTCACTGCGGCAGCCGAGGAACGGTTCCGCATCATACCGATCGAGACCGTCGATCAGGGTCTGGGGCTGTTGACGGGTCTTCCGGCGGGTGAGCCGCCAAAGCCGCCGAGCTGGCGCGCACTACCGCCGTCTCGCAGGCGCGCGCATGACACAGCAGATCAATCGCGTCATCGTTCCGCTCGACGCGACATCGGAGACCGCCACCGCAATCGACACGGCGGCGCGACTGGCGGCGCGCTGGCGGGTCCCGTTGCACGGCGTCTTCATCGAGGACGAGGAGCTGATCGGTCTGGCAGGCCTGCCTTTCGCGCGCCAAGTCACGCTGGGCGCCGGGCTCGAACCGCTGACCAAAGACCACGTCGAGGACCACTTCCGTGCCTTTGCGGAACGGGCGCGGCGAGACCTCGCGATGGCAGCCGAGCGGTATGATATCAGCTGGTCATTCGAGACCGTGCGCGGCCTGCCGGCCCCCGAGAGGCTCGCCGGCGAGCACGACTTTGTCGTCGCCGGGGCGGAGAGCCGCCCGATCGGCAACCATTTTCGGGTTGCCTCACGCTGCTGGTCGTGGACAGCGATTGTCGCACGGCCTTTTCTGTTGGCAAAACGCGAATGGGAGACCGGAGGATCGGTTCTCGCCTTGCTGCGCCGCCGCGATCCGAGATCGGCTCGCACGCTCGATATCGCGGCGGAAATCGCCGGCTTCGGCACCGGCATTTTGACCGTGGCTCAAGCCTTTGACCTAGGCGGCTTGGACGATTTCACCGCGTGGGTTTCGGCATGTCTTGAAGGGCATTCACTAAGCTTTCAGACCGAAGCGGCGACCACCGAACCGGCCGCTCTGCGGCAACGGATCATCGATCTTGATTGCCGGTTGCTGGTTCTTGAAGCGGACGAACGGACGGCCGAGCCGGACGAGCTACGCGGGCTCGTCGACCAGCTGACCTGCGACGTCCTGATCATCCGCAATCCGGCATCACCTGCTACGCAGGCTCCCGCCAATCAGTTGTAACGACCCGGACGTAAATTAATGCGGCCAGCGTGATGCATTCCTCCACGTCGATCTGGCCCTTGCCGCTGTCCCGAGCCGCGATCAGCGTGGCTGCGGCCTGCACGCATGCAGCCTTCATCGCAGGTTTTTCTTCGGCGGTCATGACGTAGATCTCCCATTCATCCGGCCCAACACAGAGGCGAGCATCCCAGTACCCTGGTAATACGGGACAGGGATTGCTCAATGGTTACCAACCGGCCGAGCAGCCGGATCGGAAAGCTCTGGGCGACGTGCTACGGCTCGACGGCGCGACCCGTTCAGAGTTTTTTAGCCGCCATCCCGGAAGATTGTTCGCTGTGTTCTTGCCGCAGAAATGCACACCACGGTCGTCGCGCTCTATCGCCGGCTACCGAGCGGACGGCACCGACCGGGTTTAAGCGGTGTTGGTAGTTGCGACGCGAAAGACTTCCACGAGCCTCATAGACGAATGCCATGAAAACCGCAATCGAACGCGCCTCCGAAGCGATCGAGGCGACAGAAAAAATGTTCGTCGACGAGATGGGCGCCGCCCTTGACCTCAGCCCGGCGGCAAGAATGGCGCTGATCGTAAAGATCACCGGCGCGATCCGAGCCGCCGTCGCCGAGGAGCGGAAGCGAGCCATGAGCGCGCAAGGAGCCTCGCGCTCGGGTGCGGAACCTAGGCGAGTGGCGGCCAGCATCGCCGCTCCGGTGGCCCGGCCGCGCCGATTTAGCTCAGGCTGACCCCCTCATAACCGTTGCTTACCACCTCGATACGGTTGAAGCGATGATCGTGCCGCTGGCCGAGGCAACCGGCACCACGCGACACGCTCCTCGATCGATGGGGCATCTCGGGCGGCGCCGAGGAATTGTCCGAGCCGGACCTTCGGGTCTTCGCGCCATCTGTTATCGAGCGTCCGGCCGCCGCTCGCTCGAACATCGACTGGGGCCTGCTGTTGAATGGAGGCCGTAAAAAACCCATTACATCTCCGGTCGATACCGAGGTGGGCTTGCGGTACTCTGCGAACCGCACAAACCGCGCCGGCAAGCTGTGATCCTCGACCGGCTCGTCGTGTAGCCCGATACTCGGATGGCGAGAAGCACCGTCGATTCCGTCGGAGATCCGTATCGATGATGCGGCGTCAGGGTCGAACCCGCGGCCGGTGCTGACGGAAGGCGGGGTCCATATCTTTTTCCACAGGATCAACGGCTCGGGCACACGGGCGCCCCGCATGAGAACGTTATAACTTCCAGCCAGAGCATTGGCTCCGTTTGAAATGAGATCGCCCTCGTTCGCACCTCAAAGCAGCGATAGAGCTAGCGCTGGCGTCCTACCGGATCAGGTCAGTACCATCCCGCTCTTACCTCCTCATGCACCCCAGCCGCGCGATGACAGCGGCGGTTCGAAAATTGGCGAGACGACACGCTCAAATCGCGAGCGGGATCATGGTGTAGCCGGAGGAAGTCGCGCGGGTCGCGGGGCTCTGACCTCCGTGAATACGGGGTTTGTCACCGGTCAGCCCCTGATGTAAATGGAGATTCCTCTCGGACGTGAGATGTCGCGTGAATCCGAGGAGAGCATCGTTGATATTTCTCCCTCACCTCATTGACGTGACTACCCGTAGCCGCGAGAGTTTTTGGTCCAGCGCAAGCCGGCGAGGGCGCACCATGTTAAAGGCGATACGAAAATTCGTCTTCGAACGAAGGAGAGATATTCGTCAGGAACAGCTACCGGTCGTTGAGGAACCAAGCTCTAGCGATCCGTCGAACCGCTCCGAGGTTGCGTCGGAAGCCGCCCGACCTCAATCCGAGGAGACCTCTGAGATGTCGGTTCGTGCCAAGGTTAAGTGGTTTAACCCCGCTAAGAGGTTTGGGTTCGTTGAACTCGCGGACGGGTCCGGCGACGCCTTTCTGCATTTGACGGTGCTGTCGCGACTCGGCATCAGCACACTACAACCTGGCGAGACGCTCGAGCTGCGAGTGGCTTCGGGGGAGCGGGGTCCTGTCGTCACCGAGGTTATCGACGTGGACAGCAGCACGGCGGTCGCGCGCAAGCCTTCTCGAGCGAGTTTTGCGCCCCCGGACGACCAAGGGGTTCGGCTTCATCGTTCGGGATGGCGGCGGGAAGGATATTTTCGTCCACGCCTCCGTGCTCCAGCGGGCTGGCATCATAAACCTCGGCGAAGGCCAGCGCGTGGTAGTTGGCATCGTGGAGGGTCAAAAGGGACCGGAAGCTGGATCGATACGGCTGACCTAGCTGAAGTAGCGGAAAAGGCATCCGCTTTCCGCCTATCTCCTGATGTCCATGATCGTTCTCTAATGTCTCGATAACCATAAGGTTTATGCGCCTCTTGGTCCACCCATGTTCCACGAGGCGTCGGTGCTGCGATAGCCGGCTCGTCGGGCGCATCTCGTGACGCGCGAGTTGTGCTACAGTTAACGGGACCGAACTTTCGACCAGGGGGCCTGCCCCAGCCATGGCCTCGACCCGCCGTCTCGCCGCCATCCTCGCCGCCGACGTGGCCGGGTATTCGCGGCTGATGGGAGCAGATGAGGAAGGGACGCACGAAAGGCTGAAGGCGCATCTCGGTGAGCTAGTTGAGCCAAAGATCACCGAACACCGCGGCCGCATCGTAAAGAACACCGGCGACGGTCTGCTCGCGGAATTTCCAAGCGTAGTGGACGCGGTGCGCTGCGCGGTGGAGGTCCAGCGCGGGATGATCGATCGCGAGCCTGAAGTGCGCGAAGAACGCCGGATCAGGTTCCGCATCGGGGTCAATCTGGGAGACGTAATCGTTGAAGAGCACGACATCTTCGGAGACGGCGTAAATATCGCTGCCAGGCTGGAGGCGCTCGCCGAACCGGGTGGCATCTGCATCTCACGAATGGTGCGCGATAACGTCCGCGACAAACTCGATTACACCTTCGAGGACCTTGGCGAACAGCGGGTCAAGAACATCGTCCGTCCAGTTCGGGTCTATGCGTGGCGCCCTGAAGCCGTCGCCGATCTGCCGGCATCAATAGCGCCGCGAGCTGCGTCAACCTCCCAGCCCGCCGCTGCGCCACGTCTGTCGATCGTCGTCCTGCCTTTTACAAACCTCAGCAACGATCCCGAGCAGCAATATTTCGCGGACGGGATCACCGAGGATCTGACGACCGACCTGTCGCGGATCGCCCACAGCTTCGTGATCTCGCGCAACACCGCGTTCACTTACCGGAACAAGCCCATCGACACCAAGCAGATCGGACGCGAGTTGGGCGTGCGCTATGTCCTGGAAGGGAGTGTCCGCCGTTCGGGTAACCAAGTTCGCGTCAGTGCCAAGCTGATTGATGCCGAAACCGACACGCATCTGTGGGCAGAGCGGTTGGACAGCGATACGGACGATCTGTTCGCCTTGCAAAACGAGATCACGAACCGGCTCGCGAACGCGCTCGGCATCGAGCTGATCGCTGCGGAAGCCGCTCGGCCGGCCCAGAACGCCGACGCACTGGACTACATTCTCCGGGGACGCGCTGCAGCGTTGAAGCCGGATTCGCGCGAGAACTTTGCTGAAAGGATTAGCCTTTTAGAGCACGCGTTGGCGCTCGATCAGCAATCCGTCGAAACACAGACTCTATTGGCAAACGGGCTCGTGGGCCGCGTGCTCGCTGGAATGACCGACTCGGCCGCCGCCGACCTCGCTCGTGCGGAGGGGCTGGTCGGCCAAGCCTTGGCGGCATTGCCCCGCAGCGCGTATGCGCATTACGTCAAAGGCAGAGTGCTGCGCGCACAGAACCGGTGGGAGGATGCCGTTCCCGAATACGAGACGGCGCTCGCGTTGAATCGCAACTTGGTGGGCGCATTAAACGGTCTCGGCTGGTGCAGGCTCTACGCCGGGTCGTTGGACGAAGTGATCCCGCTCGTTGAGCAAGCCATTCGTCTCAGCCCCCGCGATCCCCACATCGGTACGTGGTACTACCTGATCGGGACTGCGCATCTGCTGCAATCACGCACCGACGAGGCAATCGTCTGGTTTGAAAAAACGCGCAGCGCCCTGCCTGCCCTAGCGTTCCATCACAGCCGCCTCGCCGCCGCCTATGCCCTCAGAGGCGAAACCGAGCGCGCCGCCGCCGAACTCGCCGAAGCGCGGAGGCTGGACGGCGGGGATCTTTTTTCCAGCATCGCCCATCTTAAGGTCTATCCGGGCGCATGGTGGGGGGCGCCAAAGACCCGCGCTCTATACGAAGCCATCTATTTCGCCGGGCTCCGCAAAGCCGGGATGCCGGAGGAATAAGCGAGCCCCTTTGGGCTAACCACCCGCATCGACCACAACTCGATGCTTGATAGCGTCTTGCGCATCGGGTGGGCGTCAACCTCACCTATCTGAGCAAGCTGGAGAAGGCCGCAAGCTATCCGGGCCTGGAAATCATCGCCAAGCTTGCGCCGGTCCTTGAGGTCGAGCCGGCGGAGTTGCCGAGAGTGTCATACGAGTAGGGAAATCCTAAACTCAGCGTCGCTCTCTATTTTGCATCGCTTTGAGAAATCTCCGGGCGACTTGCTTGTCTTCGTCTGGTGCGTTTCCAGCAAGAATGGTTCGCGAAGAGCCTTCTAACGCGGCCAAATCTAAGATATTCGACCAAGTTGGAGACACGGTCTCATAATTGCCCGCGGTCGAATAGACAGGATGGATCGGCACCTTCAACAGAGTTAGCAAACCCTCGGGGGTATTCGCGGCTGCCGATGTGAAACGCCGCACTTCGTCATCCAAGGTGCTGCCCCACCAGAAAAAAATGATGTCTATCAGCGTCGCTTGTCGCCAAATATCTCCGTTAGAAACCACATCCCTGACACGCCCGAGAAGTTGCTCGCGAAGCATTTCTGTTTTGTCCCCGAATGATGCTGCGCTGATGCGGTCCGCTACTGCACCTTCGGGACGCCTGTCCGGGGCGACAGAGCGAAACACCGCACAGAGTATGCTCAAATCTGTGATCTCAGGTATCACGGATGCAATGAGTGTTGCTCTCTGTTCTTGCGACAGCTTTTCAAGCGCCCGAATAACGGTCATTCGCAATCTGTCAAAGTTATCCGTTAAATACAGAAATCTCTCGGTCTGATCCCCTACGGCAATGTAGACCGGGCTCGCATTGAGAAGTGCGCGGAGCCAATCCTTTGTAATCACCCTAGACACTTCGAATGTAGTCCGCAGCTCACCTAAAAAGAGACGTCTGAGCCGCGATCGATCCTTTTCAGCCGCAGAATATACTCGTTCCTCGACCATGCGGAATGCCACATCAGGATCATCATGGGTCAGAATGCGATCAGTGGCCCTTTGCGGATCAAGTCCAAAGTAAGCTGACGCAAAATCGGCGACCGAGATCCGACGCGCCTTCCGCAGTGCATTGCTATCGCCACGACCCGAATACACACTTGTGTTTAGTAGCTGTTCCGCCTTTGGAAATAATAGAGCCAGGGCGCGGCGTGCGGGATTTGTTTGGGCAACACTCGTTAAACCCTCTTTCATTGCACTGCTCTCGTCCTCAACCTTCAGCATTTCATTTTCTGTTAAATCGCCGATATTTCGACGTACATACTGGTACAGGTTGGGCTCGAAGAGACGCAAGGTGTCGAGGATAAGAAGGTCAACGAGGTCTGTGAAATCGCCCAAAGCCGCGGCAGCTACGGCGAAGCTATTTACCAGTCTCCGCACATCCATTGGGGTTGATACATAGAACGTCAACACTTCGCGCCAGGCATACTGTAGACGACCGGTGTCTTCCTCGGATAATGCCGGAAGTAGTGCGTCTAGATCAATGTCCAACAAGCGTGAGAGGTCGTCAACGTCAATCGCTGGCAAATGAACTGGATACTGAACTATCTTTTCCAGAAAGCTGTGACCATCCGTCGTGGTTGCCTCACGGATGAGCTGATTAAGTCGCGTTTCCTCATAGGACAGCAAGTAAATTACGTTTGGCAAGCCCGCAAGGCTCTTGACAACTGAGACCATTTCCAACGCTTCGAACGGGGTTAGCCGGTCGAGATCGTCCAGCACCACTAGGATCTGCTGGCGGTTAAGTCTAGCGAGCAGTTGGGTGAGTTCCTTTTTCAATTCATCGAGTGACGGCCCGGAGGTCATTCTGGTGGCGATTTCTGCGACCAATCTCCGCTGGCTCGAAGTAGGGTACCCGCACCGATACCATGTGCCGCTATATCGAGGCCCGCGCCAACGATAGGAGCGAACTCCATTAGCCTCTTAAGAACGTTGCCAAAAGCCCGCTTGACATCCTCACCGAGCCGAGCGCCGAGGGTCCTACCGAGATCACTTAAAAGCGCAGAGGTTAATTCGGCACGACCTGAAATTAGCCATGGAGAGAAATTTACAATTACGGTATGCCTGCGAGTATCCGCATGCTGTTTTAATTGCTAATACCTATCCACGATATCCGCAGTGCTATCGTTATCGACCCACCGCCGCAACTCATGCCACCGTGCATCCCGTCCGGCACGAGCAATGTCTCTATAGAACCTGTCCAAATCGGCGATGCGCGGCTCAACCAGCTCAAATGCCTCCGCCATCTCCTCAAGGTCATCAAGCGTTCGCGGGCTTGCGGTGGTTTCGAACCCTATAGGAGAATAGCTTGCGCGCTCCATTTCGAGGTGCAGCAGGTATCGACAAACTAGATTTATCACACTGGTCTTTCCAGAACCCCACTCTCCAAGTAATGCGATGACAAAGCCTTCCTTGGCGACTGAAAGAGTATCGATTGCTCTTGCTAGTGAAAGAGCAAAATTCGCGCGACCCAGAAGGTCCTCGCGCACACACGTAATTGGTTTGTCACTATATCTCATTGGGGGTCAAGTAACGAGTAAGCTACTGAGAAATCAAATATGCCGGCCAAGAAGCGCGTCGTCGGATGTGGCCCGGAGCGCGGCTCGCGGTACAGACGCCAAGATGCGCATTCGTTATCATCGCGGCAAGGGAGCAGGCGGACCCCGCGCCAGCTAAAAGCAATGCTCGTCCCCTACCCCGTCGGAGAAGATGATCTGCTGGCCCGTCAGCACGCGGGTCGGCAGCGTCGAGAACAATGATTCCAGCCTGGTCGAGCCGATCTCAGCGCAATGAACCTACATGAGTGGCTCGCCGTGCTCTTCGTCATGTTGGCGCTCGCCGGTTGTGCGCAGGCGGCAACTGAGCAGGGACAGGCGCCAAACGCGCCCTACCCCCGGAATTTGACCGGCATACGCATGGGGACGTGGATATGTGAGGCTAGTGAGGGCGGGGCGGGTGCCGCGGCTGCTGGAGCGAGGGCGGGCGGTGGTCTCGGTCAGACGGCATAGCGAGAGCGGGTGAGGCAGCGCACCCCCCTCTCGCCTATGGACGCGCAACACTGCAACGGTCACGATTTCGCGGGTTTTTGAGCCGCCCCCGCCGCAACCCGATCCGCTACAGCAGCCGCAACGGGTGGGCGACGGTTACGTGGACCCCGGCGCTGCTAGCGGATCTGGGCCATAACTGTTCTGCCCCAACGTCCCTCGCCGGAAGCCGATTTCGACTAGCCCCCAGATACCGATCCCGAAGCCGATCGGTCCGATGATAAACGCGGGTAAACCAGCGCTCTTTCCAATCACCTCCAAGATCGACGGCGCGAGATAAAATAGGAGAAGCCACCATCCCGATTTGTCGCGGTCGTGCAGCCGCTTGATTGCCAGAGCCAGAGTTATCCAGATCAGAGGCAGAAAGACCACGACAAGCACGATCGTCGCCGAAATGATCCGGCCGATCGCAAGTACGATCACAAAGACGATCAGCGCGGCTACCACGGACGCAGCTATCGACGCGAGCCAGTAAGGGGCACGGTAGAGGCGTCCGGTGAACGAGAACAGCATAGTCGAAAGCGGCATAACGACCGTTTCTTTCCCGTCACGCGCCCTTGTACCCGATATCCGTAGGGCGTGCGACTGGCGGGCGAAAGAGCAGCGCCGGGTCTGGGGGGAACGTCTCCGACGCCGCTCGCTACGGAATTGGCCGAATGCTCTAGGCCGAGCTTCGATCCTACATCCCACCCGTCAAGACGATGTCAGTCGCAGAGAATTACCGCGCCTGCCCCACGTACCTGACCGGGCGGCCCGTCGTCGATGACTTTTCCTCCCATTTTCGAGGGGGTTTTCGAACTATTTCTCGTGGGCGGGCTCTGGCGTGCTTCGAATTGGCGGGCCGCAGGGGCTAGAGCTACGATCGGGGGCCAATTTCTGCTAAGAGCGATCTGTGCGTGTAGGGTCCCCCGCGGCGCGTTCTGGGGCCACCATACCGGGTGGGGGGAAACCGGGGCCGGTGGCTGCCACGACTACCAGGGTCGAGCGCGCCGGCTTGTCACCGCAGCGCTATCCCTGCACACGTACACGCGTGCGCGGGCGCGAGGTCCAGTCGTCGGTGCAGATACCAGATCCCGACCCCTGCACACGTACACGCGTGCGCGAGGGGCGAGCCAGACGGAAGTGGGGAAGTGGGGGCTTCGGGGAGTTTTCCGTCAATTCGGAAAGCGTCATTCGTAATCGCGACGAAGTGCAAGATCGCGCCTTCGAAGAGCACCGAAGTTCACTGTCGTCCATCTCAATCTCGGGCAGAATTGTGGGTAAGTGTGTAGGCAGAAAGAAATATTGGCGGAAAATATTCAGTCATTACAAGATCATATAGGCCTTAGATGGCGGAAGAGGCATCCGACAAATGCCTGCAAAATCCAGCATCGATCAACGGAGTAGCACGCAGGCCCTTTTTCTACCCATCCTCTAACCCATCTTTCCTGGCCGGATTCGAGTGGACGATGATGGATATCGCGCCTGCATGCCGTTGTCTCGCCGCTGATGGCAAGTTGTCGCAGGCGCGTTCCGGACAGCGGACATGATGCTCCTGGGGAAACGGACGCCTCACACGCGCACGCGAGGCTTCTGCTTGCCTCGGCGCCGAGCGCCTGCCACATACCGGTGCCGATGGCAGGCTCTCCGCTCAAGCGAGCGCGCAAGCAAGGCGTCCGTCTCGACGACGGCAGCGTCGTCGCTTTCCCATACATGCCGCGCGTCGCCGATCTGCCGCCCGGCTGGCGGCATTTCACAACGGCACAGAAGATCGAGCACTTGATCGGCCTCGATCGCTGGGAGGAGATCCTGTCTTGGGGGCCCATCACTGAGCTCGACCCGCTCCGTCTCTCGTTTCAGATGCAGGTGATGCGCATCTTCTTGCGGATCGGCCTTAAGGCGGCGCTCGACGGCACGCTCGCCCGCGAAGCTACCCGCGACCGCGACCGGCAGCGCATTCTCTCAGAGATGACGCGGCGGGAGTTCGGCGCCGCTGGCGGGGCGCGCAAGCAAGGCGTCCGTCTCGACGACGGCACGATCAACGCGTTCCCATACATGCCGCGCGTCGCCGATCTGCCGCCCGGCTGGCGGCATTTCACAACGGAACAGAAGATCGAGCACTTGATCGGCCTCGATCGCTGGGAGGAGATCCTGTCTTGGGCGCCCATCACTGAGCTCGACCCGCTCCGCCTCTCGTTTCAGATGCAGGTTATGCGCGTCTTCTTGCGGATCGGCCTTAAGGCGGTGCTCGATGCATGGCTCGGTACGGGGAAAACCGGGGTCCGGGGAGGGGGTCGCGGAAATCCGCGGACCGGGTCGAAAATTCCGCGAATTTTTGAACGAGCACGTGCGCCGCGCCGAGATACGGGGAGATCGCACGCTCACTTGCTGGAAACCTCGCGATCG
>Ga0306920_100006224_pt1 | contig 15533 bp, 21 predicted proteins | sample flu12Cox44000170_FD_204666 | JGI IMG/M metagenome (GOLD analysis project Ga0306920, IMG submission 204666) | Lab enrichment of tropical soil microbial communities from Luquillo Experimental Forest, Puerto Rico - flux4day.12C.oxic.44.000.170 (v2)... | ecosystem: Environmental > Terrestrial >... | reverse complement strand
CCTGATGCTGGATCGGGCCGCCGTCCTTGCCGGTGACCTGAGCGGGATAATCTTACCGACGAGCGTTAGGAACGCGGTCGGGTTCTCGTCAGCCTGCTTTTCAAGATATTTCTGACCGCCCTTCGCGGCGAGGGCGGCTAGGATCATGGCTTTGACATCGGCATTCAGCTTGTTCGGCGTACCCTTTCGCCGACCACCTGTCTTTGGTTGTCCCCTGGCTGCCATCCGATGCCCTGGTCTAAACCAATCTACTTTAGATCCATGTTAATATGCCCTATCGGTATCGCAACCGCAAGAGGATTACAGGGGACGAATCACGTCGGGTCAGTGCGCTGAGAACTAGGGTTACACGGCCGCCATGCGCAGTCGGCAGCCCTGACGCTTTTTTTTCGCATACATTCGCGGACGACCGCATTTCTGGCATGGGTATTCGCGTGGGTAACGCTGGACCGGCCAGACCTGTCGCGGCGGCTCACCGTCGTGCCGTACCCACGGCGGATACCGACGGTGCTCAGCGTCGAGGAGATGACACTGCTAATGCATGCGGCATCGGCGCCGAAGTACAAGGCGGCGTTCGCCACCGCCTACGGCGCCGGTCTGGGCGTCTCGGAAGTTGTCGCGCTCAAGGTCGGCGATATCGATTCCGAGCGCATGCTGCTGCGCGTCGAGCGCGGCAAGGGGGCAAGGACCGGCACGCGGTGCTTTCGGCGCAGCTGCTCGAACTGCTGCGCGCCTGGTGGTGCGAGGGGCGGCGGCGCAGCCTGCTTCTGCCGGGAGGCTGGCTGTTCCTCGGCCGCAACCGGGTCGAGCCGCTGTCGGCCCGGCAACTCTGCCGTGTTGTCCGCGCTGCCGCCCAGGCTGCGGGGATCACGAAACGCGTGTCGCGGCACACGCTGCGGCACAGCTTCGCCATCCACCTGCTCGAGCAAGGCGTCGATGTCCGCGTGATCCAAACCCTCATGCCGCGGCGGCATATCGCTCGACGGCACGCGCTCGGTGCGCTGCAAGCGGGACTTTCTGCTGCCGGTGCGGGTGCTGTCCCGCCTGTTCCGGCGGCTCTTCCTGACCGCGCTCGCCGACGCCCACGCGGCAGGCCGGCCGGTTTGAGGAAAAGCCACGTAACGGAAATCCCTTACTATAGCAGTTTTCCGTTACGATCAGCGGTGCCGTTCCCGCCAGCGCTGCTGCCGCTGTGCATTGGTCAGCGCATCGAGTTTGCGCGGACGTCCCGGCTTCCCCTTGCTGCGGATCACGTCGGTGTTGAGCTTGGCGACCACGACCTGTTCTCCCGGTGTGAACCATTGCTTCAGCCACTCCGCAACGTCCTGATCCATGACCACCAGAGTGACGTCATCCTTGCCGGTCGGGTCGCGCAACGAGAGCCGCATCAATGCTTGGTAGACCGCGTAGCCGGTGCGGGCGATGCGCTGCTCGCGCGAGTCGATTCCCAGCACCGTTTCGAGAAAGCGGATATCCGGCGTGCAGCTATTCAAGGCCGCGCAGTGGATCAATTGATGAATGCCGCGGAACCGGTTCTGACCTTCGACCTTGTGAGGCATGACCTGGGCCAACGGAAAGAACGGCCGCACCACCGTCGGGTTCTCTTCGCTGCCGTCGTCCCTGTTGACCTGGACGCAGACCGGTTGCCGCTGATCGACGACCCCGGCTTGCGCAATGGCGGCAAGGATTGCGTCGATGCCGCCCGAACGGTCGCGCAGCCGCTTTGACCAGCCCTCGTCGGACAGCCAGTAGATCCTGAGCCGGCGCGGCCCGAGCCGGGTTGTCGTTTGGGCCAGCTTGATCAACTGCGACGGCGCAAACCTGACCCCCAGCGAATCCCAGACATGCCAGGTCAAGCTGTGCTGCAATAATGCCCCGAGCATCGTCACCCGGCGGAACGAGCGCAACGCATCGGGGCGGCGGAAACCGCAGATACTGACTTTGCCGCGCTGCGGGCCGACCCCCTGACCGGCGAGGAGCCTCACCCTGCTCTCCCATTCGACAAACAGCTGGGTCTGCTGCTTCAGCCATAACGGCACCGGATGCAACAGGCGATAGACATCGTCGACCGGCATCAGAGTGATGCGGCGCTGCACGCGTTTGGGTGAGTGCGTCCGCAATATGCAGTATGGCCTGAGGCCCGGATCGTTATCGGTGACGGCCTCGACTGCCGCCACCGCTTCGCGCGCCTTGGCGCGCAACGGCTCGGCGCGGTCGCGGGCCTGTTGCCACTCGCCCAGCGACGAGGCTTGCGGTCCGCCGGCAATAATCTGCTCGAAGGCCTGCAACAGCTTAAGCTCGCGCTCACTGATTATCGTAATAGCGGCCTTATAACCGGTATCCTGCAGCCGTTTACGGGTGCGGCGCAGCCCGGGTGAATCGGTGACCGTTTCGCCGAGTTCGAGAAACGCGGTCAGGATGCGCCAGCTGTCACGCAGTAGAAACGGGGCGCGGGCCAGGATTACCTCGGGGGCCTCGTCGACGATCAACTCGAATTCGCTGGCAGCAGCGGACCAGTCGGCTCCCATGCGAAACATAGTCTCGTGAGTGATAAAGGTAATTCTGCCGCCCTTTGCGGACGACATCAGGTGCTGGGTTAGCCGTTTTACTGTTGACGACTGGCGCTGCGGCCCGGTCGGAGGCGGCTCATCGTCCGCGGCGCTGGTGATCACCGTCACCGGCACTTCGCTCTGGCGTCGCGCGACTTCCGCCATCTCGACGATCAGAGCTCGGGTTGGCATGGCCAAGATGGTCGGGATCCTCTCATCGCGGGCGCGGGCGACCGCTACCGCGATCGCAGTCAGCGTCTTCGAGCTGCCGCATACGCTGTCGACGGTTTCTATTGTCAAATCATCAATCGGTGATATGGTCGACGCAGCCACTGGTCGAGACTCCTGCTCTCGATTGATGGATAGGGACGCCGGGGCGGTGACAACGCTGCCGGCGTCTCGCTTTTCGGTGATTTACTTGAGTGTAGAGGGTTAGACCCTGTATATAAAATGCATGTCATGCATGTTCTTCATGCCGACTTCTTCATATCCAAGCTTATTAGTTGGCAGGGAAAGCGCGATCAGCTGCGGTCCCGGCGGATCATCGGGGTTGTCTGCAGTCCCGCTGGCGAACCCAATGTCGTTGCGGCTTGTGCGCAAATGTGAGAAAACTTGTCGACGGCCTCAGTGCCCAGAGTGTTTCCGCGTGAATGGATATTGTCCCGAGCACAGGTTGCTCCAGTCGACCTTGAGCGGGGTCCAATCCTATGCCTGTTGATCCGCTTGCTACCAAGAAGCGCGTCGACGATGCGCTAGACGCGCTGCGGACTATCCGGCATGTCGCTGCGCGACCATGACCAGTCGAATCAACCGGCAACTTTGGGAACTGAACAACCTACACCGGGCGTTTTGGGGGGAACACCCCCTTCCGGAGCCAGAGGGGGGTTTTGCGGAGGACCCCCCTCCTCCTTATGCGCGTCTTCTCACGGTAGTTGAGCATTGGTTCCGGGAAGCGACGGCAGGCCAACCGCATCGGCCGCGTCAGCCAAAAATCCCGCGCGAGGGTGAGATCAAACGCATTGCGCATTTGATCTATGAATGGGAGTTGGAAGCGAGGCACTCCGGAGATCCGCTACGTGCTGTCGTAGTTGAAAAAGTTCACCGATGTCAGCGATCGATCGCTGAGATGCGAAAGTCATTGTCGCAGATCCTCGATCTAGCGCTACCAACGGCAGCACCTGGCGATCCTGCGGTTAGGCGTCTGATAGACCTCTGGAACGCCGCAATATTGGCCGACCCCTATATCGGGCCACCCCCTAAGCAGGGTCGGCAGATCGTCGCCTCGCACGTAATGGCCAGAGCGCTTGCGCCGCTGGTGAGTGCGGCGCTAGCGAGTGCCGGCCATCAGCGCCCGTCGCTAAAACCCGATGGGCCGGCGATCAAGGTGATCTGCCGTGCCCTCGAACATTTAAACGGCATAGAGCACGCGCCCGCGGCTGTCGCGTCGTATTTGAAGCGATGGCAAAAGGGGGCCAGAAAATCTCGTTTTCTGACCGTCGTCATCCCTAGGAGGTCTCCCTAGGTTCCCGTCGCCGCGAAATCTCGTGGACGATACGGAGGGAGCAAGGGTGAGATTAATCATACGTGGTGCGAGAGAGTCGACTGCGTCGCCTCCCCAAACTCGCCTCTTCGCGGATGGATCACACGCCTAGCGCGTCAAACCGCGAGCGCCACGACTTGACTATCGGTATCCGCCTAAGACTCGAAGATAATTGGCTGCACCCAAGTAGTGGCGGTGATGATCATGAGATTACGAGCAGCAGATTTACCGATCGCCGTGACGACCCGCTAATCAAATTCGCTCGTTTACTCGCGCGCCATGCCGCCCAAGAGCTCTTTGCGCATGAAAGACCGAAGATTTCGTGACCAATGGACGCTTCGTCGGACGAAGGGGGCATCGCACCGTCCGAGCATCACTGCTCACGCCACGGGAGGTTGCCGAAATCCTCAACGTCAGCCTCCGATCAGTGCGACGGCTAATTGCCGAACGGAGACTAGCCGTAGTTCGTATCGGGCGAGCCGCACGTATTCGTCCGGAGTCCCTAGAGACATTTCTCGACGAAGGGTAATGTTTGTCAGTAATAAAACCGAACAAACAGGATCTAGTCTGCTAGAAGTCGCCAATGATACAATTTATATTCAGTATTACGTCACTAGACAAATCGCCATCTGAAGTAGGCTAGGGCCATGGATTGGACTCCAAGATCTCGAAAATAGGAACCCGACGCGAAGGAAACATTGGCATGCTGCATCAGCCGATCCCCTGACTCTCCGGGGTTGACTCTTCGATCGCACTCGCCTCGTTACAGCGGCCCAGCAGCGAGTTATGTCGGCCTGGCAACGCAGATTTACCGTGGAACCATTGATAATTATACCGCTGTGTTGGAGTTTACTCAATCGACTTGTATTTTACCGTCGTTTCCAGCAGGTTTTATAAGAAGATGATACGAAAATTTACGATAGTGATTACTTCACATGTTTATTATGTCCAATTGACAACTTGAGTTATAACGATTTATACCTTCGGTCATCACGAGTCATCACGAGGCACTTCATGTCATCCGGACCGGCTTCACGACGAAATCAAATCCGCGAGTTGAGCCTTGCCGAGGTTCTCGCCGCGGTATTTTCCGCCAACCTGCCCGACCGCCGACGACAGGAAATGGCCTCGGCGCTCCGCACGGTCTCTCGCGTGTTAGGTAAGCCGCTGGCGTCCGTCCCGGCCGACCCGCGTCGCCTCTCCGACAGATTGAAACAGGTATCTCCGCTGGCAATCGACATCTCGCCAGGGCGGTGGAACAACATTCGCAGCCACGTCCGCAGCAGTCTGGCCCTGGTACAGCGAATGGCGCCGGGCCGCCACCTGAACAACATGTCTCCCGCATGGGAAGCTCTGTGGACGCAGTTGAAATCCCGTCCAGCGAGGATCGCGCTGTCGCGCTTTGTGCGGTTTTGCTCAGCTGAAGGAATTGAGCCCGAAGGTGTGACGGCAGCTACGTTTGTCGCCTTCCGCACCGATCTCGATCACACCTTGCTGAACAGCCCGGACCGAGCGTTCGCCGCACTGGCGCGCGGATGGCGCCTTGCGCAAAAGGAGATCTACAGATGGCCGCGCGCAGGCATCGCAACTCCCGACCGGCGCAATCGTTGGACCCTGCCATTGACCAGGTTCCCAGCATCGTTTCAGGAGGATTGCAAAGCCTGGTGCGACCGGCTCGCCGGCCGCGATCTACTGGAGGAAATATCGTTTCGGCCAGCACGACCGATTACCGTCAGGCACCGGAATTTCCAGATACGCAGCTTCGGATCGGCGTTGGTGCTGCGCGGGCGGGACCCAGGCACGATCATCTCGTTGCGTGATCTGGTCGAAATCGAGGCGTTCAAGGAAGGGTTGAAATTTTTTATTGAACGTAAAGGAGGAAAGAGCACTAGCGCGATCGCCCACCTGGCCCGCAGCTTAAAGTCGATTGCCCGCCATCATCTCCATCTCGACCGGGACCACCTCGACAAGTTGGGGACGATTATTGTACGTCTTGAGGGCGGCCGACGCGGCCTGACAGAAACTAACCGGGCGCGCCTCCGACAGCTGGACGACCTGCAGAATTTGGCGGCGTTGCTCCAGCTGCCGCGCAAGTTGATGGGTATTGCCGCTCGCAATCGGCGACCTCACCGCGGTTCAGTCACAGCCCAGATCGCTGTGGCGATCGAGATTCTTACAATGGCGCCAATGCGCATTCGCAATCTTGCCACGCTAGATATTTATCGGAACTTCGTCCGCACTGGACCGAATGGCGGGGTGCACATCGTCGTGGAGCCAGAGGAGGTCAAGAACAGCGAGCCGCTCGATTACCCGCTGCCGCCACAGAGCGTCGAGATAATAGAACGCTATCTCCGGGAGTTTCGGCCCCGGCTGGCTCCTGCCGGCAGTACTGCCTTATTTCCCGGGAGATCGGGAGGCCCGAAGGCGGGCAATTTTCTTGCTCAACAGATTTCGAACACGATCCATACTTATACTGGGATGCGAATAAACCCCCATCTGTTCCGGCACGTCGCAGCCAAACTCTATCTCGACGCTAACCCCGGCGGATACGAGGTGGTGCGACGCGTTCTCGGGCAACGCTCGATCAACACAACGGTCCGTTTCTATACCGGCCTGGAGACCGCGTCGGCTGTCCGTCATTTCGATGCGACAATCCTCCGGCTACGAAAGGAACCCAATAACTGATGACGAATATTGTTCATCGCGATCCGGAGCGGCAATGCAAGAAGCTGGAGGATTGGCCCGAGCCAGACCGGCGGCTCTGGAATGCCGCGCTGAGACCAGGCAATCTTCTCGAAGACGGCGGGCCCCGATTCGGATATTCACATCTTTCGAACTTGGCGGTGGTCACGGGCTACGGCCGGTGGCTTACTTGGCTCGAGAGTTAAAGGCTTCTGAATTCGCGAGCCAATCCGGACGAACGCATTACGCCTTGTCGGGTTAGGGACTATGTAACTGCGCTCGAGGCGGTCAATGCTACCCAAACGCTGCTCAACCGACTCCAGGAACTGCGCGCGGCGGCCCTGGTGATGGGACCGCATAAGGATTGGTCCTGGATCAATGACATCATTTCGCGGATCCGGGCGCGACACCGTCCAGCCCGGCCAAAACGTCCGCGGTTGGTTGCCACGAGAGAGCTGTTCGACCTCGGTCTCACCCTGATGGCAAGAACAGATCGAGAGCGCTCCGTGAAACGCATGGCCATCCTCTACCGTGATGGCCTAATGATCGCGCTGCTGGCAGCACGTCCGCTTCGTTTGAGCAATCTCCTCGGCCTGGTCCTGAATGATACACTCGTCCGCCTGGGGGGTCGATGGTTCATCCAAATTCCTGCTGCAGAAACCAAGACCAGGGAACCGATCGAGCTGTCCTGGCCTGAACCTCTCATTGCGCCACTCGAGACGTATCTGGCCTGCCACCGGGTCGTTCTTGCGCAGGGCTACGGGCGATCGACGCGCCACTTCGACGGAACGTTGTGGTTGTCCGCTGACGGTTTGCCCATGACCAGGAACCGCGCGTACATGCGGATTGCCACCCGGACCCGCGACGGCCTAGGTCGGTCGATCAACCCGCACCTGTTCCGGGATTGTGCCGCAACCAGCATTGCGATCGATGACCCAGACCATATCGGGATCGCCTCCCGCCTCCTTGGTCATCGCGCGGCTTCGACCGCCGAGCGGTACTACAATCATGCCCGCAGTGTCGAGGCGAGTCGCCTCATACAGCAGCACATTCTCTCTCTTCGCGATAATATCGCCGGTGCACCCGAGCAGGGCGACGACCGCAAATGTCCTTAAGACGCAGAGAGGGCCGTTTAGTTCTGTTAGAACAGAGCGCGGGGTACTGTGATGGGCAAGGACTTTGACCCGCGGCGTCCCCTCGATCACCGTACAACATTATAAGGTGTCGCCGTGAGCGCGGAGCGGCGGGACGTGCCGGCCGTAGTCGAAGCCACGCTGCCGGTTAGGGTGTCGACGGCGCGGAGCATAATCGCCGTGCAGGCGGTGATCGCTGGCGCCGGCGATCACGCGGCCAGGCGCTTCCTCGGGTTCTTTGCAGCTCAGATCCGCAATAAGAATACCCGCATGGCCTATTACCGGGCCGTGTGCCACTTTTATGGCTGGGTCGAGCAGCACGGCATCGGCGAACTCGCCGACATCGAGTCGCTGCACGTCGCCAGCGTATATCGAGACGCTACAGGCCACGGCCGCCAAGCCTCCGGTGAAGCAGCACCTGGCCGCCATCCGCATGCTGTTCGATTGGCTCATCATCGGCCAGGTGCTGGCGGTGAACCCGGCGCATGCGGTGCGCGGGCCGAAGCATGTGATTAAGCGCGGGAAGACGCCGGTGCTGACCGAGGACCAGGCGCGGCGGCTACTGGAAAGCATCGACACGTCGAACGTCGTCGGCCTGCGTGATCGCGCGCTAATCGGCGTCATGATCTACAGCTTCGCGCGCATCGGCGCGGTCGTCGCCATGCGGGTCAGGATTATTACCCGGCGGGTAAACGCTGGTCCGACCAATCGTCCAATCGTCTTCGCGTGGTACCCGAGATCGAAATCTGGCGTGCCGCCACCCTCGTGTGGAAGCGCTACGGCGACGAAGCGCTCAAGCAAAGCGACCTAGGCGTTGACGAACTCACGGCCACCGGCGATCACGATGGCGCAGACACCCGGCGCCGAATCTCCGCCGGCCGTCGTGCGGCTCGCGAACAACAGCCCGCTACACCTATAAATGGCCGACGACGATTTGCATGATGGGGAGTTGCCCGTGGACGCGACCCCGCCACTTTCCTCGATCGCCGCCAAGACTGCAGATGATCTCGAAGCATTCCGAAAATCCGTCGAGGACAGCGCCGCCGTAAGCGGCGGGTTGTGGCTCTCGTATCTTTTCGTTCTGTTCTACCTCGGCATCGCGGCCGGTGCGGTTACCCACGTCGACCTCCTGTTGCAAAATCCGGTTAAGCTGCCCTTCCTCAATATCGAGTTGCCATTGCTTGCTTGCTTTTCTCTGGCGCCTCTGCTTTTCGTCATCACCCACGCCTATACCCTGGTTAACCTCGCTTTGCTTGCGGACCGAGTACGACAATTCCACAAAAACTGGGCGACCAGTTCGCTCCCGATCTGGCGCTGCAGCCAAATGCGTTGGAAACCCAATCCGTCCTGACACGTCAGCTTCCCAGCAACATTTTTGTACAGTTTCTCGGCGGCCCTGCCGAAATCCGCAAGGGTGCCTTCGGCATTGAGATCTTTCTCAAGAGTGAGCGGATCGCCGCGCATCGGCGAGGCAGCGGCAACCACGGGCACACCACCCTTGCCGAGCACATGCCGTCGAGCCACCGGCGCTACGCCGATTGGACCTTTGAACGCATTCGCCGCACCGCCGCTTCGATCGGCCCAGCCACCACTGCCCTTTTGCGATCTGATCCCGGAGCGCCGGCCGCATCCGGAGCAAGGCTTCCGCGCCTGTCTCGGCATCATCCGCCTTGTTCGGCCGTTCGGCGCTGCTCGCCTCGAAGCCGCAGCGACCCCCATCGAGATCGGCACCCTGCCTACGGCTCAGTGCGCTCGATCCTCGATCACAAGCTCGACCAAGCGCCGCCGCGACCGCACGTGACGACATCCCGCTGCTCCCCCGCCGACACCCGCGGGCCACGCTACTACCATTGAGGAGAACCGAGTTGCTCACCCACCCGACGCTCGACCAGCTGAACCAACTCGGCTTTCCCGGCATGGCGCAAAGCCTTCGCCGAACCGGAGGCCCGCGGCGACTCCGCGACGCTCAGCCATGCCGACTGGCTGGGGTTGCTTCTGGACCGCGATGTCACGCATCGCCGCTACTGATCGGTATCAGCATGCAACGCCGCGGCGCGGGTTGGTGGGCTGTCTCTGGGTCGGAGGAGAACAAACGCCCCATCGAGATCCCGCTTCCCGATGACCTCACTCCATGGATCGATCGATATCTTGAATATTACCGCGCTTCTGGCGTGCGGAGTGGCGACGCCGGCTGCCGGCGACGCGTTCTGGATCAGCCATCGCGGGCAGAACCGGGTGGCGCCTGCTAAGATTGCGGCTCTGCAATCTTCCCGTAGCAAAGATCCACGATGATTTCCGTCATTTATGCCCGCTATTCAAGCGAACTCCAACGATCCGCGTCGATCGAGGACCAGGTCAGGTTGTGTCGCGCTCGGATCGAGCGCGAAGGCTGGCAGTATCTTCACGCCTATACCGATCGCGCCATAAGTGGTGCGACTGCATTACGGCCTGCCTATCAACAGCTGCTCGAGGATGCGCGCCGTGGGGGGTTCGACATCGTCGTCGCCGAAGCGCTCGATCGGCTGTCGCGCGATCAGGAGGATGTCGCCGGGCTGTTCAAGCGCTTGAATTTTGCCGGTGTTCGCCTCGTCACGCTTGCCGAAGGTGAAATCAGCGAGCTGCATGTCGGGCTTAAAGGCACAATGAATGCGCTGTTCCTGAAGGATCTTGCCGACAAGACGCGGCGCGGCCTCGAGGGGCGGGTGCGCCAGGGGCGGTCCGGCGGCGGCTTGTGTTACGGCTACGATGTCGTTCGCGAGTGCAACGCAAATGGCGAGCCGCTCTACGGCGGCCGCAAGATCAACGAGACCGAAGCCCCTATCATTCGCCGTATTTTTGCCGAGTTCGCCGCCGGCAAGTCGCCGCGCCGGATCGCTCTTGCCTTGAACTGCGAGAATGTTTCTGGGCCGCGAGGCGGCCAATGGGATGCGTCGACAATAAACGGCAATGCCGCACGCGGCACGGGCGTATTGAACAACGAGCTCTACGTCGGTCGGTTGGTCTGGAATCGGCTTCGCTACGTCAAGGATCCCGCCACTGGAAAGCGCGTCTCGCGGCTAAACGAAGCCGATCGCTGGATCGAGCGACAGGTTCCGGAGCTGCAGATCATCCCGCTCGACCTGTGGGATGCGGTTAAGACCCGCCAGCAGGCGCTCAAGCGTGATACCCGACCGGACATGCGTGAGAAACCGTTCTGGGCGCGGCAACGCCCACGGTTTTTGATCACCGGGCTCGCCAAATGCGGTGCCTGCGGCGCCAGCTACGTCAAGATCAACGCTCGGCTGTTCGGGTGCGCCGCGGCGCGCAATCGCGGCACCTGTGGCAACCGGCTCAACATTCGCCTTGATTTGCTTGAGGACATAATCCTGGACGGCTTGCGCAGCCGATTGATGCAGCCAGACCTATTTAAGACGTTTTGCGAAGAGTTTCACAGCGAGGTCAACCGGCTCCGAATAGAGGCAAACGGCGAGGCCGAGTCAAAGAGTGCCGAACGCGATCGCATCGCGCGGCGCATCCGCCGGATCGTCGAACTGATCACCGAGGACGATGCGCCGCTGCGCGCTCTCAAACAGGAGCTGGTGACCCTCGAGGCGCGCCAGCTGACCTTAGTCTCAGTCTCTTTTCGGGCGCGAATAGCGGTAATTCTGGAGCTTGGTGGTGCGCAAATCCGACAGCCAGGTCATAACGTTGGCACACCTCCTCAACGGTGATCCTGCGACTGAGCACGGCTGCGACGACCGAGGCTTTCCGCGGCGCAGTCCAACGCTTGGTGTCGGGCGGCGGCAAGTGGTCAGGAAATGTATTGATATGCCGCACAACCTCGCCTCTCGACGCCCTTTCCGCATTACAGTCTTTGAGTATGCCTGGCATCATCGTCTCCCAGTTTCCGCAGCTGTTCCGACAAAATTACGCGGTCCGCCAACTCTCCCTATTGACCTCGCGCGCCGTAACGCCGTCAGGGATAAGCAGCTTGTCCGACGCGAATTCCCCCTCCGCGTCAATTAGTCGCGCGTGTGGACGATCACGACGTGGGCGCGATCCTGTGGGGCGACCGACGATTTCGGGTATGATCGACGGGCAGCACGTCCTACGAGGTCGCAAATGAGCCCTAGGCACGACACCACACGTTACCGACTCGGAGGGACTTGTTGCCGAGCTGCGGCGTGAGCTTGCCGAGATGCAGCGACGGCTGGATGAGGCCCTAGCCGAGCGCGACGAAGGTGAAGCTCAGAGGGCTGCAATGCCCGAGATCCTCCAGGTCATCAATTCCTCGCCCGGCGACCCTCGCGCCGGTGTTCGATGCGATCCTGGATAGCGGACACAGACTTTGCGGCGCGACATACGGCAGTCTGACAAGGTGATTTAGTGAGGCGACGCGGCTTGATCGCTGTTCTCGGCGGAGCGGCAGCATGGCCGCTTCTGGGGCATACCTAGCAACCCGAGCGCCGTCGCATCGGCGCGTTGTATTTTTTCGCCAAAAATGACGCGAGTTCTCAGGCTTTTGTGACCGCTTTTACGCAGGCGCTGGGCAGTCTCGGCTGGCGCGAAGGCGAGAACATCCGGATCGACGCTCGTCTTGCGGCCGGCGATGCAGCGCTGTTCAAACAATACGCTGCAGAACTGGTTGGCCTCGCGCCCGATGTAATTCTCGCCAGCACCGGGCCGGTCGCTTTTGCGGTTCGAGAGCAAACGCGCACGATACCAATCGTGTTCGTCATCGTGCCTGATCCGGTCACGCTCGGCTTGGTGCAGAGCGTTGCCCACCCGGGCGGCAACATCACCGGGTTCGCCTCCTATGACGCCTCTATCGTCGGAAAATGGCTCCAATTGCTCAAGGAGGTCGCGCCAAGCGTCACGCGGGTTGCCAAGATCTTTAACCCGGACATATTCCTGGGTTCCCCCCTATCGTTCGACCCAGAGATCGCGGCCGCCCGGTCCTTCGGGGTGACAGCGACGCCGGCTCCACGCGATTGGTTACATCGGCGGCGGCGTCGAGCTGCTGCTCGACACGCTGGCCACGAAGCCCCAGCACGCCCTGGCCTAGGCTGAGAATCACGCTCACGACCTCATATCAGCGATAAGGAGATCAGAGATGTCGACCACCAATGAATCGGGGTTCTCGGCGGAGGGGGAGGAAGGGGAATTGAGCGACAATCCCATACGGCGCGGGTGGCTGAGGAACAGCAACCCGCCCGGCAACCCATCAACAGCTCCGCGATGCAGGGCGAAGACACGGGCCGGCCCGCCGTGCCAGCAACCCGCTATGAAGAACGGCCGATGTCGGTTACACGGGGGGATGAGCCCTGGGGCGCCCCGTGGCGAGCGGAACGGCAACTATCGGCATGGGCTGCGTACCATTGAGGCCGCAGCGCAGAGGCGCCAAGCCGCCGCGATACGGCGGGAGCTTCGGCGGCTGGTGGGCGCGTTGGTTGAGTCATTATGACCAGGGTATGGCGAGGAAGCGCTGACGATTTTGGCGACCCGTCAGCCTCGGGTGTTGATGTTCCAGGTCGCCTCCCATGCCCTTTGGCTGCGGGGTAATACCCGGTGAGGGCGCGGATGCAGGATTGGGCGCCATTGTGTTTATCGCCGCCCCTTCTCGGAGAGAACGACGACCGCGCGACCGAGGGTTCGATCACAGTGAAAATCAATAGGGGGTCGGTTTCCGCGTGGTACTTCCTGGCCGCGTTGAACGCCATCGGGGGTCCGCAAGTCCGACTCGAAGACGTGTAGTCGGCTAAGTCTACGCGAGGGGAGATATGGGAGCGAATAGAGCAGGGCTGTTTGTGCGGGCGACACTCTTGGGCATGTCCCTCGTATTCTCGCTCTGTCTCACAAATGTAGCCCTCGCCGAGGTTTCAGTCTGTCCTCTCGAAGAAGCGATGAAGCGGTTGGAGGACTACAACATACATCTCAACGCGGAGATCGCCGAGAAACAGCTTCCGATCCTGAATGAAATGCAAACGCTTACTTCTAAAGCTAAAAATCCTAATCTTCCAACCGGCGCGCAATTGACAAAAAGCGATCTTGATCGGTTCCAACAGTTGCGAGAAGAAATGCTGACGAATCAAGCCTCGGTGATAGTGAATAGTGGATATCTTCGGGATAGCCGGGTTATTTCGCGCGCCGCGAAAGTCGCCCATGATTTGAGTGTCGGGCGAACCTTCGACGAAAAAGACCCAGATTTCTTTTATAATGCCATCCTTGGAATATTATCTATCCAATACCCGCAGGATAAAGTCGAGATAACGACCCCGCAAGACAAAGAGTGTTCGGTCGTCGCTGGATTGCACTTCGATGAGCAATTGGCAGACAAGCAGCTAAATCAACTCCCTTGGAAGGAAACGACCGACCGGCTTCGGGTCATGGCTCAACGATATGGCCTCGATACAAGACAAGATGGTTGGGTTGAGCGAATACCCAATTTACAAGATCAGGAATCAGCCAGAATTGACATGGGAGCAGTCAAGGAAGGCCAGCTATTGCTCGGTTACGTCAACAATCTCGAAAACCTAAAGGCACTCGCCAGGGTAAGCATTCTGGGGTTTCAATCCGATTTGGAGGACATTAGGGGTGCGCATACCGAAGCAGAACTGAGCAAGATCGGGCTGGGATGGTCTGAACGGGCCAAGAACTATGATGAAAAGACCCAAATTTTAGCGGGTCTACTCAATATGATCGCGCAAAAGGTGCCGGGCGATTCAATGATTGAAACACAGGGTCGCGCGAAAGCGCTCCAGCAGCAGGGTATCATCAAGTAAACCCGCTTCGCGGTTTTCACCTTGCGGATGAATTTCGCAGCAGTAGCCAAGTTTACCGAGGTGGCGCTTATGCGGCGGAATTTGTCGGGGTGAGCGATACGGCTCTCCGCTGCGCGCGTTCCAGGCGACGCTGACCAGCGCCGAAAATTTAGAGCAGCTCCGGCGATTGATGTGCGCGCGCTCTCGCTAGTGGTACGACGCAATCATAGGATTCCACTTGGCGGAGTATGTGCGATAATGCGCCATGCGCGAGGGGATCATCATTGAGGTGAATGCCGCGGACCGCGAGCGATTGGCCGCGGTTGTAGCGGATCGGAACAGTCCGCAGAAACATGTCTGGCAGGCGCGGATCATTCTGGCGACGGCGGAAGGCTGCGGCTACGATAGCGCTGCCTGCGCTCGGCGCCGCCGCTCAATCCGTACAGGACGCCGCCAGTGGATTGTCGGTTCTCGGCTCCCATGCGTGGGGCCGAGACTCTTACCCTAGGAACCTATCTGGAACCTAGATAGGAAGGCACTAGCGCACACTAGCGCACTTCGCCAGCAAGGCGTTGATTCTAAATGCTTTTTCACTTATGAAGATTGGTGGAGCCGAGGGGGATCGAACCCCTGACCTTCGCATTGCGAACGCGACGCTCTCCCAGCTGAGCTACGGCCCCGTTTCGCGTCTCGAGCGGGATCTCTCAAGCGCGGCGGACTATGGTGCCGGTGCCGCGTCCTGTCAAGCGAGCCACCGGGGGCGCGAGCTTTCTCGCGCGCTGCAACTCGCCTTCTGCGCGACTTGCGGACCCCTGCCGCTGAGGCTACGGTCGTCCTCCAGTCGCCGCCGCCAAGGCCCCGGTCTGATGTATGCGTTCCTCCACCTCGT
>Ga0306920_100006223_pt1 | contig 15533 bp, 11 predicted proteins | sample flu12Cox44000170_FD_204666 | JGI IMG/M metagenome (GOLD analysis project Ga0306920, IMG submission 204666) | Lab enrichment of tropical soil microbial communities from Luquillo Experimental Forest, Puerto Rico - flux4day.12C.oxic.44.000.170 (v2)... | ecosystem: Environmental > Terrestrial >... | reverse complement strand
GTCTCGAAGTGGCGCTTAAGAAGGTCGGCAAGCGTGCATCTGCGCTCAACGGGGCAGAGGGGTAAAGAGACGAAAGCAACCGCCGGCCAAAGCGTGGAAGCGCATCGCTGGATGGAAGAGAACAAGGCTGGCGGAAAGATCGTAGTCCTCCCATAGCCGCGCGACGCACGTTGTCGGACGAATGACGAGCAAACCGTCAGTTGAGAAGCAGGCTGGCACAAGGTGCAGCAGACGTGTAAAGCATAACGCTGCCAAACGGCAACTTTATGCTTTAAATCACAGCCCCGGACTTCCGGCTGGGCAGAACTTGGAGAGATCATCATCCTGAGAATATCCAGGCAGTCCATCGGTAGTGGAATTCCGAAAAAGATCGAGGCAAATTGAGGAATCAGCGATAAAAGACCCTCAGACAGAAGCCGCTTCCCCAGACGGCGAAAACGGGTGGATTCCGGCCCTGCAGATATAGCCGGCTACCGAGGGTCGATTAAAATCGCCGGAATGACATAAAGGGTGAGAAAACCCCGGGAAAGCCTGGGCGATTGCTGCGTATCGTGCTGACCGTTCGGGGCACCAAGAAATGGAAAACCTGGGTTAAATCCGAAATCCGTTAAAGTATTGGGTCAATTCTGCGATAGACTTTCCGCCGTTGCCCCAACGGGGTGCGTAAAACGTGGCAATTTCATTACCGCAGAGGAAATCATGAAACGTCTCTGTGTCTGGATAATATTGAGTCTCGCCGCAATCTTGATCGTGGCGTTTGCATTAGTGGCTCAAGGAACGCACTCCTGGGGCTACTCTGGCGCTACCGGTCCCGATCACTGGTCGGAGTTTAGCGCGACCTGCGGACTGGGCAAATCACAGTCCCCCATCGACATTGTTCACCCCGAGAAGAAGCAACTGCCTGCGATTGAGTTCGCTTATCATTCCTCCCCGCTCAAGGTGATCAACAACGGACACACAATCCAAGTGAATTACGCGCCCGGCAGCAGCATAACGGTCGAGGGCAAAACCTATGAGCTTGTCAGTTCCATTTTCATCACATAAGCGAGACCGCGATCAATAGTCAGCATTCTCCTATGGAGCTGCACCTGGTGCACAAGGACAAGGACGGCAACCTGGCTGTGGTAGCAGTACTGCTGAACGAAGGCCAGCCCAACCAGACTGTGAGTACTGTTTGGGACCATCTTCCTCATGAAGCTGACAAAGAGTACGTGCCCGAGCACGTTGAGATCGAGGCGGTGCACCTTCTTCGGGCGAATCACCGCTACTATACATTTCTGGATCGTTGACAACACCCTGTAGTGAAAACGTCACCTGGCTGGTACTGGCCAAGCCCATTACGCTTTCGAAAGCGCAAATCGACAAGTTCGCGGCGATCTATCCCAACAATGCGCGCCCGGTGCAGCCGCTCAATGGCAGAACCGTTTTGGAGAGCCGATAGGAACCCAAGCAATTGAGAATGTCTCAAGCGTCCGGCTGGTCAATTTTGTCGCAAAGTTGATTGAGGTCAGAAAATTCCCTAGCGCCCGTCGGAAACGATACCTGCAACTCCAGACGGCAACAACCCCACCCCGCTATTAAATAAGATAGGATCCGAATTGATCCGAACTTTAAGTTACTGGTGTCGATTGGTATAGCCAGCTTGGTGATGCAAATACGACCCTGTTAATGAATTTCTGGATAGACCAGCAAAGTCAAGAACGATGGGATTGGCGCGGGCGGTCCAGAATTGCCGACGTGGCGCGTACAATTTTGCCAGGAGCGAAATCATGTCACTCGACCCCAAAGTACATGCCTTACTGTCGCGTCCCAACTTTGCGCACCTAGCAACCCTTATGCCCGACGGATCGCCGAATACTACTCCGGTGTGGATCGGAGTGAATGGCGATTACATTCTGATCGGCTCAGCAGAAGGCAGCCTGAAGGTCCGTAATCTGCGTCGCGATCCGCGATTGGGGCTGTCGGTAGTCGATTTTCATGATCCTTACGAAGAAGCGCAGATCCGAGGACGCGTCGTCGAGTTTCGTGATGACTCGGACTTCAAGGTGTTGGACGAGATTTCCCGCAAGTACACCGGGAAACAGTTTCCTATGCGCAATCCCGCTGGACGGGTGGCGTTGGTGATTGAAGTGGAAAAGGCACGCTATACCAAGCTGCCCTTTCAGCATACCCCGCCAGCCTAGATGCCAGAAGGAGCTCTCTCCTTGCAGTCGAAGGCACGTGTTACTGTCCGGTAACCCCACCGAAACACCCAAGCGGGTCAAGCGGGTTTAGGATTTCGGCGCCCGTCGCGATTTCGGCACCTTTCCGATGCGCGGATCATGGGCGATGATCAGCTCGCACGCATGCAGCGCTGCTTCTTCGAAATCGGGCGCGTCCGCAGGAAGTAGCTGCCAGCCAGAGACTTTCTTCCCTAATACCTTAATCGACCGCATGTTGGGAAAGTTGCGGCGAAGAGATTTGTGGTGCTCATGTGTAGTCGCGAGCCACACGCCGTTGTCGGGAGACGCCCCTGCTTTGTCGCGCAGAATCAGGACGATTTTGTCTTCCACATAAACCGCCAGGCAACCGAACATAGGGTGGGTGCGGGGCGAGAGTTCAGAAAGGGCGTCGAGCACGAACTCGTGCGGCATGGCCTTGCGGGGTTGCGCGGTGAAAAATGGATCGCCCTGCCGGGAGATCGGCTTTTTTCGGAGAAGTCTTGGCATGGAGCTATTGTAAGATGCGGAGCAGGCGTGATTGACAGCGTTTTTCTCCACAATGCCGAATGACACAGAGAGCCGGCTTGTCATAGAGTCAGCTCTATGCCCGAGCCTACGATCCCGCGGCTGATCGCACGCGCACCGAAATTTGGGCAACGCACTGCCATCGTCGATTCCGCTCGTTCTTACTCTTATGACGAATTGCTCGAAGCTTCGGGCCGAGTTGCCTCAGCGCTGCTCTCGCGACATGGCGATCTTGGGGAAGAACGGGTGGCGTTCCTGATCACGCCCGGATTTCCGTGGGTGGCGGTACAGTGGGGCATTTGGCGGGCGGGAGGAATTGCGGTTCCGCTGCCTCTCGGTTCACCCGCAAATGAGCTTCAATATTTCATCGAGGACACCCAGGCTACGGCGGTGATCGCCGATGATGCCAACCGCGAAGTTCTCGCTCGAGCCAGCGCGAAGCGGAATCTCAGCGTGAGCTTGTACAACGAAGCGCAGGCAAGGCAGCCAATAACCTTGCCCGGCGTTGCCAGCCAGCGGCGGGCCATGATTCTTTACACCAGCGGCACTACGGGCCGTCCCAAAGGGGTGGTAACCACGCACGAAAACATCTCCGCCCAGATCACCAGCCTGGTTGAGGCCTGGGAATGGTCCGCAGATGACCGCATCCTGCTGTGTCTACCGCTGCACCACGTCCACGGAATAATCAATATCCTGTCGTGTGCCTTGTGGTCGGGTGCGGCGTGTGAAATGCTGCCCCGCTTCGAGGCTGAAATAGTCTGGGAACGAATCGCGCGCGAGGAATTGACCCTGTTCATGGCTGTGCCGACGATTTACGTCAAGCTGATTGCCGCCTGGGATGGGTCGTACCCGGAGAAGCGGGCGATCTTCAGTAGCGCTGCGGAGCGGTTGCGCCTGATGGTGTCAGGCTCGGCAGCATTGCCTACGAGGACGCTGGAACGTTGGCGAGAAATCACCACCCATACGCTGCTGGAGCGTTATGGCATGACCGAGATTGGGATGGCGCTGTCGAACCCTTATCGTGGTGAGCGCGTGCCCGGATCGGTGGGGAAGCCCTTGCCGGGAGTGGAAGTGCGCCTAGTCGGCGATGGTGGCGAGGAGGTATTGCCTGGTGCCCCGGGGGGCATCGAAGTTCGTGGCGCGACCGTCTTCTCGGAATACTGGAACCAGCCGGAGGCCACGCGCGAGGCGTTCCGCGAGGGATGGTTTCGCACCGGCGATACTGCTGTCATCGAGGGAGGCTTCTATCGGGTTCTAGGCCGTACCAATACTGACATTCTGAAAACAGGGGGCCACAAAGTCTCTGCTCTGGAAATCGAGGAGGCTCTGCGCGAGCATCCCGCGGTCCTGGAATGCGCCGTCGTCGGTATCCCCGACGAGGAATGGGGCGAGCGGGTAGCCGTGGCCCTCGTGTGCCGGGCCGGAGACCAGCCCGATCTGGAGCAGCTTCGCACTTGGGCCAAAGAACACTTGGCGTTGCATAAGGTGCCGTCGCGGCTCTTATTGCTGGACGCGCTTCCCCGCAATGCCATGGGCAAGGTGACAAAGTCCGCCGTTCGCGCCCTCTTCCAGGGTGAGGATTAACCGGGCGAGGAGGTCTCTCGGCCGTGCCGCATGACTCGGCTGTGGTATGCTGCCCCTCTCATTGTTTCTGCCCTTGGATGCGGAGCCCGTCGGTAGGAAGTATCAATGTCCGATATCGCCATCCCGTATTCGAAGATTGGGACTCGAACTCGGCTCAATCGCGCACAAATTACCGGCTTCTGGGCAGCCTGGGCAGGTTGGACTCTCGACGGCATGGATTCAGTGATCTATGCTCTGGTACTTAGTCCTGCGCTGACCGAGTTATTGCCGAAATCAGGAATTAAAGCCACGCCGGCACGCGTGGGCTATGTAGGGTCTGTCCTGTTCGCGCTATTCCTGATCGGATGGGGACTGTCGCTGATCTGGGGCCCCATCGCCGACCGCTTTGGCCGCACCCGTGTGCTGGCCGCCACCATTTTCGTCTACGCCTTGTTCACGGGAGCTGCAGCGTTGTCGCAAAGCGTGTGGCAGCTGGCGCTATTCCGCTTGCTGGCAGGAGTTGGTATCGGCGGCGAATGGGCGCTGGCCGGAACGTATGTGGCCGAGGCCTGGCCTGAAGACCGGCGCAAGATGGGCGCCGGTTACCTCCAGACCGGGTACTATGCGGGATTTTTCCTGGCTTCCGCCCTCAACTATACGGTTGGAGCCCACTACGGCTGGCGCGCCATGTTTTGGTGTGGACTGACACCGATCATCCTGGCCTTCATTGTGCTGCGGCGCGTTGCCGAACCTGAACGATGGGAGAACAAACATAAGGTCGTCGCAGCAAGCAGACACTCTTCGCTGCGGACTATCTGGAGCGGCGCCTATTTGCGCCGCACCTTCGTCAACACCGTTCTGTTGGCGTCCGCTATCTGCGGACTTTGGGCCGGAGCCGTCTATGCGCCTACCGCCATCATTGCTCTGGCGAAGAAGGGTGGCATGGTTCAGGCGGAGGCCGTGCGTATGGCTTCGTTCGGCATGGGATTTCTGTCGCTGGGTACGATCCTCGGCTGCCTCGCCATCCCGCCAATCGCCGAGCGCATCGGAAGGAAGCGCACTTTGGCAATCTATTTTGCCGGGATGGCAGCGTGCATTCTGCTCAGCTTCGGGTGGACATTTTACCTGGCGCAAGGATTGAAGCCTTTCATCACGGTGCTGTTTTTCCTCGGCTTCTTTGGCGGAAACTTTGCCGTGTTTAGTCTGTGGCTTCCTGAACAGTATGACACTTCCGTTCGCGCTACCGCCTTCGCCTTTACCACGTCGTTCGGCCGCTTCATTGCCGCGGGCGTCAATTTCGCGATTGGAGCCCTCGTCTCGCGTTGGGGCACCTTGGGCAGGCCGGTGGCAATTACCGCCGTAGCATTTGGGATAGGGTTGCTGGTGATTCCGTTTAGTATTGAGACGCGAGGAAAGGCTTTGCCTGACTGAGGACACTCGGAATACGTGGACTTGATTGGTAGAGCTGGCTCGCGAGAGTCTGCCCTGGGCGAGGTCGCCGGCGCTCACCCCCCTGGTTGTGAGGCGTACGCTTCATCATCCACGCGAAACCATCGCGCTAAGTTACCAGGCAGGCTTGCCGTCTTTGAAGCGCAGAGTCAGAGTGTCGTCACCTTTCACCACCTCGCGCGCCAGAATCAGGTCGGCTCCGTCCTGCTTGACCTTCGAGCCGGTGACTTCAATTTTGTCCTCCGGCTTGAAGGTCGCCCCCACGTTATCCAGAAAGCTCTTGGGACAAAGAAAGACCTGAACTGTTTCCTGGCCGTCCCTTACCACCAGGAAGGCTGCGGGCTTACCTCCCGTTGGAGGAAGAAACTTCAACTCTGCTACGACCCCCGTAAGCTTGGTCTCCGTGGCGGGATCGTATTTGGGAGGGGCCTGCGGAAACGCGGAAATGGCGACGACAACAACCGCCAACGTAAGGAGATTTTTCTGGATAAAACCCAATGGAGCCATGGCGCTCACCCCATGTCGCGAATATTAGGCCGAGAGTGTTTGAAATGCAATCTTTGAAATGCAATCTTTGATGATGCCTCCCTTCGGCGGCTATTGCGAATTGCCGGCTTGGCACTCGAAGTCGAGGCCCATACGCACACCGCAGTAATCCCTGGCCTACACCACCAACTGTCCCTCCCCTGCCAACTGCTCGAGAAGCGCTTTCAGACGCGCGAGGATTTGATCGGGCTGTTTTTCTTTTAGCGCGAACTTCAGTATGCCCGCGGGAGTGAACTGGCTGCCGGCTTCGGCGTGGACGAAGCGCGCCAGGCGCTCAGGATCGACCGTAGCTCTCTCGGTGAAGCGGATACTGACCGCGTCACGGCGGCGCTCGATTTGCGCCACACCCAGCCGCTGCGAAAACAGCTTGAGCGCGGCGTAGTCGAGCAGGTTGCGTACCGCCGGCGGAGGCGTGCCGTAGCGGTCGCCCAGCTCGGCAGCCACGTCGTTGAGCTGCGCTTCCGTCTCCACTCCGGCGACGCGCTTGTACATGCGCAGGCGCTGGTTCTCCTCGGCGATGTATTCGGCGGGAATGCGAATGTTGAGCCCGAGGTTGAGCTGCGTCTCGGCGACTTCGGGTTCGACCTCGCCTTTGAGCTCGCGCACGGTGCGCTCGAGCATGGTGGTGTACAGCTCGAAACCCACGGCCTCGATGTGTCCGCTCTGCTCGCCGCCTAACAGGTTGCCGGCACCACGCAACTCCAGGTCCAGTGCGGCGATCTTGAATCCAGCGCCCAGGTCGCTGAATTCCTTGAGCGCCGCCAGCCGACGCCGCGCCAGATCGGTGAGGTCGCGATCAGGGGGAATTAACAGGTACGCATAGGCGCGGCGGTCGGAGCGACCGACGCGTCCCCGCAGCTGGTACAACTCCGACAACCCGTGGCGGTCGGCGCGGTTGATGAGAATGGTATTGCAGAGTGGTATATCGAGTCCGTTCTCGATGATGGTGGTGGCGATGAGAATGTCAGCCTCGTGCCGCATGAAAGTCAGCATGATGTGCTCGAGCTCACTCTCAGCCATTTGCCCATGGCCTACGAGAATGCGGGCCTTGGGCGCCATCTCGCGAATCTTGTCGGCGATATCGTAGATGCTGTCAACGCGGTTATGCACGAAGTAAACTTGCCCGCCGCGCTCCAGCTCTTTTTCGATGGCCGAGCGAATGAGCTTCTCGTCCCAGGCGGCGACCACGGTCTGAATGGCCATGCGATCTTTGGGTGGCGTCTCGATGACGCTCATGTCGCGCAGGCCAAGCAGCGACATGTGCAACGTGCGCGGAATCGGCGTCGCCGACATGGTGAGCACATCCACCTCTTGGCGAAGCTGTTTGAGCTTCTCCTTGTGGCGCACTCCGAAGCGCTGCTCTTCGTCCACGACAACAAGGCCAAGATTGTGGAATTCCACGTCCTTCGATAGCAGGCGGTGCGTGCCAATTGCGATGTCGAGTTCCCCCGCTTCCAGCCTGGCAAGTAATTCTTTGATCTGCTTGGAGGTGCGGAAGCGGCTGAGCATCTCGATCTTGAGCGGGAATGCTGCCAGCCGCTGCTTGAAGGTGTTGAAGTGCTGAAAGGCGAGAACCGTGGTAGGCGCGAGCACCGCGACCTGGCGCCCGTCGCTGACCGCCTTGAAGGCAGCGCGCATGGCCACTTCGGTTTTACCGTAGCCCACGTCGCCGCACAGCAGGCGATCCATCGGAGTTGAGGCTTCCATATCGCGCTTGACATCGATAATGGCGTTCATCTGGTCTTCGGTTTCGCTGAACTCGAAGGCGTCTTCGAACTCGTGCTGCCATTCGTTGTCGGCGGCGAAGGCGTGACCCTCGGCGTTCTTGCGAGTGGCGTAAAGCTTAAGCAGCTCGTCGGCCATATCCTTCATGGCCTTCTTCACCCGTGCCTTGGTCTTTTGCCACTGCTGCGTGCCCAAGCGGTTCAGCGCGGGTTTCGCGCCCTCCGATGAGCGATACTTCTGTACCAGGTCGAGCCGGGTGAGCGGAACATACAAGCGGGCACCCTCGGCGTATTCCAAGACCATGAACTCAGCGGCCGCTCCGTCCTCCTGCGGCACTTCTTTTAGCCCCTGATACTGCCCGATGCCGTGTTCCACGTGTACTACGTAGTCGCCGACAGCCAGGTCGCGGAAGTCGGAGAGAAACGCCGACACCTTCGACCGTTGCCGCTGCGGACGCCCAAGCGAGACTACGGGCTCGTCAAATAGATCGCGCGATCCGAAGAGAATAAGGTTTGCTTCGGGTAGCGCGACGCCTTCAGGTACGTATGCCTTCACGATAATGGTGGCGGCGACGTCGTCGGCGAAGTATGTAGACTCGTCGACGAAGGCTTCCATCCCGGGCTTGGACATGCGGCTGCCTATTCGGAATGACAAGTTGTACTCGTTGAAGATGTCGGCCAGGCGCTCAACCTCGCCGGTGCTCGATACGGCAAATATCACACGCTTGCTCTCACGCGTAAGCCTTCCGACTTCCTCGGTCATGGCGGCGACCGAGCCGTGAAACCGCGTGGTGGGCTGTGTCTGCAGCACGACGTGCTCGCTGTCGGCGGAGTTCTCGATGCCAAGTTGCTCAATGGTAAGGGTCGGCAACTGTTCCAACGCTGCGAACCACTGCTCGGGATTAAGGTACAGATCCTCAGGCCGCACGAGATTGCCGATGAGGCTGCGTTCGTGCGCATCCACGAGTTTCGTCCACCACGTATGGTGTGCTTCATTGAGAAGATCGGGTTCGTCGAGAGCAACAATCGCGCCGGGGAGCAAATCGAACAAGGTTTGCTTAGCCCCGGCGACAGGAGCGTAAAGCTCCCAGCCCGGGAACACGCTCACGCCGGAATTGCGGATGACGTCCTCCACAATTTCTTCATCGCCCGCGAGGCGGTGGCCGCTAAGCCTCGTGTTGATGGCGGCTAGTGTGTCTTCGTCCACCGGGGTCTCGGTGAGTGGGAGCAGCGCCACTTCCTCCGCTGCTACGGCCGAGCGCTGGGTCGCAGGGTCGAACTTGCGCAGCGATTCGACTTCGTCGCCGAACATCTCGATGCGAACTGGGCGGTCCGACTCTGGTGGATAGACATCGATAAGCCCCCCGCGATGGGCAAACTCGCCCGGCATCTCGACAACGTCGACCTGGTTGTAGCCGGCAAGACGAAGGTGCTCGATCAGGCGCTCAGGATCGATCGTCTCGCCTCGTCGCACCACACGCGCGAGATCGGTGTAAAACGAAGCGTCGCGTAGGCGCATTCCGGCCGCGGCAAACGGCGTGACGACGATCTGCGCCGCGCCGGTCGCGATCTTCCATAGCGCGGTTGCGCGGGCTTCTTGAATTTCCGGGTGCGGCGACTGGCTCTCGAAAGGCAGGACGTCGTAGGCAGGCAGGCCAATGGCCGAGTCGGGCGGAAGGGCGCCGGTTAACTCGGCTAGTGAGCGGACGACCGGCAGCATCTCGTCCACGGCACGGTTGTCAGCGACGACGACCACCAGCGGGCGCAAGGTGGCGCGCTGTAGCAGGGAATAGAAAAGGGTCTTGCCAGTGGGAGTGAGCCCAGAGACACGTGTCCGTCCCGCGCCGCCCTTTAGCCGGGCTATGACACGCTGTAATGCAGGGGACTTTTCCACGTCCGCAAATCCATCGCGGACGAATGGTAGGATCACATCATCGATTTTAGCAGCCGAAGATGGGCGACCGCGGGCACCAGCGTCAAGGACGCTTACAGCACTCGTGCTCAGACGCAGCTTGGGAGTGGATCGTAGCCAAAGAGAACCGCAGCCTTGAATGTCTGCAAATTCGGCGCCGATAACATCTTTTTCACCGCTCTCTCAGAACTCCAGATGCAGCCGTAGCCCCGGCACGCTCACCGGGCCGCGCACCTGGTTGTACCCAGGGTTGTTCACATGCTGAAGATCGAAGCTGACGTACGCCCCACGCCAGATGTGCGCATCGTAGAACGCTTCTACGATGGTTTCGCGTCCATAGGTCAGACCACCGTCACCGAGCAAGAATCCCAGGCCGCCGTTCGCAAAGTAGGACTGATGCGCCGCCGAAATACCATTCGAAACGAACACCGCACCAGCGCGATCGAGCTTGCGGTGCCACCTCGAACCCTTGGCGTAAACGCCCGCTTCGAGGGTGCTCTCGACCTCGGTATAACAGAACGATTCCTTTTTGCCGTCGGCCCAGCCCCAGCGCGCAAATCCGAAAACGTCAGTCGACAGTTCTTGTTCCAGGTTGACGCCGAAGCCGTACTTCACGGTGCCGGGTACCTCGGTGTCTGTCACTTTGGGGGTTGGCGTCACGTGGTTGAGGTAAAGGGCCACCGCTTGGCTGTAATCGCCCATGTTGCCGTGGTTGACATAATTGAGCAGCCGCAGCGTGGTATGCCGGTTGCGAAACAGGGGATATCGCAACTCCAGTTCGACGTTTTCCGCCCGCGAGTTCGACAGGTTGGCATCGAGGTTGATGCCGTTAGCGACCTTTGGCATCAGCGCTTCTGCGAAGCGTATCCCCCAATTGCGATCTTCATAGTCGAACATCAGGCCGACGGTGTAGCCGCGAGTGTCCGCTGCATAGTCCCATGAGCCGTTATTGTCAGCTGTCCAGTTCAAGAACTGGTAATGGCTATCGGTGCCGCCAACGTTGTTGTCGAAATAGTCGGCGAGCGCGAACTTCCCAAAGCGGATCGCCAGGGCCCTGACCGGCAACTCGGTCTGCAACGAAAGCGGCGTACGCTCGGACTCGATTTTTTCGCTGGAGAAAGGAATCACCTGCTCAAATATCAGGCGGGCAATATACGGAGCCTGACTGAGGCTGGGATTGCGCACGACGTCGAGGTTTACGAATCCGGCCAGGCCGAGAGCCGCACTCAACCCGCCGCCGCCGGTTTCTTCCAAGTCAAAGTAAATGGCGGTTCGGGGCGTGAACTGGTATCCGGTATAGAGTGTCAATACGCGCGACAAAGCGCTTTCGGACGTATTCGTGAAGCTGTTCGTACCGCTGTAGGCAGCATAGAAATCGTCGTGCGCCTGGAAGATAAAGTTGGCCTGTCCTGAAATCCACCACTTTGTGCTGTTGGAATGCTGAAAGAAGGTGTCGCGCGGTACCGGGGTTTCGGGTATGCCCTCGGTCGGCGGCTCTTGCGCCAAGGCTCCTGCCGTCAGCCCGAGAACGCAGACCAAGACAATAGCCGCCCGATGAAACCATGCCCGGCGTGAAGCAAGGAGAACGGGAATCGTTTCACTCCGAGTATGGAAGAGCTCTCTCAATGTCTGCATTCGCGCGTCCCGGTAGTGACCACAACCCGTTCATCCTCGGAAATCGTCCGGTCTGATACCGCATGGTTAACAGATTGGTTGCGCGACCTGCAAGGAATCACGATGCCCCGGGCTGCCTGCGAATTGCTTGCAGCTCTTAGCTGGGGCCTGGTGCCTCTGTGATTTTGTCCAAAGTAACTTCCTTCTTTCTATATATAATACCGGGGTAGGGTATAAGAGACTCATTCTTTTTCCCCTTAAGGGCGGCAGCACCTTGAAATCCAGGCGCACCGCCTTTGGGCTCGGCGGACATGGCGACACCATGGTGCCGTTGCCGCGGTAGACCGACAGAATAGCAAGCCGCTCGAAGAATTCGCGGCCCAGATCGAAGCGGCTTATGCCGCGCCGCGAGTGACGCTCTGATGGTGCAGACCAAGGAGGACAACATCCGCAGTCGCATGATTCAGGGCCAGCCTCTGATGAGTCACGGAGGAGCTGCTGGCCATCATGGCGGCCTCAGTGATGTTGCGATTGCGGCCTTTTCTAGACATCTGCCTTGCCGGTGGCGTTCATTTTCACGCGAAAATCGTTGCGACCAAATCTCCGTTCCGGACTCCTATCCTGTACACCGCGGAGTCTAGGCATTCCCGAGACGCGATTAGGGGCAGGATCGCTCTGCATGGAGATAGGATGGAGGGGCGAACAACCGTGACGGCTGAAGAAATTCGACTGGAGCAGAGTCGCAACCGCATCGCTCACTGGAAGCGTTGGGGCCCGTACGTCAGCGAACGCGCCTGGGGAACGGTGCGAGAGGACTACAGCCCCGACGGCAATGCCTGGGACTACCTGTCTTATGATCAGGCCCGCTCCAGGGCCTATCGCTGGAATGAAGACGGCATAGCGGGGGTATGCGACCGCCATCAGTATGTTTGCTTGGCGCTCGCGTTATGGAACGAAAGGGACCCCTTTCTGAAGGAACGGATCTTCGGACTGACGGGCAACCAAGGCAATCACGGCGAGGACGCCAAGGAATATTACTTTTATCTCGACAGCACGCCGACTCATTCCTACATGAAATATCTGTATAAGTATCCGCAGCAAGAGTTTCCCTATGTACGTTTGCTGGAGGAGAACCGCAGGCGCAGCAGGAACGACCCCGAGTTCGAGTTGCTCGATACCGGTATCTTCGGCGATAACCGGTATTTCGACGTAGGGGTGGAATACGCCAAAGCATCGCCTGAAGATCTCCTCATACTTATTACCGCCACTAACCGGGGTCAGGAGACGGCCCCACTTCATCTGCTGCCAACCGTCTGGTTTCGCAACACCTGGTCATGGGCAAACCAATCCCTCAAGCCACGGCTTGCCCTAGGTTCCAAAGACCTTCCACGCACCGTAATCAGCATCGAACACCCAAATTGCGGTCAGTATTATCTCTATCTGGAACGTCAAACGGCAATTTTGTTTACTGAAAATGAAACCAACACCCTGCGTCTCTATAACGTTCCCGGTCCCAGGTTCTGCAAGGACGGCATCAACGATTTCGTGGTGATCCATCGCAGCGATGTCGTCAACCCTGCCCAGGTGGGTACAAAGGCGGCGCCGCATTATCAGTTCATGATCCCACCGCGAGCTAGTGTGACCGTAAAACTGCGCTTAACCAGGCAGGAATGGCCGGTTACGGAAGATCCCTTTAATCACGAGTTCGCCCGCATCCTGAGGGTGCGCAAACTTGAAGCTGACGAATTCTACCAGCGCACAATACCGGTACACCTTTCACCCGACATGAAAAACATCATGCGCCAGGGCTTTTCCGGACTCTTGTGGTCCAAGCAGTTTTATCACTATGTGCAACGGGAATGGGTGCAAGGCGATCCGGTAGGACCGCGTCCACCACACGAGCGGGAGCGGGGCCGCAACAAAGATTGGCCACATCTGTACAACGCGGATGTTATTTCCATGCCCGACAAATGGGAATATCCCTGGTACGCCGCATGGGACTTGGCGTTTCACTGTGTTCCTCTCGCACTCATCGACGCCGACTTCGCCAAGGAACAGCTCGTGCTCCTCACCCGCGAGTGGTATATGCATCCGAATGGCCAGTTGCCGGCCTACGAGTGGGCATTGGGTGACGTGAACCCTCCGGTCCATGCCTGGGCCGCGTGGCGCGTGTACAAGATCGACAAGAAACAGCGCGGGCAAGGCGATCGCGCCTTTCTGGTTCGCATCTTTCACAAGCTGATGCTGAACTTCACCTGGTGGGTCAATCGCAAGGATGCCGAGGGCATGAACATCTTCCAGGGCGGCTTTCTCGGCCTCGACAACATCGGGGTATTCGACCGCAACGCGCCGCGCGGGGGGCAGCTGGAGCAATCCGACGGAACCAGCTGGATGGCCATGTACACTCTGAATTTGCTGGCCATCGCATTTGAACTGGCCAAAGACGACCCTGCCTACGAAGACGTCGCCAGCAAGTTCTGGGAACACTTCCTGTACATCGCCAATGCCATGAGCCACACCCGCAATGGTCACAGCCTTTGGAATGACGAGGACGGTTTCTTCTACGATGTGCTGGCTGCCGGCGATGGCGATCGTATTCCGGTGAAGGTCCGCTCCATGGTGGGCTTGATACCCCTGTTCGCCGTGGAAACCCTCGATTCCGATCTGCTAGCGCGCATGCCGTCGTTCAAGCGGCGGATGGAATGGTTTATCACCAACCGACACGATCTCACGGCTAACCTTGCTTGCATGGAGATTGCCGGCGAGGGAAAGCGGCACTTGCTTTCCATTGTTGACGAAGACAAGCTGCGCCGCATTCTAAGGTACATGCTCGATGAAAATGAGTTCCTTTGGGGACGACTGCTGGGGCCGGCATCAGCATGAGTGGTTACATTAGCGGTAGCTGCTCATAAAATGCCTGTCTCCGTTCGGCATCCGAGCCCTATCCAAGTATCATGAGCGCCGTCCCTACGTGATGAGCCTGGGCGGAGTCGAGCAGCGCGTCGACTATGAACCCGGCGAGTCGCGTACCGGCATGTTCGGGGGTAACTCAAACTGGCGCGGGCCTATCTGGTTTCCGATGAATTTTCTGCTAATCGAGGCTCTGCAGCGCTTTCACTACTACTTCGGCGACAAATTTAAGGTCGAATGCCCGACGGGCTCCGACCGCCATCTGACGTTGTGGCAGGTCGCGGAAGAGCTTTCGCGCCGCTTGGCCTCGATCTTTGCGCGCGATGCCGGCGGCCGGCGACCGGTCTATGACGACCTTGCGATATTTCAGTCAGACGAGCATTGGCGCAACTTGATCTTGTTCTACGAATATTTCCACGGTGACAACGGCGCAGGCTTGGGCGCCAGTCATCAGACCGGCTGGACCGCTCTCGTCACTAAGCTGGTTCAGCAAAGTGGCGAGAGGAAGTCCTACTCGCCTGATTCAGCCGCGGTTGCCGATTGAATTTACCTGCGTCTTCCTCAACCATCGCTCCATCGGCTGGCGCGTGTCGTAACCTGGCTCGGAAAATGATTCTCGTGACCAGACGCTTCGCTGTCATGGGAGCTGATGTGAGGAGTTTTTCCACGAACATCCTGAAGCTGTAGGCGTCCAGCGCTAAAGCGCTCGGTCGTCTAAGCTGGGGCATGCGCTGCCGATTGCGGTTCTCATTGCGCCACGGTCACCTTCCTTGTCTGCAGCTTGTAACGAGCCTTACCTTAGGCGTTTCGTGATTCGGAGTGAAGCTGACAGAGTTCAAGGCTTCTCGGACGCGGCTTCTCTACTTCCGGCGCGTTCTCCGTTTGTGAACCGGGGCGGACGAGGTGGCGAATCACGGACGAATGTACTGATCCGATGGCTTCCCGGCCTTGCTTAGCAGCATCGCGGGCGACAGACACTGCCGCACTTCGAAAAGTCACACAAAGATTGCCACCGGCCAGAGGCCAGTGGCTGAGGCAGTTAGCTGGGTTGTACTTTGCGTGGGTATCTTGATACGACGCTTGGACGGG
>Ga0306920_100006222_pt1 | contig 15533 bp, 9 predicted proteins | sample flu12Cox44000170_FD_204666 | JGI IMG/M metagenome (GOLD analysis project Ga0306920, IMG submission 204666) | Lab enrichment of tropical soil microbial communities from Luquillo Experimental Forest, Puerto Rico - flux4day.12C.oxic.44.000.170 (v2)... | ecosystem: Environmental > Terrestrial >... | reverse complement strand
TCCGCATGATGCGCCTGCCAGATCCTGAGCAGTCGGGCTCCGGCGAACAGATGGCCCTGGGCTGACCCTGGGGGAGCAGTTCCCGTTGGTCGCGCCTTTGGTCATAGTTCATCGTGGCGCCGTAGCCACACGAGTGCTCCCCAGCCCCAGATGGGGGGCAGGTAAGTGGTGCAGAGGCGGTAGAGCAGGGTCGCGGCGATGGCCACGTCCTCGGAGATGCCCAGCAGCGTCAGCAGGGAGATGTAGCTGGCTTCCATGACTCCCATGCCCCCGGGCACCGGCGCAATGCCCCCGAGCAGGGACGTGAGCGTGCACACGATGATCAGCGCTCCGAATGAGGCCGACGCCCCCACCGCGTGCAGGGCGAGCCCCAGCCCCGCGGCCAGCAGCAGCTGGGTCAGCGCAGCTCCGGTGAACAGGCGGGCGAGCTGGCCGGGGTTGTTGAATAGGTTGCGCAGGTTGGCCCAGGCCGGGGCGAGCCGGGGCTGCAGGCGGGCGGCGGCCAGCCGCCTGACCTTGGGGACCAGGAAGGCGATCCCGCCGATGAACCCGGCAGCCACGATCGCGTAGAGGACGATCTGCAGCACCTCGGCCCCGGATCCGGCTGAGCCTGCCGGCTTGAAGTGGAACTCATCAGCGGCGAAGACCAGGGCGGTGACGCTGAGGACGACCTGCACGCAGAAGCCGCCCACGCTGTAGATCAGGCCCGAGCTGACGGCCACGATCGGGGCGAGGCCACGCTGCTGGTAAAAGCGCACCACCGTGGCGGTCCTGGCGGCGGTACCGCCGATCAGCCCGGTGAACCACATCGCCATGCGCAGGAGCGCGAGCGGCCCGATGGGAAGGGGGGCAGGTACCGCCCCGGACATGGCCAGCGCCTCGGTGACCGCGGTGGTCTGCGTGATCAGGAGAGTGGCGGCCACCCACCACCACGACGCGCCCGCCAGCACATGACTGATCTCGCCGAATCCGACGAATTGCTGGACGAGCAGCCACAGGCCAAAGAACGTGGCGGCCAGCATCACCAGCTGGGAAAGCCGGACCCGGACCAGTGGCACCGGCTCCACCGGGTCAGTGCCGAGGTAGGCTGCGGCTTCCTTTCGCAACGCGGCAAGTTCCTTCTTCAGGTGGGGCGGTGCCCGCCCGTCCGGCTGCGCTGGCATGGCCCTGGGCTGGATGAGGGGACGCGCCTCGCTGACCCGGTCCCGGCCAATGACGTCCGCAGCGATGGCGGCCGCCCGCCGGGGCCCGGCCGCCCTGGCAGTGGCGACGAGCAGCGACGCTGCGTCACTGAGGCGGGCCTCGGACGGTGCCATCGCCTCGCCGGCCGCGAACTCGGTGAACGCCACCTGATGACCGGCGCCGATGACCAGGGTGTCGGCGCGGACAGCGTTGACCGCGATGCCCGCCGCGTCCAGTTGCTGCAGCGACCGCCAGGCGGCATAGATGTCCGCATCGTCGAGAGCGTCGGCTGCCATGTCAGAGAGGGGCCGCCCGATGGGCGGTCGCGTCAGCAGCACCACATCACCGGCCGGTTCGGTACGCCCCGCTGCCACGACGGCCGGTGCCCCGACTCCCAGGGCCCGCGCCCAGAGCATGAGGCCGGCCGCATGCCCGGCATGGTCGGCCCGGCGAAGGCGCAGGTCCAAAGTGGAACGGCGGATCCACGCAAACCGCCACAAGCGGGCTAGCAGCTGGCCTTCGGGGGCATCGCGGCCGTAAATATCGATGTCCAGCGGATGGCCCTCACCGTCCACGGCGGTGAACCGGACCACGCCCCAGGTCGGCGGGTACGGTGCCGGACAGACATCGTGGGCCGTCACCCCAAGCTGGCTGACCAGGTCCACCACGTTGACAGGCGCGAAGCTCCCGTAGGGCGTGCCGAACGCAAGCTGCATGACAGCCCCGATGAGGGTACCCAGCCCGGCCGCGGCGAGCGCCCCAACCGGAACGAGGCCGTCGGCTACGATCAGGGCCCCAGTCCCGGCCAAGACAGCTGCCCACGACCAGGCCCGCACGGGGACGGCCAGCGAGCGGATAACGAGCATGGCGCCCGCAAAGGTGGCGGCCACCAGCGGTGGCGCGAACTGCTGGCCAGTCCCGAGCCCGCGTGCCGCCGCGACGCACCCGACTGCCGCCACACCAGCGGCCATGATCAGGCGGGCGATCAGGAGCCAGCGCCCCGCCAGCGCGCACATCAGTAGTGACACCCCGAGAAACACGCTCGTTCCGCCCACTGCCACCAGCGTGACCAGCGAGGACACAGCTGGCCCCAGGTGTGCTGCGGCCGGGGTGCCCGCGCCCGCTGCCACCGCCAGCCATCCCCCGGCTGCGACAGCGGCGCCGGCCAGCGCCCCCACCACGTCGCGCGGCAGCCGCCGCCGACGTGGCGCCGGGGCAGCGAGCAGCCGGGTGTGCCACGTCCCAGGCTGCGCCAACGCCGTCATGTGCGCACCATGCTCCGACATCTCAGGGGCCGTTCCGTGCGGCCGCTGGCGGTAATTCTTCAGCTGGCAGGAAGACTCGTCCCGAAGTCTCGAAAACTTTCCGGCCGCCGGGCCTGGAGCACGCCAGCGGTGATGACCCCAGGGATAGCCACCCGAGCGCGCTGCCAGCCATGTGGGTCACTGCGGAGCTTCTTCGGCGGCCGCTGAGTCCGGCAGTCCATGGGCCTTGCGGCGGCGGGCATACCTGACCGCGAGCACAGCGCACCCGGCCGCCACTGCCAGCCCGGCCAGCAACAGACCGAGGCTGCCCCCGTCCTGCTCACCGGCCACGATCTTGCCGGCGGCGTAACTGGCGGGCCCGACGGCCAGCACGTACACCGTGCCGTCGATGAAGTTCCACACCAAGAACTGGGCGTACTTCATTTTCAGCATGCCGCAGACAATGGTCGAGATGAGGAAAACGGCCAGCCAGCCCCATTTCGCGAAAACGCGCTCTCCCCGCGCCTCGATCTCTCGCCGCCGGTCCTGCCCGCGGCCCGGGCGTTCCAGCAGCCGACGTCCCCACCGGGCACCAATGCGGTAACCGAGCATGCCCCCGATCTCGGCCCCCACCATGGCCACGACCAGCACCAGGCCGATGTTCAGCTTTCCCTGGCTAGCCAGCACAGAGGCCCAGCCCACGACAAGAGCCCCGATGGCCGGTATGCCGGCGAACGCCAGCACCATCAGCACGAAGACAACCAGGTACGCCCATACGCCTAGCTGCTCCGCCGATGCGGCCACCGCGATCGCGTGCATGATGGGGGTCCCGAGGCTGCTGGCTAGCGGCCGTCGTTACCCGGGCGGCGGCTCTACCCGCAGCACGTGGACCACCTCCAGCCCCAGGCCGGTGATCCGGAGCACCAGCCCGGACAGCGCTGCCTGATCGGGCAGTTCGGCGCGAAGAGTGGTAGTGCCCGGGCCCACGCTGACCTCGCAGTCGTCGAATTCCGCACGCAGTGCGCTGCCTGCTTCACCCGTGAAAGTGATCTCATACGTCTGTGGTCGCACCAGGTCACGCCTCGCGTCTGGTGGTTTGTCCGTGCCGCCAGCGTGTCCAGCGGTGGGGCGGGTGTCATCACCCTCCGGGGGGTGACATGGACCCGCGGGGAGGATCCCTGAAGATCAGCTTTTGCACAACAGACGTTTTTCGGAGGTCGTCAAGACAGTCAGCGTTCATCCGCCGTTGATGCCTTCGTCATGGCCCGTTGATCATGCTGCGCCCTAAGATCACAACAGAGAGCGGGTCTGGCTACCCTGGGGGTGAGGACCTGCAGCACCGGTATGTCTCAGGAAATGCGGAGCACGGCGCCGCACCGGGTCCCCGGTTCGCGCCGGCGAAGTTCCGGCCGACGATGCTGCCCACCACGCTGGTCACCAGATCAGCGCTGCATGACCAGCTGAACTCGGGCGCTGGCAAGCGCTTGACCGTCGTCATCGGATCGGCGGGCGCTGGCAAGAGTGTGCTGCTGTCGAGCTGGGCTGCGGCAAGGCCACCCGGGCATACCTCCTGGCTCTGCTGCGACCGGGCCGACACTGACCGGGTCCGCTTCTGGACCGGCTTCATCGAGGCCGCACGGGTTCTCGCCCCGGCATTTGGCACCGATGCCGCCGACCTGCTCGCGATGGACAGGGCGATGTCGGCCGACGTCACCGCCTCCATCGCCAACGATGCCGCAGACCTGCCCGCGGGTTCGGCGGTCATCGTTGACGACTTCCACGCGGCGGCAGGCGCGGTATCCCGCGACGTGACAGACCTCGTCGAGTGCTGGCCAGCGGGGACCGCCCAGCTGGTGCTGGCGACCCGGGTCGACCCCCCGCTGCGGCTGCACCGGCTCCGGATGGCTGGTGAGCTGTGCGAACTCCGCGACCGTGACCTGTACTTCTCGCTGCGCGAATGCCGTGACCTGCTGGCGAACTTCGGCGTGCAGGTTGCTGAGGGTGACCTGACACTGCTTCATCAGCGCAGCGAGGGATGGGCTGCGGCGCTGCAGATGGCGGCGCTGTCGTTGCGCGCCACCGCGGACCCGGTGCGGGCGGTGCAGGCGCTCGATGTGCGCAGCCAGGCCATCACCGGATACTTCATCGATGAGGTGCTCGAGCAGCAGCCGACGGAGGTTGCCGAGTTCATGCTCGACACATCCGTTCTCGGCGAGCTGACCGTGGGCGCATGTGAGGCGGTCACCGGGCAGCAGGACGCGGCAGCGCTGCTGCACCGCATCCACGCGGCGAACCTGTTCCTGGTGCCACTCGATGATGAGCGCACCAGCTACCGTTACCACCATCTGGTCCGGCCGAGCTGCGGGCCAGGGACGAGGCGCGTGAGCAGAAGCTTCAGCTGCGGGCGGGCGAATGGCTGGAGAGCGGTGGCGACATCCGGCGTGCGGCCCGCCACTTCCTGGCGGCGCAGCAGGCCGACCGGGCGCTCGCGTTGCTGCAGGACCGGGTCGTGCCCGACTACCTGCACGACCCGGTCATCCCGGCGCCGCTGGACCTCAGCATGATCGACCCCGGGCTGCTCGCGGATGCTCCCGATCTGCTGCTCGGCCTGGCTGTCGACCTGCTGCTGTCCGGTGACATAACGCGCGGCGGCCAGTTCCTTGACCTGGCTGACCGCGCCGAGCCCCCCATCACGCCGGGGTCCAGGCTGGCCGGCCGGGCTGCGGCGGCGCGATCCTTCCGCCACGCCCTGACCGGCCAGCTCAGCGAGGCCGTGGGCCAGGCGCTCACCGCCCGGGCCATCGGGAAGCACACGCCACTTGGCGATGAGTGGGACGCGGTCATTCCGCTGGTCCTGCTGCGTCTGTACCCATGCCTGGAAGACCTGCAGGCGGTCGAGCGGGAGGCGGCGGCAGCCCTTGCCACGCCCGATCTCCCCGAACCGGCCCGGCTGATCGTCGTGCCCAGCGCGCAGGCACTGGCGTGGTTCGAAGCCGGCCGCCTCACCGACGCTGCCGGCGCCGCTGCGGCCGCCGAGGTCCAGGCCCGGCGGCTGGGATTCAGCCAGCACTTCTTCGCCGTGGACTACCTGCGTACTCTGGCTGGCCTGGCGCTGGAGCGGCGGGACCTTGACACCGCGGAGCGGCTCACCGAGCAGGCGCTCTCGATCACCGAGCGGCGGCGGCCGCTGGTTGAGTTCCTCGCGCTGCTGGACCGGGCCGCGAGCTGGGCCGCGTGTGGGCAGGTCCGCGAGGCGCTGGCCAGCGTCGAGACCGCCCGTCTCGTCCTGGCCGGGGCGGGGTCACCGGTGCTGCTGGCGCGTGCGGATGAGCTGGAGGCGGTGCTGCGGCTGTCGCTCGGCGACCTGCTCTCGGCCACCGAACTGGCCAGCGGGCTGCCCGCCGGCCGCCGGAGCCTGCTGCGGGCCAGGATCGCGCTCGCAGCGGGTGATCATCACGGCGCGCGGGCACATCTGCAGGACCTGCCGCCGGCTGAGCTGACACCGCGGCGCGCGCTGGTGTGCCAGATCCTGCTGGCCGCCGCCGCCATCGAGTGCGGCGACCCTGCCACCGCCGGAATCCTCGGCGGCGCCCTCCAGCTGGCCCGCCGGGAGGGCTTCCTCAACACCGTCGTCACGACCGCACCCCAGGTGACCAGCTACCTGGTCGAGCACGCACCGCAGATGCGGCCGGATGCATTCACGGAACGGCTGATCGCGGCGGCTTTGCAGGTGCGGGCCACAGATGCGGATGGCCGCCAGTCCCGCCGCGGGGTCACCGAGCCGCTGACCGCCGCCGAACTGCGCATCCTCAAGCTCCTGCCAACCTGCACCTACCTGCAGATCGCGGCCACCCTCTATATCTCACGCAACACGGTCAAGACCCAGCTCCGGTCCGTCTACCAGAAGCTGGGGGTGACTTCACGCGGGCAGGCCATCGAGCGGGCAGTCGAGCTTCGCCTGATCTGAATCACCCCCGGATGGGTGACGACACCCTCAGCGGGCCCGGACAGGCTCGCAATGGCGTCCCGGGATCCCTGACCGCTGGAGGCTGACATGCGGATCGTGATCGCACTGGGCGGCAATGCGCTGCTGCGCCGCAGCGACCCGATGACGACCGAGGTCCAGCGGCGCAACGTCGCGATCGCGGCCCGGGCGATCGCGCCGCTGGTCGCGCAGCACAGCATCCTGGTCGTGCACGGCAACGGCCCGCAGGTAGGCCTGCTGTCCCTGCAAGCCGAGTCCTACCACGGGGCCGAACCGTATCCGCTGGACGTGCTGGACGCTGGCACCCAGGGCATGATCGGTTACCTGATCCAGCAGGAACTGCGGAGCCTGCTGCCGTCGCAGAGCCAGGTGGCGACCCTGCTCACCATGATCATGGTGGACCCGGGCGATCCGGCCTTCGCCAATCCGACAAAGTTCGTCGGGCCCGTCTATGCCAAGGATGACGCGGACGCGCTCGCCGCGGAAAAAGGATGGGCCTTCCGGCCGGACGGTGCGGCCTGGCGGCGGGTGGTGCCATCCCCAGAGCCCCGGCGCATCCTGGAGATCGAGCCCATCACCTGGCTGCTCGAACGGGGAGCCGTGGTCATCTGTGCGGGCGGCGGTGGCATCCCCACGATGCTCCCGTCCGCTGGCCCGGGCGAGCTGGTAGGCGTCGAGGCGGTGATCGACAAAGATCTCGCGGGCGAACTGCTCGCGGAGGACGTGCACGCCGACCTGCTCCTGATGGCCACCGACGTCGACGGTGTCTACCTGGACTGGGGCACGCCACAGCAGCGCCGGCTTGACCAGGTGACGCCGGGGGAACTGGCCGGCCACAAGTTCGCGGCCGGTTCCATGGGACCCAAGGTCGAGGCGGCAGCCCGTTTCGCAGCGAAGACAGGCGGCCGGGCGGCGATCGGCTCATTGGCTGACATTGCCGGGATCGTGGCCGGCACGGCCGGCACGAGCGTGGTCACCCGGGCGGGGGCAGGGTGACCACGCCGGTAGGTGCGCAGATGCCAGACCTGGCGCCAGCGGATGGCGTGCCGGCCTGGCACACGCTCACCGTCGGCCAGGTCCTGCAGGCACACGGGGTAGACAGCCAGGGCGGTCTCAGCGCGGCCGACGTGACCACACGGGCCCAGCAGTTCGGCCCGAACAAGTTCACCGAAGCCAAGGCTGAGCCCCGGTGGCGTGCGTTCATGCGCCAGTATGCCGACCCCATGCAGATCGTGCTGCTGGTGGCCGGCATCGTGAGCCTTTACCCGCTCAAGGAACTGGAGACCGGCCTGGTCCTGATCTTCCTGACCCTGTTCAATGCGGTCCTTGGCCTGCAGCAGGAGGGCAAGGCGGCCGCCGCGGTAGCCGCCCTGCAGAAGATGATGATCGTCAGGGCCAGGGTGAGGCGCGGTGGCGCGCTGGAGCAGATCCCGGCCGAGCAGCTCGTCCCCGGCGACATTGTCGCGATCGAGGCGGGCGATATCGTCCCGGCCGACGGCAGGCTGCTGAGAGCCGCGACGCTCGAGGTCGCGGAGTCGGCGCTGACCGGGGAGAGCCTGCCGGTTTCCAAGGGCACCGATCCGGTGGCAGGCGCCGGCACGCCGCTGGGTGACCGGACCGACATGGTCTACCTGAACACCAACGTGACCCGCGGCTCGGGTGAGTTCGTCGTCACCGCGACCGGGATGGCCACCGAAGTCGGTCATATCTCGGGCATGCTGCAGGCAGAGCAGGCCGTCAAGACACCGCTCACCCGCCAGCTCGACAAGCTCACCCACCAGATCCTGTGGATCGCCGGCGTCGCGCTGGTCGTCTCGATGGCGCTGAACCTGGCCCGCGGTGACACTTTCACGGTCGTCTTCACCGCCGCGGTCGCCTTCGCCATCGGCGCCCTGCCGGAGAACCTGCCCGCGGTCGTCACCACGATCCTCGCCTACGGGACGCAGGCGCTGGCCAGGGCCGGCGCGATCATGAAGCGGATGCAGTCGACGGAGACCCTCGGGTCGACTTCGGCGATCAACTCGGACAAGACCGGGACGCTCACGCTGAACCAGATGACCGCGGTCGCCATGGCGGTCGTTGGCCGCCGCTATGCGATCGAAGGCAGCGGCTATGGCACGGAAGGACGGATCAACCGGGTGGCGGGGGAGACCGAGATCCCACTGGATCAGTTCCTCATGCCGATGGTGCTCGCCTCCGATGCGGTCATCACCGCCGACGGGCTAATCGGTGACCCAACCGAGGGGGCGCTGGTCGCGCTGGCCGCCAAGGGCGGCGTGGATGCCGCCTCGACCCGGCAGGCGTACCCGCGGATCGCCGAACTCCCCTTCGATGCCGCGTACAAGCTGATGGCCACGTTCCACAAGATGCCCTCCGAATCAGGTCCGCAGGTGGTGCGGTGCTTCGTCAAGGGCGCGCCCGACCAGCTGCTCGCGCGCGCGGCGACGGTCTTCGACGCTGACGCGGGGCCGGTGCCGGCCGACGGCGAGTTCAGGGACCGTTATCTGGCCGAGAACCAGCGGCTTGGCGAACAGGGCCTGCGGGTGCTGGCCACCGCCCGCAAGGACTTCGACCCGGCCACCTTCGACCCCGGTGCAGATCTGCTCCCGCTGGTGACCGGCCTGGAGATGCTCGCACTGGTCGGGATCGTGGACCCGCCGCGCCCCACCGCCAAGGCATCCATCGCGACAGCCAAGGCCGCGGGTATCAGAGTCCGGATGATCACCGGCGACCACGCGGTCACCGCCGCCGCGATCGCCCGGCAGCTGGGCATCGACGGCGAGGTGATCACCGGGGCCCAGTTCGGGGCCATGAGCGACGGCGAAGCGCTGGCCGCGATCGACGGGATCGGGGTGATCGCCCGGGTCACGCCGGAGCACAAGGTCCGCCTGGTGGACATGCTCAAGCAGCGGGGCCAGATCGTGGCCATGACCGGCGACGGCGTGAACGACGCACCGGCACTGAAGAGGGCCGATATCGGCATCGCGATGGGCATCACCGGGACCGAGGTGACCAAGGAAGCCGCGGTGATGATCCTCACCGACGACAACTTCTCCACCATTGTCAAAGCGGTGGAACTCGGCCGCGGGCTCTACGACAACCTGGTGAAGTACATCCGGTTCCAGATGGGATGCCTGTTCGGGTTCATCGTCTCCTTCCTCGGGGCCAGCATTTTCAACATCACCGGCGGCGTGCCGTTCCTGCCGCTGCAGACCCTGTGGATCAACTTCACCACGCTGCTGTTCCAGGCCATCGGTCTTGGCTACGGCACGCCCGCCGCGGGCCTGATGGACCGCAAGCCGCGCCAGCCCGACGAGCCCATCCTGCCGAGGGGACTGTTCGTCTGGCTCGTCACGGCCGGCCTGATCGTGGGCGCCGGCACGCTGGGCGTCCTCAGCTGGGCCGAGCAGGTCCGCACCGAGGCGGTCGCCCACACGATGGGTGTCGTCACGTTCTCGCTGTTCGCGCTGTTCTTCTCGATCGCCACCAAGGACGAGCGGCGGACGGTGTTCAGCCTCGATACCTTCGCCGACAAGACCTTCAATGTCGCTACCGGGGTGTCGGTCCTGACGCTCATCCTGTCAACCGTCTTCGGGCCGTTCCAGAAATTCCTCGACACGACCAGCCTCGACATTCAGCAATGGCTCATCTGTACGGGCGTGGCGCTGTCGATCATCATCGTTTCGGAAATCCGGAAACTGATCCGGCGGCGGAAGGATGCCGCGCTGGTTCCGGCCGGACCGGCAGCGCCCTCGCCAGCGGCTTCCGCCTGAACACCGGCGCCGCAGTAGGCCTTCCAGCATCCCGCCACCGCTTCCTGGCAGCGCCATCGAAACCACCGGGAATGGGAAGGATCACCCTCGGAAGGGTGACGACTCCGGCAGACCGTGCGAGCAGAATCTGGGAGCCGGTCTGGAACGAAAGCAGGCCGCAGGCACGTCACCGGCGGCCGGCTAGGGGTAGGCGATGGCGGATCAGGTGGGCACACCGGGAGATGCCCCCGGCGCTGCGGACGGCCCGTCACCGCCGCAGAAGTACCTGTCGGTGCGCCAGGCCGCCTTCATCGGTGTCGGGGCGATGGTGGGCGCGGGGATCTTCGCCCTGCTCGGCGCGGCCGGTGAGGTGGCCGGGGCGGCGGTCTGGGTCTCGTTCCTGATCGCCGGGGCCATCGCGGGACTGCAGGGATATTCGTTCGCCAAACTCGGCGCGCGCTACCCGTCGGCCGGCGGATTGCTGGAGTACGTGGCGGAGGGCTTCGGCGACGGCCACTTCACCGGTATCACCGCGTGGCTGACGTACGCGGCGAACGCGATCGTGACCGCGATGGTGGCTGTCTCATTCGGCAGCTACGCCAGCTCGATGCTCACCGGGGAGGAGAGCGCCGTCTGGATCAAGGTGTTCGCCGCGGCCATCATCATCGTGATGACGGCGGTGAACGTCGTCGGGTCGCAGCTGGTGGCGAACGCGCAGACGGTGATCGTGTACATCGTGCTGGGAATCCTCACTCTGTTCGCGGTGGTCACGCTGGCCAACATGAACCCGTCACTGCTGGCGTTCTCGGGCTACCCGCCACTGCGCGACATCGTCTCCGCCGTGGCGCTGACGTTCTTCGCGTTCCTGGGCTTCGGCATCATCACGTTCACCGCCAAGGACCTGCGGAAGCCCGCGCGGCAGCTGCCCAGGGCGATGTATCTGGCGCTGTCGATCGCAACCGTCATTTACGTCGCCATCGCGCTCGGCGTGTTCGGCACGCTCACGGTGGAGAAGGTGATCGCCTCGGGCGGGACCGCGCTTGCCGTGGCCGCCGAGCCCGCGCTCGGCATGGCGGGCTACTGGCTGATGAGCGTCACCGCGCTGTTCGCCACCGCCGGGGCCACCAACGCGGGGCTGTACCCGGCGCCCGGGCTATCGGAGCGACTGGCGGAAACGGGGCAATTCCCGCCGCTGATGGCGCGCAAGTTCGGCGGGCGGCTGTCGGCCGGACTGCTATTTGAAGCGCTGGCCTGCCTGGTGCTGGCCGTGTTGTTCAAGCTGGACGCGATCGCATCCATCGGCAGCGCCGTCGCCCTGGTGATCTTCACGCTGATCACCGCGGCTCACCTCCGGGTCCGGTCCGAGACCGGCGCCAAAACCTGGCTCCTCGTCCTTGCCATCGCCGCGGCTGCGGTGGTCCTGATCACGTTCGTGTTCACCACCCTGATCCATGAGCCTGCCTCGATCATCACGCTGCTGGGCGTTCTGGTGCTCAGCATCGCCCTGGATTTTGGCTGGAAACTGACCCGCGGCCGCCGTGCGGATCACGTCCACGCCGATCACTGAGTCATGAGGGAACTGAGATGACCACAGTCGAACGCCCTGCCCAGGAGGTTGCCTGGTACGCCCTTTCGGCAGAGGATGCGGCGGCCCGGGTGGGGGTGAACCCGGATCATGGCCTGGACGCCGGGGAAGCGGCGCGGCGGCTGGCCGAGTACGGGCCGAACGAGCTGCCGACCGAACCGCCGCCGAGTGTCTGGACGGTGGCGCGGGGCCAGCTGGCCAATCCGATGAACATCATGCTGCTGATCGTCTGTGTGGCCAGCTTCGCCATCGCGCAGGTGGCGACCGGTCTCGTGGTGCTGGGGCTGGTGGCCTTCAACGTCGTCATGGGCACGGCCCAGGAGATGAAGGCCCGGGCCAGCGTGGAAGCGCTGGCCCAGCTCCAGGTGCCACGGGCGCGGGTACGCCGATCCGGCCAAGTCGAGGAGGTCGAATCGACCAAGCTGGTGCCCGGTGACGTCGTCCTGCTTGAGGCGGGCGATGTGGTCCCGGCGGACGGGCGGATCCTTTCCTCCGCCACGCTCGAGGTGCAGGAGGCCGCGCTCACCGGTGAGAGCGCGCCGATAGCCAAGGACCGGGTGACCCTGCCCGAGGGCGAGCTCGCGCTCGGTGACCGCACGAACCTGGTGTTCCAGAACACTCAGGTCACCCGCGGCTCGGCGGCGTTCGTGGTGACCGCGACCGGCGTGACGACCGAGATGGGCAAGATCGCCGGCATGGTCACGGCCACCAAGCGCACCCGGTCACCGCTGCAGCGTGAACTCGACGGCATGACCAAAGTGTTCGGCACGATCGCCTTCGCGGCAGTGGCCGTGATCGCCATCTTTGGCCTCGCCCGGGGCATGGACACCACCACGCTGGTGCTGCTGTGCATCTCGACCGCGATCGCGTCCATCCCGACCGGCCTGCCGACCTTCGTGCAGGCCATGCTGTCGTCGGGGGCGCGGCGGCTGGCCGAGGCCAAGGCGGTGGTCAAGTCGCTGTCCGACGTGGAGACCCTGGGCGGGACGACCCTCATCAACTCCGACAAGACCGGCACGCTGACGATGAACGCGATGACCGCGACCACCATGCTGGCCGCCGGTGACTGGTACAAGATCGAGGGCCCCGGCTACCGGAAGAGCGGCGCGATCCTGGGCGTGGCCGGCGGAGAACTGCCAGACTTCCGCCGCCTATCGCTGGGCCTGGTGCTGTGCACCGACGCCACCGTCGGCGACGACGAATCGGTCATCGGCGACCCCACCGAGGCGGCCTTCGTGGTGCTCGCCGCGAAAATGGGCGCGGACGCCGCCGAGACCCGGGAGAACCTGCCCCGCCGGGCCGAGGTGCCGTTCGACTCCGAATACAAGTTCATGGCCACCTTCCACGACACCCCGGACTGGCTGGTCGGCGGGATCATCCAGCAGCCGCATTTCGTCACCGTGAAAGGTGCGCCGGATGTGGTCGTGGAGCATTGCGGGCAGGCGCTGTGGCGTGGCCAGCAGGTGCCGATCGCCACCGTCCGGGACGAGATCCTGGCCGCCAACCGCCAGCTCTCCGAGCGCGGGCTGCGGGTGCTCGCATTCGCCGCCCTCGACCTGGACGACGCGGCCATGTCCTCGGCGCTGGCCGACCCCATGGCCGCCGTCACTGGCCTCATCTTCGTTGCCCTGGTCGGGATCATGGATCCGCTCCGCACCGAGGCCAAGGACGCGGTCCACACCGCGCTCAGCGCCGGCATCGACGTGCGGATGATCACCGGCGACCACACCGTGACCGCGCGCGCGATCGCGGACGAGCTGGGGCTGGGGCCCGGCGTGATCACGGGCACCGAACTGCAGCACCTGACCGACCCGGAACTGACCGCCCGGCTTCCCGAACTGCATGTGTTCGGGCGGGTGGCGCCCGAGGACAAGCTGCGGCTGGCCCGGCTCATGCAGGAATCGGGCGACGTGGTCGCCATGACCGGTGACGCCGTCAATGACGCCGCTGCGCTCAAGCAGGCCGACATCGGCGTCGCCATGGGCAGCGGCTCGGAGGTGTCCAAGCAGGCGGCCAAGATCGTGCTGACCGACGATAACTTCGCCACCCTGGTCCGCGCCGTGGACCTGGGCCGCGACATCTACCGGCGGATCACCTCCTACGTGAAACTGCAGCTCACGATCTTGTCGTCGGTGCTGCAGCTGATGGTGTACGCGACGATCCTGAACATCAACGGCGGTGTGGCGCTGTTCCCGCTGCAGTTGCTGTTCTGCAAGTTCTTCGTTGTCATCACCGTCGTGATCGGGTTCATCGTCGACGTGCCCGACCCAGGGGTCATGCAGCGGCCGCCCCGCAAACCCGGTACGAAGATCGTCAACTGGCCGCAGGTCATCCGCTGGGTGGTGACCGGGTTCGTGGTCGCCGCCACCGCACTGGCCGTGCTCGAGTGGGGGCCTGGCAAACCGAGCACCACGCATGCGTCGGTGAACATGACCATGGCGTTCGCCGTCGTTTCGTTCAGCGCTGTCAACATCGGCCTGATCATGCGGCGCGAGCGCCAGGCGCCGTGGGCATCGCCGGTGTTCCCCTATCTGGGCTGGATCATCCTCGGCTGGGTCCTCACCTGGGCCGCGGTCGAACTCGGCATGCTCCAGCGCCTGCTCGACACCACCTCGCTCAGCGGGCGGGAATGGGTGGTCGTGCTCGCGCTCTCGCTCATCGCCCCCGCGATCGTCGGGGTCGACAAGGCCATCCAGCTTCGGCGCCAGCGCCAGGCTTCCCAGGCCATAGGTTCTCCCGCAACCAGCTAACGAGGTGATCGGAAATGCCGTTCGGGGTGTACTCAGAGGTGGGCAGGCTGCGCAAGGTCATCACGCACCGGCCGGGCCTGGAGCACAGCCGCCTGACACCGTCGAACGCGGAGGAACTGCTGTTCGACGACGTGATCTGGGTGGCCAGGGCCAAGGCCGAGCACGACATGTTCGTCGAGGCGATGCGCGGCCGCGGGATCGAGGTGTTCCTGACCGAGCGGCTGCTGGCCGAGGCGCTTGATCAGCCCGGGGTCAGGGACTGGGTGGCTGGCCACATCCTCAACGAGCGCGAGGTCGGCATCACCGCGGCGGACCGGGCGCGGGCGTGGGTCAGCACCGCCGGTGCGGGCCAGGTGGCGGAGTTCCTGATCGGCGGGATCACCAAGGCCGACGTCCAGCAGGACGTGGGCCTGATATGGGAGTCCGCGGACCCGACGTCGATGCTGCTGCCGCCGCTGCCGAACCTGCTGTTCCAGCGCGACCCGTCGTGCTGGATCTTCAGCGGTGTCACGCTCAACCCGATGACCAAGCCCGCCCGCAAGCCGGAAACAATGATCATGGAGGCGATCTACCGGTTCCACCCGATGTTCGCGGCCGAGGAGTTCCCCATCTGGCTGGGTGGCGCCGACCAGGACTGGGGACGTGCCCATGTCGAAGGTGGTGACGTGCAGCCGATCGGCAACGGCACGGTGATGATCGGCATGGGTGAGCGGACCACCCCGCAGGCGGTGCTGTGGATCGCCCGGGAACTGTTCCGGCAGGAGGCGGCCAGGCAGGTGCTGGCGGTGCACCTGCCGAAGTCGCGCAGCTACATGCACCTGGACACGGTCATCACGATGTGCGACCGGGATCTGGTCACGTTGTTCCCGCAGGTGGTGTACGGCGCCCGCACCTGGTCGGTCCGGCCGGGCGAGTCGGCCGAGCAGCTGGTGACCGAGGAGCAGGACGGGACGCTGCCCGAGCTGATGGCCAGGGCGCTGGGCGTGGGCAAGATGCGCGTGATCGAAACGGGCGGGGACTCCTTCGAGGCGGAGC
>Ga0306920_100006221_pt1 | contig 15534 bp, 11 predicted proteins | sample flu12Cox44000170_FD_204666 | JGI IMG/M metagenome (GOLD analysis project Ga0306920, IMG submission 204666) | Lab enrichment of tropical soil microbial communities from Luquillo Experimental Forest, Puerto Rico - flux4day.12C.oxic.44.000.170 (v2)... | ecosystem: Environmental > Terrestrial >... | reverse complement strand
GGGCGGCTTCCTTCAAACCGCTGTATCGAACGCGCCCCCAGCTCAGAGCCCACCTGCGCACTTCTACTATGGGGCGCATCCGATACAGCACTAGCGTTTGGCGGGTAGTGGGCAGCGACCTGAGCTTCCCTAAAAAACAAGGGCGAGTGGACGGTTTGATCCCGGAATATGAATGTTTCAATGTCTGCTCAAATACATGGGCTCTTATAAAACGGTAGTTTACGGAGCTTGATCGAGAAAGATACGGGCGCCCCAACCAGAAAGGAAAAGGGGAAAGGAAAAAGGCTTCTTGAGGATGATGGACTCGGATCAGTTCGTCCCAGCTTCCGGCACTGTCGACGCCCGCTACATGGCGTTCTTCGAGACTATCTCCACACTTCGGCCGAGTCTGCATCGCTACTGTGCCCGCATGACGGGCTCGGTGATGGACGGAGAAAATGTCGTACGGAGGCCTTGATCGAGGCGTATCGGAAGCTGGATCACTTTGACCAGAGCCGACGTTTGAAAACCGTGGTTGTTTCGGATTGCTCACAACCGCTGCATCGACTTTCTTCGGCGAAAGGGAGTGCGCGACGAAGCCGAGGCAGATGCAGCGATGCCGGAAGCAGTCTCGCCGGCGGAGCCTGCAGTCCTTGGCCTTGGCAATGCAGTTGAACGGCTGGTGATCAGCCTGCCTCCGAAGGAGCGTGCCTGCGTTCTTCTCAAAGATGTATTTGATTACTCGCTGGAGGAGATCGCGAAACTGGTCGATACCACTGCCGGAGGCGTCAAGGCAGCCCTCAACCGCGGCCGCACGAAATCGGCTTCGTCACCTGCTCCGTCGCAGCCGGCTCGCAGCGCGAACCCTGAGTTGGCACGAATTATGCAGCTTTATGTGGATCACTTTAATCGACGCGACTGGGACGGGGTGCGCGAGTTGGTCAGTGCCGACGCACGGCTTGCCGTGGCCGATAGGTTTGCCGGAAACTTTGGGGAGGCACCTTATTTCTTCAATTACAACCGCTGGCCTTGGCCTTGGAAATTGGCCCTGGGTGAACTGGACGGTGGACCGGTGGTTATTATTCAACGTGGCGTGGACACATGGACATGTTACTCGGCCATTCGTATGAACGTGAGCGGCCAAAGGATCGCAAGCATAATGGATTACATACACTGCCCGTGTGTGCTTTCGGCCGCAGGCACTGTAACGGTTGCCAACACCTAGCTTCCTCGCACGAGCGGCCAAACCGAGAGGCTTTGCGGAGACTAGGTACGACTCTAAGTGTCGTTCGTTCGAGCCCGACACCTAGCGTCCCAGCGTTCGCCACGGAGTCAGTCCTTGCCTCTCGGTGGCGTGATGGCTAAAGCGCGGCTTGGAGGATTGCACCACCGTTATGACCGGGCTGCTTAAGATCAGTCGCTCAAGAACTGCGCGCTCAGGACCAATGGCGGGACCTCGTCTGGTTCTGCGAACCGCGAGCGGTGGGATCCAAATTCCAGCGCTTCCGAAGCTTCTATACCACGTCTGCGGGTCAGCGGTCAGGTCGTTCCTTGATCAGATGTACTTGCGGAGTCATTTCTTAGGTTATGACGACTCACAGGATGTCGCTGCGGCCTCTTCCGCTCACTTCATGTCTCGCTGAAATGGCTGATGCCAGCCTCCCGGGCGAGTTTTCAGCCGCAGCCAGTAGGCCGCAATCGAATCGTCGCATCCGCTACCCCGTCCCAGCGCAGCTTGAGCGCGTCTTTCCCACCGTTCGTCACCGCGCGCAACGGCAGCGCAGTTTGGTTGCCTTCACGTGGGTTATTCTGGGCCGTCTCTGTTCCCGAGGTCACCCGCTGATGAACCGTGTGGACAACAGTTGTGACTCTTCGTTTAGCGTCCGCTGTAGCCTCCGATGGCTACTTCTTGTATCGACCTGCGCCGGTTTGCTAGCGACGAATCCGGCCGCAGCCTCCGGCGCCGGCGCCGAGCAGGACGGCAAACTATGGATCGGCACCTGGGCGACCGCTGCGCAGCCGCAACTGCCCGGCAACGGCCAGAGCTATCGGAACCAGACTCTGCGCCTCATCGTGCACACCAGCGCCGGCGGAAAGAAATTCCGGATCAAAATCTCCAACACCTATGGCGAGCGGCCACTGGTTATCGGCGGCGCGCACATGGCACGCCGCAGTGCCGACGCCGACATCGACCCTGCCTCCGACCGCGCTCTGAAGTTTCACGGGCAATCGTCCACCGCCGTCCCTGCGCGATCTATGGTGGTGAGCGATCCGGTCGAACTCGACGCGCCTGGACTCTCGGACCTGGCGATTAGCTTGTTTCTCCTCAAGGCCACTGAGGCGACGACCTCGCACATTCTGGCCAAGCAGACCAGCTATGTCTCTCCCGAAAACGGGGACCACACGGCCGACGTAAGATTCCCGGCTGCCACAAAGATCCACTCCTGGCCTTTTCTGACCGGCGTGGATGTCGCGGCTTCACCCGGCGGAGAGGCCGTCGTAGCCTTTGGCTCCTCGCTCACCGACGGCGACGGTTCCACCACCGATACCAACCGGCGTTGGCCCGACGTGTTGGCGGAGCGATTGCAGAACGACACTAACCGGAAGGTGGAAGTGGGCGTGCTGAACGAGGGCATCATCGGCAATCGCTTGCTGCATGACAGTCCTCAACAGGCTGGCAGCCCGTGGGGGCGCGCCCTCGGCGAATCAGGCCTGGCACGTTTTGATCGTGACGTGCTGGCGCAAGCGGGCGTCAGGTACGTTATCGTTGGTCTCGGCATCAACGACATCGCCTTCCCGGGCTCTTTGACCCCTGCAAGCGAACCGATGTCAGCCGAGAGCCTGATTTCCGGCTATCGTGAACTCATCGCTCGCGCCCACAAAATGGGCGTTCGCGTGATTGGTGCCACCAACCCGCCGTTCGAGAACGCATTCCTCAAGGATCCTCCCACCACTTTTTTCACGCCCGAGAAAGAAGCTGTGCGCCAGAAGGTCAACGCCTGGATACTCAGCGGCGGCGAGTTCGATGCGGTGGTCGATTTCGACGAGGTCTTGCGCGACCCGAACCATCCCACACAACTCCTTCCCGCTTACGACAGCGGCGATCATCTGCATCCCAACAACGCAGGCTGCCTTGCCGAGGGGAATGCTATTCCGCTGGCCTGGTTCGAAGCCCCAGCACCCCGTTCGTCGGTGAAGCCAACAGGCGTGCCGAAGACGCAGACCAAATCCGACTGAAACTTGCCGCCGGTTAGTCCGTGTTACCCTTCCTCCCGAGAGCAGGCACCTTGTCAAACTTCATCCAGATCACCCCGTTCATGCATGTTCGGGACATACAGCAGGCCCTCGCCTTTTTCACCCGTTGCGGTTCGAGGTACTGCATCGTCACGGGAACTATGCCTACATCGAGCGCGAGCAGGTGGACTTTCGGCTCTTGGAGGAATCCCCCGAAGACGCAACTCCGCCCGGCACACGACACTTCGCCTACTACATCGACGTTCGCGATGTCGATCGGCTCTACGCCGAACTCAAACCGAAGCTCGATGCTCTGCCCAAGGGAGATGTCTACGGGCCGGTCAACCAATCGTATCTTCAACGTGAGCTGCTGATACTCGCGCCGGATGGAAACTTGATCGCCTTCGGCCAGACTATCGGCAGACCATAAGGCGGGACGAAACCGGCAGCATCGCCTCTCCGCATACAGCGGGAAGCAGGTTTCCGCCCGGTCACCCGGCGCAACCGCATCGCCTGCGCGGCCCATGCAATTCGGACCTATTCCGCTGCCTGTTCAGAGCCTGCCGTGAGCCATGCCAATCGGTGCCGGAATGCTTCTTAGGATTGTCATCCCGAGGCGACTTCAGTCGCCGAGGGATCTGCTTTCCCGATTCTTCAGCAACCTTTTTCGCCACACTCTCGCGCCTTGCGAACAGGACGCGGGCTGTAGCCTCTCTCATCAGTTCCTACGGTGCAACAGCGTCTTTCCGCCGCCTACACAGCAAAGCGCCACATCTGGTTTGACTCGGCCTGAAGCGGGTTGTACAGTCGGCGGACAGTATGACAACCGACATCGCACGTGATTCTTCCCGCACCACGAGCACGACACAGCGCAACATCCCTGCCGGCCTCATCGACGAGGCGCGCCGGCACGTCTATGAAGCGGCCATCCGCACGCCGTTGGTTCGGCTTAACCTCGACGGGCCGGCCGAGATTCACCTGAAGCTCGAATGCCTGCAACCCATCGGGTCGTTCAAGATTCGCGGGGCCCATAACGCGGTCCGGCTGCTGCCGGAGGAGCGGCGGCGGCACGGCGTCTGGACCGTGAGCGCCGGCAACGCTGCCCAAGGCGTGGCGCTGGCGGCGCGCAAGTCCGGCGTTCCCTGCAAGGTGCTGGTGATGGATACGGCTCCCGCTGCCAAGCTCGATGCGGCACGCCGTCTGGGAGCCGAGATCGTCAAGGCCTCCTTCGACGAATGTTGGAAGGCGCTGGCCGACCGCACCCATCTGGCCATGAACGGAACTTTCGTCCATCCCTTTGAAGACGACGAGTTCATCGCCGGCAATGCCTCAATCGGTCTGGAGATTCTTGAGGACCTGCCGGACGTGAATTGTGTGGTGGCGGCGTTCGGCGGCGGAGGCTTGTCGTGCGGCATTGCTGCCGCCATGAAAGAGCGCGCTCCGCAGGTGAAGGTGTTCGCAGCCGAACCCGAGACGGCGGCTCCGCTGGCACGCTCGCTGGCGGCGGGATCGGCACAGAGTTTTCCCGGCTGGCAGGCGAGTTGGGTTGACGGTTGCGGAGGCAAGTCAGTATTTCCTCGCATGTGGGACTTGGCCCACCATCTGCTCGCGGGCTCGATCGTCTCCACCCTGGAGGAGGTCCGCATCGCTATGCGTCTGGTGGCCGAGCGGAACCGCGTGATCAGCGAAGGCGCGGGTGCCTGCGCCGTGGCTGCCGGGCTCAGCGGAAAATGCGGCCCGGGAAAGATTGTCTGCGTGATCAGCGGAGGCAATATCGACCTGGCGAAGTTCGCGGAACTGGTGACGCGGACCGGCACACCCGCCTAGGTCCCGACCGCCAGAAGTGATTCCTTCCGGCACGGGAGTATCGCCCGACGATTAACTCGTGCCCTCGAATCGCCTTGTCACGGCGTCACCATTTCGTAGGCAATGATCTTCCACTGCCCGCTGTCTTTGCTCCACAGCAACGTCAGCGCTGCAGGATGATCTCCCGGGGTGCGCAGCACAAACAGGGTCGCGTAATAGTTTCTGTAGCTTTTCGGCCGGGTAGTTTCCGTGGGCGGATCGTAAGGGTGGCCGGCCGACTTCTTTTCACACAGAAATGTATCCGCCAGGTAGTCGGGGATTGCCACCACCGTGTAGGCGTCTTCCCCCGCGTGTTCGACGACCTTTAAGCCTTCGTGGTCAGGCATTACCGGCTTCAGGGCGTCGTGCAAGTGGTGCACCGTGCCAATATCTTTCCCCACGGTGGTAATCGCATTGCGAATGTAGGCCGAATACTCGGCGGGTGTGGACGGCTTGCTTTCCCCCGCAAGATTTGTGTCCACACACGCATTGCAGCGCGGCGAGAAGTATGTGGCCGCCTGATCGAAATTGTCGGCCACCAGCCACGAATGCAGGAAGTCATGTAAGGCGTGCAGGAAATCGGGATCGCCTTTGCTGTGCGCGTGCCGCGCGGTAGCCGCCGCCGTGGCCTGGCCTCGCCGGGTGTCAGGCATGGCGCGGGGCTTGGCTTCTTCCGGTTCAAGGTCCCACGCCACCACCTTCCAATACTTGCCTTCCCTGGTCCACAACAGGCTGATTGGGTCACTTCTTCCGCCGGGCGCGTTCAGGCGGAAGACGGAAACGAAGTAGCGTCCGAACTTCCCGGCGGTTCCCGCGACGCGCGACCGATCGAAGTCGTCATAGGCCTGCGTCGGATCGCATTCAAAATCGGCCGCCGCGCCGTTGGACGCCTGGTACAGCGAGAACGTGGCCGTCGGCGGCTGCTTGATGAGCTTGAGGTTCGCTTGCTCGAGGCTCGATGGTTTCGCGGCTTGCTGCAGGTTGGCCGCTTTGCCGATGGCGCGACTGGTCGCCGCCATGTCGCGCGCCGCCAGGTATGGAGCAACCCCTGCATTGATCTCTTTACCGGCCTGAGGCCCGTATTCTTTCAGACAGGCAAACGACCGCGGCGACAGATACGCGGCCGAAATTTCGGGTCTCTGTTCCACTAGCCACGCCTGGAGAAAGTCCTGAACCGCATCCTCCAGTTTTCCGTCGCCTTTTCGCGGGATCGGGGGCACCTCACCTTCCGCGACCGAAACATCCGCGGTTTCGGCGGCATCGGTCAGACCAAACAGGTTTTGCCACCAGCTGGTCAGTCCCTGCCAGCGTTGCAGGTGTGTCTGGGTGTTGTTCCCGGCCCTCACGTCGGAGTTGGCCGCCGTAAGGTGTCCGTTAAACAGACCCGCTGGGAACCCGGAAGAGCGGTAATCCACATCGATGTCGGCGTGCCGCGAGTCTTTCGCTATCGAGAATTGGATCGACGGCGTGCCCTCCTGGCGGTAGCTGAGCGGATAGCCATGATGATAGACAGTGTTGTCGCGGTCACGGAAGAACTCGCTGGAGTCCTTCAGTTTTTGCAGGGCATCCGGTTTGAGCAGCACGTACATGCGGAATTGCAGGTCCCCGCGCGCCCGCGGAACTTTTCCGTTGATGGCCTCTATGGCCTGCACCAGGTCCAGCGCAGTGCCCATCGGCTTGCCCGATTTGTCGGAGAGGTTCGTAGTCATCAACGCGTGCGTCACCGCCTCGAAGGTGGTGCGCGTCGACAGCGAGAACTCGTTGTATTCCTTGGGGTCCGAGTGGTCGTTGGTCATGCGGTTGTACTCCGCGTACCACTCGTCGATCAGTTGCTGTTGCGCGGGCTTCAGCTCTTCATAGGTCCCATGAAATTCCACCGGGGTAGCGGCGGGCTTCTGTTGTGCGGTGACAGGTGTCACTGCTAGCAGAAGCCCCAGCGTTCCCATGAGCCGATTCGACATGCTGCCTCCGAGGTCCACGGCCCTGCCGTGCGCCGCAGCTGTTGGCTTTCTGGATTCTATCGCGCCTTCGGCCGGTGAGCGGCGGCGTTGACTCGCGACCGCATCCGCAAACGGTGTATATTCGTTCGGGCCCGGAAAGCCCAGCCAGTCTTCCACCCTCGAGGAGATCCATCATGCCAACTGATTCGCCGGCGGGCGCTCCGCTGACCCCGACTATCGTCTTCGAAACTCTGCAGGCGTACCAGCGTACCGCCGCACTCAAAGCCGCCATTGAGCTGGACGTTTTTCGCGCCGTGGGCCAAGGGCCGGGTGACGTCGCCTCCATCGCCCGCCACGCCCAGGCCTCCGGGCGCGGCATCCGCATTCTGTGCGATTTCCTCGTGGTCAACGGGCTGCTCGCAAAAGAAGACGGCCGCTACCACCACACACCGTCCAGCGCCGCCTTCCTCGATCCTGCATCGCTCAGTTGCCTGGCTTCCATGGCCCGATTTTTGACGCTCCCGACCATACGTGAAACCTTCGACAGACTCGCCGAAATCGTGCGCACCGGCACGACCGTGCTTCCCGGCCAGGGATCAGTGGAGCCGGAGAACCCGATCTGGGTGGAGTTCGCGCAGAGCATGGCTCCGATGATGGCGCCGCTGGCAGGGCCCTTGGGGGCCATTGTGCTGGACGGCCGCAACGGACCGATGCGCGTGCTCGACATCGCCGCCGGCCACGGATTGTTCGGCATCGAAATCGCCAAACAGAACCCGCAGGCGCACGTGACCGGCCTGGATTGGGCGCCGGTGCTGGAGGTGGCGCTGGAGAACGCGCGCAAGGCTGGCGTCCAGGACCGCTACGACATGCTCCCGGGCAGTGCCTTTGAGGTGGATTTCGGCGGTCCCTACGACACGGTGCTGCTGACCAATTTCCTGCACCACTTCGACATCGACACCTGTGTCGGCCTGCTGCAGAAAGTACACCGCACGCTCAAGCCCGGCGGTTGTGCTGCCACGCTGGAGTTCGTCCCCAATGAAGACCGCGTCTCGCCGCCGATGCCCGCAGCCTTCAGCATGACCATGCTGGCGTCAACCCAGGCCGGCGACGCGTACACGTTCAGCGAATTGTCCGACATACATCGCCGCGCCGGCTTCAGCACGGTGACCAAGCATCCCGTCCCCATGAGCCCGCATACCATTGTCCTGGCCGGGGTGTAAGACAGCGAGTGTCCTACGCCGTGGCGCGGCCTTGTCGCGCCGCCGGACCGGGATGTCTGCAGTGCCTGCACTCCGACATTGTGGGATGCGTCCCGGCAGTTGAAGTCACCACCGTCGATATGCCGTCCCGGACGAGACAGCCGCACACAACGGGAAGTGCGGGTGTTCCGCCCTTTTGCCCCCAGGTGATACATCATCGACAAGGCCGGGGGGCCCCCACCCGGGTCCGCGCGCGGAACTTCGCCTGCCCGGCGCTTTTGATGTGGCCACTTATCAGCTGGCGTGCCGATTACGATCCGTTCTTTTATCGCCAGCTCTCTCGCCGGGCTCGTCGGATCTATCTCTTTCGCGACAAATACATTTTCGATGTTGAGAAAGGCAGTCGTGGTCGAAACGCCTCAGTTAGGTCATGCGACCTACGTCTTCGCCAAACCTCGGAGCATGGACAGCTTTCTGTCCACATACACCAAAATCAGAAAAGACGACGTTCGACGTAATCGAAACAATGCTGCAGAGCGGCTGGGCTTTCTGGGACGAGTTGTCCACGGCACAAACCCGAGGACGTGGCTCAAGGAGATCCCGAAGCCTGAAACCCATGCCATGTTGTTGCCCACTACACAGACGAAGACGTTTGCGGTGATTGGACACCAAGCCGCCGGAAGCGGCACAACCACTCGGGAGAGCGGCGGACGGACTCCGTCTGTTCAGCTCTCCCGATTTTCGTTTTGGAGGAACAAAATGCAGGTAACAAACCTGGCTTCTGGGCTGGGCGACTTTAACCTGCGGGAACTGCTCAGTTGGCTTTTGTCCAGTGTCGGTTTGGCCGAACGCAAAGCCTACCTGGATCGTATCCTGCAGGACAAGCCCAAATGGCTTCTACGAGCGCTCGCTCCCGTTGTCTCAAAGATCCAGAATGATATCGGTGTTTGGCTGGGAACAGCATACGAGGATGTTCCCGGGAGCGGGCCTCTCCAGCGGTTCGGGGTTATAAACAACCGATCCGCCAATCAGACCCGTCGTGCAGGTGTGACAGACTCCAGTCCGGCACGACCATCTGGCCGGAACGTCGCACGCTTCCACCAGTTCAAGCAAGCTCGCAAACTTCGGATCCCAAGCGGCGGTAATCCCGCTCCGTGCGAATGAGACCGGGGGGCCAGATCCGGGCGGCCCTTGTGGCAGGTGAGGAGTGTGATCCACCTGCGACATACCAGGGGTAATAGCCTCGAGAGAACCAAAGATTTCTGTGTGCACATTCCCGGCGAGCACACCCCAGTTTCGCAGCCCATCGCGCATGTTCTGCAAGAATGAAGCGGGGCCACACAGATAGAAGTCACTACACTTTGACACGCCGATTCTCTCCAGCAAAGCTGTGTCAATGTGCCCGGGAGCATCGAAGTCTGTCCCGACTCGGTCGCTTGCAGAGGGCCTGCTGTACACGACGTATCCTCGTCCGCGAGCGAGCTGTTTCAGTAACGAACACGATTCTTCCGCAAATGGATGGTCGACACGGTTGCGCGCTCCATAGATCCACCAGATCTCTCGTTGCGATCTTTCAGCCGCGAGTGTGTGCAGCATCGACATCACGGGCGTCGCGCCCACTCCGGCGCTTAGGAGAACCACGGGATCCTGGCTAGGAAGCAGGGTAAAGTTTCCGCGCGGCGCACTAACATCCAAAACATCGCCTTCTCGTGTACGGTTCCACAGAAATGAACTTCCAATCCCATTCAATTCGTTTTTGACGCTGATGCGGAAATGGTCGGCGGCCGGCAGATCAGACAGCGAATAGCTGCGAAGAACCGGCGGCTTGTCCGGGTCCAGATGCAAGCGCAGAACAACAAACTGACCCGCCTGGAAGAGAGGAAGACGCTGCCCATCGACTGGCGAAAGAACGAAGGAAGTTACGCTATCGCTTTCCTTATGAATATTCGCGACTCGCATCTGTCGAAAGCCGGGCCATGCGGGTGCCTGTTCCTCATTTGCGAGTCCCGGATTTCCCACCGCGGTTTTGGAGCTCGAGTCTTGTTGGAGCATGGCTTGGAACGAACTCTGCCAACCCTTGCTCAGCGCAGGAATCCGTAGCACTCGTTCCAATTGTTCGCGAGAATGTCCGGGCAAGTACAGAAGGGCGTCAACCTCCGCCACAGTGGTTCGCTCCGGACCGTCAGTAATTTTTACGATGTCATCGCCGGCACCAACTTCTCCCTCCTGCAACACACGAAAGTAAAATCCTGGTCTGTGATGTGCTACGAGCAAGGCTGCCATTCGAGGTTCATTCATGCGGATGCCGACGCGGTAGCACGTTACGCGCGGCTGTGTCACTTCAAATATCGCACTGCCAATACGGTAGCGATCGCCAATGCAGACCTCGTTATCAGGAAGTCCTTCGACGGTAAAATTTTCTCCGAACTGACCGGAAGTAAAATCGTTGCGGCCCAAAAGGCGCTCCCAGTAATGGTAAGAATCCATCTGGTAGACGAACACGGCGCGGTGCTCCCCGCCGTGACCGGCGAGATCGGCCTGTGCATCACCATCGATATCGAGCTTACGCACCATTCGCCGTCCATCAACCGGACATTTCCAGACTGACGTTCGGACCGTTTTACCGTTCCATGTCACGTCGCGCGGAAGGCCGACATTTACTGAAAGTAATCGGGGCATGCGTACCTCGTCGAAGTCCAGCGTCTGGATAGAGCCCTGGCGCAGCTGCAAGCAATTCAATATCGTTCCGGCCTACCAACGACGAGCCGGAAGGCACCATCCACGTGGAGAATCTCTCCGCTCACGTGACACGCCTGTACCAGGTAAAGCACGGCATCAACAATATCCTTTACCGTCGTCTTTTCATAGTCGGCTGCAACGTCGATTCGTTGTGATGAATGGCGGGGACGACGGGACTCGAACCCGCGACGGGCTCTGCCGTGACAGGGAACTCAGGGTCCGTAACTGATTGAAAGCAAAGGGTACGGACGGCTCCCTGAGCCCCCCCCTTAAAACACCCTCGGAAATGCTTATCGAACCCTTAACCTTAACAATCCCCCGGCCAGTGCCCTACTGGCCAGTGCGGCCACGTGGCAGCGTTGCGTTGATTTCGGTTGCGAGAATCGATCCTTCGACATTCGAAGCCGCTAGCTGTCAGCTTGACCGGGCTACTCGTAACTTCTTCTCGATGCTGAACCCTAGCTTTCCGAGGACCGTTACGGCGCCGGTTTTCCCGGCTCGAAATCACGGGAGCCAAGCCGTTGCCACGCGGCAAACTCATAAGCTGCTCCCAAGACTGCCTTCGGCGGGTAACGGCGTTCCTCCCAGACCAGTTCATAAGTTGTAGTAGGAGCGAAACCATGCTGAGAGAAAAACTGCTCTGGGCCCAGTCGGTCGTACTCGCGTATTGCGCGCAACACGTCACGACGCATCACACGGTTCCATGCCACCATGCGCTTTTCCTCCGCGATTTTTTAACAAATTGCCTCCTTGTTCTGACGGCACGGATGGCTGAATGCAGAGTAGCCCGTATCCGCGCTTCTACAGATGACCATCTTCCTTATTCAAAGCGGGCGATGGCAAAGGAATTGGTTGACGTAATAAACAAGCTCGGCTTTCCGACTTTCGCGCTAATCGGTCATGATCGCGGCGGACGCGTCAGCTATCGCATGGCCTTGGATCATCAAAGAGGTTTCGAAAAAATCAAATGCCCAATGCTGCATCTATGGGCCGAGGGTGGTCCGCTCGACGCCTACAGGAAGTCACAACTTCCTGTAGAAGTAGCGAGGATAACCGCACGTCGTATGCTACGCAGGATACCCCACGAAGGGTATTTGAAGAAATGGATTCTGCCACGTTGGAAATCGTATCGCCTCCCGGACGTCAAGGCGGTACAAGTCGAACAATGGCTGAAGTCCCTCCCATTGGCACCCGGCACCAAGGCGAAGATCAGAAATATCATGAGCGCCTTGTACAGCCATGCCCTTCGCTGGGAATGGGCTACCCACAATCCCATTGCTCAGGTTCGGCAGAGCGGCCAAACGCAGAAAGATTCCGGTCGTCTTGACCATCGAGCAGGTCAAGGCATTCCTCTCACACCTGAAAGAGCCTTGCCGCCCCGCGGTGCTATTCGATGCGTCAGCGTGGGAGAATTGCTTGGGCTGAAAATGGGAGGACGTGAACTTCGAGAAATTGGAAGTGAACGTCACTCGTTCTGTGGTCAAGCAGAAGATCACTCGCTGCAAGACGGAGGCTTCGCGCAAGCCGATTCCTCTGGATGCGGAGTTGGCGGACGTTCTGCTGAATTGGAAGCTTCAATGCCCGTACCCACAGCCTGGCAATGGGGTGTTTGCCAGTCCCAAGACGAAAGGCTAACAACCATACTGGCCGGGTGCGCTTTTCCGTGCGCACTTCATGCCGGCGCTCGAAGCAGCCGAAATTCCAGGCAACGTGGGCTGGCATACGCTGCGTCACAGGTTCGGCACTTTGATGAAAGCGAATGGCGAGGACATCAAGACGATTCAAGAGCTGTTGCGCCATTCGAATTACAAAGTGACGTCGGACACCTACACCCAAGCCATCACTCCCACCAAACGTGCTGCCCTGACAAAACTGGTGAAGATGATTTTGCTAACAAAAACAACGGCGGCCGGACGGGATTAGCGTCCTGTTTTTTCTTATTGAACCTTTCTGAACCTTCGGCGGAAGGGCCCAATAGATTGTTGGTGTCCCCGACGGGATTTGAACCCCTGTTACCGCCGTGAAAGGGCGCACGAAAACATGGTAATTACAAGGCAGCGGTCGCACTGCAATGCCCTGTAAGGAAGTGATGGGAACGCGAAGAAAGCCTGGGAACTTGTACCGTTCTTGTACCGCGCCGTGTGGTGAAATTTCATCGCCGTTGTGCTGACCCCTCGACCCTTCGGCCGCGAGCCTAGTTGCCAACACACAGCAACCGGCAACAGGTTGAAAACATTGTTGAAATCTGTTGCCATCAACGTGGCATTTCGTCGCCAGTACGAGGCGGCTTTCCTCGGCGCCTTTTCATGATTTTGTCGAAAGCCTTAAAATCGGCACGCGCTTTCCGGTCGGCAAAAAACTCGGCCACCTGCAGAGCGGACAGCTTTTCCGCCACTGCCGCCGCCACAAATTGATTGATGCTCGTACCGTTCCGATTGGCACTTGAATTCCTGACGGCTTCTTCGCTCTGCTTCTCAACCGCTTTTTTCAGCGAGCGCGGCAGCCGCAGGTGGGTTCTGGACCGAGGGTAGTAATGGAAGTAAGAAACCAGAATCCGCCGCAACGCGCGCTCATCGAACACGATCACATGGTCGAGACACTCGCGGCGAATGGAACCAATCACTCGCTCTACGTAGGCTCGCTGCCAGGGTGAACGTGGTGCGGATAGGACCTCCTCGATGTCCAGGTCTCGCGCCTGGTCTCGGAAGGTCTGGCCGAAGATCGCATCGCGGTCGCGCAGCAAGTAGCGAGGGAGTTGGTCAAAGGGTAAGGCTTCGCGTAGTTGCTGGCCGGTCCACTCCGCCGTCGGGTGGCGGGTCACGTTGCAGTGAACAATGCGGCGGCGATCATGGGCCAGTATCAGAAAGACGTACAGGACTTGGAAGCGGATGGTGGGGACGGTAAAGAAGTCGACGGAAACCGGCTGCGAGACGTGGTTCTCCAGGAACGTACGCCAAGTCTGAGAAGGCGGCTTGCGGCCGCGCACCATGTATTTGCTCACGCTAGTCTCGCCGACAGCGATGCCCAGCTTGAGCAGCTCGCCGTGAATGCGCGGTGCACCCCAACTGGGATTCTCTTGGCACATCCTGTGGATCAGGTCTCCGATCTTTGCGATGCCAGGCCACGACGGTTTCCGGTTTCACCATGACTAACGTGGAGGGCCAATCGCGCCAGAGGTGGGACAGGGAGACCCAGAAGAGGCGATCGCCGGTGCTCAATTTCGGTCGTTTCTTGAGGAAGCGGCGAAGAACATTGATTTGCTGACGCAAGGCCAAGTTCTCCTGTTGGAGTTCGGCCCGTGAATGGACGACCGAACCCAGGGCGGCGAGCAGTACGACGAGAGAAATAGGCATCGAAGGATGAATTCGGGAACAAGTATAATTCGCGTCGACTCAGATATTTGGGGGTTTTCGAGAGGCACAGGTTGCGAAGCCTCGCCACCAGCATGCCGATGGCAACCTCCTCGATCAGAAACTGAAATCGAAAACCATCTTGTGTTCGAGCCAGTCGTTTAGGTCGGAGGCTCGGAGCCGCCATAGTCTCCCGATCTGAACTCCGGTGATCTTACCTGCCCACTCCATTTTCTGGAGGGGTCTCGGGATGTATCTTAAGCAGCGCCGCGGCCCCCCACATGTTCGCGCGCTCTCCGATCCCGACTCCGCTCTTGCCAAGATGAAAGTGCGCTGGAAGCAAGAGTTGTTTTCTCGGCATTTCGGGTTGAACGCAAACTAAGCGTGTACCGACTGCTGATGTCTGGCATACCCTAAGAATAAACAATGAACACAGCGGTCTCCTCCATTGCCACACAGTTGATGACCAGCGACAAGCTCGAGCTGGCCGGCGAGCGGCTCCCGATCCTGGCACGCGCCAGCAGGGATCAATATCCTCTTTCAATTTGCTCCCCTCGTTAACCTTCTCATGGTACCCAACTCAAGGTACCCAGTCCGCAACGAAGATATTGATTTCATGCGGAGCCTTTCCATTGCGATTTGAGATGAACACCAACTTTTTCCCATCCGGCGAGAACTGTGGGAACGCGTTAAAACCTCCCACGAAGGTGATCTGCTCAAGGTTCTTACCATCGCGATCGACCGCATAGAGTTCGAACTGGCTTGAGGTCGGGTGTTCGTAGTTGGACGAGAATATGATGCGGTGACTGTCACGGTAGAAGGATGGTGCGAAACTGGCTCCTGGGAGCTTTGTGATCTGCTTCTGCTCGGATCCATCGGAGCGCATTACCCATAGATCCATTTGACTCGGTTCGACCAGTCCTTGTGACAGAAGAGACTTGTACTTCGCGATCTCCTCGTCGGTCTGGACATGACGGGCACGATATGCGATCCACTCGCCATTAGGAGAGAAGAATGGCCCACCGTCATAGCCGGGCGTGTGAGTGAGGCGCTGCACCTCGCTACCGTCAGCATTCATTGTATAGATTTCGAGGTCAACATCCCGTGACGACGTGAAAACAACCCTCTTGCCGTCCGCGGAAATAGTGGCCTCGGCGTTATACCCCGGTCCAGCAGTAAGTCGCTTCACGATTTCGCCTTTATCGGTTGCATAGTAAATCTGGTATTCGGGATAGACGCCCCAGACGT
>Ga0306920_100006220_pt1 | contig 15535 bp, 13 predicted proteins | sample flu12Cox44000170_FD_204666 | JGI IMG/M metagenome (GOLD analysis project Ga0306920, IMG submission 204666) | Lab enrichment of tropical soil microbial communities from Luquillo Experimental Forest, Puerto Rico - flux4day.12C.oxic.44.000.170 (v2)... | ecosystem: Environmental > Terrestrial >... | reverse complement strand
CGAAAACCTCAGTCTGATGTTCCTGCCACCCTACTCGCCCGAGCTCAACCCGATCGAGCGGCTATGGCTGCATCTGCGCGACAATCGCCTGTCCCACCGCGTCTTTCAAACGACCGAGGGGATCATCCACAGCTGCTGCGAGGCTTGGAACTGGCTGCTCGCCGAAACCGGCCGCATCCGCTCCCTGTGCTCCTATCCGTGGCTCCAACAGGTCAGCAGCTAATCAGGTCGGTATTAAAGGCGGAAAATCGTGCTCTGACCGACGAGCGGGTTTTGCTGATCTCCCCGTCCCGGCCCCGATCCGGGCGGCTGCCCGTGCTGTAGTCTCCGTTGAAAAGAACGTATCATGAACCCATATATGGGACTCGTTTGACCCGGAGCCCCCGCTGATGCCGGAAATAGTTGCCGAGCCGCCTCCGCCACCTGCTATCACCTGTTTCCCGGACCCGAAATCCAATAGGTTCAACGATTTGGCCCTGGTCTCTCTTCGCCTCGCGCGCGCGTGCGCGAGGGTGCCTCGCAAAGGGAAGCTCAGGGAAACCCGCGCGGCCGCAGGCCGGCATCCTCAATCCCAGGCGCTCATGCCCTCCCCGGGCTGTGACCCGGGGATCGCCGCGCGACTTGCTGAGAGCTTGTGAAAAAATCGGGGGCGGGCCTCGCGGGGACACAAATCACTCGTCGCATTCCCGGCGAAAGCCGGGATCCATCCGTCCACCGACGCCTGCGCATCAAACAATCATAAGGCCTTACCAACCGATCAAAAGTTCGTGCGACGGAGCAATGGACCCCGGCTTTTGCCGGGGAGGCGTATAGATGATCGGCAAAGGAATTCTTTCACAAACTCTGAGCGTGCCGGCATTGGAGGTTGCGGCGCTCGCAGATTCGCCGCCCCAAAGTCACCCCGCGGTCCCTGCCATCCGCCGAGAAGGGATGGCGGAGCAGGCAAACGTCGGGGACCGGAGCCTGTATTTTTCCTGCAGAAGCAGGTGAAACAGGGGCCGAGGCCTCCGGAGACCCTTACTCCCGCGGCATCACATCGAGGCGCACGACGACGCCTTCGAGCTCCGGCCGCGGCGCGGGGTATTGGCGCATGACCAGCGGGTCGTGGCCGGGGATGATGTGGTGCGGGCTGGCGGCATGGGCGCGCAATGCGTCATAGGCGTCGAGCATGTCGCCGATGTGGAAAGCCGCCGTAAACGGCCGGCCGCTTTCCATGTTCTCGTAGTAATGCGTGACGTCGGAGGCGACGACGACCCAGCCGCGGCTGGTATGCACGCGCACGAACTGCATGCCCGGCGTATGCCCGCCGACCGGATGCAGGGTGATGCCCGGCGCAAGCTCGGCGGGGCCATTGTAGAGCTTTACCCGGCGCTCAAAGTTGAGCCGCACGATGCCGACGACGTCCTCGACCTCAAACGAGCGGGCGAGGAACGGATGGCGCATGTGGCGGCCGGTCGTGTAATGCAGCTCGACCTCCTGCAGATGGAAGTCGGCATTGGGCAGGCGGTGGAAATTGCCGACGTGGTCGTAATGCATGTGCGTGAGGACCACGTCTTTCACTGCATCGCGGTCGACGCCGATGAGCGACAGCGCCTCGATCGGGCAGCGCAGATGCCGGCGGCCGCGCGCCTTGGCGACCTCCGCGGAGAAGCCGGTATCGATGACGACGGCGCGGTGCGGCGCGATCGCGACCCACACGAAATAGTCCATCGGCATCGGCCCGTCATGCGGGTCGCCGCCGATGAAATGGTCGGCGCGCCGCGCGTCGCGCTCGGCGTAACGGATCGCGTAAAGCGCGTATTCGGGAAGATGACTGTCCATCGCGCGGCCTCTGCTCGGAAAGAAGGAAAGGATTGCGGAGGATCGGCAGCAATGCAAGCCTGGGCAGGCAACGAGGAGCTCGAACTATGACCGCTGCCGCGCTCGCCCCCTATCGCGTCGAAGCCTTCAACACCGCCAAGGCGTCGGAGAACAAGATCCACGATGACGCGGTCGCTCGCCGTTTCGGGTTTGGCGGCGGACTGGTGCCGGGGGTTGATGTCTACGCCTATCTGGCGCACCAGCCGGTCGTGCGCTGGGGGCGCGCCTGGCTCGAGCGCGGCGCCGCCGAATGCCGGTTTCAAAAGCCGGTTTACGATGGCGACATCGCCACGGTCACAGCGGCCGAGACGGCCGAAGGGCTGGACCTTCGCGTCGAAAGCCGTGGTGAGCTGTGCGCCAGCGGACGCGCCTCGTTACCCGATCGCTCCCCGGCGCCGCCCGAGCCTTTGGCCGAGCCGCCTGCTCCACCCGCCGAGCGGCCGCCGGCGAGTGAAACGACGCTCGCCGTCGGAACTCTGCTGGGCATCCGGCCGCTGGCGATCACCCGCGAACTGGTCGAGCAATGCGTTACCGATCTGCGCGAAACCGAGACGCTCTACCTAAAGGAGGGTTTCGCCCATCCGGTCATCATTGCGCGTACTGGCAATTGGGCATTGAACCACAATGTCACGCTTGGTCCGTGGATGCATGTCGGCAGTAAATTGCAGCACTTCGCGGTGGCGCTGATCGGTGACGAGCTGTCGGTTCGAGCCCGCGTCACCGGCAATTACGAGCACAAGGGTCATCGCTTTGTCGATGCCGATGTACTGGTGCTCGCCAATGAGCGCACCCCGATTGCGCGCATTGCCCACACCGCGATCTACCGCCCGCGTCAAGTCGCCGACGGCTGACGCCGGGATTCTTCAATATTTGCTCTGATCTCGCGGTCGTGGTCGGGATGCAGGGTTCCCATCACCCGATCCCACCAGGTGAAGTGCGTGGCATAGTTGCAGTGGAAGAATTGATGGTGCTGATCGTGATGCGTGACGCCAACCAGCGGCGATGGCGGCAAGCACCACCGGCCGCCGTGCTCGTAACCCGAATGGCCGATGACGCCGGTGATCTGATCGTATATCTTGTGCGCGAACAATGCGGCGGGAGCGATCGGTATCAGCATATGGGCGATCAACCAGTATGACTGCAAAAAAAGGTTATCGACCAACCGGTCGCTGTTATTGGACCAGACCACTGGCGTGATCGTCAGATGGTGCCAGCGATGAATGCGGCGGTATAGGAGCCGCGTGTGGATCAGGCGGTGAAACCAGTAAAACCAAGTGTCGAACAGCACTAACGAAGCGACCAGCGACAGCACGGTCCCGCCAATTCCGGGCAGCGGCCGGAGCCCCCAGCCGAGTGTCGTATAGGTCCAATGACCGCAGCCGAGCATCGCGGCAATGACCGCCAGCGAAAATACGCTTTGATTGCGATCGCGGCGGATCTGCGACTCCGGCGTTTGCCGGGACGGCTGGATTTTGAGGGTGCCGCGGTTCAATCGCGTAACGACCACGCAGCTGACGAAATAGCTCGCGAGCAAGGCGACGTAAACGACACTAACCGTCGTCAGCAGCGAGATGCACTGCCGCACAAACATGTTGGCCTACGCGTTGGCGCAGTCCGCCAAGTCGCGTCAGGCGAGCCCTTTTTCGAGCAGATCGAGGGCGGCGACTGAAAAGGTGCGCATGTTGTCGATACGGTCCGACTTGCCGGTCTCGACCGTGATGGCGCGTTCCCCGGCGGGGCCGATGACGGCGATGCAGGAATGCCCGGCGGCGTGGCCGTAGCGGCTGCCGGTCGGCCCGGCGGTGCCGGTCTCGCCGAGCGACCAGGTCGTCGCTAGCCGCTCGCGGATCTTGCGGGCAAAGAGCAGCGCATAGGCCTCGGTCGACGGGGTGATGCCAGTCAGCTCAGCCTCGGTGACGCGCAGCAGCTCGCTGCGCGATTGCCGCGTGTAGACCACGGCACCTCCCATGAAATAAGCGGAGGCGCCGCCGATCGCGAGCAATGCCGCCGAGATCAGCCCCGCCGTCGACGACTCGGCGATGCTGATGGTCTCGCCGCGCGCCTTGAGCTTGGCCGCGATCCGCTCCGCCTGGGGCAGCAATTCGTCAATCATTCTTCTTTCTCCTCCTTACCGGCTCGCCGCATACCAGCACAGATCCTCCTATGAGGTCCACCGCCCGTCGCGCTAAGGTTTCGTTCCGAAAGGAGGGCGCGATGCCGACATTCGAAGCCAGCCCCGATCTGGCGATGCATTACGAGCTCGACGACTTCACCGATCCGTGGCGCCAACCCGAGACGATCCTCTTGCTACACGGCAATGCCGAGAGCAGGACCGCCTGGTATGGTTGGGTGCCCGCTCTCGCGCGCCGCTATCGCGTTGTGCGCCCGGACATGCGCGGCTTTGGCGCCTCGACGCCGATGCCGCGCAACTTCCCGTGGACGCTCGATCTCCTCATCGACGATTTCGTGCGGCTGATCGACATGCTCGGGGTCGGCCGCTTTCATCTCGTCGGCGCCAAGATTGGCGGCACGATTGCGCGCGCCTTCGCCGCACGCCGTTCCGAACGGGTGATCACCTTGACCGTCGTCGGTACGCCACCGCCCTTCCGCGAGGGCGCCGCCGAACGCGCCCCTGCGCTCGCCGATGAATTCGAAACCCAGGGTGTCGAGCACTGGGCGCGGCGCACGATGGCGGGTCGCCTCGGCAGCGACTTTCCGGCCGAGGGGGTCGAGTGGTGGATCAAGCTCATGGGCCGCACCGCGGTATCGACGCAGATCGGCTTTATGAAGACGATCGCCTGCGCCGACATCCGCGCCGACGTGCCGAAGATCAGGTGCCCCACCCTGGTCATAACGACAGACGGCAGCGGCCTTGCTTCGGTCGATGAGACGCGAGGCTGGCAGCAACAGATCCCCAATTCGAGGTTGCTGGTGCTGCCGGGCAGCTCGTATCATGCCGCCGCCAGCCATGCCGAACGCTGCGCCGAGGCGACGCTCGACTTCATCGCGAGGAAAGGCGACGGCTCTTAGGCCTGAATTTGATGGCGCGCTGCCGGCGCGCCATCAATGAAGCTGCGGCTGCACCTTCTCGCACAGCAATTGCATCGAGCGCATGACCCTCTCATGCGGGATCAGACCGCCGGTGTTGAGCTCAGCGAGAATGCCGGCGAGGCCGAGCTGATCTCTGAGGCTCGCGAGATTGTCGGCGACGATCTCCGGCGTGCCGACGATCGCGCGGCCACGCCGCGCCTCGTCCCAGGTGAGGCTCTGCAGCCGTTGGGCACCCTCGATCCGCCGTGCGGTGTCAAAGACGCCGGCGCTGTTAGCCGATTCCTCGAGGCGCGCACCCAAATAGCGATAGAAATTCATCAGGCTTTCCTGGGGGTCGGAGAGCGCCTGTTCGAGGGTGTCTCCGACGTAGACCGGCGCGCGCAGGTAAACCTCGCCCTCGCCCGGGTGCCCCGCACCTTTCCAGGCCTCGCGGTAGGTCTGCAAATTCGGAAGCACCTCGTCGAAGGTGCCACGCCGCGCACCCACAAAGATCGCATAACCCTGCTTGGCGGCGGCAATGAACGTATCCTCGCGATTGGCTGCGATGCGGATCGGCGGATGCGGTTTACGGTACGGCTTTGGCACGATGCAGACGTTTTCGTAATTGTAGTATTTGCCGGCGAACGAGAACTTTTCCTCGGTCCAGGCACGCTTGACGATTTCGAGTACTTCGGCAAAGCGTTCGGGGCTCTCGCCATAGGGAATGCCATAGGCCTCATAGGCACGCGGGAAACCGCTGCGACCAACACCAAAAATGAGCCGGCCATGGCTGATATGATCGACGGTGGCACTGTCCTCAGCCAGGCGCAACGGCTGGCATAATGGCAAAACCTGGACGCCGGTACCGATCTTGATGTTCTTGGTGCGCGCCGCGATGGCGCTTGCGATCGTCATTGGCACCGAACAGACGGAACGCTCGGGCGCCATGTGGATCTCAGCGAGCCAGATGGCGTCGAGACCCCAGCGCTCGGCGGCGTCGACCTGATCGAAGGCGGTGGTGAACGCTTCGGCCTCGCTCTGCCCTGGACGCCGCTGAAACTCGTGGAACACGCCGAATTCGAAACCCATCGAAGGTCCTCCTGCTACTTTGCCGCCAACACTTGCAACTGCCGCTCGCCGGCAAAGGCCGGCATGATGTCACGGGCAAAACGGCGGATCTGCTCGCGCGACCCGCCGAAGTTGATGATGATGTATTCTACGCCGCCCTTCTGCAATTTTTCCAGCTTGCGCATGATCTCGTCGGGGGAGCCGAAGAGGGCGCTTTCGGCGCTTTCGTGCCGCGCTTCTTTTTCGTCGTCGAGGATGTAGCGGCTGCGCGTCTCGCCGTCGGGACGACGCGCCAGTGCGTTGATCCGCATGTGCCCCTGATAGCGGCGTTCGATCGCGGCCGCCTTGTCCGCATCGTTATCGGCGATAAAGACGGCGCGGGCGACACCAACCTGCATCGGGTCGAAGCGCCGTCCCAGGGTCTCGACCTCGCCGCGAAATTGCGCGACTTGCGCGAGGGTCTCCTCGGCGAGCGCGTGCTGCCCCAGCAGCATGTTGTAGCCGCGCCGGACAACCTCGTGCACCGAGTTCGCACTGCCGGCGCCCATCCAGAATGGGGGGTGCGGTTTTTGCGCGGTCGGCGGCTCGACGACGATATTGTCGAACTGCCAGTATTCGCCCCGATGCGAGAATGGCGTTTCCGAAGTGAAGGCCTTGGTCATGACCTCGAGCGACTCCTCGAAACGCGCGTCAGCTTCCTCCAAAGGTATGCAAAACCCGGCGAATTCGTTGTGCCGGTAACCCTTGCCGATCCCGAAATCAAGCCTGCCGCCAGATAGTAGATCGAGCGTCGCTGCCTGCTCCACCAGCAGCACCGGGTTGTGCCAGGGCAATACCAGCACCGCCGTACCGAGTCGCAGATGCCGCGTGCGGGCGCCGAGCCAGGTCAGCAAGTTGAGGCTCGCCGAGACTTGGCCGAAACCGGTGAAATGGTGCTCGACCAGAAACGTGCTGTAATAGCCGAGCGCCTCGGCCTCGACATTGTTCTCGATGAACTCGCGGAAGCCTTGGCTGCTATCGGTGTCGGGGCCGCTGCGCCTCGCCTGAGCACTGCCGAACAGTCCAAATCGCATCACCATTCTCCTGGTTCGTTGGCGCTGGTGCTGCTGGCTATTGGCGTCACCGCCAGAATTCGCGCGTCGCGCGCCGGGCGCCTTCGGCGAGGCTCGCGAGTTTCGCCCACACCACGCCCGGATCGACCGCCGCCTGGCCGACCCAGGTGCCATAGCCGCAATCACTGCCTGCGATGACGTTCTCACGGCCGACGAGCCTCGCATAACGGCTGATGCGCTGTGCGATCAGCTCGGGGTGTTCGATGAAATTAGTCTTCGATTCAATCACGCCTGGCAACAGCACCTTGCCCTCCGGCAGTTTCACATCCTCGAAAACCGTCCATTCATGCGCATGGCGTGGGTTGGCCGCCTCAAAAGACAACCCGCTCGGCTTTGCCAGAAAAACCGTCTCGATGATGTCTCTGAGCGGCACATCGCAATGGTGCGGTCCTTCGTAATTGCCCCAGCACAGATGCAGCCGCATCCGGTCGGCAGGAATATTTGCGAGGGCGTGATTGAGCGCCTCTATGTGCAGCCGTGCCTTCTTGCAGAACTCGGCGACGCTTAGCGCGGCGTATTGGATATGCCGTCCCATAGCGAGATCCGGGCAATCGATCTGCAGAATGAGCCCGGCATTGGCAATCGTCTCGTATTCCTGCCGCATCGCCTCGGCGATGGCGTAGAGATAGGCCTCTTCACTCGGATAGTGACCATTGTGGAAGAACAGCGAAATCACCCCGGGCGAAGCGGCGCTGAGAAAGGCTTCCTGGACATTCAGCTGGGCGAGCGAACTTTTCAGATTATCGACATCGGTCTTTGCCGCCGCTGCGTCGCGGACGCTGATCTGGCTGTTGCAGCCCGGCGTCTTGCGCCGCGAGCGGCCAGGGTCGCCGAACACCCGCCGAGCCATTTCCGGAAATTCGACGAGATCCTGATAGACGAGCGGATGGCTCTCGCCACCAAAGCCATTGAGCCGGTCCTTGATGTAGGTAGCGTAGCTCGGCTTGCTCATCTCGCCATCATTGACGATGTCGATGCCGGCCTCGGCCTGTTTTTCGACCACCCCTGCTACTGCTGAGCGGGTACGCGCCTTGAGCGCCGCCGGATCGACGGGAACTCCTTCTTCCCTCGCAAACATCATGCGCACGAGATCTTCCGGTCGCGGCAGGCTGCCGGTATGTGTCGTCAGAAAGCACTCGGTACTGCGTTTCACGATGTGCACCGCGCTCAATGGAAACGAGGCATGACCTTTTCGCACAGCAATTGCAGCGACCGCGTCATCTGCTCCGGCGGAATCAGTGCGCCGAAATTCAGCTCAGCCAAGATCCCGTTCAGCCCGAGTTCCTCGTGCAACTGCTGCAGCCGGTCGGCAACATATCCCGGGCTGCCGATGATCACCTTGTCGCGCATGACCTCGTCATAGGAGATGGTCCGGACGATCTGCGCTTCTGCGGCGCGGCGGCGGTTGGGAGAATTTTCCAGCCGTGTGCTCAAAGTCCGGTAGCCGGACATGACGCTCTCCTCGGCCTCGTCGCGTGCCTGCCGATCGGTGTCGGCAATGTGCAATGTCAGCCGCAGATATACTTCACCCTCACCGGAATGGCCGGCGTGTTTGTAAGCACCGCGGTACGCAGTGAGGTCCGGCGCGAGCCCCGACAGCGATCCGCTGCGCACCGCGACGAAGATCGGATATCCGGCTTCGCCGAGCGACGGGAAAGTCTCCTCGCTTGCCGCGGCGACGCGGATCGGCGGGTACGGTTTTTGATAGGGCCGCGGCACCGCGGCGGCATTGTTGAAGCTGTAATATTTCCCGTCATAAGAAAAGCTCGGCTGCGCCCAGGCCCGCTTGACGATCTCGAGCGTCTCCAAAAAGCGCTCGCGGCTTTCCGAATAAGGCACGCCGTAGGCGAGGTACGAGCGCGGGTTGCCGCTGCGTCCGACGCCAAAAAGCAGCCTTCCCTTGCTGATCTGGTCGATTGTCGCAGTCTCTTCGGCCAGCCGCAGCGGATGGCAGAGCGGCAGCACCTGGACGCCGGTGCCGATCTTTATGCGACGCGTCCTTGCAGCAATGGCGCTGGCGACGGTCAGCGGCGCCGCCAACACCGAGCGGCGCGGCTGCTGGTGGATCTCGGCCAGCCAGATTGCGTCGAGCCCCCAGCGATCTGCTGCCTCGATCTGCGCGAGCGCCTCCTCGAACGCCTCCGACGAGGCCTGGTCCGGCCGGCAATGGAATTCATGGTAGACACCGATTTCCATTGAGATTTCTCCTGTGCCCATCGCGCACAGTGACGGTAATGTTGTTTCGTCCATCATACAAATGCCGATTTCTGATCATCGTAATGCCAGTTCGGCATGACAGCGACCTGGAGGAATCAGATTGACGTTGGCTCTGGCGGCGCGCGAAATCATTCGCCATGGAGCTGCGCAGCCTGCACTACTTTGTCCGCATCGCCGAACTCGGCAGCATTACCCGCGCCTCGGCGCATCTGCAGATCGCCCAACCCGCGCTCACTCGGCACGTGCAACGGCTGGAGGAAGAGCTCGACACGGCGCTCTTCGTCCGCGCCAACCGGGGCGTACGCCTGACCGAGGCCGGTCACAAACTGCTCGAAAGCGCGCAGCGCATCCTGCGCGACGTCGAACGGGCCGGCGATGAGATCCGCGCTCACGCGGCACATCCCAGCGGCAAGATCGTCCTCGGCGTCACGCCTACGTTGTGCCCAGTCGTAGTGCCGGAGCTGTTCGCGCGGATGCGGCGGCACTATCCGATGATCGAGCTCAAGGTCGTTCACGCCGGCACCATTCGGCTGGAGGAGTTTGTCGTCGATGGCCGCGTCGATATCGGCCTGTTGGCAGAGATCTCACGCAGCCGCCTGATCGCCTCGGCGCGGCTGGCGGAGGAAGAGATGGTGCTGGTTACGCGGCCCGGGGTACGTCCATGTGGCGTGGTGGTGACCTCCGACGAGTTGCGCCGAACCCCGCTCATTCTCGGCGATGGGTTGCGAGCTGCGATCGAGACGCTGCTTGCCGGTCATTATGTCGAGCTCAACGTCGAAACCGAGCTCAACGACCACGAAACAATCCGGCTGATGGTGCAGCAAGGCGTCGGCGCTTCGATCTTGCCGCACTCCTCGGTCTATCGCGAATGCGGGCGTGGCCTCGCCGTGGCCCACCGGATTACCGCCAATGGAGTATTTCGCACTCTCGCTCTCGGCGTCGCTGTCGGCCGCAGCACGTCTTCAGCGCGCGAGGCCGTCGCGGAGGTCGTCGCACAAGTCGTCTCGGACATCGAGGCCGAAGGCAGGCTTCGCCTGGGTTTCGACAACCTGGAAGCTCCCTCCTCCCCTACGCTCCCTCGCGTGCGGAGGAGGGTGGGGACATAACGCCAGAAGGAGAAAAACGATGCAGATCGTCGATTCACAGATCCATCTTTGGGAAAACGCGCGGATGTCGCCGCAGCACCGCCAGATCCCGACTTACAATGTCGACGACGCGTTGAAGGAGATGGCCGAGGCGGGGGTTGACGCCGCGGTCATCCATCCGCCCAGCACACTCGGGGAGGCGCCCAATGTTCAGGCGGTCGAAGCCGTGAAAGCGTATCCGAGCAAATTCTGCATCCTCGGCAATTTCGACCTGCAGGCACCGAACAAGGAGGAGATCGTCAAGAATTGGCGGCAGCGGCCGGGCATGCTCGGGTTTCGCTTTACGTTCAACCAGCCGCATCAGCAGAGCTGGTGGTCGGACGGCACCGTTGATTGGTTCTGGGCGGCGTGCGAGCGGGAGAAGCTGCCGGTCGGTCTGATGGCGGGCGGACATCTGACCGAGTTCGGCCGGATCGCCGAGCGCCACCCCGGTTTGAAATTGCACATCGACCACCATGGCCGCGGTGGTGGGGGTGGTTCCGGAAAGGACGATGCCGCCTTTGCCAATCTGGGCGACATGTTGGTGCTCGCCAAACTCCCGAATGTCGCAGTCAAGCTCTCGGGCGCACCGAGCTATTCGAGCGAGCCCTACCCCTATCGCAACATCCACAAATACATCCGCCAGATTTATGACGCGTTCGGCCCGCAGCGCTGCTTCTGGGGCACCGACATCACCCGCATGCCGTGCTCTTATCGGCAATGCGTGACGATGTTCACCGAGGAATTGCCGTGGCTGCAGGGGCGCGACAAGGACCTGGTCATGGGGCAGGCGATCATCGACTGGCTCGGCTGGAAGCGCCCCGCTTAGCCCGCCCAGCGGTAGAGGGATGAACCGATGCAATTCGGTCTGTTCGGCAGCGCCGCGGCAAGGCGCGGCGGCCCCGAGTTCGACAGCAGCGAGGGGTTCCGCGATTTCATCGAATACAATGTCGAGGCCGAGGCGCTCGGGTTTCACAGCACCTTTGTCGTCGAGCACCATTTCACCGGATACGGCCAGGTTTCGGCTACGATCAGCCTGTTGACCTGGCTCGGCGCACGCACACGCCGGCTGCGTCTCGGCACCGCGGTCATCGTGCTGCCCTGGCACAATCCGGTATTGCTGGCCGAGCAGGCGGCGACCCTCGATCTCCTCTCCGGCGGCCGGCTCGATTTCGGTATCGGCAAGGGTTACCGCTACAATGAATTCGCCGGCTTTTGCGTGCCGATGGAGGAAGCCGACGCACGCTTCGACGAATGCCTCGAGGTCATCCTCAAGGCGTGGACAGTGGACGAGCCGTTCTCGCATCAGGGCAAATACTGGCGGTTCGACAATATCGTCGTTGAGCCGCCAACGGCGCAGAGGCCGCATCCGCCGATCTGGATGGGCGCGGGCAGCGAGCGCTCGATCCGACGCGTCGCACAACAAGGCTACCATCTGCTGCTCGGCCAATATGCCTCGCCCGAGGACGTCGCGAACTCGATCGCGGTGTACAAGGAAGCCGTCGAGGCGAGTGGTCGGCGCTTTGATCCGATGCAAGTCGGCGTGACCCGAGCCTTCTTCGTCACGGATAGTAACGCAGAAAAGGAGGCCGCGCTGGAACGGCGGCTGCAAAACAGGGTGCGGCAGCTGAAATTGGCGACCCGGCCCGACGGCACGGTGCACGGCGGGCCGGACCGCGCCACTGGCGATCCACACACGGTCAATGTCAACAGCGCGATGTACGGAAATCCCGACGAGATCGCAGACCGGCTCGTCATGCTGAAAGAAGCCGGAGCCGGTTACGTGCTGATCAACGGCGGCGGTTCGGGCGGCGGAATGCGCGGCCGTGATAGCTTGCGCCGCTTCGCGCGCGAAGTGATGCCGCTCTTCGCGGACATTGCGCCGAAACGCCTCGCGGTCTGACCGCTGGCACGATGCTGGGGCTTTCGGTCGGCCTCGGTTCAGCGGCATTGCGCGAGACCCATGGTGTTGGGGCCTGCAGTCGCTACCGAAGCGTCCTCGCCGGCAATTGAATTAAACTCGACTATTCTCTCAGGAATTACAGGGGCGCGATCTCGATCGTCGTCATCTCTCGGCGCTTTAGGTGACGGGTACGCTCGCCGCATCGCTGTGCGACATCCGGCCCAGACTACCATGCGTAAAATCGACGGCTGGCAGATCAGAAATGCACTGATAAGCCGGTTGATCTTACTCTCCTATATAATATGCTCGCCTGATGAGATACCCCGCCAACTAATTTCGGACACCCGCGAGGCGGCATCAGCGCCGCTGCATCGTCGAATGAGTGCAACTCAGAGAACCGAACACGACCCCACTTAGGAGAAACTCGCCATGCCGATGCCGCAACGAGTCCAGTATCCCGACGCCATCGAGCCGTTGGTCCAGTTCATCGAGGATACGCCGCCCGCAGAGATCCTCGACCGCACGCTTGAGAAGTTGCGTGCCGGGGTGCCGACGGAGACGATGCTGACGGCCTCGGCTCTTGCGGTGACCCGCTCCACCGAGATGCCGCCCGGCCATCACGGCGGTCCGCTACACCCGTTGGCCGGCCTCTACGCGATCTCGAAGACGGTCGAGCGCCTGGAGGGCGAGGAGCGGTTCCTGCCGGTGCTGCAGCACGTGGCGCTCACCAACAAACATATCAACCACCCAGCGATGGGACCGTACTCCCTGCCCCAATTCGCACCGGAGGATGCCGGCGGCGTCGAAGCGACCAAAGCGGCCTTCCTTACGGCGGTGGGTCGCGGCGAGTGGAACAAGGCCGACCACCTTTACCAATGGCTGTGGGATCAAGCGCCGCGCATCGAGGCCTTCGATCTGCTCTTGAGCGTGGCGATTCCGAAGAATTTCCACGACGACCATTACTTCATGTTTCCGGGCACGGTGTGGCGCGCTTTTGAGGAGGGGGTTCTCGACAAAGAGTTCTTCAAAACCGTGATGCGGCCGGTGGTGCGCTTTGTGACCCGTTCGCCGGTCGCGCCGAACAACCCGATGCCTTCGCCGCTGCCGCAGATTGAAGCGCTGATCGAGGAGCACGGGCTGTTGAAGCGCATCTATCGTCAGCGCACGGGCGAGGATGAAACCGCCGCAGTCGGCGCGCTCGGAGAGGCGATCGCGGCCGTCGATGTCTTTGCCGATATCCCGGTGCTGATGGCGAAGGCCTTGGCTGGGGGGATTTCGCTGGATGGCGCGGGCGAGGCGCTGTCGATCGGGGCTGCCGGCCTGTTCCTGCGCTCGCTCGGCGGCAACCCGATGGATGTGCACCTGCACACCAGCATCAATCTGCGGCGCTATCTGCTGCGGCTCGACGGGATCAGCCTCAAGAACAAATTGCTGCTGTTGTTGACCTGGCAGTCGGGCCCGGAGATCCGCTCGACCGCGACGCGGATGGAGCCCTACCCGCAGCCCGATATGAAGGCGGTTGGCGCGTTGCCCGCGCGTGGCCAGCAGGAGTTGCTCGACGCCATCAAACATAGCGTCTACACCCAGCCGCCGACCGACTGGTCCAAGGTCACCAATTTGGGGGTGATGCGGGCGGTGCCTGAGGTCAAGGAGACGGTCAACCTGGCCACACAGTACATGAAGGCCGGCTACGACCCGCAGGCTCTGATCGCACGTCTCGCCGAGATCGTGTGCCATGACAATTTCACCGAAATGCACGCCTTCAAGCACCACCAGTCGATCGTCGAAGAATATCACTCGACGCGCGAGCCGTGGCGCTGGATGCACCTCGTCTGCGGCGCGCAGGCCGCGGCGATCTCGTTCGGCAAGAACATGACGATCTACGAGGAGTATCTCGAACTCCTCCACGCCGCGTAGCTGCGGCCACGCAAGCGAACAGGGAGGCCTTGCGCCTCCCTGTTTTGATTCAGGCGGCTGAAACCCCAGCGAAACCTTATTTTTGCCAGTAGGGATCAGAGTGGGGGAGGGCGGGGATCTTTTCTTCGCCCGCGCCAGGATCGGGTGCCCGCCTCAGCATTATGCTGGTCTCCTGCGCGGCATGCGGGATGCCGCGCTATCTAGCAGTAACGTCCTCGTTCGGCTGGAACGGCATCACCCGTTTCGCCTCTACGTCGCACCGACCTCGGCCTCCTGGCTCAATACCTCGCCGAAACCAACGACGATCCCAAACCCTTGATCCCAAAAGCGGACCCTGAGCCGACCGCGCTCGACAAGCTCGTCGGGCGCCAAGCGATAGCGGGCCAATGAATCGGATCGACGCCGACGAATTCCCACGCTACCGCCATCGGGGCCCTCTTTACGAGGATGGCTCGGGTGCCTCAGTACACGGCAAGGCGCGTGCATCTCGGATCGCCTGCCAGATGCGCTCGCTGGTCGCCGGCATGTCGAGGCCCACGACGCCGAGCGGCGCGAGCGCATCGACGACGGCATTGACGACCGCCGGCAGTGCGCCGACGGTGCCGGCTTCACCCGCGCCCTTGGCACCCAGTGGATTACGCTTGGTCGGCACCGGGTTCGAGGTGATCTCCATGTACGGCATCGTGTCGGCGCGCGGCAGGCAGTAATCCATAAAGCTGCCGGTTAGGTTCTGCCCTGATTGGCGGTCGTAGACGACCTGCTCCATCAGAGCCTGGCCCAGCCCTTGCGCGATCCCGCCATGGATCTGGCCCTTGAGACCAATCGGGTTCACCACCGTGCCGACATCGTCGACGACAACGTAGCGGACGATCTCCAGTGCGCCGGTTTCGGGGTCGATCTCGACCTCACAGACATGGCAGCCATTGGGATAGGTGTTGTCGACGGGGGCGAAGGTACCGGTCTCGTAAAGGCCGCCTTCGAGTCCTGACGGCAAGCGGCCGGACTGGAACGACGCCTTAGCGACATCGGTGATGCTGACGCGCCGGTCCGTGCCGACAACTGAGAAATTGCTATCGGCGAATTCGATGTCGGCGTCGGCGGCTTCGAGGAGATGTGCGGCAATGCGCTTGCCCTTTGCGATGACCTTGTCGGCCGCCATCCATAAGGCCGAGCCGCCGATCACCGTCGAGCGTGAGCCGTTGGTGCCGATACCAAAGGCGACGCGATCGGTGTCGCCGTCGATGTATTGCACGGTTGCCGGGTCGAGCCCGAGCCTTTCGTTCAGCACTTGCTTGAAGGTGGTC
>Ga0306920_100006219_pt1 | contig 15536 bp, 13 predicted proteins | sample flu12Cox44000170_FD_204666 | JGI IMG/M metagenome (GOLD analysis project Ga0306920, IMG submission 204666) | Lab enrichment of tropical soil microbial communities from Luquillo Experimental Forest, Puerto Rico - flux4day.12C.oxic.44.000.170 (v2)... | ecosystem: Environmental > Terrestrial >... | reverse complement strand
TTAACGTGGTCTCGTCTGGGAGCGACCTCGTCGCAGAGCTGCGTGCGCGGCACGCTACATCATCGATTCGGTCGCTCCCCCGATTGTATTTCTGGAGGAAACACAGTGGAGAAGACCAATCTTATCGAGCCGAACCTGCCAGTTGAGACAGCCGCCAGCCACACTTCGGCCCCAACTCCAACCATGACTTTGTGCGCTTACGGCAAGAAGTTGACACGCGAGGATTTGGCCTTGCTCGCAACGCCAGCAGCCACCTCTACCCACAAACCCATTCCACACATTGCTGTGGTTGAGAAGCTGATTGAGGTCCTCAACTTTCGTCAGGTTAGTGTGCTGCGGGAGGAATACGCGGTCTCGACTGACGGCATGAGGATGTTTGGTGTAATGGACCTGAGCTTCGGCTTCGACGGATGCCGTTTTGCCATCGGCTTGCGAAACAGCCACGACAAGTCCCTCCGGCTGAGTTGCACGGTCGGTCTGCGGGTCTTTGTTTGCGAGAACCTTGCCTTTCACGGGGAATACACCCCAGTCTTGGCGAAGCATTCGAAACACTTCTCGTTGGAAGACAGTCTGGCCATTGGTGTCGATCGGATGCAGAGAAACTTCGGACCTTTGAAGCACCAAGTAGAAGAATGGCAAGCCATGCAGCTGTCTACGGCCGCGGTTAAGCTGCTCATCTACCAGGCATTCATTGAGGAAGAAGCAGGGCTTCCCAAGCATCTGGCGCGACGAGTGCACGACCTGTACTTTCACCCCGTCCATGAGGAGTTCCAACCTCGAACTATGTGGAGCCTGTCGAACGCCTTCACCAGCGCATTCAAGGAACTGGAGCCGATTCCCCAGTACAAAGCCACGGCGAAGCTGGCTGGGTTTCTGCAGGCCGTCCGACCTTCGTAACCCTGAACAAATTGTCGGACAATGTCCCGATGTCGTCGTGTCATTGAGGAAGGGGCTGAAGCGGAGGGTCGCACGCTAGCGGTCAATCGGTAAAAATACGGGAGAAGCACTTGAGTACAGCTATAAAGCTTGCCAAAATTAAATCTGTCCGATTCATGAGTCGCTATTCTGCTCCAGCGGTCAGCCCACCCGAGAGCAACGTTGGCTGGGGTTAGTGGGTTGAGAGCATCAAAAGATGCTTTACCATCCGCAAGGGTATCGGGAACCCCGTTACCTGCGGAGAGGCAGGCGGCTCAACGGAAACATTCGCCGAGCAGGCGGAATGCCGGGAGCTAATGTCTACTCGGCCGGCAAGCCGCCCTTGATATCCCTGACGCGCACGCTTTCAGACGAACTGATTTCGCGCAGCATTCGCGTTCAGTGTCAGCGCCAGCCCGGTCGAGAATCCGCTCTACGGCAAGCTTTAGGGCTATTCGAAGAACAGCTCAAAGCAACGTCTGAGTCTCTTCAGCAACAGATTCCAGCTGGCCGATTCGGAAGTCCGGCCGAGTCGCGAGTGCGGTAGTGTACTTCGCCTCTGACGAATCTGCATTCACGATGGAAGCCGAGTTGATCGTTGACAGGGAAATGAATGAAATCTGAGCGAAGCTTAGTGCGACTCAAGGCCCGACATTAGCAGGTAATCAACAATAACACCATTCGGCCTATCGAACCCCAGAGAGGGTATGGCGGTCATTCTTGTCGAGAATTCGTTCTAGGTGCTATATGCCTTTGAGTTGCCGACTGGGCGTTCTTGAACTCGGAGCCCCAGCGCCTGAGCGGGCAGCGGTTCATGCCAAATCCATTCCTCTGGAATAACCAAACCAATCGCATCGCCAAAGTCTGTGTGAGTACCCCTGAAAATGCGTGTGAGCACGACAGCCACAGCTCTCTTTGCTAGCACCGGATCCTTCACACGCCCATTCCAAAGCGACTCCTCACCAATCCACCACCATGTAGGCGCCCTCCCCTTCCAAGCCCGACTCAATTGGGAGGCAACTGTATGGTTGATTAAGGTCTTGCCGCGACAGAATAGAGTTGAGGCACCGTCAGTCACGGCTACGTTGGAAATTGGTAGTGATACTGTACTCTGTCACCGTACCAAGACTTGCATGATCTCGCTGGCGCAAAAGCTACGGCTGGGCGACTACTTCTCGCTTGGATTCGGGACTATGATCGGTGTCGGCTGGCTGGTCGTAATGGACGACTGGCTCGCTCGCGGCGGTCCGGTTGGCGCGATCCTCGGCTTTGTCATAGGTGGAGCAGCGCTGCTTCCCATCGGCTATGTTTACGGCCAACTCGTACGCGCGATGCCCGACGCGGCCGGCGAGATCGCCTACACAGCCCGCGTGTTTCCGCGTTCCGTAAGCTTCGCAACCGGATGGATGATGCTGCTGGCATATGCCATCGTATGCCCTTGGGAGGCAGTTGCGATTGGCAGAATCGCGGCCTACCTCTTCCCTGCTCTAAATTCAGTTGAGTTGTACCGGATCGGCGCCCGTCCCGTCTACCTGCCGCATCTCGTGGTTGGGCTCACCTTAACGGTCTTGCTCACCTACCTGAACTATCGGGGTATTCGCCTGAGCGCCACATTTCAGAACTGGACCACTGCGGGAGTACTTACATTGGTCATTTCCTTCGTCGCCGCCGGGCTCCAACATGGATCGGGGAAGAACTTTCCTCCGCTGTTCAATGGCTCGGGAGTCGTCTCAGTGTTGCTGGTACTGCAGATCGTCCCCTATTTCATGACCGGCTTCGAGTCGGTGGCTAAGTCATCGGAAGAAGCCAGCTCCGACTTCAAGCCTTGGAATTTCCTGCTGGCCATCACCCTTGCGATCCTTGTCGGCGTTGCATTCTACACCACAGTAATCGTTGCTGTGGCCTACGTGGCGCCTTGGCAAACCCTGCTTCGCGAGCACTTCGCGACGGCCGCAGCCTTCGAACGTGCGCTCGGCTCGAGCAGAATCGTGAGCCTCATCATGACAGCGGCACTGCTGTCGCTGCTGAAGGTCTTCAACGGTAACCTCGTTGCGTCCAGCCGACTGCTCTTTGCGCTTGGGCGTCGGGGTTTAGCTGACTCACGGCTTGCTCACATACACCCGGTGAATCAGACGCCTTCGACTGCGGTGGTCTGTATCGGAGCTGCAACAGCAGTTTTCATGTTCGGTGGTGAGTGGATCCTGGTGCCCATCGCGGAGGTTGGATCGGTAGCCTCGGCGCTCGGGTGGATGGCCGCCTGCGCTGCTTATCTGCGTCTGCAACCGACCTCGCCCGGACGCGTTGCGGCAGGGGCAGGCCTTACAGTCACTTTCCTGCTGCTGCTCATGAAAATCCTTCCGGTAGTGCCCGGACACTTCACGCTTTACGAATGGATCGCGCTTGCGATCTGGGTCATGGGCGGACTGCTGCTCTATAGCGGACACGCCTCGGAACGGACGGTTGCGCCGGATGTTGCCCGCTAAGCCGTCTCAGGGCGTGGGCTTGGCCGCATTGCTGGCTGCGTATTCCACCATCTGCTTGACAATGTCATAGGGCGTGTTGCTGCCGAGCCCTACGATCTTGCGTCCATCAATAAAAAATGTGGGCGTACTGCTGACCCCCAACTTTTCGCCTAGTGCGATCGAGTCACGGACATGCTTCTCGGTCTCAGGCTTAGGGATGCAGGCGGCGACGGCTCCCGGATCGGCGCCGGAGTCTTTCGCATATCCTTTTAGCATCTGGTCGGCATTTTGTTCGGTGATTTCGCTCTGATGTTCGTAAACCGTGGGAATGAACTTCCACACCGCTTCATTGTTCTGGCGACCGATGCAGTCGATGTACTTTGCGCCCAGCATTGCCCATTTGTGAAGATGTTCGAGAGGAAAGTTCTGGAATACCAGCCGTGCCTTGGGTTCGTCCTCCATCAACTTTGTGACGGTAGGCTGTGCCGCCTTACAGGCGGGACACTGCAGATCCCCGAACTCGACTATGGTAACCGCGGCGTCCTTGGGGCCATGCGCGGGACCGTCCACAGCCTTTAATTCTGCACGGGCCGGAGCAAAGGGATCGGCTCCGAACGGAATCAGGTCACCCGACATGGCGTATTTCTGGTCGGGAGTAACGTAGAGATGACTCAACTGCTGCCCCTGCGGCGTGTTGAACACAATAACGATCTCGGACATGCTGGGATCCTCCGATGGCTTGATTTCTGCCACCTTCCAAGTAAGCTGCTGGTTCCAACCAAACATGCGCTTCAAAAATTCATTGACGGTTGCTTCGCTGGGGCGGTTGCCGGTAGCCGCACTGGACGCGGTCTTGGGTGCGTCGGGAGCAGGATTGTTCGGTGCGGACTGCTGTGCGAGACAGGGTAAACCAGCGACAAGACAACCAGCGAAGAACAGGGGTGTGAGACGATTCATGCATTCCTTTCCAGAATGAGCACCTGAGCTGATGAACTTTAGGAGCACGTCGTTGATTTGGCGGCGATCGGATATCGCCTTCCGAAACCAAACGCTTTTTCGGAAATCTTCAAACCGGGAGCGGCCTGCTGACGCTTGTACTCGCTGCGATCCACCATGCAGGCAACTCTTCGCACCAATTGCAAATCGATGCCGCGCTCGGTGGCGATCGTCTCTGGCGAACGGTTTTCTTCGACGTAGTCTTCCAGAATTGTATCGAGAATTTCGTAAGGCGGCAGGCTATCGCTGTCCTTCTGGTCGGGCCGTAACTCCGCCGACGGTGGCTTTTCGATGGTAGAGAGAGGAATTACAGGCGACCGTGAATTTACATAGTGTGCCAGGCGATATACCAAGGTTTTCGGGACATCGGAGATGACTGCAAGACCGCCACACATGTCCCCGTAGAGTGTACAGTAGCCGACCCCAAGCTCCGACTTGTTGCCTGTGGTCAGCAGCAACGCGCAAAACTTGTTCGACATGGCCATCAGGAGCGAGCCGCGAATGCGTGCCTGGATGTTTTCCTCGGTGACGTCCGCCGGCAGGCCGGTGAACACCGGCTCCAGATCCCTCAGGTACGCCTCAAAAATCTCGCCAATCGGCAGCAACTCTAGCCGAATTCCAAGGTTGTTTGCCAACTCCCTAGCGTCGTCGATGCTACCCTGCGACGAATAGTGGCTAGGCATCATAACGCCGGCGACGTTCTCACGACCGAGCGCATCCACGGCGATACACGCCGTGAGCGCAGAATCGATGCCCCCGCTGAGCCCCAGGACGACGCGCTGGAATCCGCATTTGTGCACGTAATCCCGCGTCCCCAGCACCAGCGCAGCGTAGGCGCTGGCTTCAAGGTTTTCCTCTTGCAGGTGGACGTCACCGGCAAGGGTTTCGGTGTCAAAGCAAATCAGATCTTCCTCAAACGACTTGGCCTGCGCAACTACTTCGCCGTCAGGACCAATCACGACGCTCGAGCCATCGAAGACCAAACTGTCATTACCGCCAACCTGATTGACCAGCACAACCGGGATGCGGTAGGTCCGGGCGATGGAGGCGAGCATGTCGCGGCGCAGTTCGCGCTTCCTGAGGTAGAACGGCGAGGCTGAGATGTTTAGTAGGATCTTGCCGCCGGAGCGCATCAGCTCTTCCACAGGATCAATACCGTAGAGTTGACGGTCCCAGAAATGTTTGTCGTTCCAAGCGTCTTCGCAAATGGTAAGCGCAGCGCATGTATTGCCGATCATCGTAAGTTGTTGCGAGTCTGCGGGTGCGAAGTTCCGCATCTCGTCGAAGACGTCATACGTAGGCAGCAAGCGTTTGGACTGGATGAACGCGATTCGACCATCGCGAAGCAAGGCAGCCGAGTTCAACGCGGACTTCCCAGCAGGGGATTTCGCCGGAGTGACCAGTCCGCAAATAACGGCAATGCCTTGCGTCTGATGTGCGATAGCTTCAGCGGTTTCGTGATTCCGCTCGACGAACCAGGGGCGCTCTACCAGGTCGCGCGGGGGATAGCCGCAGACCGAAAGCTCGGGAAACAGAATCAGGTCGCATCCGGCGCTGCGGGCCCGCTTGGCGTATTCGATGATTTTGGCGGAGTTGCCGGCGAAGTCGCCGATCGTGGTGTTGATCTGGCCGAGTGCAATCCTCACGCTAATAGTGTAAAGGCGCAGCTGCAGCCCGCCAAACCGGGACTGCTTGGTCTATGGCTTACAGGTGCGGCGAGGTCGTACTGTTCGCCGGATCGGTGGGATCCAGGGTTGGACCCGACGAAGCCGGTGGAGATTTTTGCGGTGGCGTCGGCTGTGTGTCAGGACCGTTGTGTATGGTCGTGCGTAGATCGCCCGAACCGTTGTCGCCATACTGATCTTCGCCGGGCCGGCGGAGGGAAGGAGCATTCGCCGGCTTCGGGGTTTCTTTCTTGGCTACCTCGGTGGCGCCCTCGGCCGACGGCAGTTCAACTTCCTTCTCCGTGCGGACGATCTTCTGGCCGTCGACAGTCATGATCTCCAGACGAGTCACGATGTTTCCGGCAAAGCGAACGAAGTCAACTTCTTCCGGAGGATTGCCATAGATCCATTCTTCGTAATCGTGGCCCTGCTCATCCTTGTCGCGGATCTTTTTGGGTGCACGGCCCTTGGCATAGACCACCATATCCTTGTCCATGCCCACCAGCACCTGGTGATTCTTGATGGCCTCCTGCAACTTCGGAGGCAGTGTCTTTTCGTAAGCCTCAGCTACACTTAGCGCCTTGAAGTCCAGAACGGGTGCCAGGAGATCGCGAATCTGGTCGCCGGTGAGCTCAGGAAGGTAGTTGTCGAACTCCAGCGTGACCATCGAGCCATGTGCGTTCAGGCTTTTGTCGGGACCAGCCACAGGCGTCATCGTGCCATTCATCCCCACCTCGACGTGCCGGTACCACTTCTGATGCTTCTTAGGTCCGCCATTGATCTCAAGAATGATCGCCTTTTCCTTCAAGACAACATTGGTGATGACACACTTATCGCCGGGCTGAGCTGCCGGGCCGTTTTCAGCGACCAGCTGCCTGACCTGTGCATCGCTGGGGCTGACCTTGCCATTCTTGATCACCAGGCCCTTTTCTCCCTGCGGCAGCATACGACGGGCGAATGCGTGTTCGGCTGTAAGGTCGCGGATTACCAGCACGCGAGTCTGGGGTGTCATCTTCTCAGGCCTCGCACCAGATTGCGGCGGATTGTCGCCAGCGAACAGGGGCAGAGTGAGCACCAAGACTGCCGTGCCAAGGAACGTGGACCGAATGCGGCTCATGGAAGTGCCCGTTGTCCCAAATTATATGCCTATTGCAAGTTGCTAATGTCACGAATTGGTATCAGCTAACCTTGGATGCCTGGGAAGTGGCCGCGGTGAACCAACTTATCCTCGGCCGAAAGCATCGGCCCTCGCAACGGCCTGAGAGGCCATTTCCATACCGTCGCCATTCCGATGAGGACAACCACGGCTCCCGTAGCGCTGGCCTCGATTCCATACCCGCCGCCGGTGAGCCAAGCTGGACCGGCAACGCTGCTCCGAACGACCACGTTGAACACGCGCAGGCCACTCACCGGAAGCCCAAGGAGCAGGCCTAGCGTCGCGTTCCAGGCAAAATGAATGCCCCAAGGCAGCCAGAGAGCGCGTGTGCGAAGATAAGCGATTGCCAGAACGATTCCGATCAGGATGGTATCCCCCAGCCCCCAGACTGTAGCGCCCGGGTTCAACAGGTGCACGACGCCAAACAGGATAGAGAAGACGGCGATTGCTCCAACCGCGCCTATTCCCTCTTCCAAGCGCTGGAAGGGGTAACCGCGAAACATCAACTCTTCCGCGAGCGAGCCTGTGATCAATACCGCCAGCGCGGCCACAAGGCGAGGTACGGTGCGTGACGTGAGGTGCAGGTCTGCGTGAAAGCCGTGGCTGACTGCGACGATCAGAATGATCGCCAGCACGACCAGCCCAAACCCGAGAATACAGCCCCCGGTCCACTGGCGAAGCCAGCCCCGAACGTACGGCAACCCCATCGCTGCCACGCGATGCTCCTCGATGTGATCTGCCGTGGTGAGCAACCAGCTATACAGGCCCAGAAGCACGAGCACCAGGAGAGTGCGGAACACCAATTCTGAGACCAGGTAGTGATTGCCAGCGACGGCCTCGGCCAACGATGCGCAGCCCTGAAACGCGAGCGCCGACAACATCACCGACAGCACGAACGCCCACACTGGGTGCAGGCGTCCGCTGCCAGTCGTGAACATGTTCACACTTTAGCGACTTGCATTTTGGCCAGCGGCTGAAAGGTGAGTCCCTCACGGGCAACCTGGAAGTCCAGCGGCTGGCCGCCGTTTTCGCGAACGGCATTGTTTATGCGTTCGCGGGTGCCCTTCTCGATGAGTGCAACCACACAACCGCCTCCTCCGGCCCCACAAACCTTGGCTGCGCGAGCACCGTTCGAGGTGGCAACCGCGATCAGCTTGTCGATCAGAGCCGTCGTGATGCCCGGCGCATTGGTGCGGCGCAGCTTCCATTCTTCGCGCATGAGCAGCTCGACATCGTCCCATTGGGCAGCGGCCAGTGCTGAATGCATGTGCTGAGCGATGCGCGAGATCTCGGCAAAGTTCCGAATGACTCTCTCGTCGCCGTTGATGTGGCTCTTAAAGACTTCCCAGTTATTGATGCCGGATTGGCGCGGCGCTCCGGTATAGAAAAGCGCGAATCGCTCGTCGACCTCATCCAGTGAAACCGGGATGGGCTCACAGTGAATGCCATCGGGATCGAGATGGACGGCATTCACTCCGCCATACATCGCCGGATAGTAGTCCTGGCAACCGGTAGGTACTCTGATGAGCTGCGCCTCGACGTTTTGCGCGATCACGCGAATCTGTTCTAGCTCCAAATCGCGGCCGGTAAAGCGCGCCAGTGCCGCCGCAGTGGCAATCATCATGGCGGACGAGCCTGAGATGCCTGCGCCTGCCGGGGACTCCGACTGCGTCTCAAGAATGAAACCATCATTTGGCCGGAAGAACCGAATCAGATGAGCCGCCAACGAATGTTCGTAGGTCTTGGTGTCAAGCAACGCTTCCAGGCTGGCGAAATGCTCATCACAGGCGGTGTCGTATGACTTCAGGTAGATACTCTGGCCAGGCCGGGGCGTGATCTTACACGAAGTGTGAACATTGACCGCGACATTGACGGTAACTGCACCTTCATGAAAGAGGTACATCGGCCAAATGTCGAGGGTCGAGCCGGCGAGGTCGGCGCGACAGGGCGCCTGGGCAAAGATTTCGTCTCCGTTCGAGTTGGGCGTAGTCAGCGAAATTATGGACATTCAGGAATCGGCCTTTTCTAAGAGTTTTCTACCCACGGACAGTACTTCCTCCACCACCTGCCTCACATCGCCCTGTGTAGTGCGGTGATTCACGATACAAGCCCGCAAAGCGAACTTGCCATGAATTGTCGCATTTGACAAGAACACTTTGCCTCTCCGAACCACGGCCTGCAAAATGTTTCGGTTCAATTTGTCCAGATAATTTCGCTCCATCCCTGCCGGCCGATAGCGGAAGCACACCGCGCTGAGGGAAACCGGAGCGACTGCTTCCAGTTCGGGCTCGTGTTCGATCAAGCTTGCCAGGTAGTGTGCGCACGACAAATCATTGCGTATTGCTTCACGGAAGCTAGCCAATCCGTGATAACGCAGCGACAGCCACAACTTCAGGGCCCGGAACCTCCGCGAGAGTTCCATTGACTCTTCAAAGAAGGCAAACCCTTCGATCGGATCTGCAAACAGCGACTTGGCGTAGTCTCCGGAGTGGGAGAACGCCACTCTGGCGGCGGTTGCATCGCGATAGAGTAAACAGCCGCAGTCGAGCGGCTGGTACAGCCACTTGTGAGGATCAAGCGCCAGCGAGTCGGCACGATTCAGGCCCACAAACTTTTCTGGTTCGGCGATAGCCGCCAGCGCACCGTAGGCTCCGTCGATGTGAAACCAGGCATCGAATTCGCTGGCAATGTCGGCAATTTCGGCCAAAGGATCGATGCTGCCCGTGGCTACGGTTCCTGCCGAAGCTACCATCGCAATCGGTGTGATGCCGGTGATGAGATCGTGTTGCACAGCGTCGCGCAGAGCGTCCGTCCTCATACATAAGCTCTGATCGCACGGGATGAGGCGCAGGTTGTCGCGACCGATGCCTAGCAACGCGACAGCCTTGCCAATCGACATATGGACCTGCTCAGAGGCATAGATCGCACCACTCCGCTGGACTCCACTTTCGTTCGCTGGAATCCTTGACTCACGTGCCATGGCAAGCCCCATGAGGTTGGCAGACGATCCACCGCCAGTCAGGCTACCTGTAAATCCGTCGCACCCCAGTGCCTCAGCGATCCAGCCAACCACTACCCTCTCCAGCGTTACCGCCGTCGGACCCGACCGCCAGGCCGTTACGTTTTGATTCAAAACGCTCGCCAGCAGATCGGCAGCTGCTGCAACCGGCTCACCCGAGCCCAGTACGTACCCGAAGAAGCGCGGCCCCTGCGCTCGTACGTCCGCAATCACCTTATCGAGATCGTCGAGCGCAGCCGAGCCTATTCCCTTCTCCGGTACAGGGTAGAGAAACGCGGTTTGCGATTCGGCGCCGGTGATCTGAGGAAAGGTCGGCTGGTCCGGTAGAGAGGCTAGATAGCCGAGCGCCAATCGTGAGATGCGGTCGAAAACGGTAACGTATTCAGCTTGCGAAAGTAAAAGAGGATTCATGCTCGAGACTAATCCAGGGTCGTCAACCGGTCAGGCGGGACAACCATTGTAACCTGATGTCACAGCTGGTGATAGCTGATCAACTCGATGCCGCACCGCTCGAGAGCCTGTTTCGCCTCCACCGAGGTCAGCACTTCGAGTTCCTGCGCGCGTGATTGACGCAGGCGAGTGCGAACCTGATCGAGATCGGAATCGTTGTAACCGGGGTGACAAACAAACTCCCAGGTGCCTTGGGGAATGCTGTCCACGATGGTTAGAAACAGGTTAAGGTCGAGGACGCCGGTAACAAGGACTCCAAACGTGCCATCCGTCGTGCGCAAGCCGTGAGCCAAGACCTCGGCTCGAAAGCGCGCAGCCAAGCTCCGCAGCACGCTCATCTGGGTGAAGCGGGTCCATAGGCGGCTCTGCCTGAGGAGCTTGCTGAGCGGCAAGGGGAAGAATCGTCCAATGGGGTTGCGGACCGCTGGAACATCAAGCGCGCGGGCTGCCCGCAGCAAAGGCCGCAGCACGGCAGAAAACATATGCGCATGCTTGTGCGTATCGAAGTGGGATAAACGAATCCCAGCCGATTGAACGCGCCGCATCTGTGCCATGGCTTCAGCCTGAATCTCGTCGGCATTAAGCTTGCCCCGAAGGGCCGCCATTGCAAAGTCGCTCAAAGAGGTGCGGAGTTGCCGGTCGCCATTTTCGCCTCCGGGCTGCAACAGACTATGCACTTCGTCCCCGCCCAGCAGCGGCTCACCATCAAGCAGGACAACATGACAGCCGACCCCGAAGGTTGTACTTCCTCGGAGGAGGGAGCGGGCCAGGTCAATGGCGTCCTCGAAGGCTCGCGAGTTTGCCATGAGAGTGGCCGAACTCACGACCCCCCGCCGGTGCGCTTCGGCGATGGCCCGGTTCACGCCCGAAGTAAGCCCAAAGTCGTCGGCGTTGATGATAAGCCTGCGCACGCAGCCAGTGTAGCAGCGGGAAGTGGCCGTCGAATTCGGAGCTCTGCCCCGGTTGCGTGGCATAGCCTCTCGCAGGGTACGGGCAGGCCATTGGGCCCCAATCGATTTCAATCATTATCGATCACCAGGACTTGCGCATCTTTCGCTGGTTTGTTGCAGCCGAACTGCTTCTCATCACGGTTTCCTGACGACTTGCCTCAGGCATGAAACCATCCTGGAGGCAGTCCGTCTAACCCAGAAAGTATGGCATGCTTTTGGGGGCAGCCTGATGAATTCGCCGCAAAATCCCTTGACCATTTCGTCCACACCAACCCTAGTGCCTTCGACCGCAGGCATCCGGGTCGTTGTGCTTGAGCCTGATGTCGAGGTTCGCGCGAGATTTCGCTTTTGGGTTCACCGTGAATCTACTTTTACCCTTGTGGGAGAGGCGGAAGAGTGGCCGCAATGCGACTATCTGCTGGGAGAGATGGTGCCAGAGCTCCTAATTGCGCACATGGGCAGTATTCCCGACTATTGGTGGCACGCAGTGCAGGCAGAGCCGTTCCCCCTTGTTTTGGCGCTGCTTGATGAGGATAACCCGCGGCCTTTGGATCAGCGGGTGATCCAGACACTGCGGTGGCCATTCGAGGAGTCTCACGTGCTGCCGGCCATGGTGCGGGCGCAGTCAGAAATCTACACCCGCAAAGCTTATGAGCTGTCACTCTTGCTGCGCCAGTACACGTCGAATTCGGCTGCACCATCGCTTTATCTGGCGAGCATCACCGTTGATCACGAAGGTAAGAAGTTCAACCTTGACACCTCGACCATCGTTGCGATCCTTGCCAGCGCCAACTACTGTCGCTTGCAAACGTCAAACGGGACCTTCGAGATCCGTGAAACCATGACCAATCTCTGCTCCAAACTGGACCCAACCCAGTTTCTACGGATTCATCGTTCAGTCATCGTCAACATCGCTCAGGTCCGCGATATGGCCGTCAGTTCTAACGGAGCCACCGCCGTGGTGCTCCAGGACGGCACTCAGCTGCCCGTTGGCCCGAACTTCCGTCATCTCATCAGCGATCTACCCGTGCGCAAACGCGCATAGTCAATCGCAAACGATCATCTCAAGTCCAGGCACTCCAGCGAGTGCCTTTTGCATTCACTGCGCGGAATGCGTTTTTTTGCATGGGACAGATGGCGTGGGAATGCGGAGCAAAGCATTGCAAACAAGGTCGAGTGAACGAACGAACGACTCACCGACTACGTCCATGTGGACAACGGGTCCTGGCTCCGCCGAGCCGGACATGGGGGTTCTCATGCTGTGCAACGGAATCTTCCTTGCTGCAACGTCCCTTTTCCTGATTTGTGCAGGGCAGTACTCGATCACTCAAGACCTGTCGCCCACGCTTGTGCAGCGCGCTTCCTCTGGGAACGTTGATGCCATTCTCAAATTGGCCGGAGGTTATGAATCTGGCCTCGGAGTTCCGCAAGACATGAGCAAGGCCGCTGAGTGGTATCGGCGTGCGGCTGACTATGGTAATCCCGTCGCCCAAGCTAAAATCGGCAGCTTCTACCATTGCGGCACCGGCGTGGAGAAGGATGAGCATGAGTTCTTCAAGTGGGTGCAGCGTTCCGCCAGTACGGGTTTTGCACCCGGGGAGGTGATGCTGGGTTTGGCCTATATGCACGGCTGGGGCGTGGCGGCGAACCTTCCCGAGGCTTTGCGTTGGCTCCGCGATGCGGCCGCCAAGGGACAAATAGACGCAGAGGTCGAAATCGGCTACGCGTACATGAGCGGCAAGGGCGTTCTGGTCGACAATGCCGCGGCTTTGCGGTGGACCACGAAGGCGGCCAGGAAAGGAAACGCCACCGCCGAATTCAATCTGGGGGTCATGAACGAACTTGGCATTGGGACCCCACGAAATGTCCAGGAGGCGGCTCGCTGGTATCGCGAAGCGGCAGGGAAAGGGTTACCGGATGCGCAGTTCCGGCTAGGGAGACTGCTTTCCACCACGTCATCCGACAAGATGAACGAAGCCATCGACTGGTTCCAAAAGGCAGCCGCGCAACAGCAACGGGACGCGGAATTCGCCCTCGGCCTCCTCTATTCTCAAGGACAAGAAGTATCCCGTGATCCCGAAGCAGCTGTGAAGTGGTACCGCCGGGCGGCCGAGCACGGATCAGCCCAGGCGGAGCTGAATCTCGGGTATGCCTACGAACATGGAAAAGGTGTCGTGCAGAACCCGTCTGAGGCGATGAAGTGGTATCAGCTCGCCGCAGAGCAAGGCCTGCCCGAAGCGGCTTGGGACCTGGCCATCGCCTACGATCAGGGTAGTGTCATCGCACAGAACTACGAGAAAGCCCGGTTCTGGTACCTCAAGGCGGCAGCGGCAGGCTACCCTGACGCTGAGAACAGTCTTGGCCGCCTTTACTACAACGGTTTGGGAGTTGAACCGAACCGGGGTGAGGCTGTCCGCCACTTCATCCGCGCTGCCGAAATGGGCAACGTAATGGGAGCGAAGAATGCGGGCAGAACACTCGATGATCAGGCTTCGACTGCAAGCGAACATGTCCAGGCTCTCACCTGGTATTCCATCGCGCAGGACATGGGCGCCGACGTTCGCCAGGAAATCGCTAAGGTGCACCAGGAGATCGCACCCAATGATGCGGTCGTTGCTGCGCGGCAGGCGTCGCAATGGCTGGCTGACTACCGAATGAAACGCGAGGCAGAACCTGCGCCGTTCCAACCAGGCGAAATTGCAGGAGAGGTGGCAGCCACAACCACGGTCCTGCCGGACCGATAGGGTGATCCCACGGGAAACCCTCGTGGCCGCGCTGGCTGTCTCACTCACTGTCGCCTGCAACGATGTTGCGCGTGCGATCTGCAGATTCCGTTAGCTCCGGATCACCAAGGGTTTTCGTGGTGCTCACAGGCGAACCCGCAGCAGCGAGTAGTTCGAGGCCTACCGATGCCACCGCCCATACCAGCCCTCAGTCCGGTATCATCCTCTTCATGGAAGCTGCGATCCGTTGTCGTGGCCTAAAGAAGACCTACGACGGCAAAGTTGACGCGGTGCGCGGGTTGGATCTCGAAATCCACCCCGGCGAATGCTTCGGCCTGCTCGGGCCTAATGGAGCCGGCAAGACCACGACGATCGAAATCCTGGAAGGGCTGCTGGCGCCAACAGCGGGTGAAATCGAAGTCCTGGGAATGACGTGGCACGAGCATGAGCGTGAGCTGCGCGAGTCTCTAGGCATTTCACTCCAGGAAACGCGCTTGTCAGAGAAGCTGACGGTTCGGGAAACCTTGGAGTTGTTTGCGAGCTTCTATCGCAACCCGAGTTCTGTCCCGGCAATCCTGGAAGTGCTTTCTCTGGTGGAAAAGGCCGATGCGATGGTCGGCAAACTCTCCGGGGGCCAAAAACAACGGCTCGCAGCAGCTACGGCTTTGGTTGGGAATCCCAAGATTTTGTTCCTGGATGAGCCGACGACTGGGCTTGATCCGCAGAGCCGGCGGCAGCTCTGGGACATTATTCGCCAGTTCCAGCAGCACAATGGCACAGTGCTGCTTACCACGCATTACATGGACGAGGCCGAGCGCCTGTGTGACCGGCTCGCAATTATCGACCACGGAGAAATTATTGCCGAGGGCACGCCTGCGGAGCTGATCGCCCGGCTCAGCGGTCATCATGTGGTCGAATTTGCGCTCGCTGGGGGAGATGGGGAGGGGGCGGACGGAGCGTGGAATCGCCTGCCCGGCGTTCAGTCGGTGCGCGACGAAGATGGATACTTTTCGCTGCAGGTCGAAGAACCACACGAGACAATCCCGGCCCTACTATCGGTAGTGCAGCAGAAGCGAGCGCGACTGGTTCACCTGACAACCCGGCAAGCCAGCCTGGAAGATGTTTTTGTGCAGCTCACCGGGCGGCACCTTCGGGAGGATTGATGGCGCATCCTGAACCGAATCCGACGGTCACGAGTCCC
>Ga0306920_100006218_pt1 | contig 15536 bp, 13 predicted proteins | sample flu12Cox44000170_FD_204666 | JGI IMG/M metagenome (GOLD analysis project Ga0306920, IMG submission 204666) | Lab enrichment of tropical soil microbial communities from Luquillo Experimental Forest, Puerto Rico - flux4day.12C.oxic.44.000.170 (v2)... | ecosystem: Environmental > Terrestrial >... | reverse complement strand
GGTCCGGCTTCAAAATACCCGGGGAGCGACCTACCTCTCGCGCACGACCACTTCGCCGCGCCCGATCATCTGCTCATTCAAGAACAATCGATATTTGTAGTTCCCACCCTTCGTTCCCGGCACCACAGGTCCGCTCATCAAGCGCATGCCTTCCGGCGCTTGAAAAATGTTCGACGCAAACGGGCAGCGGTTCGCGTCAAACTCCACCTTCAAGTTCCCCGCATTCGAAAACCAGCTTGCCTGGTCTCCCGCATCGAGCACTACCGCCTGGGGCAACAACCCCACCAAAACCGGTCTTTCGGCCATTCCTTCTCCTTACCGAGACGATTCGTATCGAACGCAGTCGACGAAGTGAGGGATCCCTCTGCTTTCTTCCGTACGCTCCATACCCGCACGATACCACACGCCTACTTTCTCCCCATAACTAACTCTTATGCCTAGGCCTGTCCGCATTTGCCTTGACCGGTACCGGGACTCCCCGTACACTTTTTATCTCGGTTCGTTGCGCTGAATTCGCTCGTTCTTGCGCGCAACCCTATTCTTAGGCGTGTTTTCACGCGCAGGAGCTGTACAGAATGGCGACCATCGCACCCCCTCTCTCTATCCCTTTGCCTAACGGGGCGCGCATCCAACTGATTTCTTCGCTCCCTTTCGCGCTCCTTCACCTTGCCGCACTCAGCGTTTTCTTCGTGCACTTTCACTGGTCTTATCTCATCGCCGGCCTGCTGTTCTACGAAATCCGCATGTTCTTCGTCACTGCCGGCTATCACCGCTATTTCTCGCACCGCTCTTTTAAAACCAGCCGGTGGTTTCAATTCGTCATCGCCTGGATGGCCATGTCCTCCTCCCAGAAAGGCGTTCTCTGGTGGGCCGCTCATCACCGCCACCACCATCGCTTCTCCGATCAGGAAGAAGATCTGCACTCCCCCACGCTATTTGGTTTCTGGTGGTCCCATGTGGGCTGGATTCTCTCCGACAAATACAACGACACGCGCTTCGATTACATCGGCGACTTCGCGAAATTTCCCGAGCTGCGCTGGCTCAACAAATACCACTTGATTCCGCCGGCCGTTTTTGGCCTCGCCCTGTATCTCATCGGTGGCTGGGGCTTGTTTGCTTGGGGCTTCTGCCTGAGCACCGTTCTCCTCTGGCACGGCACCTTCACCATCAATTCGCTTTCCCACATTTTCGGCAAACGCCGATTCCCCACAACCGACACCAGCAAGAATAATTGGCTGCTTGCGCTCGTCACGCTCGGAGAAGGTTGGCACAACAATCATCACTACTACATGGCCAGCGCTCGCCAGGGTTTCTACTGGTGGGAAATAGACATCACCTTTTACACCCTCCGCGCTCTTTCCTGGTTCGGTCTGGTCCGGGAACTTCGTCGGGTTCCCGAACGAGTCCTCGCCGAAGGCCTCGCCCTCGACGCCGCCGCCTCATCCTAGTTTCCGGGCGCTTCCAGCACCTCCAACGCGATCGCCCTGAGCTCTTCCCGCCCGGACCCCGCTTGGGACCAAGTCGAATAGCCTGGATCCCCGCTGCGCAAAGGCAGTTTTTCGTCCGAAGGGTCTGCGTGAGAACTCGAGTCCCGGCGTACCGGGACAGGGAAGGAGCAAGCGTTCAATTTCACCGGGGTGTGAGACCGTGCCAGACCGGCGGATCGACGAAAAGCGTCCGGAAGGAGTCTGCTACTTGATCCCGACTTGCCGGATCAATCGGGTCACTTCGTCATGCGTTACGTCGTACAGCGTTCGCACATCTTCTTCTTCCAGCCGTTCCCGCAAATACTCCGCGGCCACAAAACTCGCTTCCCGGTCCGTCATGTCGCGTCCCGTTTTCGAGCGAAAGTCCACGAACGCGGTATGCGCTAACCCCACAATGTGGCCCTCGCTGTCCACCACAAATTTTGCGTCAATCGTGTCGCTGTGCCGTGTCGCAATGGCATTCCAGATGTGCGAGAAGCCGCAATGGTACACATGCCCGCTCAGTTTCGAAGTGACTTCAAAGGCGCCAATAAACTGGTTCATGGCGCCGGTATTCGCTAGCACGGGAGGTGTCGGCACGAGTTCCTCATTTCTCTCGAAATGTTCCTAGCTAGTTTCTGATTTCCCTCATCCCACTGTCAACCGCGCTTCGCCTGGTCCGAGCAAAGGCGCCCTCCGCAAAGCAGCGAAGGATCTCAACCTCCGCGTCCTGCCTGGTCCCGCGCCATCTTTCCGTCTTCTCCCGTTTCCTTGTGTATTCCCGCTTCCTCCGCCATCACGTCCACATACTTCAGCCCCGCTCCGGTGTTGAACAACACCACACGATCCTCCGGCTTCAACCAACTATTCTTCAGCAAATGACCGTACGCCGCCGTCGCCGCCGCTCCTTCAGGGCACAGAAAAACCCCCTCGTTCTCGGCCCAGTCCTTCAACGATCGCAAAATCTCCTCATCGGGCAACGCGACCGCCACTCCTTGCGACTCCTTCAGGATCTCCAGCATGAGGTAATCCCCATACGGCTTTGGCACGCGCAATCCCGCCGCAAACGTCGCCGCGTCCTGCCACATCTCGCTTGCCTTTTCGCCGCATTCAAACGCGCGCACCAGCGGTGCGCATCCCGAAGACTGCACTGCCACCATGCGCGGTCGCTTCCCCGGTCGCACCCACCCCAATTCTTCCATCTCCGCAAATGCCTTCCACATCCCAATCAGCCCCACTCCCCCTCCCGTGGGATAAAACACCGCGTCTGGGTATTCCCAACCCAACTGCTCCACTAACTCATATCCCATCGTTTTTTTGCCTTCCACGCGAAACGGCTCCTTCAGCGTGGACACGTCGAACCAGCCCTCTTTTTCCTTTCGCTCGGCGACCATCCGCCCGCAATCCGAAATCAAACCGTCCACCAGGGTCACTTGCGCGCCGTACAACACCGCCTCCAGATAGTTGGCAAACGGCACATCCTTCGGCATGAACAAATGCGCCTGTATTCCCGCGGCCGCCGCATACGCTGCCAAGGCTCCCGCCGCATTTCCCGCCGATGGCGCCGCAAGCGTCTTCAAGCCATACAACCGCGCCATGGTCACCGCCATGGCCATCCCGCGCGCCTTAAAGCTTCCGGTCGGATTCGCGCCTTCTTCCTTCACATACACGTTCGCGAACCGTCGGCTGCGCAGCATCGGCGTCCAGCCCTCGCCGAGCTTCACCGGTTGCGCCTCCGGCAGCACCGCCTGATACCGCCACATTCCTGCCGATGCTCCCGAACTCGCCTCGTGCACCATCCTGTCGCGATGATGGGTTCCACGCATCGCGTTGAACTCGTACCGCACATACAAGGTTCCGGCACACTTCGCACACACCGTTTGCGGGCCATCCGGCGCAAATTCCGTCTTGCACCTCGAACACTCAAAGCATTTGATTTTCGTCATATCCCGAAGATAACAGCGCGCCTCCTGCTCCGTCCACCTGCGGCACGGGCACTCCTCGGCAGCCTGTTCGCTCCTGTGGAACCTCTTCACTTCATGATTCCGAACCTGCCGGAGGCGGGCCGGCGGAACTCGCGGAGTGAGGAATCCCACTTCTATCTTTCAAGGATGGTGATTACGGGAAAGTCCGTGGTATGACACTTAATGAGCGCGCCCCACTTTCCAGCTTCTATTTTTCATTCTCCATTTATATGATGTCCCGTCAAACTCTCCAATCTGAGGAACCTCTTGTCGGGCGGCTCGTCGAAAACCTTTCGCTTTGCCCTGATCGCGGGCCTCTCGCTGTTCGTCCTCGGTTCTTTGTTCCTCGCTCTTTTTTCCGCGCAGCTTTGGATCGCCGCATTGCGTTGGATCGGGCTCGCCGTGCTGGTTTACGCCGGCCGGCAAAAACGCTCCCTGACCTACTGGATCTTCTTTGCCATGCTCTTCGGCCTCGAACTCGGTCTCGCCTGGCCCGACGCCGCTTCCCGCCTCCGTGTGCTCAGCGACATCTTTCTCCGCCTCATCAAAGTCATCGTCGCCCCGCTCATTCTAGGCACGCTCGTCACGGGAATCGCAGGCCACGGGGACATGCGCAAGGTCGGCCGTATCGGCTGGAAAAGCATTCTCTATTTTGAAGTCGTCACCACCATGGCCCTCTTCATCGGCATCGCGGTCATCAACCTCAGTCGCGCCGGCGTCGGCCTCACGCTCCCTGCCGCTTCGGCTCAGACGGCCATCGAAAGCGTCGCGCCGCTGCGCTGGGACGACTTCCTCCTCCACGTCTTCCCGGAAAATATCGCCAAGGCCGTGGCCGATAACCAGATTCTGCAGGTGGCGATCTTCGCCATTCTTTTTGGCATCGCGCTCCTCAAAGTCCCCGAAAAGCTTCGCCAGCCCATGCTCCGCCTCGCGGAGTCCCTCACGCAGACCATGTTCCGCTTCACCAACCTGGTCATGTACTTCGCACCCGTCGGCGTCGGTGCGGCCATGGCTTACACCGTCGGCCATCTCGGCATCAACGTTCTTCTCCCGCTGGGGAAACTTGTGCTCAGCGCTTACGCCGGACTCCTGGCCTTCCTTCTTCTGGTTCTCCTGCCCATCATTCTCTTCCTGCGCATTCCCCTCAGAAGCTTCCTGAAGGCCGTCGCGGAGCCCGCCACCATCGCCTTCGCCACCAGCACCTCCGAAGCAGCGCTTCCCCGCGCCATGGAATCCATGGAAGCCTTCGGTGTCCCGCGCGAAATCGTAGCCTTTGTCATCCCTGCGGGTTACAGCTTCAATCTCGACGGTTCCACGCTGTACCTCGCGGTGGCTTCCGTATTCATCGCGCAAGCTGCGGGCATCGCCATGCCCTGGCCGCAGCAACTCGCCATGGTCTTCACCCTGATGCTCACGAGCAAAGGTGTCGCCGGCGTTCCCCGAGCCGTGCTCGTCGTGCTCCTGGCCACCGCCGGGACCTTCAATCTTCCGAGCGAACCGATCTTCATCCTCCTCGGCGTCGACGCGCTGATCGACATGGCCCGCACGGCCGTCAACGTCACCGGCAACTGTCTCGCCAGTGCCGTCATCGCCCGTTGGGAAGGTGGCCTCGAAGAGCCAAAATCCCTTGCTGCCCCTGTCATTTGAATCCCGCCATGGTCTGCTAAACTTGTAGGGATATGCTCTCGGTTGAAAACGTCACTATGCGCTTCGGCTCCCGCGTGCTCTTCGAGGACGTGACCTGTACTTTTATGGCCGGGCGCCGCTATGCCATCTCCGGCCCTAATGGCGCCGGTAAGTCTACCTTTATGAGAATCCTGACCGGCGAACAGGAACCGACGCACGGAAACATCACGCGTCCCAAGCGCATCGGCATCCTCCGCCAGGATCAGTTCGCCTTCGACAAGTTCCGCGTCCTCGACACCGTCATCATGGGCAACGCCACGCTGTGGAAGGCCATGGAAGAGCGTGAGCGTCTGTATGCGAAACCTCACGAGGAGCTAACCGACGCCGACGGCATGCGTCTCGGCGAACTCGAAGGCATTGTCGGCGAGGAAAACGGCTACACCGCCGAAGCCGACGCCGGCGTGCTGCTCGACGGCCTGGACATTGCCGCGGAACTGCACGAGCGCAAAATGGGCGAACTGCAGGGCGGCCAGAAAGTTCGCGTGCTGCTGGCGCAGGCGCTCTTCGGCAATCCTTCCGCGCTGCTGCTCGACGAGCCCACCAACAACCTCGACCTCGATTCCGTGCACTGGCTCAAGGAATATCTGACCGAATATCACGGCGTGCTCATCGTCATTTCCCACGATCGCCATTTCCTGAACTCCGTCTGCACGCACACCGCCGACATCGACTACCAGACCATCATCATGTATCCCGGCGGCTACGACGACATGGTTCTCGCCAAGACACAGATTCGCGCGCGCATGGAGGCCGAAAACGCCGTTCGCGAAAAGAAAATCGCGCAACTCCAGGAATTCATTGCACGATTCTCCGCCGGCACGCGCAGCGCGCAAGCCACTTCGCGCAAGAAGGAAGTCGAGCGCCTGCAAACCTCCGAGCTCGCCAAGTCCAACATCCAGCGTCCCTACATCCGCTTCCAGCTGGAACAAGCCTCGGGTCGCGTGCCGCTCGAAGTCAAGCGTCTCAGCAAGTCTTACGGTGATTCAAAAATCTTTCAGAACTTCTCCGCCAGCGTGGTGCGCGGGGAAAAGATCGCCCTTACGGGGCGCAACGGTGCCGGCAAAACCACCATGCTGAAGTCGCTGATTCGCAACGCCGGAAAATTCATCACCGACGCGGAACACGAATTCCCCATCGATCACGGCAACGTGGTATGGGGTCACGAGGTTTCCGTCGGCTATTTCCCGCAGGATTTCAACTACACGATCGACAAGAGCAAAGGCGTGAACGCGCTCGAATGGCTCTGGCAGTACAAGCCGCAAGCGGGGCAAGAAGAAATTCGCGGATTTCTCGGGCAGATGCTGTTCAGCGGCGAGGACGCCCTGAAGCCGACCGCAGCGCTGTCCGGGGGCGAATGCGCGCGGCTGATTTTTTGCCGCCTGATGATTCAGAAGCCCAATGTGCTCGTGCTCGATGAGCCGACCAACAACCTCGATCTCGAGTCCATCAACGCGCTGAATATCGCGCTGCAGAAATTCGATGGCACGCTGTTGCTGGTTACTCACGACGAAGATGTGCTCGACGAAGTCGCCACGCGCATCTGGCACTTCGAGCACGGCAAAGCCGAAGACTTCAAGGGCAGCTACGAAGATTTTCAAGCCCGCAAACTCCAGAAGTCCGCGGCCACAGCTCCGCAACGTTCCCGCTAGGAACCTGCGGGGTCCCCGGCCGTGGCGTCTTTCGCCCGGGGGGAGTCTGCTCTTCCGCTGTGCTGAGATTTCTGCTTTCCAATTTCTGCCGGTTATCTTGCCGCGGCGACCGGCTTTTCGGTCGCGGCGTAGCTGTGGATCGCGCCCGCGACACCCGCGCCGGGCGCGTGGCGGTGGCCCTGATCGAGCAGCGCCTTGTCCATGGCGGCGAGTAGCTGCAAAATAAATGCGCGCTGGCTGCACCAACCCATGGTGCCCAGACGCCAGATCTGGCCCTTGGTCGGGCCAATGCCGCCGGCGATTTCGATGTTACATTCGTCGAGCAGCTGGTTGCGGAATTTTACGTCGTCGATGCCGGCGGGGATGTTCACCGCAGTCACGGTCACCAACCGGTCCTTGGGATTCTCCACGAACAATTTCAGGCCCAGCCCCTCGAGGCCCTCCACCAGCGCCAACTGGTTCACGCGATGGCGCTCCCAACGCGCTTCGAGTCCTTCCTCGACGCAGATGCGCATGGCTTCGCGCAGCGCATAGATCAAGGAGATCGGCGGGGTGTGGTGATACAGCCGGTCCTTGCCCCAATAATTCATAGCGCTGGACAAATCGAAATACCAACTCTGCACTTTGGTCTTGCGCGCGCGGAAGACTTCTTCGGCGCGCGGGCTGACGGTGATCGGCGACATGCCCGGAGGCGCGCTGATGGCTTTCTGCGAGCCGCTAAAACAAATATCGATGCGCTGCTTGTCGACGTCGAGGGGCACGGCGCACAGCGACGCGACCGCATCGACCACCAGCAACGCTCCGCACTCGTCGGCCACTTTGCGGAGGGGATCGATCTCCGTGACCACGCCCGTGGAGGTTTCGCCTTGCGCGCAGCCGATCATCTTGATGTTGCGGCCCCGGGACACTTTGCGCACCTCTTCGGCATCGACCGGCTTGCCGAGCGGCACATCGAGCAGGTGAATGGTGGCGGGAGTGTGCTGCGCGATGACGTGCATGCGTCCGGAAAAGAGTCCGTTGACGCAGCAAATGCATTCGTCGCCCGGCTCGAGCGAGTTCAGCACCGAAGCTTCGATGCCGCCCGAGCCGGAAGCGGACAGCGGAAACGTGATGCGGTTCTCGGTCTGGAAGATTTGGCGCATGAGCATTTGGGTTTCTTCCATGCAGCCGCGGAACCACGGATCCAGGTGGCCGACGATGGGGCTGGCCAGGGCGCGGTAGACGCGCGGATCGATCGAGCAAGGCCCCGGGGTCATCATCAAGCGTGTTGGGGGATTAAGTTCACCGATGGGTTGCGTCATGGTCTTGCATTCCTTTCACAGGGTGAGCTTGCCCGCCGCGGCCGCGCGGAAGCGGGTCGGTGCGAGCCCTGCGATTCGCCCAGCCCGGGCCCGCTCGCCTGCCGCTTGGCCGCGTACGCGGGAGGCAGGTCGGCAAACTGGCCCCCGTTGCGGCCATGGAACCGGCGAAGGGACCACCCGTCAAGTACCTGAGGAGACATGACAGTATCGCGGCGAAGGCAAGTTTGGCGCATTTTCGCAGGTTTCCGCAACGGACATTTTGGCTGCGCGGGTGAGCGTTCTGAGGCGTGAACGAAATACGGTGTCCCGCAGGTGAATGGGAGCGCGCGGGAAAGGGTGTCAGGGGCAGGCGTGAGGTTCGAGAATCACCGGAGAGCGCGGAGGGGCGTCGAAGTCGAAGGCGTCCAAGAGGTTGCTGGCCTGGGCGTCGCGGGAAGTAAGGGCGGGCAATCCGTAACGGGTCTCGACGAACCTGAGGATGGAAGTATGGTCGGAAATCGTGTGGGAAATGTAGCCGGGTTTGGCGTACGCAGAGACGATCAACAGCGGCACCCGCGGGCCCAGACCGAACCGATCGAGTTGTGGAGGGGCGACGTGGTCGTAGAACCCTCCGAAGTCGTCCCAGGTGATAAAGACGACGGTGGAATTCCAGTCGGGACTCTGCATTAGTGCGTTCAACACACCCACGGTCCAATTCTCTCCATCGCACATGCTGTCGGGAGGGTGTTCGCTTTCGTATTCTGGCGGCAACAGCCAACTCACGCTCGGGAGATGGCCGGTCTGGGCATCGAGGACCAATTGGTCGGGCGGCGCGATGTTCGTCCTCCACATGCCGCTGTTGTAGATATGGCTGATGAGGGCAAGAAATCCTCCGCCTTCAGCATAGTATCTCCAGGTGATGCCAGCCTGTTCGAGGGAGTCGGGAAGGGTCGGAAAGTCGAAGCAACGAATCTGCTGAGAACGGTTACCTTGGGGGTCGATGACCGTGACGGTGCTGTTGGAATTGGGGGCACAATCGGCCACGGCGCCGGGGGCGCCATTGTCGATGGCACCACCGGACTGCGCTGCGATGGCGAAAAGATGATTGGGCAGGCTGGGGCCGTGGACGGAAGTGAAATAGTGGTCGGCGATAGAAAAACGTCGCGCATAGGTCCAATAATTGGGTATTTCCTGCTGTTGCGCTTGCGTGTAGGCGTTTCGAGTGCCGCTGCTGACGAGATCAAACTTGTCCATTTTTCCGGAGTCCATGGCTTCGAGGGCGCAATCCCAACCATTACAGAGGGCCGCAGGGTCATAGACGTCGGGCATGGGGCTGAGCGGGATCGATTGGCCGGTCGAAAGCAGTCCGGAAGTGGCGCCGTCGACCCCGGGAAAGGTACCGAAATAATTATCGAAGGTGTGATTCTCGCAGATGAGGAAGACGATATGTTGAATGGCGGTGAGTTTTCCGGGAACCGGCGTGGTGACCTGCTGCGCGCAGCCTGCCAGCGCGATGAGGCAAAGCACAAGGACGAGAAGGTGACGTGGACTGCGACAGGAACGCGCGACCTGACGGGCCAGGGAAACGAATTTTAACGAACAACCGGACCGGGCAGGTGGCACAGGATCAGTCCGGGGCGCGACTGCCGTGCGGCGCTGGGCGGGTTTTCAGGCCAAGCGGCTCGTGTTGGCGTTCGAGCGGCGCGGTCGCTCGTCGCATGGGCACCTCTTTGAAAGAGTCTCGCGAAACTAGGCGCGGGTCCTGGTAGTGCAAGTCCATCGTACGCATTTGTGTTGGGCCGGTCATGGGTTCGGGGAAGTTTTGGTTCTCAAGAGCCAACAATAGAGGTGCAAAACGAAAAGTAAAAAGTAGTAGGATGGCAGGACCTCGTTTCCCACGCTCGCAGGTCGGGAGCCACCGAATGTCTTCGCTGCCAGGTACAACCGCGCAACCTCGCCGGCTCGGTCAAAGCGTGTGGGCGATTTTCGCAGGGTTCGTGTTGGTGGTCGGGCTCACGCTGGTGACCGATGCGTGGCTGCACAAGCGAGGAGTGTTCCCGCCGCTCGGCGAATACACGCCGGACAAACCGCTGCTGCTGGCCACAGCGTACCGGGTGGTCTTCGGCATCCTGGGCAGCTACCTGACCGCGAGGCTGGCGCCGTACCGTCCGATGAAGCACGCGCTGATCGGCGGAGGCATTGGGATGGTGCTGGCTACCCTGGGTGCGGTCGCCACGTGGAACCGGAATTTGGGGCCGCACTGGTATCCGCTGGCGTTGGTGCTGCTGGCGCTGCCGCAGTCGTGGGTTGGCGGGAAATGGTACGCGAGGAATTCCAAGCAAGAATAAGGAAGCACGAAATACCGGCGCGGCACACGGCGCTACCTATTCGCGAGCGGTGGTAAGACGAAACGTCCGGAGAAACCGAGAACCGCCAAGCGCGGCTGTGCCGCGAGAGATTAATCGAGGCGATATTGGGGATCGCGGATCAGGCGGCCGGCGCGGTCGGAGGCGAAGGCGGGACAATGCTGCGCGCGGGCCCAGTCTTGCGCGAAGCGGAGAAGCTGGCGGGCGAGGCCCTGTCCGCGAAATCCGGGGACGATGTAGAAGCCTTCCACGTAGCCGACCTTTACGTTCGGCAGAGGCGGGAGATCGGTGCGGATGGCGAGCTCCATCACGGCGACGGCGTGACCGTTGTGTTCGGCGAGGAAGACGGCTTCAGGTTCGTGGGCGGTTCCGGCAAAGAAGGCGGCGATCTCCGGGCCGTGGTCGGCGGCGCCGTCGGGCCAGTGTGCGGCGCGGAGACGTTCCCAGGTCGCGGCGTCGGCGGGGGTGACGGGGCGGATGTCAACGCAAGTCATTCGTTCTACGTTATCAGTAATCGATAATCCGAAACGACCGGCGATTTGAGGCCGGATAGCAAGTGGCGGCGCGATCGGTTCATTACCGTTGAAACATTTGGGGCGGCCGAGCGTATGTGTAGGGCAGGAGGAGGAAGCCCATGAAAACATTGGTGCGGCTCGGAATGGTGTGTGTGTTGGCGCCGGCAGCGGCGGTGTTGGGTCAGGCAGCGCCGGACAAGGGGCCCCAGACGGCGCAGCCTCCGGCGGTCAGCGCGGAGAATCCGCTCACCAGCTGGAACAAACTGGCTTACGCCAGGGTGAAGGACATTTTAATGCGGTCGGCGCAGAAGATGCCGGAAGAGAATTACGGATTCAAGCCGGTGGATACCGTGCGGAGTTACGGGCAGATCGTGGGGCATTTGGCCGATGCCCAGTACCTGTTCTGTTCGATCGCGCTCGGTGAGAAGAATCCGGGGCTGGACATTGAACATAGCAAGACGACTAAGGCGGATCTGATCGCGTCGTTGACCACCGCGTTTGCGTACTGCGATAAGGCCTACGACACAATGACGGATGCGACGGGCGCGCAGATGATCAAGTTGTTCGGAAACGACGCGCCACGGTTTAGCGCGTTGGAAGTGAACAACATGCACAATTTGGAGCATTACGGGAACCTGGCAACGTATATGCGCATCAAGGGGATGGTGCCGCCGAGCAGCGAGCAACCGCCCCAGGCGCAGGCCCCGGCGAAGAAGCAGTAAGACGCGCGCAACCAGAGGCAACCGGCGACGGCCCAGCGAACTAGATCGTTGCTTTGGTGGCAACGATGCCGTTTTCCGCACGGAAGGACGCGAGGCGCGGGTGATGCAGGCCGTCGCGCCGCACGAAGTAGATGACCAGCAGGAGCAGGAGCGCGCCAAAGACCATAACGGCGGTGGCGGCCTGCAAGCCGATCTGAAGATCGCTCATGTCGGAAACTTTGCCGATGAGCAACGGCCCGAGCGCGCCCAGCAATTGTGTCGCGAACATGTACAAGCCGATGGCGGTAGCGTGCGCGCGTTGTGGCGTGAGGTCGTGCAGGACCGCGGTGGTGGGGCCGTGGTACCACGACATGAAGAACATGGCTACGAAGAAGCCGGCGAGGACCATGAGTTTCTCGTCGGACTGAATCGCCAGCAGGAGAAACGGCGCGGCCGCCAAAAATGCCAGGGCGATGACCAGGATGCGGCCATAGACGAAACGCTTCTGGGCCAGGTCGGCGAAATAGCCGCCGCAAAGGGCGCCGAAGACGGAGGAGAGAAGCGCGATGACGGCGAGGGAGAGGGCCGCTTCGCGGATGCTGAAGTTTTTGTAGTTGGTGGCGTAGTCGATGCCCCAGGTGACGAAGGAAACGCTCGAAAAGGTGATGCAGACGCCGGCGACAATCATGGCGACGAAGGCGGGGACGCGCAGGAGTTCTTTGAGGGCCACCACTTCCGAGCGCGGACGGCGGGCCGGTTCCTCGAGTTTGAGCGCGGAAAGGCCGGGGATGATGCCGAGAGCCCCGACGATGAGGAAGGCGTGTTGCCAGCCATGCCGCGCGCCCATAATGCCGCCGAGGGCCAGGCCGAAAATGCCCCCCAGAATCATGCCGGAAGCGAAGATGGATTGCGCGAGGGCGCGGTGCTCGACGGAGAAGGAATCGGAGATCAGGGATTGCGCGGCGGGCGCGTAGGCGGCTTCGCCGATGCCGACCATACCGCGGGCGAAGAACAGGATGGCGAAAGTGGGTGCCAGGCCGCTGCCGATGGCGGCGAGGCTCCAGAGCATCACGCCAATGCAGATGATTTTGGGCTCGTTGAACCGGTCCGCAAGGTAGCCGAAGGGGATGCTGGCGAGCGCGAGGACGACCAGAAGGACCATTTGCAGGGAGCCAAGTTGCACGTCGCTGACGTTAAAGTGTTGGCGGAGAAGAGGAACCAAGGGATTGAGCACTTGGCGGTCGGCAAAGTTGACAAAATTGATTAAAGCAAGTACAGCAAGAAGACGCGCCTGCTGGTAGTTGAAAGGGATCTTCGATGAGACCATCGTGTCGCGGCTTCCCCTGGGCGGAGGCGTGACCCTAGTGGGTCCACAAAGACCCCGTGCCACCGAAACTAAATGGATTATATACCGCCGAAGATGTTAGCCAACCGAAACGCGACAACCAGTGACAGATTAACTACGGTACTTTCCTACGGAGCGCTGTTGCTGTTGGGGTACCTGGTATTTCTGGTGGTGGGGCCATTCGCGATACCGCTGGCGTGGTCCGCGGTGTTGGCGATTTTCTTTTACCCGGTTTACCAGCGGCTGGAGCAGCGAAGTTCAGCGACGGGGGCGGCTTTGTTGTGCACGATAGGCGTGACGGTGTTGCTGATTGCGCCGGTATTGCTGGCATTGGCGTATGCGGCGCGGGAGGCGTTGCAGGCGTCGTCGGTAATTCGCGAGACGCTAAGCTCGGGAACCACGCTTTTGCCACAGAAGGCGGCGGATTTCGTGCGCAACCATCTGCCGGGGCCGATGCAGGATATGGATATCGCGGGAGCGCTGCGGCAGGGAGTGGAAACGATTGCGACGTACGTGGCCTCGCGAGTGGGCAACCTGCTGAAAAATCTTTTCGCGTTTTTCGTGAATCTGTTCATTTTGCTGTTCGCGCTGTTTTTTGTGTTTCGGGATGGGCAGCAAATCCTGCGCGCGACGCGGCACCTGATTCCGTTTGAGCGGAAAATTCAGGACGAGATGTTGAGTGAGTCGCGCGACCTGATCTTCGCGAGCGTGGCGGTGGCGTTGTTGATCGCGGCAATCCAGGGATTTTTGGGAGGGGTGGCGTTCGAGCTGGCGGGATTAGGCGCGCCGGTGTTTATGGGGGTGCTGATCGCGTTTTTCTCTATCGTGCCGGTGGTGGGATCGGCGTTGGTCTGGTTTCCCGCAGCCATTTGGCTGATCCTGCAGGGGCATTGGGGCAGGGCACTGATCGTGTTTGCTATCAGCGGGGGAGTGGCCTCCTTGGCGGACAATATCGTGCGGCCGCTGCTGCTGAGGAATCGCACGCGCTTGAATGATTTGTTGTTGTTCATCAGTATTCTCGGCGGGTTGGATGCGTTCGGACTTTTGGGCTTGGTGGTAGGACCTACGGTGGTCGCGGCAGCGCTGGGCGTGTTTCGAGTTTACATGGAGCGCCGCGAGCAGCAAGCCGTGGTGGAAAACCAAGTTGCGTAACTGCTTGACCAAAGGTGGGGTAAATTCACAGCCTGCTGGACGTGCACTGTGCTAGAGTACGCGCTCGAATGAAGAGCAATAGCGACAGAACGGAAGTGCTGACGCGGGAATTGGGCCCGGAGAAACTGCGCTGGCGGTGTGAGCTGTCGCGAATTCCGTTTGAGACGACGGCGCAGGCGCAGAAACGGGAAGGATTCGTGGGCCAGGACCGGGCGCTGCGGGCGTTGAAGATGGGCGTGGAGCTGTCGGCGCCGGGATACAACGTTTTTGTGTGCGGATTGGCGGGCACCAGCCGCGGCGGGACCATCGCGCAAATGATCGAAGAGTTGCACCCGGTCACGAAACCATCGCTCGACCGCTGCTATGTGAACAATTTCAAATTGCCGGACCGCCCGAGGCTGCTGACGTTGCCGCGCGGGTCCGCCAACAATTTCAAGAAGGATATGCAGGCGGGGATCGATTTTCTGCGGCGGCGGATACCGCAGGTGTTTGAAGGCGAACCGTTCCAGAGGCAGAAGGGAAGGATCGTGGAGCGGTTTTCGTCGCGAGAAAAGGATTTGATGGACGATTTCACGCGGCGGATCGCGCGGGATCAGTTCGCGTTGGGGCACATGCAGGTGGGAGCGGTGGCGTTGCCGGAGATTTTTCCGGTGCTCGAAGGGCAGATGGTGCCGATTGAGGACATTTCGAAAATGGTGCACGAAGGCAAGCTGGAAAACGTGGTGGCGGAGGAGATCGAGCGGAAGTACGAGCAGTTCCGGCAGGAATTCACGGTGGTCTACCGGAAGACGCTGACCTTATCGCGAGAACTGGCGAGTGAATTGAGTTACCTCGAGCAGGAAGCGGCGTCCGTGCTGGTCGACGGCGTAATCGAGGAGTTAAAGGAAAAGTATCCGGGCGAGGGCGTAACGGATTATCTCGAGGAAGTGCGTCATCACGTGCTGGACAATTTGGGGCCGTTCAAAGAGCGCGAGGGCGAGGAGGAGCAGCCGAACGAAGCCCCCGAAGCGGCGCAAAAGCTGCCGGGGCCCGAACGCGATCCGTTCCGCGTGTACGGTGTGAACGTGATTTTGGCGCACAACCATGAGGATTCCTCTCCAGTGATTTTCGAGACCACGCCGTCGTACACGAATCTGTTCGGCACGATTCAGCGCGCGTACGATTCGCGCGGGGGGTGGACCAGCGACTTCATGGATCTGCGGGGCGGCTCGCTGCTGCGGGCCGACGGCGGATTCCTGATCATGTACTCCGTGGAAGCGCTGTCGGAGCCGGGAGTGTGGCGCGCACTGAAGCGGACGATGAATCACACGCGCTTGGAAATTCAGCCGTTCGAGTCGTTTTATCCGTTTACGTCGACAGCGCTGAAGCCGGAACCCATCGAAATCAACGTGAAGGTGATTTTGATTGGGGAC
>Ga0306920_100006217_pt1 | contig 15536 bp, 10 predicted proteins | sample flu12Cox44000170_FD_204666 | JGI IMG/M metagenome (GOLD analysis project Ga0306920, IMG submission 204666) | Lab enrichment of tropical soil microbial communities from Luquillo Experimental Forest, Puerto Rico - flux4day.12C.oxic.44.000.170 (v2)... | ecosystem: Environmental > Terrestrial >... | reverse complement strand
GCGCCCGCATCCCGGCGCTGCTCCAGCGCCTCGCCGCCGGCGAGTCGGTCGCGGTGGTGACCGACGCCGGCTCGCCCGGGATCGCTGATCCCGGCTATCCGCTGGTGCGGGCCGCGATCGCGGCCGGGTTCAGGGTCGAGAGCGTGCCGGGGCCGAGTGCCGTGATCGCCGCGCTCCAGGTCAGCGGACTCCCCACCGATTCGTTCACGTTCGTCGGCTTCCTGCCGGTCAAGCAGGGGGCGCGACGGCGCCGGCTCGAGGAGCTGAGCGAGCGCCGCGAGACCGTGGTAGCGTTCGAATCCCCGCACCGCATCGACGCGGCGCTCGAGGACCTCGAGGCGGTGTGGGGGGAGCGCCCGATCGCGCTGGCGCGCGAGCTGACCAAGGTGTTCGAGCAGGTGCTGCGCGGCAGTGCGCGCGAGGTGCGCGCCGCGCTCACGCCGGAGCAGCGGCGGGGAGAGATCGTGCTGGTGCTGGGCGGACGCACACGGGAGCGCAGGGCGACGGGCGGGCGCGCGCGGCGGCGCCCGTGAGCGCCACCCCGGCGCTGTCCGGCGGCCGGCCCGCGGGCCGCCTGGCGGGTGCCAAGGAGCGCCTGCGCCGGATGACGCACGACGCGCTCGAGCCGCTGGTGGCGGCGCTGGCCCGTGCCGGCGCCACCGCCGACCAGCTCACCGTCCTCGGCACGGCGCTGAGCATCGCCGCGGCGGTGGCGTTCTTCCGCGGCAGCCCGCGCGTCGCCGCCGGCATCCTGATCGCGAGCGGCCTGTGCGACATCCTCGACGGCCAGCTGGCGCGCCGCGCCGGGGTCACCTCGCGCTTCGGGGCGTTCCTCGACTCGACCCTCGACCGGCTCGCCGACGCCGCGGTGCTGGTCGGGCTGACCGGCTACTACGTCCGCAACCTGCTGGCGCTGGTGGCTCAGCCGGATCGGATGGCGGCCCAGTCCGCCGCCGGCCTCGACCCCATCGCCTGGGCGGCGATGGCCATGGTCGCGGTGCTGGCGCTGGTCGGGTCGTTCATGGTTTCGTACACTCGCGCCCGCGCCGAAGGACTGGGGCTCGAGTGCCGCGTGGGCTGGTTCGAGCGCCCGGAGCGGCTGGTGCTGCTCATCATCGCCGGGCTGTTCAAGATCTTCTGGATCATGTCGGCGGCGCTGCTGCTGCTCGCCGTGCTGTCGTTCTGGACCGCAATCCAACGGGTCCGCCACGTGTGGAGGATCACGCGCGGCCCCGGGCAGGATGGATAGGAGGCTGTATGGGCAAGGTTCGTGTCGCGATCATCGGCGTGGGCAATTGTGCCTCGTCGTTCGTGCAGGGGCTGCACTACTACCGCAACGCCCGCGAGACCGATCGCGTGCCGGGCCTCATGCACGTCAGCCTGGGCGGCTACCACGTGCGCGACGTCGAGATCTCGGCCGCGATCGACATCGACAAGAACAAGGTCGGCAAGGACCTCGCCGAGGCGATCGTCCAGTGGCCCAACAACACCTACCAGTTCGCGCGGGTGCCGCGCACCGGCGTCACGGTCCAGCGCGGCATGACCCACGACGGTCTCGGCAAGTACCTGTCGAAGATCATCCAGAAGGCGCCCGGCTCCACCGTCGACGTGGTCCATCTGTTGCGCGAGACCGGCACCGACGTGGTGGTCAACTACCTCCCGGTGGGCTCCGAGGAGGCCACCAAGTGGTACGTCGAGCAGGTGCTGGAGGCGGGCTGCGCGTTCGTCAACTGCATCCCGGTGTTCATCGCACGCGAGGCCTACTGGCGGCAGCGCTTCGAGAAGAAGGGGCTGCCGCTGATCGGCGACGACATCAAGTCGCAGGTCGGCGCCACCATCACCCACCGCGTGCTTGCCCACCTGTTCGTGGACCGCGGGGTGCGCATCGACCGCACCTACCAGCTGAACTTCGGCGGCAACACCGACTTCCTCAACATGCTGGAGCGCGAGCGCCTGGAGTCGAAGAAGATCTCGAAGACCTCGGCGGTCACCAGCATCATCCCCTACGCGCTTGCCGAGGAGGACATCCACGTCGGTCCCAGCGACTACGTGCCCTGGCTCAAGGATCGCAAGTGGTGCCACATCCGCATGGAGGGCACCACATTCGGCGACGTGCCGCTCAACCTCGAGATGAAGCTCGAGGTGTGGGACTCGCCGAACTCGGCCGGGGTGGTGATCGACGCGGTGCGCTGCGCCAAGCTCGGCCTCGATCACGGGCTCAAGGGCGCGCTGGTCGGGCCTTCGGCCTACTTCAAGAAGTCGCCCCCGCGCCAGTTCCCCGACGAGATCGCGCGCGAGATGACCGAGGCCTTCATCCGCGATCCCGCCAGCGATCAGCGTCACGCCGCGGCCCTCGCCAACGGCGTGGTGGCGCGGGCGCCGGGACGCGGCCGGGCCGCGGGGGCGGGGCGCGCCAACGGCCGGCCGGCGGCGAAGCGCACGGCGCGGCGGCGCCGGCGGGTGCCCGCCAGCGGGCGATGACCGGTGGCCGGTGGTCGGCCACATGAGCGGGCTCTTCATCACCTTCGAGGGCGGTGAGGGCTCCGGCAAGTCGACCCAACTCGCGCGCCTCGCCGCGCGGCTGCGCGAGCGCGGCGCCGATCCGCTGGTGACGCGCGAGCCGGGCGGCACGCCGGTGGCCGAGGGCATCCGCGCGCTGCTGCTCGATCCCGCGCGCGCGCCCGGCGCACTCGCCGAGGCGCTGCTCATGGAGGCGGCGCGCGCCGAGCTGGTGGCGACCGCGCTCAAGCCGGCGCTGGCCGCCGGGCGGGTGGTGCTGTGCGACCGCTACGCCGACTCGACGCTCGCCTACCAGGGCGCGGGCCGCGGGCTCGACCTCGCGATGCTGCACGAGTGGAACCGCGTGGCGACCGGCGGGCTCGATCCCGATCTCACCCTGCTCTACGACCTGGATCCGGCGATCGGCCTCGAGCGCCGCGCCGGCGATCACGGGGTCCCGAACCGTCTCGACCGCGAATCGCTCGAGTTCCACGCGCGGGTGCGCGCCTGCTTCCTCGAGCTGGCGCGCGCCGAGCCCGGGCGCTTCGTGGTGATCGATGCCGGCGCGGCGCCGGCGGCGGTCGAGCGCCGCACTTGGGAGGCGGTCGAGGGGCGGCTGGCCGGGGCCGGAACCCGCGCCGGCTGAGCCCGCGGCGCGGCCCGGGGCGCGGTTCCCTGTGCTATAGTCGCTGCCGCCGCAACGGTGTGGCCCTTCCCAGACATCCGCGGTTCCGCCCCGGCCCGCTGGCGCTCGGGACCCACGCGGAGGGACTCTTGAACCGTCGCAATCTCGCGCTGAGCGTGGCGTTCGTGGTGCTCTTCGCCCTCGGGTGGTGGGCGGGCCGCGCGCACACCCGCGCCGACCTCTACTCGAACGTCGACCTGTTCGTCGAGATCCTCCACAAGGTGGAGGACAACTACGTCGATCCCGCCGATCCCCACAAGCTGGTGAGCGGCGCGATCAACGGCATGCTGAAGGGGCTCGATCCGTACTCCCAGTACCTCGACCCGCGCGCCTGGGATCAGCTCCAGAGTGTCACCGAAGGCAGCTTCGGGGGCATCGGCGTGGTGGTCGGCGTACGCGACAACTACCCGACCGTCATCTCGCCCATCGAGGGCAGCCCGGCGTGGCGGGCCGGGATGCGCTCCGGCGACATCATCGTCGCGATCGAGGATCACTCGAGCGCCGGACTCACCATCGAGGAGGTCGCCGACCGGCTGCGGGGCCGCCCCGGGACCCGGGTGCGCCTGCGCGTCCACCGCGAGGGCGGGAGCGATCAGGACTACACCCTGGATCGCGAGATCATCCAGACCCGCAGCGTGCCCTACTCGTTCATGGCCGAGAAGGGCATCGGCTACCTGCGGCTCTCGAACTTCTCCGAGAAGTCCGGCACCGAGGTGCGCGAGGCGGTCGAGTCGCTGCGCGCCGCGGGCGCCCGCGCCCTGGTGCTCGACCTGCGCCTCAACCCCGGCGGGCTGCTGGACCAGGCGGTCGACGTGGCCGAGCAGTTCCTGCCGCACGGCGCGCTGGTGGTCTACACCCACGGGCGCCAGCGCTCGCAGGACAACCGCTACTACGCGCGTGAGGCCCGTCCCCAGCTCCAGTGGCCGGTGGTGCTGCTGGTCGACAACGGCAGCGCCTCGGCGGCCGAGATCGTGGCCGGGTCGCTCCAGGATCTCGACCGCGCCCTGCTGATCGGCCGCACCACGTTCGGCAAGGGGTCGGTGCAGAGCGTGTTCCCCCTCCACGAGCTCCACGCCGCGCTCAAGCTGACCACCGCGCTCTACTACACGCCCAGCGGGCGCTCGATCCACCGCCTGGTGCGCGACACGCTCAGCGACGAGGAGGACGACTCGGGCGAGCTGGCCCCGGCGCCGCGCGACACGCTGGCCGGCTCGCGCCCGCTCTATCACACCGCCGCGGGCCGGATCGTCTACGGCGGCGGCGGCATCACGCCCGACGTCACCGTGATCGCCGATTCGCTGCCGCCGCTGGCCAGCAAGGTCGAGAGCCTCGGGCTCGCGTTCCGGTTCGCGAATCGCTGGCTCAACGGCCACGCCGGCGCGGAGACCGAGCCGCCCTGGGACGATTTCGTCACCTTCATGCGCGGCGAGAAGGTCGCCTTCACACCCACCGAGCTGCAGGCCTCGCGCCCGGCGCTCGAGCACGCGCTGCGCCGCGAGATCGCGCGCCGGCACGGCGGCGACGCTGCGGCGGCCAAGGTGGCGTTCGAGAGCGACCCGGCCTACCAGCGCGCGCTCACCATCCTGCGCCGCGCCCGGGGTCCGCGCGACGTGTTCGCGCTCGCCGGCACCAGCCGCTCGGTGGGCCCGGATCCGGGAGTGCCGGCGTCGCACGCGCACGGCACCACCGGCCGCGTGCCGGCGGGGCATCCGTAGGTCCACGGTGCGCACCACCTGGCTGTGTGACTTCGACGGCACCATCGCGCGCACCGACGTCGGCGCGGCGCTGGTCGAGCGCTACGCGCGCGGCGACCGGGCGCGCCGGCGGGCGCTGGCCGAGGCCTGGCGGGCGGGCCGGCTCGGCAGCCGCGCGCTGATCGTCGCCGAGTGCGCGGCGGTGCGCGTGAGCCACGACGAAGCGCTGGCGTTCGCGCGCGGCGTCGAGCTCGATCCCGGGTTCGCGGCTTTCGCGGCCGCGGCCGCGGGGCGCGGCGAGCGGGTCGAGGTGGTGAGCGACGGCTTCGACTTCTACGTGCGCGAGCTCCTCGAGCGCGCCGGGCTCGGGCCGCTGCCGCGCTCCGCCAACCGCGTCCGGTTCGCGGGCGACCGCATGATCCCGGGCTTCCCGACGCGCGCGCTCGCCGGGGCCTGCGGCCGCTGCGGGAACTGCAAGGCCGCGCACGTCGCGCGCGCGCGCGCCCGCGGGGACCGCGTGGTGCTGGTGGGCGACGGGTGCTCCGACCGCTGCGCCGCGCCGCTCGCCGACCAGGTGCTGGCCAAGGGTGCGCTGCTGCGGTGGTGCCGCGAGCGCGGCATCGCGGCGCAGCCGTTCGACGGCTTCGCCGACGTGGAGCGCATCGCGCGCGCGCGCGCCGGCGCCGTCCACCACGCCGACACGGCCGCGGCGCCGGCCGGGAGCTGAGGCGTGCGCATCGGGCCGGTCGCGTTCGACGCGCCGTTCCTGCTCGCCCCGCTCGCCGGAGTGAGCGATTCGCCGTTCCGCCGCCTGGCCCGCGAGCAGGGCGCGGCGGGGGTCTACACCGAGATGGTGTCGGCCGACGGACTGACCCGGGGCAGCCAGGCGACGCTCGACTACTGCCGCTTCGAGCCCGAGGAGCGGCCGATCGGCATCCAGGTGTTCGGCTCCGACCCGGGTGTCATGGCCGACGCGGCCCGGGTGCTGTCCGAGCTGCCCGAGGCCGCGCGCCCCGACCTCATCGACATCAACATGGGCTGCCCGGTGCGCAAGGTGGTCAACCGCTGCGCGGGGGCGGCGCTGCTCACCGACGTGCCGCGGCTGGCGCAGATCGTCGCGCGCATGCGCGACGCCAGCACGCTGCCGGTGACCGCGAAGATCCGCCTCGGCTGGGACGGGCAGTCGACCAACGTGGTCGAGGTGGCGCGCGCCCTCGAGGGCTCGGGGGCCCAGGCGGTCGCGATCCACGCCCGCACCCGCGCCGAGAAGTTCGAGGGCAGCGCTCACTGGGAGATGATCGGCGCCGCCCGGCGCGCGGTCTCGATTCCGGTGATCGGCAACGGCGACGTGCGCGGCCCCGAGGACGCGGTGCGGATGCTCGAGACCACCGGCTGCGACGCGGTGATGCTGGGGCGGGCGGCGTTCGGTGATCCGTGGGTGTTCCGGCGCCTGCGTGCCTACTGGGAGCGCGGCGAGACCCTGCCGGCGCCGGGCGCGGCCGAGCGCCTCGAGGCCGGCGTGCGCCACCTGCGCATGATGGTCGAGTGCGTGGGCGAGGCGGCGGCGGCGCGCGAGATGCGCAAGCACGTGGCGTGGTACGTGCGCGGCCTGCCCCACAGCGCCCGGGTGCGCGAGCAGGTCAACCGCACCGGCTCGGTCGCCGAGATGACCGAGCTGCTGCGCGGCTACCTCGCCGAGCTCGAGCGGGCCGCCGCCGCGGGCACCGCCGACCCGCCGGGCCGCGACGCGGCCGGAGCCGCGCCCGCCGCGCTCGCCGCGGCCGGGTGAGCCGCGCGCCGCGCTACGCCCCGCCCATGAAGCGCATGGACCTCGAGGCGCTGCTGCGCCGCGTGCGGCGCGGCACGCTCGCCCCGGCGCGCGCCGCGCGCCTCATCGACGAGGCGCCGCTGGAGCGGCTCGCATTCGCCACCCTCGATCATCAGCGCGCCCTGAGGGTCGGCTTTCCCGAGGTCATCTTCGGTCAGGGCAAGAGCCCGGCCCAGGTGGTCGCGATCGCCGGGCGGCTCTTCCGGCGCTCGGGCCTGGTGCTGGCGACCCGCGTCGAGGAGGCCGCGCGCGCGGCGCTCGAGCGGGCCTTCCCCGCGGCCGAGATCCACGAGCGGGCGCGCGTGGTGGTGCTGCGGCGCGGCCGGCGCGCCCCGGCGCGTGGCCGGGTGCTGGTGGTGTGCGCCGGCACCGCTGACCTGCCGGTGGCCGAGGAGGCGCTGGTGACGGCCCGCTCCATGGGCAGCCGCGCCGAGCTGATCGCCGACGTGGGGGTGGCGGGGCTCCACCGCCTGCTGGCCCACCGGCGGCGGCTGCGTGGCGCCCGGGTGATCGTCGTGGCGGCCGGGCTCGAGGGGGCGCTGCCGAGCGTGGTGGGCGGGCTCACCGACCGGCCGGTCATCGCGGTGCCCACTAGCGTCGGGTACGGGGCGCACTTCCGCGGCCTGGCCCCGCTGCTCGCGATGCTCAACTCGTGCGCGGCCGGGGTCATGGTGGTCAATGTCGACAATGGCTTCGGCGCCGGCTATGCCGCCCACCTCGTCAACGCCGCGGGCCGGCGCTGACCGGTCGGCACGCGCGGCCCCGGCAGCCCATATAATGAACGGCGTGACCGCACACCCGGGAGCGTGCTGAACCCCATGCGCATCGCCTGCTTCGACTGCTTCTCCGGCATCAGCGGCGACATGACGCTGGCGGCGCTGGTGTCGGCCGGGTGGCCGGCGGCCGAGCTCGAGTCCCTGCCGGCCCGGCTCGGGCTCACCGGGGTCGAGGTCGTGGTCTCGGAGGCGCGGCGCGGTCCCTTCGCCGCCACCCGGGTGGAGGTGCGGATCGAGGACCCGCAGCCGCATCGCCATCTCCACCACATCCGCGCCATCCTCGATGCCGCGGACCTGCCCGCGGCGGCGCGCACCCGCGCCCACGCCGCCTTCCGCCGCCTCGCCGAGGCCGAGGCCGAGGTGCACGGCTCGACGGTCGAGAAGGTCCACTTTCACGAGGTCGGCGCCGCTGATGCGCTGGTCGACGTGGCGGGCGCGATGCTGGGGCTCGAGTCGCTCGGGATCGAGCGGGTCCACGCCACGCCTCCGGTGCTGGGCCGCGGCTCGGTCCAGTCGGGGCACGGCCGCATCCCGGTGCCGGCGCCGGCCGCGGTGCTGCTGCTGCGCGGGGCGCCGGTGTCGCTGGGCGACATCGAGGCCGAGCTCACCACTCCCACCGGCGCAGCGCTGCTCGCCACCGTGGTCGAGCGCTGGGAGCCCCCGCCGCCCTTCACGCTGGAGCGGGTGGGCACTGGAGCCGGGGCCCGCGACCTCGAGGACCAGCCCAACGTGCTGCGGGTGATGATCGGCTCGACCACCGCCGCCGCCGCCGCCGGCGGGCTCAGGCGCCGGCGCGTCGCGGTGCTCGAGACCGCGCTCGACGACGACAACCCGCAGTTCGTCGCCGCGCTTATCCCGCGGCTGCTCGAAGCCGGAGCGCTGGACGCGATGGTGGTGCCGAGCGTGATGAAGAAGGGCCGCCCCGGGCTGTGGCTGGTGGTGATCGCCGGAGTCGCCGACGCCGGATCACTGGCGCGCCAGCTGCTGGCCGAGACCTCGAGCCTGGGCGTGCGGGTGCGCGAGGACGACCGCTACGAGCTGGAGCGCGAGAGCGCCGAGGTCGAGACCGCCTTCGGGCGCGTGACGCTCAAGGTGGCGACGCTGCCCGACGGCGCGCGCCGCGCGGTCCCGGAGTTCGAGTCGGTGCGTGCCGCGGCCGAGCGCGCCGGCCGGCCGCTGCGCGAGGTGGCCGAGGCGGCGATCGGCGCCTGGCGGCGCGGCAACGGATCGGGTCCGTGACGCGGCTCGAGGCGCGGGATGTCTGGGTGGCTCCGCCCGCCGCCCCGGATCCGGTGGTCCGGGGCGTCTCGCTTTCCCTCGAGCCCGGCGAGTGGGTGGCGCTCACCGGGCCCAACGGCTGCGGGAAAACCAGCCTGCTGCTCGCGCTCGCGGGCCTGTGGCCTGCGCGTCGCGGGTCGATCGCGCTCGACGGCCGCCCGCTCGCCGCTGGAATGCCCGGGGCCCGCGGCGCCGACCCGCGCGCCGGGCTCGCCGTGATCCTCCAGGACCCTGGCATCCAGATGCTCCAGCCCACCGTGGCCGAGGAGCTGGAGTTCGGGGCCCGCAATCTCGGACAGCCGCCCGACGCCATCGCGGCCGCGACGGCCGAGTGGACCGCGGCGCTGGGGCTCGAGCCGCTGCTGGCCCGTGACCCGCGCACGCTCTCGGCCGGCCAGCAACAGCTGGTGCTGATCGCGGCGGCGCTGATCCCGGCGCCGCGGGTGCTGATCGCCGACGAGCCGGGCGCTCATCTCGATCGCGCCGCCCGACAGCGCGCGCTCGACGCCGTGGCGCGCGCGGCGAGCCGCGGCCTTACGGTGATCTGGGCCACCCAGGATCGCGACGAGATCGCCCGCGCGCGGCGGCGTATCGATCTCGGTGGCCACGACGGCGCGTCGGGCCCGGGTCGAGCCCCGGATCCGTCCGTGCCGGCGGATGGGGCGCCGGTTGCCGAAGGGACCCTGCTCACCCTGCGCGTTGCGGCCGCGGGCCCGGACGGCGGGCCGCGGGTGATGACGGATCGACCGCTCGTGATCCCGATCGCCGCCCGCGGTGTCACCGCGCTGCTGGGACCGAACGGCGCGGGGAAGAGCGTCCTGCTGGCGGCGGCCTCGGGCTGGATCCCCAATCCGCAGGTCGAGATCGATTGGACGCGCCCGCCCGCGCCTCCCCCGATTCTCGCCTCGCAGTATCCGGAGCAGCAGGTGTTCGAGGAGCGGGTCGGAGACGAGTTGGTGTGGGCGGCATCGAGTCGCGGGCTCGAGCGCGGTCGCGCGCTGGCGCTCGCCGGACGCTACCTCGAGGCCATGGAGCTCGATGCGCGCGCGTTTCTGGAGCGCCGGTTGTGGAGTCTGTCCGGGGGAGAGAAGAGGATCGCCTCGGTGGTCGGCGCGCTGCTCGCCCCGGCATCGCTGCGGTTGCTCGACGAGCCCACCGCCGGACTCGACGCCGGCCGCGCCGCGGCGCTGGCCCGGCTCATCGGGACACTATCGTCCACCAGTCCTCTGCTGGTCGCGAGCCAGGATCACGCCTGGGTAAAGTCAGTCGGGGCGCGCACCTTCGAGGTCGGCGGGGGTCATTTAGAGCCCCCAAGTCGAAGCAAAAAAACGGATTGACAGAAACCTGTCGTAAGGTCTAGCCTTGTTTACGTGCTGGGGTAGTTGGTGCGTCTTATGAACCCCCAGGTGCACCTCAAGTTCCGCGGTTGCGAAATGCGATGTCGGCTGGCAGCGGCCCCGTCGGTTCCGCAACACGACATCAGAGTTTGCGCGCATAAATATGAGCCGATGTCCGCCCGAACTGCCTAAGGGTGGGCAAGCGGCAGCGGAAAGGGGGGATGGGCACTCATCAGTGCGGCCATTGGCCGTCGGAATCCTCGTTCATCCACTGAGGGTCCGCCGGCCGATTTGTTTCTGGCGACACCTCGCTCGCAATCTGTACTCGGAAGACTTCGCATTGCCCATGCATTGCGACGATGGAGGTAGTCACATGAGAAAGTCGTTCGTCGCGCTGCTCCTGCTGTTGGGGGCTTCCGCCTCGATGACGAGTCTCGCGTTGGCCCAGACGGAAGATCTCCGTGGAGATCTCGCCAACAAGCTGATCAACGCGCACTCGTCCAAGGCAGGAATGACCCGTGCAGCTCGGCAGTCGCCGGCGCGGATCAATGATCCGTTCCCGGGAACCGTGGATAGCGTGTGGGTCGGCCACTCGATCCTGCACCAGTCCGCCGGCAACTTCTACACGTACAGCTGGGGCCCGTTCCACGTCGGTGTGGGCCGGAACCGCCCCAGCACGAACCCCGCCAACCCGCCCGAGAACAACAGCGGTATCTGGGACTGGGATCATTTCTTCGTCACCGGGGGTGGTGACCCGCGTCCCACCGAAACCGACTCGCTGCAGGGCTGGTGGCCGATGCGCCGGGCCTACAGCATCACCGGCGGCCTGACCCTCGCCGACACCGATCGTCCGTGGTGGGCGGTCGATATCGGCAACCAGGGTAACTACGTGCTCACGAACGCCCAGGGCCGCACCCGCGGCGTGCTGGGCTACTGGCACGTCGACGGCGGCAGCGGGGCCGCGCAGGTCAGGATCGCGGGAACGAATGCCCCGAATCCGAGCTTCGCTCCGCTCTCCGGCACCAGCTCGGCGTGGTGCGGTCTCCGCGGTCACGGGGATATCACCTACTCCGACCCGATCACCGGCAACGCGTACAACGCCACGCTCATCGAGTTCAACGGCGAGAACGGCGGCGGCGCGGGCTCCGGTGTCGGCACCAGCAAGGCGTTCCCTGGCTATCCGGGACAGATGGACCAGATGCTCTATCGCGACGTCGAGATGACGAGCGCCGCCGCGACCCTGAACCTCGGGTTCCTGTACCAGACCGCCATGTCGACCGCCGCGACGTCGTCGGCCGCGACCCGGACGGGCTGGTTCCAGTTCGACCCGACCACGATCGGGACGACCCCGGTGGTGGGGCCCAACAACGGCATCGCGAACTACATTCCGAACACCGCGGTTGGCCAGCCGGCCGACTCGTTCATGGTGTACCTGGCCGTTCCGGTGGACGTCCAGAACGTCTTCCTGGCGGATGGCAGCCACCATACGGGTCCCGGTGCGGTGTACGACCCCAAGCGCCGCTGGTTCTCGGAAGTCGCGCGGCTCGACATGCCGATTCAGGAAGTTCTGCACGTCTCCGGCAACAACAACTCCACCTTCTCGCTCGCTGCGGCCCCGCTCTCGGCGTTTTACACCGCCCAGAACGCCTTCACGCACAAGTATCTGCGCATCATCTTCCGCGTGAAGACCAACCGCAACTTCGACGACCTCGCCGGCGGCGTCGCGGGTCAGTTCAACTCCGGCCACGTGGGTGCGGCCCTGATTGACGACGTTTCGATCGGTGGCGCGAACCTCAGCGGCGCCGCGTTGGGGACCAGCGGCTTCGAAGCGCCCACCGACATCGACAACGGCTCGGCGGGGTCGCCTCCTGCTGACGCGATCACCAAGTGGAAATCGACCGGCAAGCCGCCGTCTGTCTTCTTCCATGCCCATCCGATGGCCGGTGGTGACATCGGTGGCGGCAACCCTTACGACAAGCTGGTGTACCAGGACATCTGCGGTCCTCCGACGGCCACGGCACGGTTCTGCAACATGGCCGGTGTGGTCATCTCGGCCGGCGACCACGACAACGGCGAAGCGGCCGGTGGTCTGGCGCCTGCGGCATCGCCGGGTGGTGCGGAGCGCGAGCGCCAGGACGGCATGTGCTCGCCGACCATTCTCCTCGCCTCGACGGGCAACTCCGACTACAACGCGGTCGGTGTGAACCTGGCGGACGCGACCACGCTGGACGACTACTATGTCTTCTACGACATCTACACCGGCGTCTTCAACCTGTTCTTCACCGGAAACGCCTGGTGGTTCGGCTTCCAGAGTTATCCGGCGGCGCAGAGTGACGGCACCGTGTGCTGGGGCGAGTTCCGCGTCCCCGGCTTCCAGATCTTCAACCCCGATATCCAGTGTCTGCAGGACGTCGAGGGTGCGAAGCAGAATGGGCTGATCCGCACCACGAACCCGGGCTCGCGTCCGGACTCGATGCGCATCTACCTGGGCAAGAATCAGCAGTGCTTCCGCTTCGGAGTCACCGGCTCGGGCTGCTCGCCGAAGTCCGGCTGCTACTTCGACAACGTGTCGCTGCTGCTGTCTGACGCTTCGGCCTCCGGCAGTTCCGGCGGCTCGATCTCGATGGACATCTGGCGCTTCATCAACGACGCGTTCCCGATCAACGACAACACCAGCCCGGTTCCGGGTGTGGCTGTCGCGCCGGGCTCGGCGGGCTTCGACACCGCCGCGGCGCAGGTGAAGACCGGCATCAACACCGCCCAGTCTCCGGGCAGCGCGAACCGGTTCGACATTCCGGGCGACTCGATCATCGTCATCGGCGACGTGGTCGAGAGCACCACCGGAAAGGGCCGCGTCGACCTGGTGTTCCGCATCAAGCCGGGCGTCGGCAACTACAAGACGGTCGGCGATCCCGCCAGCGGTCTGCGGCGCATCCCGACCGACCCCGCCAGCACGGCGGTGTCGGGCGTGTTCGTCTCGGATCCGGCGCATCCGGAGAAGGACTTCTGGTCGGCCTACATGGCGGCCCCGGGTGAGATGTCGAAGGGCGCCCACGGTCCGGGTGACTTCTGGAACCGGAACGTGTGGAACAGCGCTCGTCTCGACACCGCGGACGTCAACATCTTCCCGGTGCAGGCGAACGCGGCCGTGTTCGATGTCAACGCCAACTTCTTCGCCACCCTGAACTGGATGGCCTGCTATCACGAGGAAGACCCCAAGTTCGCGATCCTGGGCGTCGCCCACAACCGCTGCTTCCTGACGAATCCGGGTGCCAGCCAGGCGGTCAACAGCACCAACATCCAGTGCACCGTCCCCGGGTGGGCGAATGCCGCCGCGGGCTATGACGGTGTGCCGACCACCAAGGAAGGCACGAAGATCATTCCGGACGGTCTGCTCACGCCCGGAGCGCACGTCGAGTACTTCCTCCGCGGCCAGGACGATGGCGGACTCGGTCCTCCAGGACTGGCCCGGAACGATTCGCGGGCGATCTTCGTCCCCGAGACCACCTTCGTGAACCCCCAGAACAACGAGGGTTCGACGGACGGTCATCGGTGGCAGGAGTTCAGCGTTCTGCCGGATCGCTGGAAGGACCCGGTGTTCTCTGACTCGCCGAGGGGCCCAGGCATGGCGTGCATGCTGTACATCGACCTGAACGATCGCCGCGGCAACGAGCGGGCGTGGGTGTCGGTGGCCGACTCGCTCGGCGCCACCTCCCTCAACCGGCGCGGCGCTCACAACGGCTGGGCGGCCAACTGCGACGCCTGCATCACGGACGCGGTCGGTGATGCGATCGATGTCAGCACCAACCCCGCGATTGCCCGCTACGATCACGGCGGTCAGCCGGGCAGCACGTGGGACATGTACGGGGTCAAGGCTTCCGAGTCGCTGACCACGTCGGCTGGAGCCCTGGGTAACCGCGAAGGCACGCAGGCCGATGGTCTGGCCACCGGGAAGGACGCCAAGATGGGTCCGACTCCCGATATGCTGCGCCAGTACTACAAGGTGCTGCTCATCCTGACCGGAGACCTGAACTCGGGAATCCTCGGTCCGTTCATCAACCGCGGGCAGAACGACGTCGTCCTGCTCCAGGATTACCTGACGGTTGCCGCGCCCGGAACCCCGGCGACGACGCGTCGCGCCATTCTGATCGGAGGCGACGGCTTCGTGCAGTCCGAGTTCCAGTCCGGCAACCCGTTCCCGGCTCACCTCTCGCTGCTCACCGATTACCTGGGCGTGACGATCAAGCAGGACCTGACTGGCAACGCGCAGTACTCGTACCAGCCGTGGTCGGGCAACTTCGCCCAGTACTCCGACCTGTTCACTGGCAGCCCGCTTCCGGGCCCCGGTGGGCCGCTGCCTTCGGCGGCGTTCAAGGTCGGCAACGCCTGTCTGTGGGGCAACGACGTGCTCAGCGTGGTGGTCAACTCGCTGAACGCGGTGGCCAGCGCGTACTACACCAACTTCGGTTCGAATGGTCAGTACGTGGCCTCGGTCTACACCCCGATCCAGACCGGCAAGTTCTACGAGTCGTATGTCGACGCGTGGGACGTCGAGCACCTCTACGCGGCCACCAACAACGGCGCCATCACGAGCAAGGGCCGCCTGGGGTACTTTGCGAACATGTTCAACCAGGTCGCGGCTCAGACGGGACTGTGCCAGGTCATGGGCACTCCGATCGTCCCGTTGGACGTGCCGGCGATCCCGAGTGCGCAGCAGTTCGTTGACTTCATGAGCATCGCCAACAACCCGCTGATCAGTGGCAAGGCGCTGGTGAACTTCGGTCTGTCGAGAGCGGACCGGGTCACGGTGCGGATCTACGACGTCAGTGGGCGTATGGTGCGGACGCTGGCCGACCGCAACTTCACTCCGGGCAAGTACCAGCTGGAGTGGGACGGTACGGACGACGGCGGACGGCAGATGGAGCGCGGCGTGTACTTCACGCAGGTCAAGTACGCGCGGACGCACTTCACGGATGCCAAGAAGCTGACGGTTCTGAAGTAGCTTTGCAGTCGAAGCAGGCCCGGCGGGCGGGGAGCGATCCCCGCCCGCCGTGGCGTTTTAGCCCCCCTGGTGAAGCCCGCCAGCGGTCGGAAGGGTCGGCGGCTGCATGCTTTGCGCTTGACGCTCCCGGTCCCCGTTGCTAGCCTGCAAGGACTTCCCTTCTACAGACTGGGCGTTCTCGAGGGCGCGAATGCGCTTGCGGTTCGGGATCGCACTTTGCTTTTTCGCTTTGTTGTGGGCGGTCGGGTGCCGAAAGCCCCTGACGCCGAGCATCGATCGGAACGTCGCCCCGGAAACCTGGATCGTCGCAGCGCCCATGGACACGATCACCGTCCGGGACGCCAATCACGTGCCGGTCCCCGGAGATCCCACGGTTCACGTGATCCCGGTCCGTTTCCACATGTACTGGGCCGGTTCCGACCCTGACGGCGCGGTGG
>Ga0306920_100006216_pt1 | contig 15538 bp, 16 predicted proteins | sample flu12Cox44000170_FD_204666 | JGI IMG/M metagenome (GOLD analysis project Ga0306920, IMG submission 204666) | Lab enrichment of tropical soil microbial communities from Luquillo Experimental Forest, Puerto Rico - flux4day.12C.oxic.44.000.170 (v2)... | ecosystem: Environmental > Terrestrial >... | reverse complement strand
ATCAGCATGACCGAGGAGAGCGCGCACTGGGTTCTGGCGGTGGCCGATGATGGGGTCGGCATGGAGCAGGGTCCGGAGCTCTCGGCCCGTCAGGGATTTGGTCTGGTCAGCATGCGGCAACGTGCCAGCGCCATCGGCGGTGAGTGGCAGATCGACAGCCAGCCCGGCCGCGGCACGCGCGTCAGCGTGCGCGTGCTGAAACGGGCCGCCTGAGCTCAGGAGCCCGGCGGCTGAAAGCCCTGCGGCGCGTCTGAGCCGGCGCCGAAGAAGAATTTCTCCATCTCGGATTCGAGGAACTTGCGCGCCTTGGGCTCGATGGGCGTCAGCCGATACTCGTTGATGAGGAGCGTCTGGTGCCGCAGCCACTGCGCCCAGGCTTCCTTCGAAACCTGCTCGTAGATGCGCCGGCCGAGCTCGCCCGGGTAGGGTGGCCGATCGAGCCCCTCGGCTTCGCGCTTCAGCAGGACACACTGCACCGTGCGTGCCACGTCTAGGATCTCCGCTCGAACAGGCTCTCGTCCGCAAGGCGCGCGAGCAGCGCGCTGATCGGTGCGGGCAAGCCGATACGCGCCGGCTCGCGCAGGTTATACCAAAGCCCGTGCCCCTCCTCTACGGTCGCGCCCGTACCCGGGCACTCCACCAGCAGCGGCGTGATCGTCAGATCGAAGTGGGTGAAGGCGTGTTCGAGCGGAGCGAGCGAGCGTGGCGTGCCGACGTGCAGGCCGAGACTGTTGCGGATGAAGGCGGTGGCCGCGGTTGCGGTGGCGAACTCCGGCAGGCACCACAGTCCGCCCCACACGCCGCTCTCGGGGCGCCGCTCGAGGAGCACGCTGCCGGACTCCGCGAGCGCCACCACCATGAAGGCGTCGCGGACCGGCCGCGCGGCTGCCCGCCGCGGCGCCGGCAACTCGTGTTGACGACCCGTGCGGCGCGCCACACAGCCGGCAGCGAGCGGGCACTGCCCGCACGGCGGACGGCGCCGCACACAGACCGTGGCGCCGAGGTCCATGATGGCCTGCGTGTACTCGGCAATGCGGGCGTGCGGCGTACAGCGCTCCGCAAGCTGCCACAGCCGCTTCTCGCTGGTGCGTGCACCGCGCGCGCCGCCCACGCCGAAGTAGCGCGCGAGCACCCGCCGGGCGTTGCCATCGAGTATCGGAAAGCGCGCGCCCAGGCTGAGGGCGAGGATCGCGCCCGCGGTCGAGCGGCCGATTCCCGGCAGCGCCGCGAGCTCCCCGAAGCTCGTCGGAAAGCTGCCCCGGTGCTCGTCCCGGATGCGTACCGCGGCGCGATGCAGGTTGCGTGCGCGCGCGTAGTAGCCGAGCCCCGACCACAGATGCAGCACTTCATCGACCGGCGCGTCCGCCACCGCGCGCACCTCCGGGAAACGGGCGAGGAAGCGGACGTAGTACGGGATGACGGTCGCCACCTGTGTCTGCTGCAGCATGATCTCCGATACCCACACGCGATAGGGTGTTGGGTTCTCCTGCCAGGGCAGATCGTGCCGGCCGGCACGCGCATGCCAGTCGAGCAGCGGCGCGGCGAGCGGGGAGGAGCGGGCGTCGGTCACCCGCTCATTCTAGCGGCTCGGGCGCTGCGGCTATTCACGGGCGGTCGCACAGCTGCACGTTGCCGCTCATGGTCTTCAGGCGCACGTGCCCCGTCCCCTCTCCACGCTTGCCGTCGAGGCGGGTTCCCGGACCGTATTTGCTGACGCGCTCCGGGCTTGCATTGAAGCAGTCGCTGATGTCGCCGCTGAAGCTCGAGACCTCGTACGCGTAACCGCCATCGGCGCTCGCCCGCACGTCGAGGTCGCCGCTCACCGAGGTGGCCTCGAGCTGCGCGCCGGGCGTGAGCTTGCCCGCGAAGCGCACGTCTCCCGAGGTGGTGTGGGCGCGCAGCGAACGGGCGCTGTCGAGAGACAAGATCAGCGTGCCGTTCACGGTGCTCGCCTCGACATCTCCGGCCCCATTCTCGAGGTGCACATCGCCGCTGATGGTGCTCAGGCGCAGCCGGGCCGGTTGCCCGCGACCGTGCAGCTTGACATTGCCGCTCACCGTCTTGAGCTCGACATCGGCACCGCCGAACTCGGCGGTGACATCGCCGCTCACGGTGCTCAGTCGCTGCACGCCGAGCACGCCCTTCGTCATCACATTGGCGCTGACCGCCGAGATGTTCAGCTCGCTGTCCTTGGGGATCTTCACCTCGACCCGCGCATCGCTGCCGTGCCCGGAAGTGTGTGACAGGATCACCTTGATGCCCGTGTGCCCCCCCTCGCTGCTCACCTCTACCCGCTCGACACTGGAGCCCAACTCGGCGTGCACGCTCACCTCGGAGCGGTCCCAGCCACTCACCGCCAGCTCGCCGCTGACATTCGAGACATCGACCACACCACGCGGCTGAGCCGGCACCTGGCGGTCGAATGTCCGGTCATTCGAGGCGTACGCCGCCGCGCCCGCAAGCAGCAGGAGCAACGCGGCTGACAGGCGCAAAACGCTGCGCATTTTCAGATCCCCCTGCCAGGCTCGCTGGCTTCGTGCACGTCGGTGAGTACACGCATTTCATCCTGGTAAGTGTTGACGAGCAGCTCCTGCAGCAGCGCGTTGCCCGGATCGCCTCCGAGCGCCTGCTCCAGATCCTTCTTGGCCTTCTCGATCGCCTCCAGGCTCGCGGTGACCTTGGCCCGCTCGGCCGGCGTCAGCGCGGCGAGCCGTGCCTGCAGGTCGTTCACCAGCGCCGCGCGCTCGCGCTGATAGCGCGGGTCACTTACATAGACCTGGTGCGGGACCAGCGTGTCGGTCGGGGACTCCTCCGAGGGAGGAGCGCGGACAACCGCCGGAGGCGGAAGCGTCCCTATTCCAGGCAAGACGCTCCGGCCGATCCACACCCCCACGGCGACGCACGCCACCATGGCGGCAGCGGCGAGCCAGCGCACCCGCAGCGTACGGCTCTCCCGCGGACTCTTCCCGGCCGCGCCAGCCTTCGCGGGAACCTCACCGAGCTGCGCTTCGATCCGCGGCCACAGATCGCGTGGCGGCTCGATGGACTGCGGCAGCTCGCGCAGCGAGCCCACTTTGCGGCTGTCGGTATTCGAGGACCCGGTCATCTCAGCTCACCCCCACGCCCAGCCGCTCGCGCAACAGCGCCCGCGCGCGGTGCAGCTGCGCCTTGCAGGTTCCTTCGGCGATGCCGAGCATCTGTGCTGCTTCGCCGTGGGAGTAGCCGTAGAGCGCGTGCAGCACGAGCGCATCCCGCGCTCCTTCGGGCAGCCCGGCGATCGCAGATTCGATCTCGTCCACTTCGACCGGTGTCTCCAGCGTCCACTCAGAGGCGATCGCCCCTTCTTCCTCCTCCGGCGACGGCTCGACCGGCCCGGTCTTGCGGCGCTTCGCCAGGCTCACGTTGACCGCAATGCGGTGCAGCCAGGTCGACAGCGAGCTGCGCGTCTCGAATTTCCCGAGCGCCCGCCAGGCATTGATGAAGGTGTCCTGCGTACAATCCTCCGCCAGTTGTGTATCGCGCGTCATGCGCAGACACAGTCCGTAGACCCGTCCCGCATGCTCGCGGTAGAGCCGCTCGAAGGCGCGCCGGTCACCGGAGCGAGCTCGCTGAACGAGCGCGCCCTCCCAATCGACCCGCGTGTCCTCGGCCTGCGCGTCTGCCATCTGAGCCGTTAGAGCGCCCCTCCGGCGAAAGCGTTTAAGCGGACGTCGCCTGTCGGCAACACATTTTTAAGGAACCCGGTACGCTCCGCGGCACTCTTTAAAGGAAAAGCCCGTTTCAGCGCAAGGAGTCCCACATGCCGACGAACAGGGTGTTGCGCCGCCTGTGGCGGCCGCCGGCCGAGACGCTCGAGGCACTCGGCAGCGTGCTCGGCGCGCACTGGCGTGCGGCGGCTCGAACTCGGGCGGCACGGTTTCTGGGGACCACCGGCGCAAGCTGGTTGCGCGGACGCGTCACCGCGAGGGCGGTGGTGCGCCTCACCACTTCACCACCGGCGGCAGGCTCATCAGATACGCGTCCGGATCCGCGTCGGTATTGAAACCGAAGCGGGTGCCGCGGTCGTAGACGAGATTGAACTCCACGTAACGCCCACGCTTGTGGAGCAGCCGCTCGCGCGCCGCGTCGTCGTAGGGGATGTCCTTGCGCCGCGCGACGATGCGCGGGTACACCTCGAGGAACGCCTCTCCTACGCCCTGCACGAATGCAAAGTCCGCCGCGCGGTCACCACTCGATAGATCGTCGAAGAAGATTCCACCCACGCCGCGCGGCTCCTGGCGATGCGGCAGATAGAAATAACGGTCGCACCACGCCTTCAACTGCGCGTACGTTCCCGGCCGGTAGGCCTCGCATGCCGCACGCAGCGCGGCGTGGAACTCGGCGGTGTCCTCCTCGAACGGGAAGGTGGGGGTGAGATCGGAGCCCCCGCCGAACCAGGCGCGGCTGGTGGCAAGATAGCGCAGGTTCATGTGCACGGCGGGCACATAGGGATTCACCATGTGCGCGACCAGTGAGATTCCGCAGGCGGTGAACTGCCCCTCGGAAGCGTCCGCGCCGGTGACCTGAGCGCGCGCCTCGGGAGGCAACACGCCCCAGACGTGGCTCACATTCACGCCGACTTTCTCGTATACCGCCCCGCGCATCAATCGCGACTCGCCACCGCCCTGCAGGCGATGTCCCGGCGGCTTCGTCCAGCTGCGCGCGCTGAAGCGCGCCTGCGGCTCGAAGGCCTCGAAAGCGGCGCACACGCGCCGTTGCAGGTCCTGGAAATAAGCCGTCGCAATCGCCGCGAAGTCGCTAGCCCCGCTCATGCACGTAGTCCACCAGTCGTGCGACGGCATCGGGATCGGTATCGGGCCAGATGCCGTGGCCCAGGTTGAAGATGTGTCCCGGCGCACTACCGGCCTCATCGAGCACGGCATCGACGTGTCGCCGCAGCTCCGCGGGCGGAGCGAACAGCGCCGCGGGGTCGAGATTGCCCTGCACGGCCTTGCCAGGCCCGAGAATCCTGCGCACCTGCGAGAGCTCCGAGCGCCAGTCGACACCCACCACCTCGACCTCGAGGTCCGCCACGGCCGGCAGCAGCGTCGCACCCTGGTTCACGTAGTAGATGAGTGGCACGCCCAGAGATCGCAGTGCCGCCGCCGTACGGCGCACGGCCGGCAGCGCGAACTGCGCGAACTCGCGCGGCGCGAGCAGGCCCGCCCAGGACTCGAACAGCATGAGGGCCTGCGCTCCGGCCGCGGCCTGTGCGGCCAGATATTCCGCCATGGCATCCGCCAGACGCCCGAGCAGACGCTGCGCCGTGTCGGCCTGCGCGTAGAGAAAGGCGCGTGCGGCGGCAAACTCTTTCGAGGGCCGCCCGCACACGAGGTAACACATCAGCGTGAAGGGTGCGCCGGCGAAACCGATGAGCGGCACTCCGGGCGGCAGCCCGGCACGCACCAGACGGATGCTCTCGAGCACAAAAGGCACATCCCGTGCGGCCACGAGCGCCGGCAGTGCCTCGACCTGGGCAAGGCTGCGGATTGGGTCGCGCACCACCGGTGCGGGCTCGAAGGCGAGCTCGATCCCCATACCCTGCAGAGGCGTCATGATGTCGCTGAAGAGGATGGCGGCATCGAGTGGAAAGCGTCGCAGCGGCTGCAGCGTCACTTCGGCGGCAAGCTCGGCAGTGCGCGTGAGTGCCTCGAAGTCCACTTTGGCGCGTAGCGCGCGGTACTCGGGCAGATAGCGCCCCGCCTGGCGCATGATCCAGATCGGTCGATGCGGCACGCTCTCGCGACGGCAGGCGGCGAGGAAAGCGCTCGGCGCCGCCGCGGCGGTGACGCTCACGCGCGCAACCACTGCGCCACCTGCGGCGCGAAGTAGCTGATGATGAGATCGGCCCCGGCGCGGCGTATGCCGGTGAGTGTCTCGAGCACGGCGGCGCGCTCATCGATCCAGCCGCGCTCGGCCGCGGCTTTGATGAGGCTGAACTCTCCGGACACCTGGTAGGCGACGACCGGCACGCGCACCGCGTCGCGCACCTGCCGGATGACATCGAGATAGGGACCCGCCGGCTTCACCATGACCAGGTCGGCACCCTCCTCGACATCGAGCAGCACCTCGCGCAGCGCCTCGCGGGCGTTGGCCGGATCCATCTGATAGGAACGTCGATCGCCGAATGCGGGCGCCGACTCGGCCGCCTCGCGAAACGGCCCGTAAAAGCAGGAAGCGTACTTGGCGGCGTACGAGACGATGGGAATATGGCTGTAGTTCTGCCCATCGAGCAGCGTGCGGATGGCCGCCACGCGGCCGTCCATCATGTCGCTCGGCGCCACCGCATCGGCGCCGGCGCGCGCGTAGTTGAGCGCCACGCGGGCGAGCGTCTCGATGGAGGAGTCGTTGTCGATCACGCCCCCCTCGGCGATGTGACCGCAGTGGCCGTGGTCGCTGGCGCCGCACAGGCAGACATCCGCCCAGACCAGCAGCTGCGGACACGCCTCCTTGATCGCGGTGATGGCGGTCGCGGCGAGCCCGTGCGCATCGAGCGCATCGCTCGCGTGCGCATCCTTGCGCTCGGGAGCGGCGAACAGCAGCACCGCCGGCACGCCCGCCGCGGCTGCGGCGCGCGCTTCCTTCACGCTCTCGTCCACCGACAGCTGGGAGATGCCCGGCATGCTCGTGACCGCGTGGCGCACCGCGCTGCCCTCTACGATGAACAGCGGATAGATGAGCGCATCGGCCGTGAGGCGCGTCTCACGTACCAGAGCCCTCCAGGCCTCGTTCGCGCGCGTACGTCGCGGTCTCTCTCGTGGAAATCCCATGGGTGTCACGCTCTCGTTTGCAACAGGCGAAGTGTGGTGAGCGCCAGACCGTGCAGCGTCGCTGACTCGGCCACCACCGCGGCGTGGCCGTGGGCGTGGAGCTCAGCGGCCGTGGTGCGGCCGATCGCGACCGCCGCGGCACCGGTGAGCAGGCGCCGGAAGTCGGTCTCGCCGAGCGCCTGGGCGAGCTCGCTGACGGCGGAGGGGCTGGCGAAAGTCACGGCGCCGATGCCGCCGCGTGCGATCCACGCACGGCATTCATCGACATCGAGCCCCGCGGCCTGCGTGCGGTAGGCCTCCACCTGCGTCACCCGCGCGCCAAGCTGTGTCAATCCCGAAGATATGGTGGGCAGCGCCCGCGAGCTCGCCGGATAGAGCACCTTCACGCCCTCATCCGCCTTCGACCACTGCGCGGCGAAGGCGCCGATGAGCCCCGCGGCGCTCGGCTCATCCGGCAGCAGATGCACCGGCCAGCCGCGCTGGCGCAGCACCTGCGCTGTCGCCTGACCGACCGCGGCGATGCGTACCCCGGAGGGCGCGTGCGGCAGTGTCTCGAGCACGGCGGCGACCGCGTGACGACTCGCAAACACGATCCAGCCGTATGACCGTACGGCCGCCAGCGCCGCGGCGAGCGCACTGGGATCGGCAGGCGTCACGCGCACCGCGGGCCAGGTCAGCACCTTCAGACCGAGCTCGCGCAGCTCGCGGCTGAGCGGTCCGTCGCTCCCTTCGGCGCGAGTCACGACCACCGGCTTTGCCGGCAGCAAGGTGCTCACGGCTCCTCCACCGCGCGCGCCGCGCGCTCCTGCGCCATCAATGCGGCCGCTCCGCGCGCCAGGAGCTGCTCTGCGACGCGCTTGCCGAGCGCGTCCGCCTCTCCTGCGGTTGCGCGGGCCTGCGCCGCGAGGTGTCGCGTGCCATCGAGGGAACAGACGCATGCCGTGAGGGTGAGGGCATCGCCCTGCACCGTCGCCAGCGCGCCGAGCGGCACCTGGCAGCCGCCTTGCAGGTGCTCGAGAAGCGAGCGCTCGGCACTCGCCGCGAGGCGCGCCTCGCGGTCATCGAGCGCAGCGAGCCAGCGCAGGGCGTCCGCATCGCTGCTGCGGGCGCAGACGCCGATCACCCCTTGCGCGACGGCGGGCGGGAAGCTCTCCGCGGACAGATACTCACTCACATGCTGCGCGAGGCCGAGCCGCATGAGCCCTGCGGCGGCGAGCACGATGGCGTCGTAGTCACCGCGCCGCAGCCGCTCGATGCGCGTCGGCACGTTGCCCCGCAATTCCAGCAGCACGGCATCGGGGCGCAAGCGGGCAAGAAACGCCCGCCGGCGCAGGCTGCTCGTGCCGATGCGTGCACCGGCGGGCAACGCCGCGAGCGCTGCGCCGCTGCGGCTCACGAGCGCATCGCGCGCATCGGCCCGCGGCAGCAGTGCCGCGAGCGCCACTCCCGCCTCGAGCTGTGTCGGCAGGTCCTTGAGGCTGTGCACGGCGATATCCACCGTTTGCTCGAGCAGCGCCTGATCGATCTCGCGGGTGAAGAAGGCGCGTCCCCGTGCCTGCCACAGCGGTATCTCGCGCTGCGCATCGCCGGACGTGCGGATCTGCACCAGCTCCACCGGCGGCGCGCCGGGCTGTGCGGCGATCCGCGTTGCGACCTCGCGCGCCTGCCACAGTGCGAGCGCCGAACCACGGGTCCCGATGCGCAGGGTGCGCGCACTCATGGCTCGCCCTCGGTGAGGAAGCGGTAGCCGACGCCCCACACGGTGAGGAAGTGCCGCGGGCTGGCGGGATCCTTCTCGAAGCGCTTGCGCAGACGCAGGATGAAGTTGTCCACGGTGCGCGTCGAGGGGAACACGTCGTAGCCCCACACGCGCTCGAGCAGGTCCTCGCGCGAGACGATCTGCCCGGCGTGCTCGGCGAGCACCTTCAGGATCATCGCCTCCTTCTCGGTGAGCTCCTGAGACTCGCCGTTCCAGGCACGGGCGCGAAACGCGCGGAAATCCACTTCGTTGCCGCCGAAGCGCAGCATGGCGGTGGCCGCGGTGGCGGAGGCACTGCGGTACCAGTCCCAGCGTCGCAGGATCGCGCGCACGCGCAACAGGAATTCCTGCAGATGAAAGGGCTTCGCCAGGTAGTCGTCGCCGCCGGCCTCGAGCCCGCGCACGCGGTCGGCCGGATCGCCACGCGCCGTGAGGAACAGCACCGGCGTCGTGTTGCCGCGCGCGCGCAGCGTGCGGCACACGGTGAGCCCGTCCGCCCCCGGCAGCATCACATCGAGTATCACCAGCGCGCAGGAGTGCGCCGCCAGCCAGGCGAGCGCTTGCTCACCGTCCGGGGCGAGGCTCACCTCGTAGCCCTCGGCGCGCAGGTTCTCCATGACACCTGCGGCGAGATGCGGATCGTCCTCGACCACCAGCACCGGGGCGCTCGCTTCACTCACGTGCGCGTCTCCTGCCCGGTCGCCGGCTGGACCGCGGCGCCACCGTCCGGTGCAGACGGCCAGGTGAGCCGCACGCTCGCGCCCCGCCCGACCCCGTCGCTGTGGGCGCTGACTCGGCCGTGCGCGAGCTCCATGAGGCGCCGCACGATGTAGAGACCGAGCCCGGTGCCGTAGTAGCTGCTGCCGCTGCGCAGGCGCGTGAATTTCTGAAACAGCTTCGAGCTCTCGCCCGGCGCAAAACCAACACCGCTGTCGTGCACCAGCAGCTCCACTTCCTCGGCGGTGGCCCGGGCGCTGAGGTCGATGCGCCCGCCGCGGGCACCCTTCACGGCGGCGAGCGCGTTCTCGAGCACGTTACGCACCACCGCATCGAGTGCCAGCGGGTCGCTCACCACCGTGAGCGTCGGTGGGATATCGCTCGCGATGCTGACCTGCTCCTGACGGGCACGCTCCTCGAGCTGCGCCACCACCCGCGCCACGGCGGTAGCGAGCTGCAGCGGCTCGGACCTCAGGTCCACCCGCCCACGCTCGAGGCGTGCACTCTCGAGGATCTGCGTGACCATCTGCTCCATGTGGGCGAGATCGGCGAGCATGCGATCGATGAGCGGGCGTGCCGCTTGCGGCCCGGGCGCACGCAGCGCCAGGGTCTCCAGGGACAGCTGCAGGCTGGCGAGCGGCGTCTTGAACTGATGCGAAACCATCGCGAGAAAGCTGTCCTGCTGCTCGTGCACGTGCGCTTCGGCGCGCAGCGCCCGCGCAATCACGGCGATGCAGGCCGCGAGCGCCAGCAGGAAGAACGAGCCCTCCCAGGCATACTGGCGGTAGCGGCGCTCCTCTTCGGTGGTGAGAGCCTCGGCGAGCTGCGGCGCGAGCGCGGCGTGCTGGCCGCTCACCACGATGCTCGGCAGCAGCTGCTGTACGCGAGCGGGTGCGACCCCGGAGTCGAGCAGCGCCTGCGCAGCGACCGCCTGGTCGGCGTAAGCCGCGCGCAACGCCCGCACCTTCTCGACGGTATAAGCGTGCTGGTCGAAGAGCCACCAGCCGACCTGCACTGCCGACACCGCCACCAGCGCGAGTGCGGTGAGTTGAAAGACGCGCGTTGCCTTCATGCGAGCCTCGCCAGCGACTCGCGCAGTGCCTGCACGAACTGTGTGAGCTCGGCGCTCGTATGTGCGAGCGACAGGAAGCAGGCCTCGTACGCCGAGGGCGGCAGGTAGACGCCACGATCGAGCATGGCGTGGAACAGGGCTGCGAAGCGTCCGGTGGCGGCCTCGGTGAGTGGCGCGGCGGTGCGCGGCGCACCCCCCTCGTGGAGCGAGAGCCAGAAGAGCGAGCCGACCCGCACCAGATGTATCGGGAAGGGCGACTGCGCAAGCACCGGTGTGAGCTGCCGCTCGAGCTCTGCGCCGCACGCCTCGAGACGCTCCCAGCCCGATTCCCGCGCGAGCAGATCGAGCGTCGCGAGCCCCGCCGTCATGGCCACGGGATTCCCGGAGAGCGTGCCCGCCTGGTAGGTATCGCCCTCCGGTGCCAGGCGCGCCATGATGCGGCGCGCGCCACCAAAGGCTCCGACCGGCATACCTCCGCCGATCACCTTGCCGAAGGTCGCGAGATCGGGGGCGATACCGAGCCGCTCGGCGGCGCCACCGCGGCCGAGGCGGAACCCCGAGATCACCTCATCGAAGATGAGCAGCGCGCCGTGCCGCCGTGTCAGCTCGCGCAGTGTCTGCAGGAACGCACGGCGCTGTGGCAGCAGGCCGTGATTGGCCGGCACCGGCTCGATAATCACCGCGGCGATGCGCGCGCCTTCGCGCCCGAACAGCTCCGCCGCGGCCGATTCATCATCGAGCGGCAGCACGCGCGTACAGGAGGTGAAGGCCTCGGGTACACCCGCCGAGGAAGGCCGTCCGAAGGTGGCGAGCCCCGAGCCAGCCGCCACCAGCAGGTGGTCGGCGTGCCCGTGGTAGCAGCCCGCGAACTTGACGATGAGCTCGCGCGCGGTGAAGGCCCGCGCCACGCGGATCGCGCTCATCACCGCCTCGGTGCCGGAGGACACGAAGCGCACCTGCTCCGCGGCGGGATAGGCGCTCACCACCCGCTCGGCCAGCTCGACCTCCGCGGCGCACGGCGCGCCGTAGGTGGTGCCGCGGGCCAGCGCTTCGCCCACGGCCGCAACCACCGCGGGATGCGCGTGACCTGCGATGAGCGGACCCCAGGAGCCGACGAAATCGAGGTAGCCGCGGCCATCGGCATCGAAGATCTGCGCGCCGGCTGCGCGTGCGATGAAAAGCGGCGTACCCCCCACCGCACGAAAGGCCCGCACGGGCGAGTTCACGCCACCCGGGATCACCCGGCAGGCGCGTTCATAGAGCTCCGCCGAGCGTGGCCGGCGCACATCGTGCCTGCTTTCGGGCTGCTGACTGTTCATCCATCCCCCGTGTCGGTGACATGCGCATCGCCATTCGCGTCGCCATTCGCATCGGCGCCGCGCCGCAGCGATCGGGCACCCTCGAAGAACGCCTCGACTGCCTCGTTGCTGGCATGCACGGCCGCCGCCCGCATCCCGGCGAGCGGGAGATGCGCCAGGCGGTGGGCGAGTGTTGCCGCGAGCCGCTCGAGTTGTGAGCGCTCGCGGGCGTCGAGTGTACGCAACTCGCTCTGCAGCGCACGCGCCACTTCGGCCGCGGCGATCTGCTCGAATCGCTCGCGCAGCTGCGCGAGGCGTGGCCCGATGGCGCGCAGCGCCAGCTCGGTGCGCAGCCGCCCCAGGCGATCATCGATCGCGGCCCGTACGGGCGCCAGCCGTACGAGCTCTGTGAGACGCCGGCTGCGCGCGACCTCGATGAGCTCGTGCATGCCAACGCGCGTTACCCCGGTGCGACGCGCGGCATCGGGATCCACGTTGGGCGGAACGCCGAAATCAACCAGCAATGGGGCGCCGGGGGCCGCCGCCTTGAGACGCGCGAGCGCCGCCGCATCCAGCAGAGCCGTGCCGCCGGCGGCGAGCACCAGCGCACTCACCGCTGGCGGTCGCGCGCGGAAATCCTCGAGCGACAGGGCCTCGCCCGAGACGCTCGTGGCCAGCTCGGCTGCCGCCGCCAGTGTGCGGTTGACGATGACCAGGGGGATCTTCGCCGCCTGCAGTATCGCCGCGGTGCGGCGCGTCATCGGCGACACGCCGAGCAGCGCCACCGGCGGGGTCCCCGCGAAATTGCGCGCTCCCGCAGGGTGTCCGCCCAGGTGCTGCAGCACGCGCTCAGCCGCGAGCTCGGCGAGCGACGGCGCCTGCACGCCGGCCGAGAGCCGCCGCATGCGTCGCGCCATTGCGAGTGCCTCGCCGACCAGGCGATCGAGGATCGGACCGCAGGTGTGCGCCGCACGCGAGTCCTCCCAGGCGTCGCGCAACTGCGCGGCGATCTCGTGCTCGCCGGTCTGCGCCGAATCCAGTCCGCAGGCAACGAGAAACAGATGCTCGACCGCCGCCTCGCCGGTCCAGGCGCGCAGGATGCGCGCGGCTTCCCCGGGTGCCGGCTCGCGTCCGCTCAGGATGCGGAAGACCTCCGCTCGCGAGTCCTGCGCCGGTGCGCCATCTTCCGTCGAATACAGCACCTCGACGCGGTTGCAGGTCCCGACGTAGAGAATCTCGGAGGCCTTGAGCACCGCACGCAATGCCGGCAGACGCGCCGGGACCTCCGCGCGCGGAACGGCGAAGCGCGCCACCTCCTCCACCCCCGCATGGCGGTAGGACAGACCGACCACACCGATCTGTTGCATCCGCGAAGCTTAACCGCAGAAACGCGCCAGGAATGTCATTGAACGGTCACGGCCCCACCGGCACGGTGCGCGCGCTCTCCCGGGGCAGTGAGACGTGCCGCACAGAATGACGCGCCTCGCCCAGCCGGGCCGGGTCAGGAGCGCGCGCCGGACGCACCGGCGAGCTGCACCCTGGCGTAGGGCGCAGTGGCGCTGAGCTGGGTGATGCCGGGATTCCGCAGGATAATCCGCCACTGCTCCGCGGCGCGCGCCGCGTCGCCCGAGCGCTGGTAGGCCTCGGCGCGCAGCACGACCGACGGCATGTGAGAGTAGAAGAAGATCTGCGGATAGAGCAGGTCGAGCGGCACGGCCCGGGTCAGCTCCCGCAACGCGGTGGAGGAATCGCCCTGCTTCAGGGCGAGCTGCGCTCGGATGGTCGGCAGCCAGTACGACTGCATGACGCTATGGTCCGGGTACCGTTGCTCGAGATTCGCGATCAGCGCCTCGGCACGCGGGCGGTCTCCGGTTCTGGCCAGGACCATGGCCGCGGTTGCCTCACCCTCGCGGCTCGCAGGCGCAATGCTCAGTGCCTGCAGCGCCTGGTCGTGTGCGAGCTGCGGGTTTCCGGCCAGATCCTCCCGCCAGGCGGAGTTGAGCAGCCAGGCAGCCGCCTGCTCTAGGTTGCCCGCGTCCCGCGCCGAAGCCACCGCCTGCCCGGTGAGTTCCCGGGCACGCTCGAGACTCCCGGCGTACGCCGCCGCATCGGCTTGCTCGGAGAGGATCTCGTGCCGCAGCTCTTTCTTGTCCGCGAACCAGGCCGCCTGCTCCGCCATTTCCGCGCTGTTGTTCTCGAGTGCCGCGATGACATACAGGTAGAGGTGCGGCGAGTCGTCGTCGAGCTTCAGACGCACGATGTCCCGGTACACCTCGCGTGCCTTCTGGAATTCACCGACCGCCGTGAGCATCTCCATCAGATCCTCGTGCGCCACCACTTCCGTCGGATTCATCTGCCGTGCACGCTCGAACTGCACGATGGCCTCCGGGTAGCGGCAGATGTCCCCGTAGAAGCTGCCGAGGTTGGAGACCGCCTTGTAGTCGCGCGGATATTCCCCGATCCATGCGCTGAAAGCCTCCACCGCGTGTTTCTCATCCACGGTCACGAAGGCCTGATACTGCGCCGCAATGGCGAGTCGTCTGCGGGTACTCGCGTGCTCGCGACGTGCGAAGGCACGGCTGAACAACTCGCGAGCGCGCTCCTCCTGGCCGGAGTTGCGGTACGCGAGTCCGAGATCGTAGGTCGCTGCCATGAAAGCGGGGTCGGTTCTGACCGCTTTGTCGAGCAGGGGCAGCGCTGCGGCCGGGCCCTCCGCGCGCCACACGCTCAGTGCACTGCTCCAGGCCTCCAGCGCCTCGAGCGATCCGCTGGTCGCTCGTGGCAAGGGCGTCCGGGCGCTCTGCACCGATTCGCGCGGCTCACCCAGATCGAGCCGCAGTCGTGCAGCCGCGTCACCCAGCGCATCGATGAGCCCTGTCTGCAAGGCGGTGAAGTGCTCGCGCGCGATCCGCGCTCCGCTCGCGCAGTCGACGGCCTCGAGCTCTCCCTGGAAGGGTCCACCTTGCGGCGCGGCAGCGAGCGTAGCGTTCACATACACCTTCGCCGTGGCGGCTCGGCAGATTCGACCGAGCTTCTCCGGACCGGCCTCTCCACCTGCTTCCTGCAGGGGTCGCTCGATTGCGGCGTCCGGGACCAGGTTGAGGTAGGGCGATTCATCGAGCGCGACACGCAGGCCTTCCCTCAGGGGCCGCTGTAGCTTCGACCCGGTGCGGTCGTCGAAGTCCGCCAACATGAGAGTGTCGGATGTGGTTAGCTTCACCGGCGACGCGGTTGCGCAACCGATCGCCAGACACAATACACATTCGTACCAGGCGAAGCGGGATCGACTCTTCATTTACCGCACGCGCGTGCAACGCGCGACCGATGGCAAGATGCGAGCGATACTACGAGAGCACCGCTCGCGCGGGCCAGCGGGTTGGCCCGAATTCCCCACGGATCGGCTTATTGTCCGGGAACGCTCAGCGGGCCGGGGAGTGGAGCGGGATGGGCGTGTGATCGCAGGTCCAAGACTGCGTCGGACCATTGCGGGGACCGCAGTCTGCTGTCGGCCCAGAAGCGGCCCGTCGAACCGGCGGCTCGACTTACTCCATAGCGGGCGTTCCTTGCACACAGACGGCAGCGATTCGGCCAAGACCGGAAGCTACAGCTACACTCAATGCAATGCGCAGCGTCCTGTTCCTTCTCATAGTTGCCGGGAGTGCCTCGGTCTGCCGTGGCGGCACCGAGACGCAGCAAGTCGCACCCACTGATCCGCTGACGTCGCCGAAGGTGGCACTTGTGACCTTCGGCCCCGGACGACTCCCGTGGGAGCGCTTCGGCCACAACGCCATCATTGTTGACGATCCAGCCGCCGGCGCACGGATCGCCTACAACTACGGAGTATTTGACTTCCAGCAGAAACACTTCCTACTGAACCTTGCGC
>Ga0306920_100006215_pt1 | contig 15539 bp, 10 predicted proteins | sample flu12Cox44000170_FD_204666 | JGI IMG/M metagenome (GOLD analysis project Ga0306920, IMG submission 204666) | Lab enrichment of tropical soil microbial communities from Luquillo Experimental Forest, Puerto Rico - flux4day.12C.oxic.44.000.170 (v2)... | ecosystem: Environmental > Terrestrial >... | reverse complement strand
AGTCCGCTCAGTCGCACTTTCGGAGCGCCATCAAAAAGCTGGAAGCCGCAGGCGCTGTCCGATATGATTCCTTTCGATAATTCCGATGGCTACAAGCAAACCAACCGGACCCGCACAGCCCGAATACGAGGGCGACTACCGTCCTGCAAACGCAGACAATCCGCATGCGCATCTGGATCCATTGAATGCCCGCGTGGAAACTGCCGACCTGACATTTCTCGCGCAAATGGCAGACGCGCTGAACACCACGCTTGACCTGCAGACGCTCCTGACTCGCACCTCCGAACTGGTGCGCTCCGTGATCCACTACCGCATCTTCTCCATTCTTCTGCTGAACGAACGGACCAATGAGCTGCGCATGCGGTTTCAGATCGGGCATACTCCGGAGGCGCAGAGACTGGCCATTCCTTTAGGCAGGGGAGTCGTAGGGCAGGTGGCTGCAACTCGCCAGCCAATGCTCATCAACGACGTCTCGACTGTCGAGGGCTATATTCCCGCAAATCCAAGCGTCCGGTCGGAGCTTGCAGTGCCGCTCATTGTGAAGAATCGACTCATCGGCGTGATGGATCTGGAGAGCGAAGAACTCGGCTATTTCAAGCCCGAGCATCTGCGCCTGCTGACATTGACGGCTTCGCGCATTGCCCAGGCCACCGAAAACGCGCGGCTTTACACCCGGGTTTCCCGCCAGGCTGAAACTCTAACCGTGCTGAACGAGATCTCGACAGAGCTCGTCTCGATTCTTGACCCTGATCCCCTGCTGGCAAAAGTGGGCCAGCTGCTGCGCAGACTCATCGATTATCAGATGTTCAGCATCATGCTCCTCGATGACAAGGGAGAGACGTTGATTACGCGTTACGCCTGGCGATTCGGCCACGCCCAGGCGCCATTGCGAAGAATCTCAGTGATGACCGGGCTCGTCGGCGCGGCTGTGCGCGAGTGGCGACCGATCAATGTCCCCGATGTGCGTAGGGATCCGCGCTACCTTCCGATGAATCCAGAAACAAGATCTGAGCTTGTCGTGCCGCTGTTCTACAAGGGACGCTGTATCGGCGTGCTCGATCTGGAACACACACGAACCGCGTTTTTCAACGACGATCACGTTCGCATCATGAGCACGCTGGCAGCTCAGATTGCCATAGCGATCGAAAATGCGCGCCTGTACCAGGCTGTGAAAAGGCAGGAGCAGCAGCTGGAGCGCGACATCGCCATGGCTCGCGAAGTGCAGCTCCGTCTCCTCCCGAATACGCCACCCGTACACAAGCATGCAGAATTCGCCGTCAGTTTTCTGCCTGCGCGCTCGATTGGCGGCGATCTTTACGACTTCATGGAATACGGGCCCAATCAAACTGCAATTGTGATGGGAGACGTTAGCGGCAAGGCCGCGCCCGCGGCCCTCTTCGCTGCTCTCGTGAGCGGCATCATGAGATCCGAGGCGACTCAACATCCATCGCCGGCCGCAATGCTTGCGATCCTGAATGACGCCCTACAGGAGCGGCGGCTGGATTCGCAGTACGTTGTAATGCTTTTCGCGGTGTGGAACGATGAAAACATGACGCTGCAGTTGGCCAACTCCGGGGCTGTGCAACCGATCTTTTGCAGATCGGGAGAATCGACGCCGGTCCGTGCGGAGGGTTTCCCTCTCGGTCTGTTTCCCAATGTGACCTATGAGGAATTCAATATCGCCACGCAGCCCGGCGATGTCCTTGTCTTCGTCTCTGATGGCATCCTCGACGCAGAGAACGAGAAGAACGAAATGTATGGCGAAGAGAGACTCTCGAGCTTCCTTTGCGGCCAGCGGGGCAAGCCTGCTGCGCAGATCGCCTCTGCCATTCTGGCAGATGTGACGGAGTTTCAGGGCAGTCAGGATCGATTCGACGATGAGACCGTCATTGTCCTGAGTGTCAAATAGACCACCGCGATTTGCTCGCCTCCATCCACGATAGACTTGAGTAGACAGAACCCTGGAGTGCCTGTGTCCATCGCAACCCACGAAATTATCATTCGGCCCGCGCGTAACATCATGGGAAGCCTCCGCCTGCCGGGCGACAAATCCATCAGCCATCGCTACGGCATGCTTGGCGCATTTGCCGAGGGTACTTCGCGGTTCTCGAACTTCTCCACAGGAGCCGATTGTGCGTCAACACTGGCCTGCATGGAGGCGCTTGGCGCCCAGGTGCGCAAACTGGGCGATGGGATCGTTGAGGTAGACGGCGTCGGTGGCCGCGTAACTCCGGCTAGCCATCCGCTCGACTGCGGAAACTCCGGCTCCACCATGCGGATGATTTCCGGGCTGCTTGCCCCGCAGCAGGGCACCTTTACTCTCGTAGGCGACGCTTCCCTGTCCCGCCGCCCCATGGAGCGCATTCGCAAGCCGCTCGCAGAAATGGGCGCAAGACTCACGCTGACCGACGGCCATGCGCCAGTCATCATCGAAGGCGAAAGACTTAAGGCTATCGATTACACGACGCCTGTTCCCAGCGCGCAGGTGAAGACATGCGTGCTTCTGGCAGGGTTGCAGACCGATGGCGCAACGACGGTGCGTGAGGCCCTTCGTACACGCGATCACAGCGAGCTCGCTCTGCGAGCATTCGGTGCGACCGTCACGCGCGGACTCGATTCCGTTACGATCACGGGGCCGCAGAAGCTTCAAGCGATTGACGCCGCAGTTCCGGGCGACATCTCTTCGGCGGCATTCTTTTTGTGCGCGGCTGCTCTTTTTCCGGGCTCCGGGTTGCTGCTCGACTCATTAGGCCTCAATCCCACACGCGCCACGCTGCTCGATGTGCTTACGGCTCTTGGTGCGAGAATCGCAGTCCTGAACTTGGAGGAGAAACATTCCGAGCTGGTTGGAACCGTGCAGATTTCCGCCGACGCCGATGGCCTGCGCTCAACTGAAATCAGCGGCGCTCTCGCCGCCCAGCTCATCGACGAGTTGCCTGTCCTGGCGGCAATCGCACCATATACGAGCGGCGGTATTCGCATTCGCGATGCAAAGGAGCTGCGCGTGAAGGAGTCCGATCGCATCGCACTCGTCGCTCGCAACCTGCGCGCGATGGGTGCTGAGGTCGAGGAGTTCGAGGACGGACTGGATGTTCCTGGCGGGCAGGCCCTTCACGGTGCGGTCATTGACTCCGGCGGCGACCATCGCATTGCGATGGCATTCAGCGTCGCAGCTTTGCGAGCGGAAGGCGAGACTCTCATTCGGGGCGCAGAGTCGGCCGCAATCAGCTTCCCTGAGTTTTTCGATCTGCTTGATCTCGTGGCAGTACGCTAACGCAAGGCCAGAGTCGCTCTATCCCTGGCTGAAGTAGCTCGACCAACCTTGCGTCCCCAAAGAAAGATATTTGTCATTGGGGTGGGACTAACAGCGAACGGCCATCTTCCGAAAATGCTATAGAACACGCCTTCTCTGGCTTTGGAGAAAGTCGCGGTAAAAAAGAAGCCCGGCACAAGGCCGGGTCTCTTCCACATTGTTTCGGCAACTAGCGGCTTCCGGGCGCAGGCGCGGCTGCGGGAGCTGTTCCCGGGTTGAACGGCTGAACGCCCGGAACAAGGGGAACCGTCTTCACCTCTCCGGTAACCGCTTCACCCAGATTGATTCCGTAGTGCTCAAGGGTCGAGGCCATCGTCTGGTAAAGTCCTGCCCGATCCTTTGCATAGGCTGCATTCGCCGCAATCAGGTTGTTTTCTGCGGTAGCCAGGTTGCGCTGCTGCAACAGCACATTCGCTGTCGTGGACGCACCGAGCTTCAGCTTCTTTTCCTCGGCATCGAGGCTCTGCTGCGCATAGCTTTGCGCGGCTCTTGAAGCCACCACCTGCGCGCGGTCGTTCGTCAGAGCGTACTGCGCATTCACCACCTGCATGCGGATCTGCGTGTAGAGCTGTTCAAGGCGCAACTCAGCCTGGCGATATTCCATCAGCGAACGAGCCTGCACGGATTGTGCCTGCTTGTTGCCAATTGGAATATTCAGCGTGAAGCCGATGCCCTTGTCCGGAGCCGAATTGTTGAACGCATTCTGAATCGCAGTTCCATATCCACTGTTTGCATTGGAGTTGCAAACACCATCGTAAAAGTTCGGGTTACAGTTCGGGTTGATCGAGCCGCCGATTCCCGTTCCGCCGATGTAGCCGTACGCATCGAAGACCGGGAGCAATCCCTGCCTTGCACCGCGCAGCGTAATTGCATCGTTCTTCAGGATGAGCACCGCCTGTTCCAGTTCCGGCCGCTTCTGGAAGGCCTGCTGAACCAGTTCCTCCACGGGCTGCTTCTCTTCCGTAAGCTCTTCGATGCTCACGCGGTCAGTGGGAATAACCGGCGCAGTCGAGAGGATCGGATCGTTCAGGTTGCGTGCAATCGCCTGCTTCATGATCTGCTGCTGATAGTTGAGCTGGTTCTGCGAGCTGATCAACGCCTGCTTGTCGGTTGCTACGGTTGATTCGGACTGCACAACGTCGAGCGGCGCCATTGTGCCAATCTGCAGCTGCTTCTGTGTATCGGAATACAGCTGTGAGCTCTGATCGAGCGCGCGCTGCTTGGCCTGCACATCCTCATACGCGCTCACCAGTCCCCAGTAGATGCTCTCTACCTGGTTGACTGTATAGAGAAGCTGCTGGCGAAACGACGAATCTGTAATGCGTCGGTCGTTGACTGCCTGATACATGAAGCGCTTGTTCACCCAGATGCCGGCGCCTTGCAGGATGTGTTGCGTCAAAGTCGCTTTGTAACTTGCAGTCAGTTGCGGACTGTACAGAGTGACGCCATTGGAGGTTGTCGCGTACCTGTTGTCGAGCGCGAAATCGAACAAGGTACCGGTAACGAATCCCTGCTTCCAGGCAAAGTTGTAGTCGTTTGTTGTGCTGGTGCCGCCTGAGAAAAAGCTTGTGGACGGCGCATGAGCGCGATCGAACTGAATCGCACCTGTGACAGTAGGCTCGGTCTGCGCCGGCAGAGGTCCAGTGCCTGCGGTCGTCAAGGTCAAGCCGCCGGTGCCTGTGCCTGCACCTGCCGCGCCTACGCTTGTGCCGCCTGGGCCGCCCCCCGTAGTCAGCGTCGATCCGCTCCCTGCATTCGTCAGATAGGTCCCACCAAGAGTATTGGTCACAAGATTTGTTGGCACGCCAAGCGGCAGAGCACCCGTGCGTGTTCTCAGGATATCCGTGTCCGCAATATCCAGGTTGTATCTCGCAATCGCGATGTCGTAGTTATTCTCAATCGCCAAAGCAATCGCATCCGAAAGGGTCAGATAGATCTTCCCGTCTTTTACAAGGTCAGTGAGCCGAACCGAGTTCACAAAGCTGGCCTTCGGGATCGAAGTCGGGCTGTACATCTTAAGTGGATTACCAAGAATCCGCCCGTACGGCTTGCTATAGTCCTGCTGCGACTGCCGCAAATCCGCCGGCTGTGTCTGCAACGGCGCTGGAGCCGCGGGAAGGCTTGACGCGGCTTTGTCACCGGATGTCTGCGTAATGGTTCCAGTGGGCTGCTGTGTAGCCTGTTGCGTGAATCCTGACGGCACTCCCCCTGCCAGTGTCAGCATGACCGCAGCCAGGGCGCGCAGCCGGCCGGCGGGCCGCCGTTTCCCCTCGCGCGCGGTCAGATTCTGGTCCTCGAACACACGAATATCGAACGATTGCATGTTTTCTCTCCACGAGTTGCTGAGGCATGTGGGGTGCCATTCTTCCAGACGTCCGGAGAGCCTCCCCGGTCGCAGAATTGTTAAGCCTTTTGTCTTTACTTGACCATTGGTCACTCAGGCAATACGCGCACGACGCTTGGTTCGTTCCCTTGCCGACTCCTGGACTGGCTGCGCGCGTACGGTGCGAAAGTCTGAGTATACCCCACTGGCATTGCCCCGCCGTCCGAGCCGTGAGACTCAATTACCCTATTACTAAGCAGATACCCGTGGTCGAGACCGCCCAACCCGATGCGCCGCCGCAGGCATGGAAACTAACCCTCTCGTATGATGGAACGGATTTCTGCGGCTGGCAGGTTCAGCCCGGCGAGCGAACAGTACAAGGGGAGTTGCAGTCTGCGCTGGGGCGCATCGTTAGTGAATCGCCCCTGCCGCAGGGTTCGGGACGCACCGACGCGGGAGTCCATGCCCTGGCGCAGGTCGCCAGCTTCGCGTTGCACGCACGAATTCCCGAGGCAAATCTGGTCCGGGCGCTCAACCGCACCTTGCCTGCCGCAATTCGCATCCTCGATGCGCGCATTGTCCCCGCGAGCTTCCACGCTCGGCACTCTGCCGTTGCGAAGACGTATGAGTATCGAGTCTTTCCGATCGAACCGGCGATGAAACAGCTTTGCCCGCCATTTCTGTCGCGCTATGTTTATCCATACTCGTGGCGAATCGATGTTTCACAACTCCAGCGTGCAGCCGAGGCATTCGTCGGCGAACGCGACTTCAGCAGCTTTGCTGCGACCGACCCAGACCTTGCATCGCGGGATGAAATGGCGCTCCCTCATTCCGTTCTGCGAACGGAAACACGCGCCTCGGTCCGAACGATCTACTCGTCGGAGTGGCAGGAACAGAGCCATGAAGCAGGGACTCTCCTCGTCTACCGCGTGCGCGGTAATGGCTTCCTGCACCACATGGTTCGCAATCTTGTCGGCACGATGCTCGACATAGGACGTGGTTACGCGCGAGTCGAAGACCTTTTAGCCATCTTCGAAGCGCGTGATCGTTCCGCTGCCGGCCCCACTGCGCCCGCTCGCGGTCTCTTTCTTCATTCGGTCGAGTATGAGTAACGGACTTCTCTCGGCCGATGCGCCAAACCAGGAGCTCTGGCTTCAGTACCACCGCCTGCTAACCTGAATTCATCAACATGGCGATCTTTTCGCGCAGCACCGCGTTCTCCCGCGTAACGGCATTGGCAGCGTTGCGCACGGTGCACGCCTCCTTCTCCTGGCTCCATAACAATCCCAAAAGGCTGATGGATCTCCAGTTTGAACTGACGGGTATCCCGGCGCCGCCATTTGGCGAGGCTGAGCGCTCCGCCTGGGTCGCCGCCCGATTTGCAGATGCGGGTCTGAGTGAAATTCGCACCGATTCGGTGGGCAATGTCGTCGGTTTCATCCCGGCGGCAGGTCTGCCGCCTGAAAGCAGCGGACACGTTGTGGTCCTCTCGGCGCACCTCGACACTGTGTTTCCCGCTGAAACGCCGCTCAGTCCGGTCGTCACCCATGTGGATGGGAACCGCCGCCTGTGCGCTCCCGGCGCTTGCGACAATGCCGCAGGCGTAATCGGAATGCTGGCTATCGCTCAGGCGCTGATTCAGTCGAAGGCCAGGCTCGCTGTCCCCCTCGTGGTCCTGGGCAACGTGGGTGAGGAAGGTGAAGGGGACCTTCGTGGCATCCGTCACTTCTACGAGCAGCAGGCACTCGCCAGCCGCATCGCGGCGCACATCGTCCTCGATGGTGCGGGGTCAGATTCTGCTGTCACCCAGGCGCTCGGGAGCAAGCGCTATCAAGTGACGATCAGCGGCCCGGGAGGTCACAGCTTTACCGATGCCGGCACGCCCAATCCGATCGCCGCAGTTGCCACCGCACTCGCCGCTCTCGCGCAAACGCCAATTCCCGATCAGCCTGTCACTACGCTCAATCTGGGAACTGTCCGCGGTGGAACCAGTGTTAATTCCATCCCCGAGTGCGCTACGGCGTCTGTCGACTTCCGATCCACAAGTTCGGCCGAGTTACTTCGCCTCGAAGTGGCGCTTCACCGCGCGGTAGAAGATGCAGTCGAACACTGGAACGCCCTCGCGAAGCCTTCCACGTCGCGCGGTCGCGGCGTGCTGACTTTTTCCATCGAGAAGATCGGCGATCGCCCCGCGGCTCAACTCCCGGCGGACTCCCCGATGCTCGATGCTCTGCGCGCAGTGGACCGGCACCTTGGCGTCCAAACAGATCTGCGCCTCGGCTCGACAGATGCAAACATCCCCATCGCTCTCGGCGTTCCTGCCCTTTCCATGGGCGCAGGCGGAGACGGCGGCGGTGCGCACACGCTCAGCGAATGGTACTGCGACAAGGATCGCGAAACCGGACTCCGCCGCATACTTCTGCTTACGCTCGCCATGACCGAGTGGGCAGCCGAACTGTAGCGACCTGTTACACTGCGCGCATGCGCGCCATCATCTCCGCTGTTCTTATGGCACTCGCCGCGTCGACCTTGTGCGTTGCTCAGACCTCCGCCCCCGCGAAATCTGCATCTGCAAAGCCGAAAGCGGCCGCGCATGGGCCTCAGGTCCCCGAATTGATTTTGTTCAACGCCACCATCTACACCGGCAATGGATTCGCTCAGGATCAGCCGGAGATTGCACAGGCAATGGCAATTGGCGGCGGCAAGGTGATTGCCGTCGGGACCACGGAGAAAATCACTCGCCTCGCTGGACCGAAAACCGTTCTCCGCGACGTCGATTCCAAAAACACCGGCATCTTCATCTTTCCCGGCTTCAATGATGCACACACGCACCTGGGTGGCGCAGGCCGCACCAAGCTGAATGTCGATCTCACTGGAGTTCAATCGCTCAACGCGATGCTCGTGAAAATTAAGACTGCGGCCAAAGCTGCTCCGACCGGACATTGGCTCACCGGCGGCAATTGGGACCACACGCTCTGGGTGCAAAAGGTGCTTCCCACCCGGCGAGATCTCGACAGAGTCACACTCGACCATCCGACATTTCTCGAACGCATCGACGGTCACATCGCCATCGTCAACTCCGCGGCGCTCGCGGTAGCAGGCATCACTGGAAAGACGCAGCCGCCCAAGGGAGGCGCCATCGATCTTGATGCCAATGGCGAACCGACGGGAATCCTACGCGAATCGGCAAAGAGCTTGGTTGAGAGAGTTATTCCCGGCCCCAGCCACAACGAGCTGCGCAAGGGAGACGAGCTCGCTATCAACGATGCGCTTTCGCATGGAGTGACCAGCGTGCAGGATTTCAGTACCTGGGAGGACTTCCTCGTATTCGAGGAGATGGAGAAAGAAGGTAATCTTCACCTTCGCATCAGTGAATGGCTTCCGTTCAAGGCCTCGCTCGAAGATCTGAAGGAGATGCGTGCGCATCACGACGTCAACGACTCGATGCTGCACACCGGCATGCTAAAAGGCTTCATGGACGGCTCTCTGGGTTCGCGTACCGCAGCAATGAATGCCCCTTTTGCCGACGACCCCAACAACTCCGGCTTGCCTCAGTTAACGCAAGACGAATTGAACAAGATGGCCGTTGAGCGCTCGGCCGCAGGCTTCCAGTTGGGATTCCACGCCATTGGCGACAAGGCCGCTGCAATGGCGCTCGATTCCTTTGCGCAACACGGCGAATCGAAGACCGCTCGCAATCGAATCGAACACGCGCAAGTTGTCGACCCCGCAGATATCCCGCGATTCAAACAACTCGGCGTCATCGCATCCATGCAGCCCAATCATCTGCTCACCGACATGAATTGGGCCGAAGATCGCCTGGGATCGCAGCGAGCAGCCTATTCTTACGCATGGAAAGCGTTTCTCGACGCTGGTGTTCCGCTTGCCTTCGGTACCGACTATCCTGTCGAACCGGTCACACCGTTTCGCGGCCTCTACGCAGCCGTAACCCGCATGAACGAAGCCGGAACGAAAAGCTATTTCCCTGCAAATAGGCTCACACGCGGCCAGGCACTCTACGCGTACACGCAAGGATCAGCATATGCAGAATTCGCCGAGAAGCACAAAGGAAAGCTCGCGCCCGGCTATGACGCCGACTTCATCCTCGTCGATCGCAACCTGTACAGTGTCGATCCTCGTGCGCTTCTAGGGTCAATTGTCTTGGAGACGTTTGTAGCAGGAAAGAAAGCCTGCTCGGCGAACGCCCCTTAGGGGAAGCAAGTCGGGAGGCTAAATGCGAGTAACCTCCGGTTTGCCGACAAACCGGGAACTATCGCCGACAACAATCCGGCTTTTGGCGTAAGCTGGTGTGTCTTCCTGATGGACCAAGTTGTCGCGAGGGCCAAAAGCGAGTGTCCCAACTTGCACACGCACGGGGGGGGTTGCGATGATCCGAGGCTTTGCGTCAGATTCAATTGTGCCGTTCATCGTTGCGCTCATACTCTCTACCACAGCGGCAGCTCAAGACTGGACCCCGCCCATGCAGGCGAATCCGGCTCCGGGTTGCTCAGCGACCCCCGCTGAACTTGAGGCAAACAAGAAAGTAGCAATGGACTATTTTCGGACTTCAGGCGAAGCGAGAGTCGCGCTTCTCGACCCCGCTTACAAAGAGCACAATCCGGCAGCCACGAGACTCGCGAAGGTAAGGCAAGTATCCGATTACGAGTTAGCGAAAGAGATGTTTCTTGGATGGGACAAAGCTAGGCTCCCTACATACAAGCTCTATGCCGAACCGCTTTCGCCAACGGGTAACTTATTTGAAATCGTCACTGCGGAATGTGACATCGTCACCGTCGTGCATAGGGCCTTCAAAATGCGCCGCAGCGGCAATTATGAAGCTTTCGCCTTCGATTCATTCCGCGTGAAGGGAGGAAAGCTGGTCGAACGGAGCCTCGTTAGATTTCCCTCGCGATTCGCTAGCGAGTGCCGCAGACCCGCGCTAGCAGGCCTATACCCTCTGTTGTAACGCGGGGCCACAACTCGGCGGAATTGCGGGTTCTGGGCGAAGGACCGCCAAACCGGAAGTTACCCCGATCACTCAGGCCGGAGCGCGTCGAACACATTGACGCCATCCCGCCAGACAATCAATGAGCAATTAACTCCGCTGACCTCGCTGGCGCCGCTAGCGTTTGCGCTTTTTGCAGATAATTTCCCTCCCCGAGCGCACAATCGAAGCTGGAAATCCCAAAGACGGCTGCCTGTGCTGAGAGCCGAAGGCTAATAGCTAACAGCTAAAGGCCGCCTTTTGAAGACTCTGCGCGTAACCCCAATTACACCAAGACTTTACAGCAGCACCCATCACGCAACCTGTTGAAATAAAGCAACTTCCGTCAAGAGTACAGGCGGGGGTAAGAGGAGAACCGTGTACAACGAGTGCCGTCACATCATGCCCAGCGGAGCCAGGTGCAAATCCCCGGCCCTCCGCGAGTCTGCCTTTTGCTACTACCACGTCAACCTTCGCCGCACCATCACGCCGAAGACCACGGTCGACCACATGTTTGTCAAACTTCCTTCTCTCGAAGGCAGCGAGGGAATCCAGCTTGCGCTCATGGAAGTCCTCACTGCGCTGGCGTCCACGCGAATCGATGCGAAACGCGCCGGTCTGCTGCTCTACGGCATCCAGATCGCGGCTCAGGTCAACCGGTGCGCCACCCACCTCAAAAAGAAACCCGTGCGCTCCGTCGAGATCGACGATGAGGGCAACGATCTTGCTCCTGAACGAACCAGGTGCGAACCACCCAATGACTGCCCCACATGTCCCAGGCGTGACTACTGCGACGATTGGGAAGAATGCAAAGAAGAACTCCTCGACACAGAGTGCAAGCCCGCCAACGAAAAATGCCAATCATGTCCCGTCCGCGACGAGTGCAGCGACTGCGTGGACTCCGATGAATCCGAGACGAAAGAAGATACGGATGAAGCGGGATCATTCAGCGGTCTGCTTTCTGAACTAACCGGCTGCGCCGCGAATCTTGATGCACAGCCTTCTCAACCGTGCTGTCATCCCGAGCGAGTCCGCGCAGCAGACGAGTCGAAATCAAAACCGAGATCATTCCGAGCGAGTCGCTGCGGCGACGAGTCGAGGAACCTGCATCTCAACGCGGCATCCAAGCCCTTTGCTGCGCGGGTGCCCCACTTCTCGATTTTGAGAAGTGGGAGAGCGAACCCTCCCGAATGGAGACTGCCATAATCCAATCAGATGAAGCTTCGCGCCTACTTGTTGATGATCTTCGTCGTCGCGATTTGGGGATCAACCTTTGTGGTAGTCAAAGGCGCGCTCTCCGATGCAACTCCAGCCGCCTTCAATCTGCTTCGCATGACACTCGCCTTCGCGCTGCTCGGCGTTTTGTATCACCGTTCGTGGCATACGATCCGGCGCGGTGACCTTGCGGTGGGCGCGCTTGTGGGCCTTTGTCTCGCAGCCGGATACCAATTTCAGACCACGGGCCTTGTGCGCACCACGCCATCGAAGTCCGCCTTCATCACGGGACTCGTCGTGGTCCTCGTACCACTTTTCTCTTCCATTCCCGGTCTGCGTCCGCCAGACGTGCGGCGACCACGCTGGAACGCATTTCTCGGCGCAACCTTGGCGTTTGTAGGAATTCTGTTGCTTACAGCGCCAGCCGCCGCCAACTCGTCCAATTGGACGACATCTCGTCTGGCAGGCCTGTTCCCTGACCTCAGTTCAATCAACACTGGTGACTTACTCACCTTCGGATGTGCCGTCGGGTTTGCGTTTCACTGCCTTGCCTTGAGCCACGCGTCTCCGCGCATCGCCTTTCAGCCTCTTGCCTTGCTACAGGTAGGGTTCTGCGCAGTATTCATGGCCGCCAGCCTGCCTCTCATCGAGCACCCGCACGTTACCTGGACACCGCGCCTCGTTATCGCGCTCAGCGTTGCCGCGGCACTGGCAACAGCGGCGGCCTTCTCCATCCAAAGCTGGGCTCAATCCATCCTGCCATCGACACACATTGCTTTACTGCTCACGCTCGAGCCGGTTTTCGCCTGGATCACGTCGTTTCTCTTTACTGGCGAACGCCTGGGTCTGCGCGCCGCCTCTGGAGCGATCCTGATCCTCATCGGTATTGCTATCACTGAGTTCATTCCGCAGCCGCACGTGCCCACCGCGCACGAAGCCTGAAATTGAACCCGGATCGAAGCTCGAACGCCTCGATCATCCTACCTCGGCGCGGTCTCCACTGAATCCGCCAGCGCGAAAGCCAGCACCGTCACCACCGCTGCATTCTCATTCAGGTGCCGCAGGTCGATCTTGTCGAACGTATCTGCTGCCGTGTGGTGGTAATTAAAGTAGAAGCGGCTATCCTGAACCGGAGCAAAACTCGGCACTCCCTTCTGCGTCAGTCCATCAATGTCCTCGCCAGTCTGAGGCGCGTTGATGAGCGTCTCTGCTCCGATGGCATCCAGCACTTGGGAAACAGGGCGAAGCCACTGACCTAGTTCCTTTTTTCCTGCGTAGTAGATACCTGTTGGATGGTCTGCGCCGAGATCGCTCTCGATCGCGCCGATATGATTTGCGACCTCTGCCTTGTGGTCTGTCATGTAAGCTGCGGCACCTTCCGAGCCTTGTTCCTCGCTCATCCATGCGACAAAACGAACTGTCCGCCTGGGTCGAATTCCGAGTTCCTTCATCAGATGAATCGCCTGCATCGAAACAACCACTCCAGCTCCGTCATCGATGGCGCCCGTTCCCAGGTCCCAGGAATCCAGGTGTCCCGAGACCACAACCACCTGCTCGGGGTGCTCAGTTCCCTTCCAGTCCGCGATCACGTTGTAGCTCTCCGCGTCCGGCAGTGTCTGCGGAGTCAGCGTAAGATGCAGCATCACTCTTCCCTGGCTGGCTAGGTTCTTCAGAAGATCCGCGTCTTCGGCGGTCACCGCGGCTGCCGGAATCTTCGGCTGGCCCGGCGCGTATTCGGTTAATCCCGTGTGGGGCAGACGAAAGTCCGCGCCCCCCGCTGAACGGACAAGCACTGCCGCGGCGCCCAGTGCAGCCCCTGCGGCAGGACCCGCTCCGCGATACACCACGGAGCCGATATAGGCATCAAGTCCCCCGCCCTGTGCAGCAAGCTGCTTGTCAAAGACGTGATTGAAAAGCAGAATCTTGCCCTTTGCAGCATCTGCCGGCAGAGTGCGAAGCGCTTGCCAGTTGTCGACTACCAGAACCTCCGCGGTTAATCCCTCTGAAGGAGTAGCCACACAGCCGCCGAGTGCCGTCAGAACAATCTTCTGTGTTGTACCCGGCGTCTGCCCCGGCCATTCCACAACCTCGGCCGTTTCGGCTCCACGAACCCAGTGAGGAACCATGGCCTTTTCGAGTGTCACTTCGGCTCCCAGTGCTCGCATCTCGGCCGCAACGTAGTTCACAGCTTGCTGCGCCTGGGGCGATCCGCTCAAACGGGGACCGATATTGTTGGTGAGATGGCGCAATTCGTTGAAGGCGTATGTATCCTTGAGCGCTGCCTCGCGAAGGCGTTCCATCGAAGAAATCTGTTCTGGCGTCCAAGCGCTCTTCCCGCCCGAAATCATGGCGTTCAGCCGGTCCAGAATTGAGGGCTGACTCTGACCGCTGGCACGAGGAGGGGGATTCTGAGCCGTAACTGCCATCCTGTTTGCAATGGCGAACACAAGGATCATGATGAAAGCGTTGGACTTCCAAGGAAAAGTCATGCCGGATGTTAGCACGATCCCTTTAATCCTCTTTGCGCCCCGCGCGTCTAATCTAGGTTGTGGGCGTTGGTGCCTGTGGTTTGTCGCTGGGGGAATTGTGGGCCATCCAGGCGAACTGCCGAGGCATCCGAACCTGGTAAGTCTTTGTTTGCCTTTCAGAAGAGATGATCAAAGCAGGATGAGCCAAGCCTCAGTACTCGCGCAACTGGATATACTTAAGATTAATGCACTGAACAGGCCAGCCACGGAGTGCTGGAGACTCAAGAGGGCATCGAACCTATGAAATCGTTGTTAGAACGGATGCGTTCGCACCGTCTCGCTTCCAGCTTTGTGTTGCTTGCCACACTCTCAGCCGCGATCGTTGGCGGCTCCTTCGCGGCTCACGGAGTTCGAGGGCAGGAAAAGCAGAACGACAGTTCCGATGCAACTCCCCTGAAAGTCAATAATTCAACCGCTCAGCCAAACGAGTTTGTGAAGATTGCCAAGGCGGTCGGGCCGGCGGTCGTCAACATCAATACGCAGACCCTCCCAAAGATCAGCAGCAACAAGGGCGGCCGTCGCAACCCTCACAGTCATGTTCAGCCTAATCCACAGACTCAGGGTCAGAATAACTTTCAGGACTTCTTCAATCGGTTCTTTGGCGGTCAGATTCCCGATCAGGGCGACGGCGACGATGGCCAGGTCCGGGAATCGCTGGGGTCCGGCTTCATCGTCGATTCGAAGGGCTACATCATCACAAACAACCATGTCATTGAGAAGGCCGACAAGATCTACGTCAAGCTTTCTACCGACCCTGACAGCCAGGACTTCGGGCGCCCAGCCCGCGTGATCGGAACCGACAAGGCGACCGATCTCGCCGTGATCAAGATTGACACGAACACTCCATTGCCCGTTGTGAAAATGGGCAACTCTGACTCCACGCAGGTGGGTGACTGGGTTACAGCCATCGGGAGCCCCTTTGCCTTGGCACAGACGGTTACCGCTGGATTCATCTCGGCCAAGAATCGCACCATTGAGCCCGGCGTGAGCGGACAGTTTCAGCATTTCATCCAAACAGACGCCGCGATCAATCCCGGCAACTCAGGTGGACCCCTTCTGAACATGCTGGGCGAGGTTGTCGGCGTGAATACTGCGATCTACACGCAGTCCGCAGGCTATCAGGGCATCGGTTTTGCGATGCCTTCCAACACTGTGGTGAACGTCTACAACGACCTG
>Ga0306920_100006213_pt1 | contig 15543 bp, 22 predicted proteins | sample flu12Cox44000170_FD_204666 | JGI IMG/M metagenome (GOLD analysis project Ga0306920, IMG submission 204666) | Lab enrichment of tropical soil microbial communities from Luquillo Experimental Forest, Puerto Rico - flux4day.12C.oxic.44.000.170 (v2)... | ecosystem: Environmental > Terrestrial >... | reverse complement strand
GAGGTTTGCCACCTCCCGGAACTGTGTTCCACCCTATCCTTGGAGAATGCCGTAGCTTATTTTCAATCATCAGGCAATACTCTTCAGAACCTTCTACAAGAACAGTTTGAATAATGTTTTCACCATATTTCAAAAGTGCTCTGTGTAAAATTGTTCTACCTCTTTTGGCTTCATGTCTGTGTTTCCACAAACGCTCAATAGGAGATTGAGTAGTTATCCCAACATAACCTTCTTTAGTTATATCTGAATGAGCTTCCAGATGTATCCAATAGACTACAGCCATGTCAATTAGTTAGATTGCTCGACCAAGATGCCCAAAGTTTTCAGCGATGCGTATGCACCAGCTACCAAAGTTGGTGTGTTGAACGAAGCATCCAATTGCAGAGCTTGAGCCGACAAGATGATTTTGCCGCGTGTGATGGCAAGCACCTTAGTATCTGTCGAAGCGACAAATGGGCCAGTGGAAACAATTTGACCGAAGTTGTTACCAATGTAAACAGCGGCAGGAGTTTGGGAGCCATCCACTGCGGTTTGAACAGCAATCTTCCACTTACCTGTTGCTGTCACTTGGCCCAGAACTGTGCCAAGATTGTATGTTGGAGTGCCAGACTCATTCGCAGTGAGTGTGTCTGTATGGAACTCGAATTTTTCGGGAGTGTCGTTAATCTTCACCAAGGAAGACAGACGAGCATATTGGCTTTCTGTTGCGAGAATCGACATTGCTTATTCCTTTTGTCTGTGTTTAAAAGTGAAGAGAATTATTGCTTAGGAGCATATTTCGACTTCAGGTATTTAGCAGTGGCATTGTTGCTTGCGTCATCTTGAACTTTTTGTGCATCAGCAGTGCCATCTACACCTTGTTCTTTGAACATTTTGCCATTAGCCTCTTTTTTAGCAGAATCTTTGAAGCCTTTAAGGACAGCTTCAAAATCATCGCCGCTCAAATCTTTCAGAGATTTGAAAATGGCTTCTGCACGTTCAGTGCCAACAGCTTCAACCAACTTTGCCTTCTTAACTTTCTTAGCTTCTTTATCTTTATCAGCTTTCAAGTCTTCATTTTCTTTTTCCAAGGCATCTGCCTTAGATTTGTAGTCAGCGACTTTCTCTGCCACTGCCTTAGTAATCATTGCTTCTAGCGCTGCTTTCTTTTCTGCTTTCACTTTCTTTCCTTCCTTTGGGGCGACAGACTTCAAGACGAGGGTATTTACACCATTAGCAGGGCCACCTTGCGAAGGCCCAACCAACGAGATGTGACATCCCTTTTCTTTGAAATTGAAGTCGCTCAGTTTGCGTTTTGCCTTCATAATTAAAGCTCCTCTGCCTTTGCGTAAGCACCAATGGATACACCATTGTATTTACCCTTTTTCACTTGTTTCCATGTAGGCTTATCGAATTGCCACACTTGGAGCCAAGTACCTTTCTTAACCATCTTCTCGCCAACTTGCATATCAGATGGAGCGATGTAGTTCTCCACAATCTTCGCACCATCAATTTCTTTTTCATGATTTTTGAAAGCTTTGCGGCAATAGATTTGGAAATTGTGAGCAGCTTTTTGCACTTCTTTGGCTTCATATGTGTCGCCATGCAAATCCACTGTATCTGGCTCCAAAACAATGTAAGTGGCTTGACGCAATTCTTTGTTCAATGCCTTGATGATTGGTGTTTCAGACTCATCACCAGCTTTCATCTTATTTGCTTTTTTCTCTGCTTCTAGCTGGCTTTCAACATGGTCATTCGCTTCTTGCAAGCGTTGGTCGTCATATTTTTTACCTGTCAAGAAATTAGAAATGGAGTGTGTGATGTGGCTCCACAAAGAAGGGTCAACCACTTCTTGGTCATTCAGCTTAATGTTCAAAGCTTTCAATACTTTAGATTTGTCCACTTTGGTTCCATTATCTCCGAAGAATTTCTTGTGTGCAGCGTTCACTTTAGCTTTTACAGCATCCAAATGTTCTGCTGGAATATCAACTTTCTGACCACGATACCCCGGCCCCAAGGCTGCTACAGCACCAGCTACATGACGAGCATCGTCAATTCGCAGTTTCCACGTAGAAGGCTTATCTGGGTCTGGTACGTAAGCATAGTCAGAAGCTTTCAGGGTTTCATCCCCTTGCTTCTTTGTAGCCATGTCGCCACCTTTCTGTTTGAATGATTCGGCTTTGGACAGGCCAGCAGCAATTGCTTTTCCATCGTCACCAGTTTGTTTAAGAACACTGTTTGCAACAGCAATGAAAATGTCAAGCTTTTTGCCCTTCAATTTCTTTGCTGCTGGAGGTACGTTGTCTTTACTCCAAGGCATTACGTCCTCACTATGTCTGCATTGATTGAAGCCTTTGTAGCAGGAGCATTACTCGTCTTCAAAACAGGCTCAAGCTTCTGGTTATAGAAGATGGGCCTGTCTGTAGGGAATGTTGTAGGCTGCTGTACAATGGGGCCGCAATGTGGAGAATATGTGTTATTGCTATTCGCTATCATTGCCATGTCATCACCTTTATGCTGCGTTGTTCGCATTTTGCGCTGAATTATCTCGTGTCTTGGCTTTGCCACCTATTGTTGCTGTACCATTTCCACTTCTACCCGGCTGCATACCTTTTCCTGCCCTTGATGCCTTGTTCTTTGATTTTGGCTTAGGTGCTCCCGGAAGCATAGCTCCAGATGCCAATACACTTGTCAAATTCTCCTTATCAACAGGAGAGTTCAAAGGTTTAGGAGTTACACCAATAACTTCCCTCACTTTGTTCATCAAATCGCGGTCAGCTTCAAGCATACCAACAGAGCCTGTGCGCTGAATAAATTTAGAGAATTCTGCCAAATCTGTGTCAACAATATCGCCATATTCAAATGTAGGAAGACGGTCTGTATCCCATCCATTCAATTCAAACAATTGGCGTACAAGGTCATTATTCAGCACATCACGAATTTCATTCAAACGGTGCTCTACAGCAATTGCCAAGAGATTTGTGTTGGAATTCTTAATACTAAAAGACCCTTGCGCATCAGCCACGGATGTGATAACATCTGCACTCAATGCTACAAGAATATCTGTTTGCAAAGCTTTAATCATTTGTTGCAAATCAAATCTTGGTTGACCTTTGGCTTCTAGCAGCTTCAAATCATAAATTGGCTGTTTAGTCTCAGGGTCAAACATAGCTGGCATAATTACACCACGTTGTGTACCTGCTGCCATGTTGTTAATCAGAGTTTGATATGCTTGGTATGCAAGTTGCTCTTGAGTAGTGGCATTCGAGTCCATCATCTTCGGAGGAAGAGTGAGGAGAGGGATTGCTGTCATGTCTTTAGCAACACCAATAAACATTTGATCTTTAATTTTTGTCATCTGCTTATAAGGCAAATAGGCATGCTTCAGAATGGATTTACCTTCTGGATTGCCCTTCACACTATCAGCAGAGAACAGCAAGAATTTTTCCCTGTCAATTGTAAGCAAGCCGTCTTTAGTATCTTTCGTATCCAACATAACTTGGTAACGATACCCGTTTTCCATGTTACGTAAAGATTGTCCAATACTCATCAACTCCCTACCATCTTCAGAAAAATTCCAGTGTCGAATGGTATCTTGTCCACGAGGGGCGAGTTTCCTCAAGCCTACGAGTCCATCGTTGAACTTACTCCCATTCCTTGTAGTGCGTCTGCGATACACCTTTTCCATGATGGAGAAGCCATATTCTAGATATGTAACGATTTCTGACATGGAATCTTTCCAACTATGTTCCATATCATGGACACATTCATGAATGAATTGCGCCCTATTTTGTTCTGCTGTAGTAGCATTGTCTGGCGGTTTCACTGTCCATTTCACCCTAGTCATCATCATTCGATAGACATTAAGTGCAGCAGCAATCGTAGGGTCTGTCTTCATTTCTGCGACAGTTTTGAGGAACATTGGGTATCGAAACACCCTATTTTGTTCTTCAAGCAGGACGCTATTGATTGTTCTGAGGCCCGTAAAGCCTTGTTCAGAACCAGAAATACGAGGAACCACTGTATCTGGGTCAGGGGACAAGCCAGCTTTCCTTGGTGCCTTTTTGGTAGCCATTCCCACTCCTTTCGGTTTATGGGGCAATTATACAACACTCTGTTGCGTTTGTCAACATATTGTAGTATACTCTTGCCCTTTAATTTAAAAACACTCCTCCACCCCCACTTAGTGTCTCAATATTCACTACAGGGGATGCCCCTGTCATATCAGGAGGGGCTACAATAGCCATAGTGGCTGTCCTAGCAATTGTCATAAAAGCATCTGATGTGGAGTCCACCCAATCATCTTTGTTCTTACGTTCACCAGTGAAGTTTTCAAGTTCTGTCAGAAATTCTTCATTCCAATCACCCCTCACCATCGTCACCACGCCAGATTCAGCTAGTGTACAAAATGGCAAGAAACTCTTCATTTTGGCATCTGGAGTATTTCTTGGGGGAAGCCCTCTGACATACATTCCTTCTTCAGCGAATGTCTTCAAGAAGAACATGGAAGCAGCTTTACCACCACCATTATCTCGTGGTATAGTGACTAAGACATCAGTGCCATCCAAGCTTTGAGACGTTTCTACAATAGACTTCACAACACCATCTGTAAGCTTTCTGAAGCGCATGGCATGTTCAATGCAATATCCACCATATTGAGTGCGTGACATGAGTGTGCTGGCTGTGTAGTCGGGGTTTGGATAAGTTTCTGATGGAATGGAGTGAGCTAAGTCCCAAGCTCGCACTTTTTGCACAGGATTGACAGGAGGTGCATCAACAATCTTAATCCATTCCCGATTGAATACAGAGCTACCTTCTGGAATGGCTGTCCAAGAGCCATGAAGAAAACGTAATTGGTCAACACGAGTACCAGCAAGCAGATTTGCACGATAGGTGGGCATAGCCTTCTCAAGTGCCGGATTGTCATCAATTGTCATGGGAATGAATTTAAATGATATGGGGATGAAATTTTTTCCTAGCTTCAACCCTTTTCCATGTTCGGCGTAGAGTTCTTCTACACTACTTCCCCAATGTATCTTATTATTTATGTTGACAAAATAGCGTGTAATGTTTTCTGTGCCTTTCTTTGGTACACCATATTCATCCAAGCACCATTCAACCCAATCATACAGCCAACTGTTTCTATCAGGATTGCATGTAATCATCATGCTCATCTTTGGGCCTTTGTATTTCACTGAACGAATGCGAGCTTGTACAGCTAAGATTGCAGCTAGGGAAGCTTCTGTACCTTCGTCGAATAATACATGAGTTGGTTGCCAGCCTTGCACCTCAGCTAAATTATCAGGAATGGCAACAAATTTCACCATTGCACCATTCTTCCATCTGAACTCTTTTGATTGCTGAAACCATTCACCTCCAAACTCCCTGTACAAAGGCTTAGAAGAGTCTATAAGGCCACCAATCGAGGTGAGCAAGGGGTAGGTAGCCCTCATAATCAAAACACGCGCAGCGGGGTCTTTAATGTAACTGAGAGCCTTCAATAAAGCCATCTGACTTTTACCACCACCAGCACCACCACCTGTCAACAAAATGTCAACATCATTTTCTAGCAACACCATTCGTTGCTTTATTGAGCATGGCCCATAAGTTGCCATTTATTTCCTCCAAATGCAAAAAGCCCGCACACCAATTACGATGTACGGGCTGTATAATATATTCGGCGCAGCCAACCAAATGTTGTTCGTCAACAACGCCTGCCCACCGAAAGATGCAACTTCATGCACCCTCTCCATCAAGCCCTTCTAACCTTTTGGGTTTTCAGGAACTAATATCAGTCATTTTGGATAGGTTGACTATTTACACCTATTTCCTCTAACACCCCCTCCGTGTTATTCCATTTAACGCCCATCGAGCACTTTAAGGTGGTGCATCTCACCTTTTCCTGTATTCTCTAAGCCGTAGATTAGATTCGTGCAACAGGCAACGTAAATTTAGTTGCAAGAAGGAAACTTAGAGCATTCGACTGGGTAACTTAAAATCTGTCCAGCTCACCAATGCTCATGAGACTATCATGCTTCCACTCTGCAATAATTTGGTCTGGATAGGAGGATTTGAACCTCCGCTACTCGCTTCCAAAGCAAGGAGACTACCGGGCTATCGTACATCCAGATGGAGCGGACAAAGGGAATCGAACCCTTATTTTAAGCTTGGAAGGCTTCAGTTCTACCATTAAACTACACCCGCTTTGTGATACCTTAATTCTTGTGCCGTGAGCAGGACTCGAACCTGCATTCCTTTTAAGGCTACACCTTCTTAGGGTGCTGTGTCTACCAATTTCACCATCAGGGCAATATTCTTCACGGTTACGTTTATCCGTGTCGCATTAGCGTCGTAGATTGGAAACACCAACCAAGGAGAGAATCTTTACATGAACACATTATTGCACATGAATTCGTATTTGTCAAGCATCTTCGATAATCTGCACTGTTTCAAAGTCTAGCTTAGGTGTAGAAGGCTTCTCACCTTCAGGGCTATCACCTCTAGGGTATTTTAGCGAGCCACTGTCAATTTTAATCTGAGCTATCTGACGTGTCAAGGAATCTTTAGAGATTTGATCTGTGATTGCTGCTTGCATCTGAATAATGAATTTTGCACACTCAATTTTAGTTTTAAGTGTAATTTCTTCATCATTTGAATTCATTGTATCAGACAATAATTTTACAGCATCCAAGCTGCCAGCCTCTAAAGCTTTCTGCACTTTAGCTAATTCATGCTTCTTTTTTACTAGAGTAGGAAGAGTGCCTACAGTTTCAATTTCAGACATTCAGTCCTCCTAATCTTCATCAATATTTGAATGATACAACATGAATTGATATTTGTCAACCTAAGCCCAACTTAGCTTATAATAACATGTTATATTAGCATTCATAACAGCAATACTTAATTTATATTTACTAATAAATCAATTAATCAATCTATTACCTATAATATATTATAATTAACTATTATTATCTATAATTATCTATAATTATATTATTCATTACATTCATAATATAATTATATAGATAATATACTATTATATATACTACTTACTATACTAATTACTATACTACTTACTAATATATATAATATACTAATATATATTACTTAATATACTTATATATATATATATATTATACATCTCATTCGCTTCGCTCATTCGATGTGTTAGTGTATCATATGAGTTTAAATTTGTCAAGTATTGACTTCTTTAGGTGCAAATAGTATTATACTCTTAGTGCAAATTCATGTGCATGGCGAAGCCGCACATAACTGTTATGGAGGAGAGAAATGGAAACTTACAAAGTGGTTTTTAAGGATTTGAAGGGTGTAATAGGAAGGATTGAAGTAGAAACTGATAGTTTTGAGGATGCAATTTTGCAAGTAAAAGAGTACTTAGTGTCTACTGAAAGAGGGTATTCTGGAGGTGTACTAGCTTTGGTGCCAGAAAGCAACTTTGAACCAGAAGTTGACTTAGTGGCATAAATGTGTTACAATCCTTTCTGACATGTCACAAAGAGAGGAATTCCTATGAAAATGATTGATAAACTTGTAGAAACATTACATGAAGGTGGTGTGCACGGAGCACATTGGGTTATGGCTGAAGCTGTTGATGCTGAAGATGGTTTAAAAGAAGACTTGAAGGCTGCTGAAGACAAAGTGGCCTCTATTGAAGCTGAAATTAAGCAAGAAATTGCTCCTGTAGAGCAAGAAGCTAAACACATAGAAGAAGCTATTGTAGCTCCGTTTGGAGGTGCATAATGGAATTTAAAGAACTTATAGAAACCAATTTTGCTACCTTTGCACAACGACTACAAGAAGCTGTGCTTGAAGGTTGGGTGTTGGATAAATCTAATCCCGGTGATGTAAGCCCATTCGGTTTTTATTTTGCTGCTACATTGCACAAAGATCATAAAAGTGCTGAAGCTTTGAGACAAGCTGCTGTTGATATTGATGCTCCAGAAGCTCCTACAAGGGCTGAAATCCTTGCTAAAGCTCGTGCTGCTAAAGCAGCTAAACAATCTGCTACACTTGATGTAGAGAATATCCAAGAGGTGAATAATGCCTAAGACACCAATACCTTTCAATCATGCTTCCCTAGCTACAGCTTTGGCTAGTGCTGGAAGTGCTGATGTTGATAAGGTGCATAATTATGTTCTTGTGACAGACGCTAAAGGCTACCTCCATCACATGGAACAGCATACAGGGAAATACACCTCAAGTGGCTCTACTGTCACTGTCACTAATGCTGTGACAATGCTTCGTAATGATGCCACTGATTAAGAGAACAAAATGTCTAAAACATCTATACCATTCCGCACTGTAACGCCAGCTATGCTCACTGCTGCTGGTAGTGCTGATGTAAACCCAATTCTAAATTATGTGCTTGTAACTGATGACAGTGGAAATCTTCATCACATGGAGGTTCATGCAGGAAAATACTACGCAAGTGGTGTTTTGAATTCTGTAGCTTCCGCTGTTACAATGCTGCGTAACCCAGCCACTGACTAGGAGCATTAATGGCAAATACAAATTTCGATATCACCTTCAATCTGAGTAATGGTTGGACTGATGCTATTGCAGCCACTAATGCTGCTAATGCAGCTAATCCCGGCTACACAACAATTGCAAACCCAACTACAGCACCATTGACGATTTACAACAAAGGTGTTGAGCCTATTTTTGTCGTAATTAGCTCCACACAACCCGGAAGCACACAACCCACTGCTGGCCCAAGTGTTACAATGGGGATTCCTGTATATCCTGCCGATCATGGTGGAAGTGCATCGTCCACGTTGACAATTCCTACAGGGGCTTCAGGTGTTTGGATGAAAACTAATTACTTGCAAGCTTACGTGCTTGTACAGAATTAATAAAGAGAAAAGCCCACTACATTTCTGTAGTGGGCTTTGTTTTTATATTGAGAAATAAAGCCTATTAAAGAGGCATAATGAGCTTTGTTTCTATACTAAGTAATAATTCACACCATCACTTGTCACTGTAGTGGTTTGCAATGCAGAAGATAATGTAAAATTGGCAGAGCCATCAATTGTCTGAGATGCGGCAGGAAGAATGACAACATTGCCAGCACCAGCACGTTTAATTATTTCCAACATTCCAGCTACGGGAGGTGGGAGAGTTACGTTAATAGAGGAGGCATTACTACAAATTGTAACTCTTGGAGGGCTATTAGCAATAACACTCAATGTAGTGGTTGCAGAAATAGAAAGGGCAATAGTTTGTGGCATTGCACCTAAGCTTGCAATTGCAGCAGCAGCCGTTGCTCCACCAGAACCACCTTGTGCAATCGACAGTGGCGTTGTAATACCAGAAAGAGAAGTGATGTCACTGTTTGCTCCAGATGCTGCACGGCCAACATTGGGGCCTGTGAGTGCAATATTGTTTCCATTGGATTCCAGAATGTTAATACTCATACCTGAACTCCCAATGCTGTATTGTTGTTACCTAGCGATTTACACCATAGGTATTCAGTGCCAGCAGGAGTGATGTTGTACATTTTGAAGTCATTGGCTGCAATCATCATACCAGAGTTGTCTGTAGGTGCTGTAGCAGCCACAAAGAACAGCACAGCATCCCTAGATTTGCTTTGAGCAAGCAATGTTGTTCCTACAGAAGCACCTACAGCAGTGTGAACATTAGTCCAAGAGGAGTTGGAGATTTGAACGTCAGTTTTGGTTGTCATTTAAAGCCTTTCATTGTGGTTTGAGGGTACATTGGATGAGGGTGCAGGAGTCAAGTACACCTCCTGTTGTGAGTTGTAATTTAACAACACACGTTTTCGGTGAAGATGGCAGAATTATGGATACAGAACTGTGTGTTGTCACATTTCCTGCTATAGTGAAAGAGCCAAGAGTGGTGGAGTCTGTCATATTCGACACTGTAACAGTGGCTATGTCTCCAGAAGCAGAACAACTCCCATAGGCTTCAAAAAGGATTGAGCCGCCACTGGTTGAGAAATCAGCAGGGTCTAGTATGAATGAGCTAGAAGTGCTCATAGACAGCCCTGAAGCTGTCATATTAGCTGCTACAGGCACTTTAACAGCCCGTATTTGTTTTGGGTCATAACTCATTATGTTATCCAATACATGTTGCTATTAAAATCAGCTACAAGAGTGAAGCTTTGAAATGGTGTGTGCCATGCTAGGCTTGTTCCTCCATCAATTGGGCCATTAATAGTGAGTGTGTTACTATTTGCACTATCAATCTTCTTAAAAACAAAATGTTTACCATTCAATAATGCTGTTATTGTAGGAAGGGTGACAGTGCCAGCACCAGCAGTGCAATCTACAGTGGTGAGGCCCGGAACAGCAGCAATAGGAGAAGCTGCTGCTAGATAATTGATTACAGAATATGGTGTGTCCCTAAGTCTTTGACCCCAAGCTGTCCAGCTAGTCCCATTATATGAACGTTGGAATGTATCATGAAGTGTTGTTAGGAGTTGTAATGTTATTCCAGCCTCTGTAATCACCATCATATTCCAAGGAAATGTTGCTCCATCAGGATAATTAGCAGAAGGTGCTGTATTCCCCACATATACACCCTTAAGTGTCAATGTGTTATAATCAATAGCTGTAAGAACAGGCGTAATTTGCTGAGGGAGCCTATCCCATGATGTACCATTAGAAACAAGCCAATCACCAATGCCCCAAAGATTATTTGTGCCTACGGAAGTTGTCCCTGCTACGCTCGTTACATAATAGTTCCCTTGATTTGCCGCTGAAGCTGCCGGAATAGCTGGCGTATTGGTCGAAGCATTCCAAGTAGAAATGAATCTCTGATATTGAGAGCCGTTTGCCTGTACGCCTGTGGCCGTTATCGCCACGTTTTGAGTAATTGAGCTTGGAAGCCATACATCCTCCATTCCATAAGTGATAGATAGAGCATTAGCAGGAACACCAGCCGTCAATGTTGTAGATGCACTACTAGCTGATGGATTACCATAAAGCATATAAATAGTGTTATTACCAACAGCTAAAGTAGTAGTTACTAAGATAGTTGTTGTGAACGTGTTAATACCAGAAACTAAGTCGTAAGAAAGAGGAATTGTTCCTGTGCTGTCTACAAATCGAATGCCATTGCCTGAAGATTGCATCCTTCCAGCACTAATTGGATATGCTGTGTTAATTGTCAATGTTACGACAAAATTAGAGAGCACACCATTTGCAACAGGGTTGTTTATTGTAATAGGAAGCTGATAGGCCCAATTTGGATACAGGCTTGTTCCAAATTGTGCTATGTATGGAGCCGAAGCACTTTGATAAATGCTTGGTGATTGAATTGGAGCTTGAGTTTTCTCATCCCGAGAAGAAGCTACACCCAAGTCTGTAAAAGCTTTGTAATTTATTTGATACCAAGGATTGCCGGGGTCTTGCACACTTGGTCTAAGAGACAAGTTTGTATTTGTTCCATCTTGCTTTTGAATAAAAGCATTAATCATGTTACCTACACGTACATCAACAGGGTAGGTGAGAACAACAGTGAGAGGGACATCTGCCACAGCACTAATCACTTCATCCACTGTAAGAATATTCTTATTACCAAAATTACCAAAGAATGTAGCTTGCCCACTCCATGTTTCTGCTGGCACCACTGTTACAGTGTAAATATTGTGATTTTCTGTTGTGGTGTGATTTATTATTGTTGTATTGCCTGCTGAATTGGCTATACCATTACTCATTACCTGAATGCCAGACAAATACAACCTAGAAGCTGGAGGAAACACTGTAGAACCATCCATACTACCACCTTGCCAGACAGGAAACCAAGCCACTAAGCTTGCTTCATTCTTGAATACAACGTTCTCACCAGCCGAAGCCATCGAGTGAACATCGCCAAGATGAACAGAACCTACACCTGTCTTCACACTCTTAACAATTGTACTTCCAAATTCATCAGATTTGTCAAGGTTTACCCATTGACCATGCAATAGTTTTTGTAAACTTAAAAATTGCCCATCGAATATTTGTCTTACACTACCTTCTGTAACACTGTCACCAGAGAGAAATACTACTCCTGTAGGATTTGCTGAAGCTATGCCATACAATCCTGTAGGTGCAGGAGTGCCGACACGCATGATATCACCACCATTAGAGGCTTCAATAGTCATTGTTGCACTCCCATCGTTCCTGTTGTTGTGGAGAAGCTTCTAGTCCACAAATACTCATTAGTTCCGGGTGTTACTAACAGGAAAGTATAATCATTACCGGCAACCACCATACCTGATGTATCAGAGGGCATTGCAATGCTCGTATTGAGGAGGATGGGGGCACTTGTTTTATTTTGCACGTACACTTGTGCTCCTGCTACAAGTCCCCTAGACGTATGCACGTTAGTCCAAGAACCAACAGGCACCGTTATATCTTGAAGGGTTGCCATTGTTGCTCCTTTAAGGAGAATTTAAGTCCCTAGAACAAGGGACAGGAAGAGTGTGCATGTGTTGCACATATTGTATTATACTCTGCTAAATGTACATTGTCAACACTTTCTTTGACAAAACATGAGATGTGTGTTATTATTGCATTGCTTGTACAAGGCACATTCCTTATGTGGGAATGAACATTCCTGCAATGGGAATATTCGATAATTATTGAAAGGAAATAAAATGGCAGTTATTGGACAAAATTACGCAACCTATCCTGACCCAACTCTGGCACCAGCACCACGCTTTGATCCTGCTCCGGGATATGACCCAAACAATCCCTCTGCTGGTAAGCCAAATGATGTTCCAGCAGGAGCATTTGGTAATGCTGGTGCTGTACTAGAGCAGCCAAAAATTGGGGATGTTTTGGGTAATAAAGAACAGACAGACACCAAAACAGCTAATGGTGTAGAACAATTTGGCACCACTACAGCTAATGCTAAAGTGGCTCAAGCTGTTGCTTCTGTCAATACATTCCAAAACTACTTGCAAGCCTCCATCAGCCCAAGTGGCATGGTGAGCTACGGCGTCTAAGGAATAATATGGCCGTTATAGGTAATTCCTATTGGAACGGCACTGGAAATGGTAATTCACGTCAAGTAAATCAAGATGGCGTGAATTCCTCCAATGGCTATTCCTTTGATACATCTAAGGGTGTAGGCGCTCAAAGTTCTCAAGGCCAAACAAAGGCTACAGGAGCTAAACAACAGCCTACAGGCTCTCAAATAGGAACAAGTGAGAAAGGCGGCTACCCTGCCAAAGCTCTAACCATCTCTCCTAAGAATGCCACTCCAGCTACAACACCACATGCTGTAGAAGGTGCTCAAGCTGGCGGCTCTGTTCAAAGTAAGCCTTATAGCCCTATGCCAAACAATCAATTGGCTCAAAATCCACCACTCAATCGTCCTCCTGTTATTACAGCACAGCAACATTCTTCCAGCCTTAATAACAATATGAATCACAATAGCGGCAATCCTGCTTATGTTCCTGACACGGGACATTACAGGCAACAAACTGTTGCTGGTGATTTATTTTCAATTCAGGGCTTTACAAGAGGCACTGGAGGGTGATATAATTAAATAGCTGCACAGGAAATTCCTGTGCAGCTATTTTCATTTCTACCACTAAGGAGAATAACATGACTTACGAATATGACTACCGACCAATTGAAGGCCAAATGTACGACCAAGGGCAACTAGGCTCTTGTGCAGAGAATATGTTTATGGCAAACATCAACATCATTGACCATCAGCTAGGGCTGCCTGATTTGAATGGTTCACGTCTTCAAACATATTATGATTTTAGGGCTATTTATGGTGGAGCTAACATCACCACTGATACAGGCACAGACATTACAATGATGTTGAAGAATGCCCAAACAATTGGTGTTGCTCCTGAGACAGACGACCCCTACATTATTTCTACATTCACACAAAAACCGTCTGCACAAACATATACAGATGCTGCTCAACACAAAGTGCTTACATTCTATCATGAACAAGAACCTGCTGCACATAATTGGGTGACAATTCGTGACATGATGAGGGGATGGCTTGACGAAGGTAAGATGCCAGAAATTGGATTTACGTGCAAGAGTTGGTATCCATCTGAGCATGGAACTATTGGCACAATCGACCCTGCAAATGCGCAAGGAACAGGTGGAAGCATTCTAGGAGGTCATGCTGGATTGGTTGTTGGTATGGATGATTCTTTGTGTGGCGGAAGAGGTGGGTATATTGTCCAGAATTCTTGGGGTACAAGCTATGGTGACAATGGAAACATGGTGATACCATATGATGAATTTCCGGGAGGTAGTTATGCTTATGGGGGCTACACAGTGAATATTAATACATTAGATGTTATTACAGGCTGGCAAGAAGGTAGCAAGGTGTTTGATCTTACATGGACAGATGCTAAGAAAGCTGTTTCTAATTTGTATGTGGGTGAGATGGGCAGGGCTGCTGACATTGATGGCCTAACATATTGGGCCGGACGTTATTCTGACACGACAAACCCAATGACATTGAAACAAATTGCACAAAGCATTTCAGTGTCTGGTGAATATAATGCAATGTATGCTGGATTGGATGTTTCTGCTAAAATTGACCAAATATATGTAAATTCATTTGGACATCATGCGGATTCTACTGGCTTAGCTTATTGGGCAGCACAATTCAACAATGGCACAGGTATTGGTGAAATTATTGTTGACATACAAACAGGGGCTATAGGAAATGACCTTATCGCTCTAGGTAACAAACAAGACATGGCAATGTATGCTTCTGTCACAGATCAATTGAACAATTTGACAGAATTGCAAAAAGCTATGGGATTTAATGCTTTGAGTCATGATGCTTTGCAAGCAATGAAAATAACAATCACAAATGACATGCATAATTTTGCACCTACAATTGTTCCAGCTACATCATTGGTGACGGGGAATTTCAGCCACGATGGACATCAGGATGTCCAGATTGTTGGTGTTAGTGATGTGCACTTGCTGACAGGTAATCATACAGCATAAAAGAAAAGCCCTGAACGAAAGTTCAGGGCTTCTTTTTAATCACCAGAATTATGTACATTATAGGTAATTATGCACCTTAAACACTAGAATTCTAGTAGTTAATGTATAACATTACCAGCATATGTCTTAGGCACCACCTCTACAGATTCTAATAGGTATGTTGCCCATCCAAGCCAATACAAAGCTGAATATGTAGGCTCAACCCCTTCTTCAACATTTTCCTTCAGGAAAAATTCTTTTGCACGAGAAAAACCTATTTGTTCTACAAGAGCTTCAGCATCAGCATAGCCAATTATTGCGTAATCTTTAGTCATTTTGATCCACTCAAAAATATGCCTGCCAACAAAGCTACACAAAACCAAGAGAATCCGAAATTAAACCAAATTATTGCCAGTAAAATCCATATCAATATAACTGCAACATTATCCATCAATATTCTCCTTATATTTGTCTGCTATCATCTAATTTTCATTACGTGGTGCAATCCTTTTTCATAGTTGCCATCGCTGGTGCAGCCAACGATAACGTTCTACATCTTTTTTCAATGATGCATTTTCAATTCGTAGTTTTTCATTTTCTTCATCAAGTGATTTATTATCTT